>Ga0265328_10000009_pt1 | contig 179784 bp, 174 predicted proteins | sample 41624metaG_FD_202086 | JGI IMG/M metagenome (GOLD analysis project Ga0265328, IMG submission 202086) | Rhizosphere microbial communities from Carex aquatilis grown in University of Washington, Seatle, WA, United States - 4-16-24 metaG | ecosystem: Host-associated > Plants > Roots >...
AGCAAGAAAGTGAACGTATTTAGCTGGGAGCTATGTAAATAGTTACATTTTAGTGTCTCTATTTGTTGCATTTCAAGGTATAATTCGCCAAGTACACTTAGAAAAACGGCGTGGCTACTTGACAAAATCGTCATTACGTCGCGAAATAAATATTGTGCGACATGCGAATATGGCTCTGTCAAGCCCTCCTCTTTCTATGGTGCATTTTGATTTGATTTTCAATTTTTAAAATTGGCATTCCCTAACTGAGTATTTTTGAATATGCGTATTATCAAATGCGTATTCTTATATAGAGAGACCGGCCAAATCTGCCGTTCAAGACCGGCATTTGTGGCCGTTCAAGACCGGCCAAATTGGCCGGTCAGGCTCGGCGGCGGGCCGCTGGCTTTTGCACGGTCAGATAAAGCCGGTAGAGGTTCGTTTTTCCCAGGCCTCGCTGTGTGATTTCGAGAAGGCCGGATTTCTCCAACTCTTCAAGATAGCGCCGGATGCTTCGCTCCCCCGATCCCATATCGGTGGCGAGTTTCGTCTGCCCGGGGAAACAGGCATTGTCATCCCAAGCGTATTTGAGGAGCATTGCGTAAGCGAGCTTCGCCCCGACGGAAAGATCGGCTTTCGTAAGGATGAAATTCGGCACCTGCGTAAAGCCGTGGCGGGTGACCGGATCGGCTCCTATGATTTCGATATTTCTGGCAAGCTCGGCGACGCGGCCGGCGATATGCTCCATAGGCGCATTATACCCTGCCAAAATGCGCAATTTTCGTTATGCACAGTGTGCACGCGCAGAGCGGAGAAGTTTTCCGCCTATCCCCGATCGCCAAATCCTCCTTGCGCATCGTCGCCCATGGGCGAACGCTGTGTGTCGTGGTGTGTCATGGGATTGGAGAGCGGCTCCGCTCCCCTGCCGAGCAAGGGCGCGAGCATGGTTTGCAATCCTCGCACGAGATAATTGGTTTCCTTGTCGCGTTCCAACAGTGCGGCGATTTGCGTGTCCTTCACCTGCGCCTGCTCGCGCAAAAATGTGACATGCTCTTTGAGCATCGTATTTTCGCTTTCCACCTGCGCGACATAGCGCGACATGTCGGGCTGCTGCGGCGTTTGTCGTTCAATAATTTCCGGCGCGTCATTGTCGCGCTCGACCGCGCTCGCGCGGGGTTGGTCGATGTGCTTGTTTGGCTCAACGGTCGGGGCGACGCTGTGCGACGTGTCGTTGTCGGGCGTGCTGTGTCGTACTTCGTCGGTGATGCCGTGAAGCTGAGCGAGTTGCGTGATTGCGCGTGTGACCGATTCGGGATCAACGAAATATGTGAGGCCGGTAGCGGTCTCTTCCTTGATGCAATCCAGTCGCCCGGCGGCGCAATATCTTTGAAGCGAACGAATGTTGCGGGGAAGGCCGGCCCCCGCGAAGAGGCGAGCGGTCTCGTCGAGGGTGAGGGAGAAGCGTGTCGCGGTCGGGCGCGGTGTGTCGGGCTCGTGGCGTTGATTTTCGTCGGGCATTGTCGTAAGTCTAACATGCGCTCTGGACTCGGCAGAGAGAGCTTATCCCCAGGGCTAAATCCAACGGTCTGCGCAACCTCCGAGCAAGGCGTTCGAATTCAAAAGGACAAAAGTTTTTTTATGCCATCATAAGACTACGGAATAGGAATGACACCTGTCATGTATAGAGCGCAATGTTGCGCTATGTTCATCTAATACGTATCAAAAAGGCTTTTGAGAATTCCCTGTTCTGCGCCAGGGGGCACTTTTGGGGGCATGGACATTTTGTCGCAGCGAACAAGCGGTTGAAATGATGGTAGCTCTGATGTCGGGTATGAGAGATACTTCCGCGGGAGGGCCCCAAATGAGCCTTCGCTTTCGCCCCTGCTCGAGCGAGGATTGGGCCGCGACCCGCGCCCTGGTCGACGCGGCCTTTTTGCCGGAGGACGTCGTGACCTTTCTCGACGCGCTGCGCGCCGACGGTTGCCTGCTCGGCGAATGGCTGGCGGAGGAGGCGGGCGGCCCCATCGCCCACATCGCCTTCTCGCGCGTGTTCCTCGAAGCGCCAGGCGGCCTGCGCCGGCCGGCCGCGATGCTCACGCCGCTGTCCGTGCGGCCGGACCGGCAGCGCAAGGGCGTCGGCGGCGCGCTGATGGCGCATGCGCTGCGGGCGCTCGAGGCGAAGGGCGAGACGCTGTTCTTCGTGCTCGGCCACCCCGAATATTATCCGCGCGCCGGCTTTCGTTCGGCGCCGGACGACGCCGTCGCCAGCCCCTGGCCGCAAAACCCCGCCTTCATGATGCGCGGCGCGGCGGCGGCCGGAAGGCTGATCCTGCCCGCGGCGATCGCCGACGCGCATTGACGGCGTCGCAGGCGCCGGCGCGCCATGGCCGCGCGCCGTAGGTAGAACTACCCGATTGTCATGTCGCGTCATTCGCCGCACGATGCTTTCGCGGCCCCTTACCCCCTATCGCTGGCGGAGGGTTGGCCGCACCGCCCCCAGGCGCCCGATGACCGACAGTTGGTCCGAAGCTCATCGCCACTTGGACCGTGGTCTCAAACTCTTCTTCGTCGCCGACGCAGCCGGCACTCTCTTCGGAGTGCTTCACGACGACTGGCGCCTGGCGTCGATCGGGCTGGTTGCGGGATGTCTCGCCGCCGTCGTTGGAACCACGGCGAACCGCCGGATTCCGGCCGCCGGCCGGGGCGAAGACGACGAATTCGCAAATGAGGCGGAATTCGCCGAGGCGCAGACCTTCGCATGCGAATTTCTGGAATTCAGCAATCTTCTCGCGGCGACGCTGCTGACGCTCGGCCTCGCGCTCGGGTTCCCCTGGTGGAGCGCGCTGCTCGTCGCGGCGCTCGCGTGGATCGTGAGCCTGTTCGCGATACCGGTGCTGTGCGCGCCTCGAAACAAAGGAGCCCTCGAAGCCGAGAAGAGTCCCGCCGACCGCGCATGAAGCGTCGCCAAGGCTTCGCCTTCGAGTCGACGCCCGGGCCGCTCTCCTTGGGTCTCCTCGCAATTTGCGCTCGAATGCGCGCCGCCTGCCGAACCCCAAGCCGCATCTCCAAACGAAGGACGACGAAAAATGACCAATCCCCTGCAGAACGCCCCTTGGTGGAACATGCTCTTCGAAATCGCCGCTCTGCCGGCGGTCAACGCCGCCCTGCCCTTCGTGGCGGTCGCGGTTTTGGCGCTTGCGTTGATCGGCGTCGGTCGCGCCTTCAGGAAGACGCCGCACACGCATTCGCCGCAATGAGGTCGACGGCTTTGAGCGGGGCGCCAGGTTTCGGGCGCGCCCGCTTGGTTTGAAGCCATGCCGCCCGATTCTCAGCATGGATCGATCGCCAGGAGGAGACTGCCGGGGCGAGGCAGCACGCCTGTTTCGCCCCGGGGCGCGGCCGATCCATGCGATTCTTCGCCAGGGAGATCTGGAAATGACGCCATCGAGCGGAATGCGGGGATCACGTGACGCCGAATGACTCGTCGATCGAAACCAAGCGACTGACGCCGCAAAGCGTCCCGGCGTTCTGGCCCATGACGATGGCGATGACGATGTTCGAGGACGGCGCCGCGCTTTACGCGAAGAACCTCAAATTCGCGGAGGAAGAGATCAAGCTCCACGATGGGCTGCGCCCCGTTTTGGCGACTCCAAATCGCTTGCGCCTCGATTTGCGCACGATGGCGCTGCGCGATTATGGACGGCCGGGCGGCGTTCCGACGCTCATCGACGCGCCGCACGCCGGCCATACGGCGATGATCGCCGACTATCACGACGGTCAGAGCCTCGTGCAGACCCTCTTGGCCAATGGCGTCGGTCACGTGGCCTTGACCGATTGGAAGTCGGCCACCGAGGACATGAAGGATTTCGAGATCGACAATTACCTCGCGGAGCTCGTCGTCGCCATCGACGATCTGGGCGGCCGCGTGAACCTCGTCGGACTTTGCCAGGGAGGATGGATGGCGGCGATGATCGCCGCGCGCTTTCCCGAAAAGGTGAACGCGCTCGTGTTGGCGGGCTCGCCCATCGACACGGACGCCGGCGACGGCGCGATCAAGCGCATGGCGCACGACACGCCGATCTCCTTCTACGAGGATCTGGTGAAGCTGGGCGGCGGCCGCATGCTGGGCAAGTTCATGTTGCTCGGTTGGAAAAACATGAATCCGGAGCAGCATTACATCCAGGATTACATCGATCTCTACGAACACATCGACGATCCCGCCTATCTCGCCAAGGAAGAGACTTTCGAGAGCTGGTACGAGAACCCGATCGATCTGCCGGGCCGCTGGTATCTGCAAGCGATCGCGCAGCTCTTCAAGGAAAACCGTTTCGCCAATGGCGAATTCGTCGGCCTCGGCCGCAAGCTCGAATTGCGAAACATCGTCTGCCCGGTCTATTTGCTGGCCGGGGCCGACGACGACATCACGACGCCCGAACAGGTGCTCGACGCCGCGAAATATCTGGGCGCGCCGCAGGACCGCATCGTTCAGGAGACCGTGCCGGGCGGCCATATCGGATTGTTCATGGGCGCGCGCACGTTGAAAGAACATTGGCCGCGGATCGCGCGCTGGATATCCGCGCAGTAGAGACCATTTCGCGAAGGCCCATCACTCCAGATGAATTCCGGCCCGGCTGACGCTCTCGCCGTCTTCGTCGCGCAAGGTCCAGAACGAAAGCGAGGAGAGAATCGTCAGCCCGCCCAAGGTCAGAAAAGCCTGATGCAGCGCCGCCGTCACGGCGAGACGATCGGATTGCGCCGCGGCGCCGAGATACCAGGCCGTCGCCAGCGAGCCGCAGGCCAATCCAAAGCTCATGGAAATCTGCTGAAAGGAACTCGCGATCGTGCTCGCCATGCTCGCCGCGCCCGCGTCGATCTCCGCATAGGCCATGCTGTTCATGCTCGAAAATTGCAGCGAATTGAAAAACCCGAGGGCCAGTCCGAGGAGAACGATCGTCGCGAGCGACGTCTGCGCCTCCACCCGCGAATAGAGACCGATGACGACGCCGATCATCAGCGTGTTGACGACGAGCACCTTGCGATAGCCGAAGCGCCGCAAGACATGCGCGGACATCATCTTCATGCCCATGGCCGCTGCGGCCGTCGGCATCATCAGCAGCCCCGATTGCCAGGCCGGGAGTCCGAGGCCGATCTGATAGAGCAACGGCGTGAGGAAGGGCAGGCCCCCGACGCCGAGCCGCGTGACGAAGCCGCCGATCACCGAAACGCGGAAAGTTCGCGCCTTGAACAGCGCAAGTTGCAGCAGGGGGTACGGCGTTTTGAGCGCGTGGCGCCAGTAGGCGGCGAGCAGGAGCGCGCTGAGCAGGAACAAGGCCGCTTCGATGCGGACGTCGATTTCATGTTCGCCGAAAATCTCCAGGAGCCAGGAAAGCAGGGCCGTGCCGGTCCCGAACAAAGCCAAGCCGACGACGTCGAGCGGATGCGAGGCGTCGCCGCGATAATCCGGCATGTGTCGATATACGAGCCACAGCGCGATGACGCCCACCGGAACGTTCACGAAAAATATCTCTCGCCACGACAACCAATGGACGATCAGGCCGCCGACGGTCGGTCCGAGCAAAGGCCCAATCAACGCGGGAACGATGACGAAGTTCATCGCCTGCAACAGCTCCGCCTTCGGAAAAGTCCGGATCACGGCGAGGCGCCCGACCGGCATCATCAGCGCCGCGCCCGCGCCTTGCAACGTGCGCGCGGCCACCATCTCCGGAACGCTCGTCGCGAGGCCGCACAGCACCGAGGAAAGCGTGAAAACGACGACGGCAAGGGCAAAGACGCGCCGCGTCCCATAGCGATCGGCGATCCAGCCGCTCACGGGAATGCAAACGGCGAGACTGAGGATGTAGCTGGTCACGACGGCTTTGAGACTGAGCGGCGTCACATGCAGACTCGCCGCCATGGACGGCACGGCGGTGTTCACGATGGTCGAGTCGAGCTGTTCCATGAACAGCGCCGTGGCGACGACCCAGGGGAGGAAGCGCTTGATCGCCTGGTCGTCCATGCGTATCGCTCTTCGAAACATCCGGCGTCGCAGCCATTTTGCCGAGTTTGCGCGACGCCGCGCCGTTCCTCTATGCGCCACTCTAACGCAATGCGACGGCCGGCGAGGCCTCGAGCGCCGCATCTTCGCTGCACATCGCGCGCCGAAGCTTTTCGAAGGCGCGCGTTTCGATCTGGCGCACGCGTTCCCCCGAAACCCCGAACTCCAGCGCCAATGCGCCAAGCGGCACGCGGCGATCCTCGAGGCGGCGCGCCTCCAAAATGCGGCGCTCGCGCGGATCGAGCACATCGAGCGCGCTGCAAAGCGACAGATGGCGGTCGTCGCTTTCCTCGCGCTCTGCGAGAACGCACTCCTGATCCAGGCTGTCGTCGACCAGACGGTCCTGCCATTCCCCGCTCGAGTCCTCTCCCTCGCGCAGCTGCGTGTTCAGCGAGGCGTCGCCTCCCAGACGCCGGTTCATGTCGACCACGTCTTTCCGGCTGACGCCGAGGCGCGTGGCGATGGCCGCGACGTTCTCCGGCTTGAGATCGCCCTCTTCATATGCGGAGAGGCGGCTCTTGGCCCTGCGCAGATTGAAGAACAGTTTTTTCTGAGCCGCCGTGGCGCCCATCCGGACCAGCGACCAAGATCTCAAGACATATTCTTGTATCGACGCCCGGATCCACCACATCGCATAGGTGGAGAGGCGAAAGCCGCGCTCGGGCTCGAAACGTTTGACCGCTTGCATGAGGCCGAGATTGCCCTCTGAAATGAGTTCGCCGACCGGCAGACCATAGCCGAGATAGCGCATCGCGATCTTGGCGACGAGGCGCAGATGCGAGGTGACGAGTTTTTGCGCCGCCTGCCAATCGTCGTGCTCGCGCCAGCGCTTGCCGAGCAAGTATTCTTCCTTCGCCGCCAACATGGGGAGTCGGCGGATTTCGGCGAGATAACGGTTGAGACCGCTTTCGGGGGAAAGCGGATAGGGAATCGTCGGCATGGTTTTCCTCCGAACGCGCTTACCTTCCGACCGATGCGCGACGGGCGAGCCCGAAGCTCGTCTCGCCCTGCGCCGCGATCCGAAATGCGCGTGTCGCTGCAACGGAAAAGCACTCTAGTTCCGCTTCGACGTGGCGCCAGCCCTGGAAACTACTCATGCGGCGGCGTCTCGCCGACCTTGGGGACATTGTCGGCGACCGCGTCGAGCTTGGCCGCGAATTGTTCGGCGTTGTCCTTGCGATCGACCTGACGCTCCACCTCGACGTTCAATCTTTGGTAGGCTCCGAGCCCGAGGACGATGAGAATCGCCGTCGCGAGAAGCGCGGTCGGGTAAGGCATTTTTTCCACGTCGTGTTTGCTCACCTGAAATACGATGACCAATCCTTCGATGAAAACCGCGATGGCGATCGTCGAGATGAATTTCGTCAGACTGCGCCGGACATCGGAGGAGGTGACGAGCGCACGATTGCGAAGGACCTCTTCCTCGACGAAATATTTGGCCACGTCGAAGACGGCGAGCGCGATGACGACGTAGCCGATCGCCGTGAGAAGCGCGTTGCCGCCCTCATGCCAGTCTTGGCCGAGCGCCGAGACGAGTTCGAAGGCTCCGAAGCCGACGAGCGCCAGCGCCAGGAGCATCAAGGTGACGCTTGCGACCGCAAAGGTCGCGCGAGAGAGAGTTTCCATCATTTTGCGGGGCTCCTTGAGGCGGCGTTGCCTGCGAGACCGCGGCCAGCTTCGCCGTTGAATCGATCCTGCGCGCCTTCGACGGATTAGACCAGCGCGCCGACGACGCCCCCAATCCCCGCCGTCGCCGCCATGGCGAGCGCCCCCCAAAAAACGACGCGGATCGCCGCCTTCGACATGTTTGAGCCGCCGGTCTTGGCGCCGACGACGCCGAGCAGCGCGAGACAGAGCAAGGAGGCGATGGTGACCGGCCGGACGATCATGTCGCCTGGAGACGCGATGGCGACCAGCAGCGGAAGGCTCGCGCCGATCGAGAACGCCGCGCCAGAGGCGAGCGCCGCCTGGATCGGCCGGGCTCTGGTCGTCGCCGATATACCGAGTTCGTCGCGGGCATGGGCTCCCAATGCATCATGCGTCATGAGTTGCTCCGCCACTTGCATGGCGAGCGGCTCGTCTAGACCGCGTTCGACATAGATCCCAGCCAACTCTTGCTGTTCGGCGCCGCAATTTTCGCTCAATTCGCGCCGTTCGCGTCCAATGTCCGCGCGTTCGGAATCGGATTGCGAACTGACGGAGACATACTCTCCCGCCGCCATCGAAATCGCTCCGGCGACAAGTCCGGAGACGCCGGCGATCAGAACGCTTTCATGCGAAGTGTGGGCGCTGGCGACGCCGAGGATCAGGCTGGAGGTCGAGAGCAGGCCGTCATTGGCGCCGAGCACCGCGGCCCGCAACCAACCAAGACGCCCGACGACATGGCGCTCCCTGTGTCTTCGACCAAGCGCCATTCGACGTCCTCGTTCGATCGGACCAAGTCTTCGCAGCGGATCGAGGCGCGCTGGAGCGCTCCGCTGGTCCCGTCGTCGATTTCGACGCCCATTTCCGCAACTTTGCCGCCGTGCAGCAATGATGCGGACGACTCGTGGCCCCGAAAGAGGTCGGCGTCAAGAAATACCTCGTGCGGAGGAGCGCGAGCGACTCTCGAAGCTTCCGCGCTCGGGCAAGCGGTCGGCGCGCGCAAAGACGAAGACGCGCATCCTCTCCGCACCTTCGGCCGCCGCCCGCGGCGGCTTCGGCTTTGACCAGAGAAAAGCCATGGACGTTTCGCGTCGCCATGGGATCGAGGCTCGGAAGTGGACGATCCCCCAATCGAGACAGCGAGGAGCCCGGCTCACGCCGCCCACCGAAATCTCGGGTTTCCAACCGCTTAGCAAGAGCGCCCCCCGCGCAGTGGGAGCAGTTCCCCGGTTCCCACAAGCGGGCCCTTTCGGCGCCCGCCGCTTGCATCGCTCCGATCCGCTGTGCCCCAACGCCGCCCTTTCCCCTTCGGCAACGCCCCGCCGCCAAAAGCAACCCCGCCCCCGGCCTTTCCCCCGGTTCCCCCGCCCGCTCAAAGCCTTGCGTTCTCAGAGGTAAGCCGCCGTTAACTCGGCGTCCGCATAGTCATCGCGCAGGCGGGGGACCGTCTTCGCGAAGCTCGCGCGCAGCGCGCCGGCGGATTTTCTTTCAGGGCTGACATGACCGAGACAATCGAAACTCTGGCCATCGGCGCCGGACCCGCCGGACTGACCGCCGCCTACACGCTGGCCAAGGAGGGGCGCGGGGTCGTCGTGCTCGAGCAGGACCCGCACTACGTCGGCGGCATCAGCCGCACCGCGCATTACAAGGGCTTTCTCTTCGACATCGGCGGCCATCGCTTCTTCTCCAAGTCGAAGGAGATCGTCGACCTTTGGAACGAGATCCTGCCCGACGATTTTCTGGAGCGGCCGCGCCTGTCGCGCATCTATTACCGCGGCAAGTTCTACAATTATCCGCTGAAGGCCTTCGAGGCGCTGCGCAATCTCGGAATCTTCGAGAGCGCGCTGTGCATGGCCTCCTTCGCCTACGCCAAGGCCTTTCCGATCGAGAACCCGCGCTCCTTCCACCAATGGGTGCGCAATCAGTTCGGCGAGCGGCTGTTCGGCATCTTCTTCAAGACCTACACCGAAAAAGTGTGGGGCATGGGCTGCGACGAAATCTCCGCCGATTGGGCGGCGCAACGCATCAAGGGCCTCAGCCTCGGCGCGGCGATCGTCGACGGGCTGCGCCGCTCGCTCGGTCTGCGCAAGGCGTCGGGCGAAGGCGCGAAGTCGCTGATCGAATCCTTCCGCTATCCGCGCCGCGGTCCCGGCATGATGTGGGAGGAGGCGTCCCGCAAGATCCAGGCGATGGGCGGCCAGGTGCTGATGGGCCGCCGCGTCGACAAATTGCGCTGGGACGAGGTGCGCGAATTGTGGACCGTGACGGCGACGCGCCAGGACGGCGAGACCGAGATTTTCCATGCGCGCAACGTGCTGTCCTCGGCGCCGATCCGCCAGCTGATGGACTCGATCGAGCCGCGTCCCCTGAGCCTCTTCAACGCGCGCGAATTGAAATACCGCGACTTCCTCACCGTCGTGCTGATCGGCCGGCCGCAGAAGGAGCTGCCGGACAATTGGGTCTACATCCACGATCCGTCGGTGAAGGTCGGCCGCGTGCAGAACTTCCGCAGCTGGTCGCCGGAGATGATCCCGGACGGCGTCTCGACCTGTCTCGGCCTGGAATATTTCTGCTTCGAGGGCGACGGCCTTTGGTCCTCGCCGGACGCGGATTTGATCGAACTGGCGAAGAGCGAGATCGGTCGCATCGGCCTGATGAAGCCGGAAGACGTCTACGACGCCTGCGTCGTGCGCCAGGCCAAGGCCTATCCGGTCTACGACGAACATTACGCCGACCACGTCAAGGCGGTGCGGCTCGAGATCGCGACGCGCTTCCCGACGCTGCAACTCGTCGGCCGCAACGGCATGCACAAATACAACAACCAGGACCATGCGATGATGACCGGCCTGCTCGCCGCGCTGAACATCGCGGCGGGCCAAACGATCTACGACGTGTGGCAGGTCAACGAGGACGCCGATTATTCCGAGGCCGGGCCGTCCGGCGTCGAGGAAGCGCTGTCGAGCGAGCGCCTCGTGCCGCGCAAGGTCGCTTGAGCCATGACCCTCGTCGCCGCGGTTCGCGGTTCCCAGCTTCACCGCGAGCGGCTGGGTCCGCTCGCCCGGTTCATGGTCGATCTCGTTCGTTACGGGGCCGCCAGCGCCGCCGCGTTGTCGATCGACGCGGCGACGCTGCTCGTCCTCAACAAGGCTTTCGGCGTCCCCTATCTCGTCGCTTCGGCGATCGGCTTTCTGTCCGGTCTCGTCGTCGTCTACGTGCTGAGCGTGCGCTACGTCTACGACGACGCTCGCGCGCTGCGCCCGTCGCTGGAGATAGCCGGCTTTCTGGCGACCGGCCTCGTCGGGCTCGGGCTCACGCAAGCCTTGATGGCGCTGTTCGTCGGCGCTCTCGCCTGGCCCGTCCTCGCCGGCAAGGTTCCGACGGTCGCCGTCGTGTTCTTGTTCAATTTCCTGTCGCGCCGCATGTTGTTGTTCTCCAACTCGAGCAAATGATCGATGACCGCCTTCGCCGCTTCCGCCACCCCAGTAGGAAAGACGTTCGAACTCCGCCTGCCGCTCTGGGCGACGATCCTTCTGGCGGGGCTCGCCGCGCAAGCCATGCTCGCCAGCCATATGGCCGACGTCTTGTCGACGGGCGCCTTTTTCGACACGGACGATGCGATGCGCGCCGTGCAGGTGCGCGATCTGCTCGCCGGCCAGTCCTGGTTCGACATGACCGCCTGGCGGCTCGATCCGCCGCAGGGCGTGTTCAGCCATTGGACGCGCATCGTCGACACGCCGCTCGCGGCTTTGCAGCTGTTCTTTCGTTTGTTTCTGGCGCCGGGTCCGGCGGAGCTCGCGACCCGCATCGTCTTCCCCTTCGCCCTGCTGATCGCGCTGTTCTCCCTGACCCCCTGGGCGGCGCGCATTCTCGATCCCGCCGCCGTGCGGCCGCTGGCGGTGCTGCTGGCGCTGCTGTCGGGCGCCGTCTATATGCAGTTCCTGCCCGGCCGCATCGATCATCATGCGCCGCAGATCGTGCTGCTCATGGCGACGCTCGGCTGTTTTCTGCGCGGGCTCGATCCGGCGCACGCCCGATCCATGGCCTGGGCCAATCTCGCCATGGCGCTGTCCATGGCGATCAGCCTCGAAAACCTGCCCTTCTTCGCGGCGATCCTCGCCGCTCTGCCGGTGCTCTACGTGCTCGACGGCGGGCGGCTTCGCGCGTCCCTGAGCTGGTTCGCCGCGAGCGCGCTGATCGCCTTTCCGGCGACGCTCGCCGCGACGGTCGCGCCCTCGCGCTATTTCCTGTCCGCCTGCGACGCTTATTCGGCGGTCTATTTCGCCACGGTCCTCGTCGGCGCATGCTGCATGGGCGCGCTGGCGATGCTGGCGGCGCGGCTTTCGAGCCCCGCGAAGCGGGCGGCGGCCGTCGGCGTCGTCGGCGCGCTGGTCGGCGCGACCTATGCCGGGATCGCCCCCCAATGTCTCGGCGATCCGCTCGGCGGGGTCGATCCTCTGGTGCGCGAGTTCTGGCTTTCGCACGTCACCGAGGCGCTGCCGCTCTGGCGCAGCTGGCGCAACGCGCCGAGCACCGTGATCGTCAGCGCCCTTCCGGTGCTGTTCGGCCTCGTCGCCGCCCTCGTCGCAGCCTATCGCAGCGAGGGTCTGGCGCGGCGGCGCTGGTTCGTCCTCTGCGGCGTCGTCGCCATCGGCTTCGCCCTCGGCTTCTTCTGGCAGGTGCGCATCTTCACCTCGGTGACCCCGATCGCCATGATCCCGCTCGTCGGCGTCGCTACGGCCGCTTCCTCGCGTCTCGGCGCACAGTACATGCCGCTGACCCGCTGGCTCTTCGCCGTCGTGGTCTGCATCGTCCTTTCGCCCATGGGCGTCGCCGCCCTGCTTCCCGAAAAAGACGAGGAAGCGGCGAGCCCGCCGCAAGCGCCCGTCGTTCTCGCCCCGCAGGCGAAGAATGGCGACAAACCGGCCGCCGTCGACGTCAAGGGCGCGCACGCCTGCTTGGCGCCGGAAGCGCTCGCGCCGCTACGCGAGCTGGCGCCCGGGCGGATCGCGGCGAGCTTCGATCTCGGCCCCTACATACTGGCCTACACCCCGCACAGCGTTTTCGCCGGCCCCTATCATCGCGACAACCAAGGCAATCGCGTCGTCGTCGACGCCTTTCTCGCCGATCCGGCGGCGGCGGAGAAGGTGTTGCGCGGCGCCGGGGCCAATCTGGTGCTGTGGTGCAAGAGCGAGCCGTCCGGTTTCGCCAAGCGCGCGCCGGACGGGCTCGCCGCGATGCTCGCCAAGGGCGAGGCGCCGTCCTGGCTCCAGCGCATGCCGCAATCCTCCGACAAGCTCCTTGTTTTCGCCGTAAGGCCGAATGAATAATCCCCGCCCGGGATCGCAAAGGTTTTTGCTAGTCGCCAGCCTCGCGAAAATTGTATGGCTTCGCCCTGGGGTCCGGGAGGCTGGCGGGGCGTGTCGGTCCCAGCGGGCGACGTGGTGCGCTTGATGGATGCGCCGACTGCAACGAGAGGCCAACAAATGACATCGACCGACCGCCGCCGATTTCTCCTGGGCGGCGCCAGCCTCGCGCTCGCCCCGCCGCGCGCCATTGCGCAACCCTCGCAAGAGGCCGAGGAAGAGCTGCAAGTTCGCGTCGAGAACAATTCCGCGCCGGAGCTCTGCGCCGAGAAGGACAACATCGAGCTGGACTTCTTCTCCTCGCGCGTGCGCCGCATGCAGGTGCAGGCCGTGCACCCCTCCTACATCAGCATGATCGGCTCGGACCGCTATGCGCCCGACTGGTCGAGCTGCGATCTCACGCACGATCCGAAATTCGCGGCGCAGGCGCGGCGCCAGACTTTTTGGGAGACGCCGGACTTCTGGCTGGTCGGCTACACTTTTCCGAGTTTCTGGCGGCCCGGCGCGGTGCCGGTGCGCGTCGGCAATCACGTCGAGAACGGTTTTCATCTGGTGCAGCTGTGGATGAGCTATCGCGAGCGCGCCGAAGAAATCATGGTCTTTTATCCGCCGGACGGCTATTGGCGCGCCCGCCCGCTGCCCTTCGAGGACATGCGCTGGACGGCCTATGGCTCGTCCTTTCTGATCGGGCCGATCGAGACGCAGGAGCGGCCGGTCGTCGTCTTCGAGGAGGTCGCCTTCGAGCCCGACACGCGGAGCTTCGTCCTGAAATTCAAGCACGGCGGCTCGGCGCGCATAAGGCTCGACAAGATCGACCAGGAGCGCATCGTGCTCGACGTGACCTACGGCGGGGCGATGCCCGAGGGCCTGCCTTTCGCCTCGCTGCGCTCGATGTATGCGATGCAGACGATGAGCGACGCGGCGCGCGTCGCCTGGCGCACCAAGCGCGGCGCCGGCTGGCAGGAGGCGGAGGTGATCGGCTTTCCCGGCGCCAGCGCCACGGAATTCTGGGTCGGACGGCATTTGCCGTCGCGCCACAATCTCTCGGCGCCCGACATGGTCTTTGGAAAATTCCAGACGACCGCCGCCGACGCACATAAGAAATGACGCCGGGGCGGCTCGCCTGGCTCGACGCGGCGCGCGGGCTCGCCGTCGTCTCGATGGTGGTCTTTCACCTCATCTGGGACTTGGGCAATTTCGGCTATGTCGACGCCGATTTGCCCTTTTCGCCAGGGGTAAAACTCTTCGGCCACGCCATCGCCGAGAGCTTTCTTTTCGTCGCCGGCGTCGCCCTCGTGCTGGCGCATGCGCGCAACGCGTCCTGGCGCCCTTTTTGGCGGCGCATCGGCGTCGTCGCGGGCGCGGCGGGGCTGGTCAGTTTGGGCACGTATCTGGTCTTCCCGCAAGCCTTCGTGTTCTTCGGCATTTTGCACTGCATCGCGCTGGCGAGCCTCCTGGCCGCGCCGCTGCTCGGAGCGCCCTGGCCCGCCGCAGCGCTCGCCGCGCTCCTCGCCGCCGCCGCGCCAAGCCTTTTCGCTTCGCAAAGCCTCGACGCGCCCTGGTTCTGGTGGACCGGGCTCTCCAGCTTCGAGCCGCCGACCAACGATTATCGCCCGATTTTCCCTTGGTCCGCAGGACTTTTCGCGGGAGTCGCGGCGGCGCGGTTCTGCGGCGCCTTCGGCCTTCGCGCGCCCTTTGCGGATCGCGGCGCGGCGCCTCTGAACTGGCTGGGGCGCCACAGCCTGGCGATCTATCTGCTGCACCAGCCGCTGCTGTTCGGACTGTTTACCGGGCTCGCCGCCCTCGGCTCCGCGCCGAGGGCGGCGGAAGGCGACGCCTTCCTCGCCGCCTGCGAACTGCAATGCGCGGTGAGCGGCGGCGCGGCCGAGGTCTGCCAGCCGGCCTGCGCCTGCACGGCGGCGCGCGCGGCGCAGGAGGCGATCCCGGCCGACGCCGCCGCAAGAGCCGCCTGGATCGGCGAAATCTCGCGCGACTGTTTGGCGAAGGCGCGATGAGGGGTTAGGGGTGTGCGTCGTCCAATTCGTCTGGGACTAGAATGCGAGCCTGGAGGCTCGCGCTCCAATGACGGCTCTGGACCGCGAGCCTCCAGGCTCGCAATTCGTGCGGAGCCTCTGGCATGACCCCCCTCCCGCTCGCCGTGACGCAGGGCGATCCTTCGGGCATAGGCCCCGAGCTGACGCTGCGCGCTTTCCTGGCGCGGCGAAGCCTGGGATTGCCGGCCTTCTTCGCGATCGGCGACCCGGCGCTCTATGCGCGAACGGCCCATTCCCTCGGTCTCGACGTTCCCGTGCGGCAGGCGACTCCGGCGCAGGCGCCCGCCGTCTTCCCCGACGCGCTGCCCGTCGTTTCGCTGGAGCGCGACGTGCGCGGCGCGCCGGGCGCGCCCGATCCGCGGGACGCCGCCGCGACGATCCTGTCGATCGAACGCGCCGTCGAAACCGTCGCCAAAGGCGAGGCGCGCGGCGTCGTCACCTGCCCCATCGCCAAGAACGTGCTCTACGCCGCGGGCTTTCGCCACCCCGGCCACACCGAATTCCTCGGCGAGCTGGGCGGCCGGTTTTTCGCGCAAGAGACGCAGGCGGTCATGATGCTGTGGGCGGAAGAGCTCGCCGTCGTTCCGATCACCATTCACGTCGCGCTGAAAGAAGTCCCGCGCCTGCTGACGCGCGCGCTGATCGTCTCGACCGGCCGCATCGTCGCGCAAGACCTCGCGCGGCGCTTCGGCGTCGCCGCGCCGCGCCTCGCCTTCGCCGGGCTCAACCCGCATGCCGGCGAAGCCGGGACGATGGGGCGCGAGGAGATCGACACGATCGCCCCCGCCGTCGCCGAACTGCGCGCGCTGGGGATCGACGCGCGCGGGCCTTTTCCGGCCGACACGCTGTTCCACGCCGCGGCGCGCAAGAATTACGACGCGGCGCTGTGCCCGACGCACGATCAGGCGCTGATTCCGATCAAGACGCTGGCCTTCGACCGCGGCGTCAACGTCACGCTCGGCCTGCCCTTCATCCGCACCTCGCCGGATCACGGCACGGCCTTCGACATCGCCGGCAAGGGAATCGCCGATCCGACCAGTCTGATCGAAGCCATCCGCCTCGCCGGGCGTTTGCGCGCATGAGCGACGGGCTGCCGCCGCTGCGCGAAATCGTCGCGCGCCACGGGCTCGACGCGCGCAAGGCGCTCGGCCAGAATTTCCTGTTCGATCTCAATCTGACCGGCAAAATCGCGCGCGCCGCGGGACCGCTCCACGGCGCGACCGTGGTCGAGATCGGCCCGGGACCCGGCGGGATGACGCGGGCCTTGCTCAGCGAGGGCGCGGCGCGGGTGATCGCCGTCGAGCGCGACGCGCGCTGCCTGCCGGCGCTGGCCGAGATCGCGGCGCATCATCCCGGCCGGCTCGTCGTCGTCGAGGGCGACGCGCTGGAGTTGGATCCGGCCGAACTGCTGCGCTTGCATGGCGCCGGCGGCCCGGCGCGCATCTGCGCCAATCTGCCCTACAACATCGCGACCGTGCTGCTGACGCAGTGGCTGGAGATCGAGCCCTGGCCGGGCCCGATCGAGCGCTACGTGCTGATGTTCCAGCGCGAGGTGGCCGAGCGCATCGTCGCGACGCCGGCGCAGCGCGCCGATTACGGCAGGCTCGGCGTGTTGTGCGGCTGGCGGACGAAGGCGCGCATCCTGTTCGACGTGCCGCCCTCGGCCTTTTCGCCGCCGCCGAAAGTGACCTCTTCCGTCGTCGAGCTGATCCCCAACCCGGCGCCGCTGGACTGCGACCGCCGCGCTCTGTCGCGCGTCGCGCAAGCCGCCTTCGGCCAGCGCCGCAAAATGCTGCGGCAAAGTTTGAAGGGCCTCGGCGCCCCGCCTTCGGCTTTGCTCGAGGCGGCGGGGATCGAACCCACGCGCCGCGCCGAGGAGGTGGAAGTCGCGGGCTTCGTCGGCTTGGCGCGGGCGTTGACCAGCATCACCGGCGCGGCGCCGAAGAATGCGAGCCTGGAGGCGCGCGGTCCAGCGGCGAGGCCATTGGAGCGAGAATCCTAGCAGACTCGCGGCGACGGGGGCTGGCGACGGGAATTGCCGGGCTTCCCGCGCCGCGACGAGGATTTGATCCTCGCCTGCGGGCTGGACGGCCTTTTCGTCGATCTCGCCAAATATGGGTTTGAGGGCAAGAATCGCGTCACGTCGCCGCCCTGCATCGAGACGCCGCTCGACGGGCGAAGTCGTGCTGCATGGGCCTATCTCCTTCGAATGACACGCCTATCTTTTGGTCTATTGACACGGGGACGCAGGGCGGGCCTATTCCCGCCTACAGTTGAGGACGGCGCCGGTCCAGCCGCGGCGCGGGCGGGGAAACCTTTCAATGCCGGAGAAGAATCGACCGACGCCTTTGGGCGCGACGCCGTCGCGCCGCGGGTTCGCGTTGAGTGTGCTCGCCGCGACGGCGATCCTCGCGGGCTGCAACCCGGTCGCGGGCCCTGGCGGCGGCGATTTGAAACTCGCCGCGCCGGCTCCGGCTCCAGGGGCGCCGCCGCCGCCTGGGCAGGAGCCGAGCGAATTGATCGGCAACGGGGCGATCAAGATCGCGCTGATCGTGCCGCTGACGCAGGCCTCCGGCCCGTCGTCGGTCGGCGCGTCGCTGCGCAACGCGGCCCAGCTCGCCTATGCCGAATCGGGACAAAACGACGTAAGCATCGTGGTGAAGGACGACCATTCGACCCCGGCCGGGGCCGCAGCCGCGGCTCAGGCCGCCGTCGGCGACGGCGCGGAGATCATTCTCGGGCCGGTCTTCGCGGCCGGCGTCCGCGAGGCCGGCAGGATCGCGCGCGGCGCGGGACGCCCGGTGATCGCCTTCTCGACCGATTCCTCCGCCGCTTCGCGCGGCGTCTATCTCCTGTCCTTCCTCGTCGAAAACTACGTCGAGCGCATCGTCGAATTCGCCGCCAGCCGCGGCAAGCGCTCGGCCGCGGTGCTGGCGCCGGAGAACGACTACGGCAATCTCGCCGTGGCGCAATTCCAGCAAAGCGCCGCCAATCACGGCATGCGCGTCGTCGTGATCGAGCGCTACAAGCCGGGCGCCGCGGGCGACGCCGTGCGGCGCGTCGCGGCGGTCGCCGATCAGATCGACACGCTGTTCATCCCCGACACGCCGGACGCGATGAATTCGGTGGCGCGCGAACTGACCGCCGCCAACATCGATTCGAAGCGCCTGCAAATCGTCGGCACCGGTCTGTGGAACGACCCCCGCCTGCTGCACATCGCCGGCCTGCAAGGCGCCTGGTTCTCCGCCCCGGACAACACCGGCTTCAACGCCTTCGCCGGCCGCTACCGCGCGCGCTTCGGCTCCGAGCCGTCGCGCATCGCCACCCTCGCCTACGACGCGGTGTCGATGACCATCGCTCTGTCGCGGCAACAGGGCGCGCAGCGCTTCTCCGAGAGCGTCCTGACCAATCCCGCCGGCTTCAACGGCGCGGACGGCGTCTTCCGCTTCCGCCCGGAAGGTCCGAACGAGCGCGGCCTCGCCGTCATCGAAATCGCCGGCGGCCAGCCGCGAATCGTCTCGCCGGCGCCCCGGACGCTCGGCCCGTCGAGCGGCTGGTGAACGGCGACGCAAGACGACAAAAGCGGACCGAAGGTCCGCTTTTGCAAAACGATCGAGAACCGGGAAGCGCCTCTTAAAAATAGCGCTCCGGCACGCGGATGAGATCGCCGGGCAGCACCGGGATCGTCGAATTCAGCGGATATTCGCGGAAGCCGCTTTCGCCGAGATGTTGAATCAGCACGGTGTTTCGGCTGGCCCGATAGGTCGAGCCGCCGGCCAGCGCCAGGGCGCTCATCACGTTGAGGCCGCTGCGGAACGGAAACTCGCCAGCGTGGCCGACTTCGCCGAAGATGTAGATCGGCCGGAAGCTCGAGACGTCCACGGTGACCTTGGGATCGCGCAGATATTCGCCGCGAAACTTCTTGGCGAGCTCCGCCTCCATCTGCGGCTTGCTGAGGCCCGCGGCCTTGACCGTGCCGGCGAGCGGCAGGGACACGAAGCCCGCCGGGTCGATCTCATATTCGCCGGAGAGGCGGTCCTCCCCGAAGACGGTGACCTTGATTCGCTCGCCCGGCTTCAGAAAGGGCGAGGTGGTCTGAGACGTCTTGATCAACGCGTCGCGCTCCGCGTCGCTCAGCGGGGCGAGCGTCGCGTAATTCTCGCAGCTCGCCAGCGCCAAGGCGGCGAGCATGACTGCCGGACCAATTTTTCTGGACAATCGCATTCCCGACCTACACCGTTGCCTGCGAAGCAGTGCCGCGCCTTGCATAGAAGGCTATCGCCCTGACCGTCAACCATAATTGCCGACGGGCCGCGGTCCGGCGGGAAATCCAGACGAACCCGGAAGTTACGAGCGGCGCGCCCGCCGTTGCTCCATGCGATTCGCGCGCCGCGCGCCGCGATTTGGGCATGCCGCAAGGCGCGACTGATTCTATCCCGCCGCGCGCAGCCGGCAACAGGCCCGATCCTCGTCACAATCATGGATGAATTTGCGGTCGCGATTCGAAATCCAAGGGAGGAGCGCAGGGCATGGGGACGCCGCCGTCTTTGCACGCAAGACCGCTCGCGCTGCTTTGCGTCGCCTTGGCCGCGCCCGCCTGCGCCGCCAAGGCCGACAGTTTTCGCAACGGCTACATTTACGGCACGGCTTCGGCTTGCGCCGCGGCGGGGCGCTTCCCGGGGCAGATTTGCGCCAACGCCGAGAAGAACGCCGCCGCGGAATTCGAGGAGAAGGCGCCGCGCTTTGCGACCCGCAGCGGCTGCGAACAGGCGCTCCACCAGCCCTGCGCGATCGGGTTCCGCGGCGCGGCCGGCTGGTCCGGACACAAGGACGCGGTCTACTTCACCGCGCGCCAGCAAGGCTTTCGCGTCGCTGCCGCGCCCACCGGACATGACGTGACCGTCACGCCCCTCGCCGGCAATCTGAGCTTTTCCTCGCGCTCGGCCCTGCGCCTCGACGTCGCCATCAGCCCGCAGGCCTCGCGCTATTGGACGTTTCAGGCGGCGCCCGCCCATATGCCGCAAGCCGGCGCCGCCTTCGGCCTGGCGACGCCGGAAGGCGCCAAGGGAGAAGTGCCGCCGAAGCCTCCGGTCGATCCCAATTTCGATTGCGCGGCCATCATGGAGCCCTCGCCCGGCGGCGACCCCAACTCGGGCTGCGTGCTGGCGCCGCTGCGGCGACGGTGAGGCCGCCCCGATCGCTAAAAGGCGAGAGGTCCCCTTAACATCGACACAAGGCGCCTGTGTCAGATTCCTCCCGCCCCGGGCGCGCTCTTCCGCCCGTCGCTCGCGGCGCCGAATGCATCAACGCAAAAGGCCGCGCCGCTCGAACGGGCGCGGCGGATCGAAATACGGGAGCTTTTGAAATGACGCCCACTCGCCCCGCCCAAGCGCCGGCCAGAGCAAGATTTCCGCTGTCGGCGGCGTTCTGCGCGACGATCGCCTTGGCCCTTTGTGCGTCGCAGGCCCACGCCGACTGGTTGGGACGCGACATGGATCGCGGCGGCGGCGTCGCCGCCTATCAATCGCGGATCGCCGCTGAAGGCGGTAAGCGCCACGTGATTTCCGGCGACTGCATGAGCGCCTGCACGCTCTGGCTGGCGCGCAAGAACACTTGCGTCATGCCGGATGCGGTTCTGTGGTTCCATGGCGCGGCGCAGGGCAACGTGCGCGGCGCCATGATCAACCCGTGGCGCGAGGTCAGCTCCTACGGCAATTCCGTGCTGCTCGCCAATTACCCGCCGCGCGTGCGCGAAGCGGTGCGGCCTTGGCTGCAATCGCGCGAATATCACACGATCACCGGCCGAGAACTGGCGGCGCTGGGCGTTCCTCTGTGCACCGACGGCTGACTCCAGGCCGAAATATATTTTAGGCCGGCCGGTCGCTCATTGCGACGCTCGGGCTTGCCAGACGCCCGCCATTGTCTCACTTTGTGGTGAATTAGTCGGCGCCGCGGCCGACGGACCGCTTGCGATCCGTCGGCCGGAGAGACGATCCGACGACGCAGGGAGAGAACGATGTCGTCCAAAACCATGATCTTCGCGGCGCTGGGTTTGAGCGCCCTGCTGCTGTGCGCTCCCGCGCAGGCGGCGAAGCTCGGGCCCTATTTCCCGCTGCCGTTGAACCTCACCGTCAGCGGCAACACCCCGCGCGACGGGCTGCTGAAGCTGCAAGAGAGCTGGCTCAAGAACGGCCTGGACAATCTCGAAAAGGCCAAGAAAGAGGCGACCGCCGCCCTGGAAAAGGCCAAGGGCGAAGGCGGCAAGCCCGAGCAGGCCGCGGAATTGGAAGCCAAACTCAAGACGCTCGACGCCGACATCGCCGCGACGAAGGCGGAAATCGAACTCGGCGACGACAGCGGCGGCGGCTTCGACCGGCAAAAGGAGCGCAAGGAAGCGCTGCTGCTGAACGTCAATCAATGGATCCGCGAATTGGCGCGCCAGGCCACTCAGGCGCTGAAGACCGCGATCCTCTCGGACGGTCCGCAGGCGATGGCGGCGCAACAAGAGCACGGCATGCTCAGCGAAAGGTCCGACGCGCTGGAACGCGCCACGCATGACGTGACCGTCGAGCAATGGGCGGTCTCGCGGTAGTTTTTCGCATCGGTTCCTCGGACGAAGGGGCGTCCTTCGTCCGGGGGCTTTCTTGCCGGCGTCAGCGGGACCGGCAGGCAGCCCACAGGCTCGCATCCCATCTGACGAAACGGCCCCCTAAAACCTGCGCCCCGGCGGCGCGGGCTGGCATTTCAGCACGGCGATCTCCTCGCCATTGTCGTATTTCAACTCGCCGCGCGCGAGGTCGAGCGTGTTGCGGATCGCCCGGTCCAGGCATTTTCGCTTGGAGCCGCTTTGCAGGCAGACGCGATTCTCTCCGAAGGCGACGACGTCGCCCTCGACCGACACGACATAGGTGACCTTCTCCTTCTCGCCGAAACTGTCGGGCCCGGAAAGATAGGATTCGCCGTCGCGAAACTCCTCGGCCACGCCGTCGCTCCACATCATTTGCAGAAAGCGGCGGTCCGTGTCGGCGTCGAGCGTCGCCGATTGGTCGGTGCGCGCGCAGTCGAGATGGATTTCCTTGGCGCGGGCGGGCGATGCGCCGGCCGCGAGCGTCAGGCAAAGGGCGAGGAACTTGACGGTCATCGGCGAGGCCCCTTGCTGCGCATGCGCGTCATTTTTGAGTGTCGAGTTCGGTCTTCACGTCCTTGCAAGCCTCGATCTCCTGCCTGCTGGCCTGCAAATAAGTGACGTTGCACAACGCCTGATAGCGGCTGCCGACGAAGAGCGACCAGACGTAATAGCCCATCAACACCGTCGCCACCGCGGCGAGCACCATGGTCGGCTTGTTCATGTTCCCCCCGGCGCCGCAAGGCCGAACTCTCGAGCCGATGTTAGAGCGGCGCCGGACGATGTCAACGCGCAGCTGCGCTCAATCCAGCGTCTGCCGGAAGCGCCTTATCGCGAGCGTCATCGCGGCGAGGGCGAACAGCGCCAGAGCGCCGGTGTCGGCGGAAAGATCGCCGAAGCCGGAGCCTTTCAGCATGACGGAACGCACGATGCGCAGATAATGGGTGAGCGGCAGGATCGAGCCGAGATCCTGCGCCCAGTTCGGCATGCCGCGAAAAGGGAACAGAAAGCCGGAGAGCAGCATGCTCGGCAAAAAGAACATGAAGGACATTTGAAACGCCTGCATCTGATTGCTGGCGATCGTCGAAAAAGTGTAGCCTATGGACAGATTGGCGGTGATGAACAGCAGCGTCAGCGGGATCAGCGTCGCCAGCGAGCCGACGATCGGCACGCGAAAGACGAAGGTCGAAACGAGCAGGATGATGGTCATCTGCACCCCGCCCACCACGACATAGGGCAAGATCTTGCCGAGCATGATCTCGGTCGGGCGCACCGGCATGGCGAGCAGCGTCTCCATCGTGCCGCGCTCGACCTCCTTCGTCACCGATAGGCTGGTGAAGATCAGCATCGTCATCGTCAGAATCGTGCCGATGAGCCCCGGCACGATGTTGCGCCGCGCTTCGCCGGCCGGATTGTAGCGCTCCTGCACGCGCAATTCGAAGGGTGCGGATTTTTGCGCGAGCGGCGCGAGCGGCCCGGTGAGTTCGCGCGCCAGCGCCCGCGTCATCGCGCCATTGGCGCCGGCGACGGCGCCGACGGTCGCCACGGGATCGGTGGCGTCGGCGACGATGAGCAAAGCCGGCCTCTCGCCATGCACGAGCTTGCGATCGAAGTCGGGCGGGATCTCGATGACGAATTGCACTTCGTTGGCGCGGATCATCCGGTCGGCGTCCGCCGCGTCGCGCGCCGCGCGAAGAATCGAGAAATAGTCGGTGGTCCGCAGCGCCGAGACGACGCTGCGCGCCAGCGGCCCGTCGTCGTGCACGAGCAGCGCCGTCGGCAGATGCTTGGGATCGGTGTTGATCGCGAAGCCGAACAGCATGAGCTGCATCAAGGGCATCGCGACGATCATGCCGAGCGTGCCGCGGTCGCGGCGCAGCTGCAGGAACTCCTTGACGAAAATCGCCGACATGCGGCTGAAGGCGGCGCGCGCGCCGGTCAGCGTGGCTTTGGGCGGCGCGTTCACAGCGGCGCTCCGCCGGCGCGGATCATCAGATCGATGAACACGTCCTCGAGCGTGGGTTCGCCCCGGCTCCATTTTTGCGCGGCGTTCGCGCCGAATTCTCGCGCGATTTCCGCGAGGCGCGCGCCGTCGCGGCCGGAGACGTGCAGCACGAGGCCGAACAGCGCCACCATTTCGACGCCGGGCGTCGTCGACAGTCGGCGCGAGAGTTCCGACAGGCCCGGGCCGGTGACGACATAGGTGGACAGCCCGGCCCCCTGCACGATCTCGTCGATCGTTCCGGAGGCCATCAGCCGGCCGGCGGCGATGTAAGCGATCTTATGGCAGCGCTCGGCCTCGTCCATGTAATGGGTGGAGACCAGCACGGTCAGCCCCTCCCCCGCGAGCCGGTGAATCTCCTCCCAAAAATCGCGGCGCGCCTTGGGGTCGACGCCGGCGGTCGGCTCGTCCAGCAGCAAGAGTTCGGGATTGGGCAAGGTGCAGGCGCCGAGCGCCAGCCTTTGTTTCCAGCCGCCGGAGAGTTCGCCCGCGAGTTGGTCGGCGCGGTCGACGAGGCCGAGTCGCTCCAGCGCGCCCTGCGCCGCGCCGATGGGATCCGGAACGCCGTAGATGCGCGCGACGAATTCGAGGTTCTCGCGGATGGTGAGGTCCGAATAGAGCGAGAATTTCTGCGTCATGTAGCCGACGCGCGGCTTGATGAGATCCTGCTGCGTGAGAATGTCGTAGCCGAGGCAGGTCCCGCGACCCCCGCTCGGCGTCAAGAGGCCGCAGAGCATGCGGATCGTCGTGGTCTTGCCGCTGCCGTTCGGCCCCAGAAACCCGTAAATCTCGCCGCGCATGACGCGCAGCGACAGGCCGTCGACGACCTTCTTCTTGCCGAAATATTTGGTCAGCCCCTCGACCTCAATCGCGACGTCGCTCGCCGCCGCGCTCAATTGCCGGCGCCTTCGTCGAGGCGGATGCGCAGCGGCAGTCCGATCGGCAGCTCGCGCGCCGCGCCCTCCATCCGCGCCTCGATCTTGAAGACGAGCTTTTCGCGCTCCGCGTCGGAAAATATGACCGGCGGCGTGAACTCCTCCTGGCCGGAGACATAGAACACCCGCGCCGTCAGCTTTTCCGGGCAGCCGTCGCAGGCGACGCCGACCTGTCCGCCGAGCTTGACGCCCGCGAGCTTCGCCTGCGGGACGTAGAAGCGCGCCTTGCGGCCTTCGGGCGGCAGCAGGCTGAGCACCGGCTGACCGGCGTTGACCATTTCGCCCGGCCGGAAGAAGACCTCCTGGACGACGCCGGCCGCCGGCGCGAGGACTTTTTGCCGGGCGATGCGGATGTCCAATTGGCCCAGTTGCGCCCGCGCCTGGCGCAGCGCGGCCTGCGCCCCCTCGATCTCCTGCGAGCGCCCCGTCAGCCGCGCCGCGTCGACTTGGCGTTTGGCCTCGGTCAAGGACGCCTCGTCGCGCGACAAGGCCATTTCGGCGTTGTCCAGCGTCGCCTTGGCGACGTCGCGTTGCGCATAGAGCGTCTTTTGCCGATCGTAGGTGAGGCGCGAGAGCTTGAGCTGAGCCTCGGCGCGGCGCACCCCTGCCTCCAGCACGGCGATCTGCTGCGGCCGGCTGAGGGCGGCCTGCAAATTTTGCAGCTGCGCCTCCATTTGCATGATCCGCGCGGCGGCTTCGGCCCGCTGCGCGTCGAGCAGCGGCGTCTCCATCGCAAACAGCGGCGCCCCGGCTTCCGCCAGGCTGCCGGAGTCGACGGCGAGGCTTTGCAGGCGCTCGCTCTCCACCGGGCCGATGTAGCGCAGATCGCCCTCGACATAGCCGAGAAACGCGCCGTCGTCCGTTCCGCCGCCGCGCCAAAACTGCCAGGCGACGAACAAAGCGACGACGACCAGAACCACCCCGAGGCGTTGCATGGCGCTTTTCTTCCTTCCGCCGCGGCCGTCATAACGGCATTCGCGTCCGCGCGCCACAGCTGCTCGCTATTCGGCCGCTTGCGGACCGGTTGCCGGCCTTCCCACACATTGGCGATGATTCCGCGGATATGACGAGAGGAGATGCAAAGCGCCGCGACGATGTTAGATTGGCGCGCAATTCGGAGGCGGTCCAGGTAAGCTTAGGGCGGGGGCGCACATGACGGAATTTTGGGTCCTACCGAAATCGACGATGAGGCCGGCGCTCGCCGGAGGCCTCTTCGGCGGCGTGCTGCTCGCCGCGATGGGGCTCGGCGCCTGGATCATCCCCTGCTTCGGGCTCGCCTTCCTGGCCGCAGGCGCCTTGTCCGTCCGTCTTGCGCGGACGCCCTCGCCTGGGTCGACCGGCCTCCTCGTCGCGAGCCGGCGGACGTTCGACCGGCTGTCGCGCCAGTCCGAGATCGCCAAGAGCTGCATCGCGCTGGCGCTCACGGCGGCGGCGATCGCCGCCAACCTCCTGCTCGAGGCCGATCCGAAGCAGCACGCTTATTTGTCGATTTCCGCGCCGGTGGTGGTCGCGGCGCAGGTCTTCGGCTTCGAGATCGCCGGCTTCGCGCTGCTCTTCGCTTGCACGGCGATGCTGTATTTCTTCATGCCGCCGGATTTCAGCTTCGCCGTTTCCGACCCCGCCGACGTGGCGCGCCTGATGGAGTTCGCCGCATTCGTGGGCCTGAGCTCCTGGTGTCTGCGCGAGATGGTGGCAGGCGCCGCGCGCCAGGATCGCCTCGCGGCCGGCGCCGCGCGCGGCGGCGCGGCCTCCGCGATCGCGGACGCCGCCCTGGAGGCCGCGCTGGACGAAGCCCGACAGCTGCATCGGGGGCTGCGCCACCGCGTCCGCAACGAATATCATACGCTTTCGCTGCTCGCCGCCGCCGAGGCCGAGCGCAGCGCCACGCCGCAGGATTTTCGTCGCTGGACGCTGCGCTTGCGCAGCCTGTCGACGGTGCACGAGCTGATGGACGCCGGTTCCGCCGACGGCGTCCCGATGGCGCCTTATCTCGCGGCGATGGCGGCGGCGTTGGAGCGCTCCTACGACGGCGCATTGGTGCGGATCGAAACCGATGTCGACGCCGAGATCGACCTCGACTACGGCGCCGCCCGCAAGATCGGGGCGATCTTCGTCGAAGCCGCGATGAACGCGCTCAAACATGGAATTGCGGAGGGGGTCGGCGGACGCGTCCAGCTGCGTCTCGCCCGCATCGGACGCAAATGCGTGCTGACCGTCGCCGACGACGGCAAGGGCTGCGATCCGGCGGCGGCGACGCCGGGCTATGGGTTGCGCCTGATGCAGGATCTCGCGCGCAGCATGGGCGGCGACTTCGAATTGCGCCGCACGGAGAAAGGCTGCGTCGCGCGCTGCGTCTTTTACGGCGGCCCGCGGGCGGAAACGCCGCCCACCGCTTGAACGCCGCCTCGAAGGCAGCTGGACGCTTTGGCCCAGGGACTTGAGCGGCGCTCTCGGTCGGCGCTCTTTACATCGGCCCGGCGCCTGCTTAGGTTCCGCCCCGAATTCTTCGACAGGAAGACGAGAGAAAAGGCCCAAACGCCCATGCGCGCCGAACCGCAAGCGCTGAAAGACGAGATCGAGCAGTCCTTAGGGCTGCTGAGGAGGCATCTTTGACGTCGAGACCGCAACACGCCGTCTCGGCGAACTGAACGCCCAAGTCGAACACCCCGACTTCTGGAACGACGCCGCCGAAGCGCAAAAGCTGATGCGCGAGCGGGGCGAGCTCGAAGAGCGGCTAGGCGCGCTGAAGAAGTTTGCGCAAGACCTCGACGACGCCGCCTTCCTCGTCGAACTCGGCGAGACCGAGAACGACTCCGCCACCGAGAAGGAAGGCGTCGAGGCGCTCAAGGCGCTGCGCGCCGAGGCGAAGCGCCTGCAAATCGAGGCGCTGTTCTCGGGCGAGGCCGACGGCAACGACACCTATCTCGAAGTCCATTCGGGCGCCGGCGGCACCGAGAGCTGCGATTGGACGCGCATGCTGTTCCGCATGTACGCCCGCTGGGCCGAGCGCAAAAAATTCAAGGTCGAGGTGATCGAGGAGACCGCCGGCGACGAGGCCGGCCTCAAATCGGGCACGCTGCTGATCAAGGGCCACAACGCCCATGGCTGGGCCAAGACCGAATCCGGCGTGCACCGGCTGGTGCGCATCTCGCCTTTCGATTCAAACGCCCGCCGGCACACGAGCTTCGCCTCGGTCTGGGTCTATCCGGTCGTCGACGATCGGATCGACATAGAGGTCAACGAGAGCGACTGCCGCATCGACACTTATCGCGCCCAGGGCGCCGGCGGCCAGCACATCAACACGACCGATTCGGCGATCCGCATCACCCACATCCCGTCCGGCATCGTCGTCGCCTGTCAGGCCGAGCGCTCGCAGCACAAGAACCGCGCCACGGCCTGGAACATGCTGCGCGCCCGCCTCTACGAAAAGGAGCTGGAGCGGCGCGAGGCGGAGGCCAACGCCATCAACGCCACCAAGACGGAGATCGGCTGGGGCCACCAGATCCGCTCCTACGTTTTGCAGCCCTATCAGATGGTGAAGGATTTGCGCACCGGCCATGTCTCCGGCACGCCGGCCGAAGTGCTGGACGGCGAACTCGACGACTTCATGCAGGCTTCGCTGGCCCAGCGCGTCTATGGCGGCGGGCCAGCGAGCGTGGAGGACGTGGAGTAAGGCGCGGGCGTCTTCCGCGCCGCGACCGGCGCCGAAAATGCTTGGACGGCCTTGTCACCTCTCGAACCTTTCGCATATTATCCCGACATGGACACGAGACTGCTCGCCCCCGCAACCAACGACGACCCCGTGGTGGACGCGGGCGCCTTCGCCGCGCGCCTCGCGGCCGCCGGTCTGCGGCCGACGCGCCAGCGCGTCGCTCTGGCGGAACTGCTGTTCGGCAAGGGCGACCGTCACGTGACGGCGGAGAAGCTCTTCGACGAGGCGACCGCCGCGCGCGTTCCGGTCTCGCTGGCGACCGTCTACAACACGCTGCATCAATTCACGACCGCCGGCATGCTGCGCGAAATCGCGGTCGACGGCGCGCGCGTCTATTTCGACACGAATACGACCGATCATCATCATTTTCTGCTGGAGGACGGCGAGGAGCTGTCCGACATCTCCGGGGCCTTCGCGCTGGGCGCCCTGCCGCCGCCGCCGCCGGGCTTCAAGGTCGCGCGGGTGGACGTGGTCGTGCGGCTGAAGAGGGACGACGGGGGGTAACACGCCGGCGAATGCCTTGGTGTGGCGGCGTTGGGGATAGCACCCCAGCCCCCAGCGATTGGTCACAGCATCGCGATCCTTCGAAACAGCGGAATTTTGGTGAGCGACTCACCCCAAACAATTGCGTTCAAGCTGGAAATCTAGAGAATCCGAGGTCGCGAGGCTGGCGACGTTAATTGATAGGGAATTGAGCGCGTCATATTTGCTGCCGTCACCTTGACGTTCACGCAGAGCGTTCCCATGTCGCCAATTCGGTTGAACGAGCATGGACAAGGACTTTGAATATCTTGATAACTGATTTGACTGTCATGGCAGAAGGCGGCAGACTTTGCATTGCAGGTTGGGATCTTGAAGGTGAGCGTATGGTAAGGCCACTGCCTGATGGCCACCATTGGCTTCCGGAAGTTGTTGATTATTTGTGTATCGTGCCGGGTGTGACCATCCGCGTTCATCCGGTTGGAAGGTCATCGCGCGATTTTCCTCATCGCACGGAGGATCTACCGATAGACTCAAATAGTGTTAGGGTCGTCGAGTATGGATTCCGCGATTGGGTGGGCGTCGCAGGCCCGAAAGTGGCGCCGTCGATAAGCGCCGGGTTCGCAGGGAACGTATGCCATAACAGCGAATATCGGGGCGTCCTCCAAGGCGTGCATGTCATGCCTGGAACCCGATGCCCCTCTCTCGCCGCGATCAATATTGCGCGCGCCCAGGTCAGGCTCTTCGAGGACAGCTACGGGGCACTAAAAGCTGAGGTCGAGGACAACGAAACAAATTACTGTGTGAAAGTCACTTCCAGGCGCTTGCGCGACGCATGGGACAGAGGGGGCGTCGATGCGGCCACAGCGACCCTTCCTGTGCGCGGTGTCTTTCATGTGCGCCTCGGGCTCGCACACGCTCATGCGCGCCCGAATGCCAATGACGCGCCAAAATGCTTTATGATGCTCAACGGGGTCTTATAGCTGGAACGGGAGGATCGGTTGTCCGGGCAGCGCAATGTCTTCTCCATCGGCCATTCGACGCTGCCCTATGAGCAATTCCTGAAATTGCTGAGAGGCGCTGGTGTCGACGCCGTCGCCGACGTGCGCACGGCTCCCTATTCCCGGCATTTTCCTCACTTCAATCAGGAAGAACTGCGCGCCGAGTTGAAGCAAGACGGTGTCGCCTATTCGTTTTTGGGCAAGGAGTTGGGAGGCCGGCCGAGCGGATCGCAATTCTATTGCGAGGGCGTCGCCGATTACGAAAAAATGGCGCCGACGGACACGTTCAAAAGCGGAATCGAGCGCATTTTGTCCGGTGCGGATAAATATCGTATCGCGCTGATGTGCTCGGAAAAGCATCCGCTCGATTGCCATCGGTGCCTTCTCGTCGGCCGAGAACTGCTGCGCCTTGGGATCGACGTGCAGCACCTCATACATCAGGGCGTTGCGGCGACCCAATCTGGGATTGAGGCAGAACTTCTCGAACAGGCAGGACATGCCGGCGACGATCTCTTTGCCCCGCGTGAAGAGAGGCTGGCGTTAGCCTATCGGCGTCGGGCAAGGAAAGTCGCGTTCTCGATCTCCGACCAAGGGCGCGCGGCGTCAGTCGCCGCGGAGTAAACGATGGCTCGCACGAAAGTCAGCACGATAGGCTTCACGAAATCCAGCGCCGAAGATTTTTTCGAACGGCTGGTCCGTGCGAACGTGAAAAAATTGGTCGACGTTCGCCTGCACAACACTTCTCAACTCGCTGGCTTCGCAAAGGCCCACGACCTCGCCTACTTCCTCAAGAAGATTGGCGGCATTCAATATGTTCATTTACCGTTGCTGGCGCCGACGGACGAGATGTTGAAGCAATACAAAAAGGACAAGGGCGACTGGGGCGTCTATGAGGGCCGTTTCCTGGGTCTAATGGCCGATAGGAAAATCGAGGAGCGCTTGCGGCCTGAGATGTTCGATGGAGCCTGCCTGCTATGTTCTGAGGACAAACCGCTCCATTGCCACCGACGACTTGTGTGCGAATATCTCAATACGAAATGGGATGGCGCGCTGGAAGTTGGGCATCTTTGATCGTCGGCCCCGGCGACCTCCGCATCGCGGCGCGAAAGACAGCGAGGTCGTCCAGCCGCAACGCCCGTTTCGGCCGGGAGGGCGCAAGAATTTGCGCCAAGACCCGACCCTGGCGGGTGATAGCGACGACTTCGCCCGCCTCCACCTGATCGAGCAGCTGGCTCGGATGCGCTTGCGCTTGCGCCATATTGACGGCGCCCACGACCCGTCCCCTTGCTACAGAGGAATGTTGTCGTGCTTCTTCCAGGGATTCTCCAGCTTCTTGTGCCGCAGCAGCGCCAGCGCCCGCGCGATGCGGCGGCGCGTCGTGTTCGGCATGATCACCTCGTCGATGTAGCCGCGCTCGGCGGCGACGAAGGGGGACAGGAACCGGTCCTCATATTCCTTGGTGCGCAGCGCGATTTTTTCCGGATCGCCGATGTCGGCGCGGAAGATGATCTCGACCGCGCCCTTCGCGCCCATCACCGCGATCTGCGCCGAGGGCCAGGCGTAGTTCACGTCGCCGCGCAAATGCTTCGAGGCCATGACGTCATAGGCGCCGCCAAAGGCCTTGCGGGTGATCAGCGTCACTTTCGGCACGGTGGCTTCGGCATAGGCGAAGAGGAGCTTTGCGCCATGCTTGATCAGGCCTCCATATTCCTGCGCCGTGCCCGGCAAAAAGCCCGGCACGTCGACCAGCGTGACGATCGGAATGTTGAAGCAATCGCAGAAGCGCACGAAGCGCGCCGCCTTCTTCGAGGCGTCGATGTCGAGCACGCCGGCCAGCACCATCGGCTGATTGGCGACGAAGCCGACCGTGCGCCCCTCGATGCGCCCAAAACCCACAACGATGTTCTTGGCGTGGGTCTCCTGAATCTCGAAGAAATCGCCCTCGTCGGCGAGTTTCGAAATCAGCTCCTTGATGTCGTAGGGCTTGTTCGGATTGTCGGGAACCAGCGTGTCGAGCGACAGATCCAGCCGGTCGGGATCGTCGAAGCTCGGCCAGTCCGGGGCCTCCTCGCGGTTGCAGGAGGGCAGGAAGTCGATCAGCCGGCGCATTTGCAGCAACGCCTCGACGTCGTTGTCGTAGGCCCGGTCGGCGATCGACGATTTGGTGGTGTGGATCGAGGCGCCGCCGAGTTCTTCCGCGGTCACGGTCTCGTTGGTGACGGTCTTCACCACCTCCGGGCCGGTGACGAACATGTAGCTCGTGTCGCGCACCATGAAGATGAAGTCGGTCATCGCCGGCGAATAGACGTCCCCGCCGGCGCAGGGGCCCATGATCAGCGAAATCTGCGGAATGACGCCGGACGCCAGCACGTTGCGCTGAAACACCTCGCCATAGCCGCCGAGCGCCGCGACGCCCTCCTGGATGCGCGCGCCGCCGGCGTCGAAAATGCCGATGATCGGCGCCTGGTTCTTCAGCGCCATGTCCTGCAACTTGGTGATCTTTTGCGCGTGCGTCTCGGACAGCGAACCGCCGAAGACGGTGAAATCCTTGGCGAAGACGAAGACCGGGCGGCCGTTGACCGTGCCCCAGCCGGTGACGACGCCGTCGCCGGAGATTTTCTCGCCCTGGTCCATGCCGAAATCGGTGCAGCGGTGCGTCACGAACATATCGAACTCCTCGAAGGAGCCGTGATCGAGAAGGAGTTCGATGCGCTCGCGCGCCGTCAGCTTGCCGCGTCCGTGCTGCGCCTCGATGCGCTTCTTGCCGCCGCCGAGCTGCGCCGAATCGCGCCGTTGCTGCAGTTTATCGAGAATATGCTTCATGTGACCGCGCGCCCCGCCCCGTTCAATCGCCGGTCTTGCGCCGGCCGCTCCGGGGTTAGCGCATTTTTGGCGCGGGGCAAAGCGGGGCGAGCGGGAAGCTCGCGAAGGAGCGAAATCCTGCCCTTACAGCCGCTGCGATCCCAGCCGCCAGCGCGATATTTCCGACGGCGTCAGCACGTGAAGGTAATCCGGCGAGGTGCGTTCGGCGAGATCGATCAGCGACGCGTCGACGCCCATGGCGCGCGTGTAATGCGAGAGCCGGCGGCGCATGCCGCCGTCGTCGAGATAACGCTCTTGCGTTATGCCGTCGGACAGGCTGAAGCTCGTCGTATAGTTGAACATGCGGTGCACGCCGACCTTGCTCTGCGGCGGTATGACGCGCCTCTTGCCGCCCATCAGCGCATAGACGCAGGCCGAATAGCAGCGGCCGGAATAGAGATTGCCGTTCTGCGCGCTCTCGCCGCCCGGCCGCGCGACGATCACCGCCATGCCGAGCCGGCGCAAGGTCAGGCCCAGCTCCATCGAGGCGACGACCCGGCCGCCGGGCGAATCGAGCAGAACGATGCGGTGCAGATCGCCGCCGCGCACATTGTCCTGCACGAAACGCAGCAGATTTTGCGCCGTGCCCTCGTCGATCTGGCCCTGGGCGAAGATCACCTGCGGGCAATTGCTGCCGCAATGGCGCGAGCCCAGGGTCACGAGCTGAAAGGACATCGCTTCTTCCGCCGCCGCCGGCGCAGAAACCGCGACGCCGACGAGCAGCGCAAGGCCCGCCGCAAGCCGAAAGAGCCTTACGGCGCAAAATTTTTGCATGGAGGGACCCGCCGAGCCGAGAGATTCGCCACCCTAATGCGTCCAGGCCGCGCGGTGAAGGGGGAGGATCGAGGTTTCCAGGGCAGTCGGAGACGGGGCCCTATGCCCCGCCCCTCATGCTGAGGAGCGCCGCAAGGCGCGTCTCGAAGCATGGGTCAAGGACGAATTCGGACGGCGTTCCGCGGTCGCATCCTTCGAGACGCCCGCTGCAGGATGGGGGTGAGCGGCGCCCGCGGGAGGGCCGCTCAATAGCCGAATGCTGTCGCCAAGGAGATCGCCGCGAAGCCCGTCGCGAAGGCGGCGAGGAGGAGCGCCGCGGCGAGGAGCGGGCGCCGCGCTCCGATCTCTTCCCGTGCATGGGCGCGGAGCAAAGCGCGTTCGGCGAAAGCGACGGAATGCGGATCGCATCCGTAATGCGCGAGATTGTGGACTTGGTCGCCCAGTCGAATCTGAAGATCGTGCATGGCGCGCCTCCCAGCGGCCAGATGTTTCCCCATTGCCCAAGCGTCATTCACGCATGAAACGATGAAGGAAGACCTATGCCGATCGACGACGCCGCGCGGTGCGCCAAAAGCAACGGCCGCGCTTTTGGCGCGGCCGAGAAGTTGGTCGAAGACGCGCGTCCGCTCAGCGGATCACGTAAGGCAAGAGCCCGAGGAAGCGGGCGCGCTTGATCGCATTGGCGAGTTCGCGCTGCTTCTTGGCCGAGACGGCCGTGATGCGCGAGGGCACGATCTTGCCGCGCTCGGAGATGTAGCGCGACAAGAGACGCGTGTCCTTGTAGTCGATCTTCGGAGCGCTGGCGCCGGTGAAGGGGCAGGACTTGCGGCGCCGGAAGAAGGGGCGGCGCGGTGCGGCGGGTGCGGACATCAGATCGTCTCCTCTTCGCTGCGCGGGGCTTCGTCACGGCGCGGGCGGCGTTCCGGGCGGTCGCCACGTTCGCCTCTGTCGCCGCGCGGCGGGCGGCGGTCGCCTCTGTCGCCGCGTTCGCCGCGCTCGCCGTCGTCGTCGCGCTTGCGCAGCTGCGCCGACGGGCCCTCCTCGAGCTCCTCGACGCGGATCGTCAGGATGCGCAGCACGTCTTCGTTGAGGCTCTCCTGACGCTCCATTTCGGCGATCGCCGACGGCGGCGCGTCGATGTTGAGCAGCGTGAAATGCGCCTTGCGGTTCTTCTTGATCCGATAGGCGAGGGACTTGACGCCCCAATATTCGACCTTGCTCACGGTCCCGCCGAGCGTGGCGATGGTGTTCTTGAACTGCGCGGTCAGCGCCTCCGCCTGCTGGGCGGAGATGTCCTGACGCGCAAGATAAATATGCTCGTAGAGCGGCATTGTCGCGAAGCCTTTCCGTTCTTGGTCGCGTCGCGCCCCGGCGCGGAGCCCTTCGAGCCCTTGCGGAAAGGCTCTAAGGTGGCGTTTTCGAAGGCGGGAACACGGGAAGACGGGCGACAACCCTCCCCAGGCTCAATCCCAGGGCTTCCGTTCAGCCCCCGGCCGGAGCGTCGCGAAGCGCGCGTTATAGACGGATTGGCGCGGGATGCAAGGCGAAGTCGCCGGAATTCCGCGGCGATCGGGCGCCCCTCTCTCCGCGCCCCTCCTGCCGAGGCTGCGCCGCAAGGCGCGGGCTCCCCGGCATGAGCGGGGGAAGGGAAAAGAATGGGCCCGCCCGTTTTGCCCTGAGGGAATGTCGACTTCGGACGCTCGCCGGCCGTCGCCGCTTCCGCGACGAGACGCTGGAGTTTCTGGCGCCCCGCCCCCGCCCCCGCTATAACCCCCCCATGAGATTCACCCCTTCCTTCCTCGACGAAATCCGGGCGCGCGTGCCCGTGTCGGAGGTCGTCCGCAAGAAGGTCAAGCTGGTGAAGCAGGGGCGCGAGTGGCGGGGGCTTTCGCCGTTCAACGCCGAGAAGACGCCGTCCTTCTACGTCAACGACCAAAAAGGCTTCTTCCACGATTTCTCCTCGGGAAAACATGGCGACGCCATCGGCTTTCTGATGGAGACGGACGGGCTTTCCTTCCCCGAGGCCGTGGAGCTTCTGGCGGGGCTGGCCGGCGTGCCGCTGCCCAAAGAAGAGCCCGAGGACCGCGAACGCGAGCAAAAGCGCGCGTCCTTGACGGAAGTCATGGGCCATGCGGCGGATTATTTCCAAAAGCAGCTCGCCGGGCCGCAGGGGTGGGAAGCCCGCGACTATCTGGCGCAGCGCGAGATTTCGCTTGGCCAGCAGGCGCATTTTCGTCTCGGCTACGCGCCGCCCGGCCGCCACGCGCTGCGCGACGCGCTCGCCGCCAGGGGGGCGAGCGTCGAGGCGATGATCGCCGGCGGGCTCTTGATCCACGGCGAGGACGTGACCGTACCCTTCGATCGGTTTCGCGACCGGATCATGTTTCCGATCCAGGACCGGGGCGGGGCGGTCATCGCCTTCGGCGGGCGGGCGCTGGCCAAAGACGCGCAGGCCAAATATCTGAATTCGCCGGAGACCGAGCTTTTTCACAAGGGCGCGACGCTCTACAATCTGCACAACGCCCGCAAGGCGGCGCATGAGGCCGGGACGGTCATCGCCGTCGAGGGCTATGTCGACGTGATCGCGATGACCGCGGCCGGCTTCCCCAACACGGTCGCCAGCGCCGGCACGGCGCTGACCGAGGAGCAATGCCAGCTCCTGTGGCGCATGGCGGAGGAGCCGATCCTCTGCTTCGACGGCGACAAGGCCGGGCTCAAGGCGGCCTATCGGGCGATCGACACGGCGCTGCCCCTGATCGGTCCCGGCAAGACGCTGCGTTTCGTGCTGCTGGCCGGCGGCCAGGACCCGGACGAATTGCTGCGGGCCGGCGGGCCGGGGGCCGTGGCCCAGGCGCTGGCCCAGCCGCTGCCGCTGGTGGAGGTGTTGTGGCGGCGCGAGGTCGAGAGCGGGCCGCTCGACACGCCCGAGCGCCGCGCCGCGCTGGAGCGCCGGCTGAAGGAGCTCGCGGCGCGAATCGGCGATCCCGCGCTGCGGCGCCATTATGAGCAAGACCTCTCCGCCCGACTCTCCGGGATTTTCGGCGGGGCGCCGGCGGCGCGGGCGCAGGGCGGATGGGGCGCGCGCCCAAATGGGCGTTTTGGCGGGCGCGGCGCGCGCGAGCCGCGCAGCCTCGCCGGCCCGGTTCAGGTCGGGGCGGCTCTGGCCAAGTCCGCGCTGTTCAAGGGCGAGACGCCCGCCGTGTCGCCGCGCGAATGCCTTATTTTCTTGATCTTGATCAATCACCCGCCGCTGCTGGCCGAGCATGTCGAGGAGCTGGCGGGACTGGAGTTCCACGCGAAGGAAGCCGCCGAACTGCGCGACGCGCTGGTCGACATCGGCGCGCAACCCTCTGCCGCCACGGAAGATTTCGACACGCGCGCGACGCTCGCCGCAGCCGGCCTCGCGCCCTTCGTGGCCAAACTCGAGGGCATGGCCGCGCACGCCAGCCTGTGGAGCATCGCCAAGGCGGCGGCGACCTCCGACGCCGCCGTGTCCTTGCGACAAGTTTTGAGCTTGCACCACAAGGTTTCCACGCTAAATAAGGAACTCCGCGCCGTGGAGCGGCGCCTCGCGGAAAACCCCTGCGAGGAGGACGCCGAGCGGCTGGCGGGGATCAGGACACAATTGTCCGCCCTCGATGGAACCGAAGCCGCCCTTGAAGGGTTTGGCGTGGGGTCGGGCCGGACCAAACCAATCTTCTAAGGGTAACCGATCCTTAGGGTAAAGATCGTTAGGGTTAACGTCGCCTCGAGCGGCGGCGGCAACCGCCATGTGGACATCGGATCGCCGCATCGTGGAGAACCGCCGAGGGCATTGGGGCGAGACGTCGGTCTCGCGCCTTGCGGGAGACTCGCGCGGCGCATCATCAAAGAGAAGCGCGTTCAGGCCGGCCGCGATGCGCGGCCGAAGTTTGTCGCTGACTTTTCCGGAGCTTAGGTTAATGGCCAAGAAAGACGAAGACAAGGTCGAAGGAGAGGGCGCCGTGGGAACCGAGACCATGGACGGACCTTTGCTCGATCTCAACGACGCCGCTGTGAAGCGGATGATCAAGCTCGCGAAGAAGCGCGGCTTCGTCACCAATGGCGAACTCAACGCCGTTCTGCCGTCGGAGGAATTTTCTTCCGACCAGATCGAGGACGTGATCTCGATGCTCTCCGAAATGGGCATCACCGTCACCGAGGGCGAGGAAGCCGACGACGCGGAAGAGGAAGCCGCCCCGCAAGAGGAAGAGGAGCCCGAAGGCGGCGAACTCGTCGAGGCCCCGCGCGCGACCGCCGTCGCGACCAAGACCACCGAGCCCGCCGACCGCACCGACGATCCCGTCCGCATGTATCTGCGCGAAATGGGCTCGGTCGAGCTGCTGTCGCGCGAGGGCGAAATCGCCATCGCCAAACGCATCGAGGCCGGCCGCGAGGCGATGATCGCCGGCCTGTGCGAAAGCCCCCTGACCTTCCAGGCCATCATCATCTGGCGCGAAGAGCTGGAGGCCGGCAAGGTTCTGCTGCGCGACATCATCGACCTCGAGGCGACCTACGCCGGGCCCGACGGCAAGGCGACGGCCAAACCCGCGGCGCCTGGCGAGACGACCGGCTTCGCCCCGGCGACCGCGCCGCGCACGCCGCCCGAGAGCCTCGACGCGGAAACCCCTCCCGGCGCCGAAAGCTTCGACGAGGAGGACGACATGGAGAACTCCCTGTCGCTCTCGGCGATGGAAGCCGAATTGAAGCCCAAAGTGCTGGAAACCTTCGCACGCGTTGCGGACGCCTACAAGAAACTGCGCCGCTTGCAGGATCAGAACGTCGAGAATCGTCTGAAGAACGAGACGCTGACCCCGGCGCAGGAACGCAAATACAAGACTCTGAAGAAAGAGATCGTCACCGACGTGAAGTCGCTGTCCTTGAACCAGAACCGCATCGAAGCGCTGGTCGAGCAGCTCTACGACATCAACAAGCGCTTGATCGGCTTCGAGACCAAACTGCTGCGCCTCGCCGATTCGCACGGCGTCGGGCGCGAGGACTTCTTCGACAAGTTCCACGGCTCCGAACTCGACCCCAAATGGGTGGCGCGCGTCGCCAAGCTCGGCTCCAAGGGCTGGCGGGAGTTCGTCGCCGAGGACAAGGACCGCATCAAGGATCTGCGTTCGGACATTCACGCGCTGGCGACCGAAACGGGCTTGGAAATCTCCGAGTTTCGCAAGATCGTGCACATGGTGCAGAAGGGCGAGCGCGAGGCGCGCCAGGCGAAGAAGGAAATGGTCGAGGCGAATTTGCGTCTCGTGATTTCCATCGCCAAGAAATACACGAACCGCGGCTTGCAGTTCCTCGATCTGATCCAGGAAGGCAACATCGGCCTGATGAAGGCGGTCGACAAATTCGAATATCGCCGCGGCTATAAATTCTCGACCTATGCGACCTGGTGGATCCGCCAGGCGATCACGCGCAGCATCGCCGATCAGGCGAGGACGATTCGCATTCCCGTGCATATGATCGAGACCATCAACAAGATCGTGCGCACTTCGCGCCAGATGCTGCATGAGATCGGGCGCGAGCCGACGCCGGAGGAGCTCTCCGAAAAGCTCGCCATGCCGCTCGAAAAAGTCCGCAAGGTGTTGAAGATCGCCAAGGAGCCGATTTCTCTCGAGACGCCGATCGGCGACGAGGAGGATTCGCATCTCGGCGACTTCATCGAGGACAAGAACGCCATCCTGCCGATCGAGGCGGCGATCCAGTCCAATCTGCGCGAGACCACCACGCGCGTGCTGGCGTCGCTCACGCCGCGCGAAGAACGCGTGCTGCGCATGCGCTTCGGCATCGGCATGAACACCGACCATACGCTGGAGGAAGTCGGCCAGCAGTTTTCGGTGACGCGCGAGCGCATCCGTCAGATCGAAGCCAAGGCGCTGCGCAAGTTGAAGCATCCGTCGCGGAGCCGGAAGCTGCGGAGCTTCTTGGACAATTGAGGGCGGGCGCCATGCGATAGCGGGGCGACCCTCACGATTTCCGCGAGCTGGGACCCCGAAGCGTCGGTTTGGAGCGAGCATTGCGACGAGATTCCGGCGGCGGACGCGCCGGCGCCGGAGGCCTTGCTCGCCAAGACGTCCGGGAGGACTCTCGCCGCCTGCCCGTCGATCGCCCGGATGTCGATCCGGCTTTCGGTGTTCGTTCAAATCACCGCTGTGCGGAGATCGCAATTGGCGCCGAAGCGGGCGGTCTACTGCCTCACGCTACGCGATAGGCTCGGAAGCCGCGGACCGCGGTTCGTGACGCAGTGGAACTAACCGCCGAGCCCGTGCTTTGGCCGCGCGACCCAATAGACGAGGGCGATCGCGGCGAAGACCAGTCCGAATCCGAGCACGACGTCGCCGATCATTTCGTCCTTCATGATCCGGCTGAACACGGCGATCGCCAATCCGACCGCGACGAACCAGAGCGGCCTGTCGCTCGGCTCGGCCTGCTTTATGCCGCGTCGCAGTTTGGGTCTGTCGTCCATCCGCCCCTCCCGAAGATTTCGCCCGGCGTTGCGTCGCGCGGGACGTTCGCCCAACATTCGAAACATATCTAGCGCGGCGGTTTTGGTCGACCAGAGCGCTCGCGATTTCGGCGCCGTGGCGAAAATCTCACGCGGAATGACAAGCCGCATGCTTCTCCGGCGCGGCGCGGCGCGTATTTTGGGGCTCCCAACCTCTCGTTTCCTCAACTTGACCCGGCGCAAGCCGGGTTCTTTTTTGCGAGAGCGGGCGCTGGAGAAAGGGGGGCGGAAGGAGCGCTTGCGTCGGCCCGCCGCCAGTCACTGGCGCGCGAGAGATTCGAGGCCGAGCGTGCGATCGTCCCTGTAATCGCTAAGACAGCTTTCTTCGTTGCTCGGGCGCTCGTAGGAAGCGACCGGGCTGACGCCGAGAAGCAGCGTGCCGAGCGACACCGGCCGGCTCTGCGCGCCGCGAATTTGCAGCGCGCGCCCGTCGACCACGCAGTGAAGCACGTAATTGACGTGCCAGAGATGCTGCAGACGCAGACCCGCCTCTTGCAGCCAATCATTGCGCAGTTTCGGGTCTATTCCGCCCTTGCCGCTCTTGGCGCGCGCGAGCTGATCCTCGAGGTCCGCGAAACAATGGTTGAGCACCGCGACGAGATAGGTCGCCGACAAAGGCCGAAGCGTATCCGGCGCCTGCGGCAGGCGGGAAAGCGTGTATTTGGAGCAGTCGATGTCCGCCGCCAGCTTGAGAGCGTTTTCCTCGGGCACGGCGAAAGGCGAGTCGACATAGAATTTCAGTTGGGAAAAGAGATCCATGAACCGCAATTCCCATTCCTGATGGGCGGCGGCGAATCGACCGCGCGCCGCCTTCATCGCGTCTTCCGCCGCGCCGTCGCTCGACGCCTTGATCAGCTGCTGCGCGGCCGAATAGCGCTCGTTGATCAGGCTCGTCAGCTTGGGGCCGATCTCCAGCACGTTTTTCGTATCCGCCTGGATTTGCTGCACGCTGTTCTGATAGCTCCAGCTTCGCCCCTGAAACAAAGCGCCGAGCGCGGTTCCCAGGACCGCCAGCACCCAAGGGCTGCTAAGCGCGAGGTAAAGATGCCTCCAAATGTCGCCCGCTTGGACCCGAGGGCTGAGGTTCTTGTCTTCTTCGTTCGCCATGAAGCGAGAAACACCGTTGCTGGAGGGACAAAACGCACCACGACGGCAATGCCCCTCCCCCGAAAGCTCTATGCGCCGCCCGACGTTGGAGTCAATCTCAGGGGTTTGCCGCGGCGGCCTGCACGGGTCGACGCCGTGCTCGAAGCAATGGGGCCGCCGCCAGTTCCGCTTACTTCGATCGTTCCGGGACGAACCACGCCCGCCTCACGTCGCCTCGAAATGCTTCGAGAGCTTCAGCCCCTGCCCCTGGTAATTGGACAGTCCCGCGTCGCCATAAAGCGCCTTCGGCGCTTCCGACATGGGCTCGTAGACGAGGCGGCCGATGAACTGGCCGTCTTCCAGGAGGAAGGGCACCTCGCGGCTTCTGACCTCCAGCACGGCCCTGCTGCCCGGACGGCGCTCGGCGGTCAGGCCGAAGCCGGGATCGAAAAAGCCGGCGTAATGCACGCGGAACTCGCCGATGGCGGCGTCCATCGGCGCCATTTCCGCGGCGAGGTCGGCCGGTATGCCGAGCCGCTCGCGCGAGGCGAGAATGTAGAAGTCGCCGGGATCGAGAATGAGGCGCTTGTCCGGCCGCGCCGGCAGTTCGTCCCAGAAATCCGCGACCCTGTAGGCGCCGATGCGGTCGAGATCGATCACATCCGTATGTTTTTGCGCTCTATAGCCGACGACGCCCTTGGCCAGCGGCTCGGAAAGATCGACGCGCAGCACGACGCCTTCGCGCAGGTTCAACGGCCCGTCGACGAGCGGGGTCTGCGCATGCGCCGCCGCTATGTCCGGGTCGGAAAGCGTGAAACTCGTCTGCTGCGGCGCGTCCGCATCGTGTTGACGGAAACGCAGCTGATTGAGCCGCACGCCCGCCCGCGCCCGCACCGAGAAGGAGCGGGGCGATATCTCGGCGTAGAGCGGGCCGCCATAGCCGGGCTCGACGAGGTCGAAGCGCTCCGCCCGGTCGGCGATGAGGCGCGTGAAGATGTCGAGCCGGCCCGTGGAGCTCTTCGGATTGGCGGCGCCCGAGATCAGCCGCGGCAAAGCCAGGCTCTCCATCAGCGGAACGACGTAGAAACAGCCGCGCTCCAACACCGCGCCCTCGCCCTCCAGGCTGATTTCGTCGGATTTCAACTGCGACAGCATGTCCGCGACGCCGCGCGCCCGCCCGGGCAGGAAACTGGCGCGCACGCGAAACGCCTTGGCGCCGAGGCGCAGGTCGAGGCTGGCGGGTTGAATCTGATCGGCGGCGAAGGGCGCGCAGGCCCAGATCGCGCCCGCTCCGGCCAAAACGGCGATCTGCCGGCTGGACAAGACCCCGGCGCGCATGAACTCGAACTTTTGACGCAACGCAACCCCCGGCGGACCGCTCGGCGCGGTCGGTTTTCGGGTGCATAGCATGAAATGCCGGCGCCGGGTCCATTTCGCCGCGCCTTTCGCTCTTCCCGCATCGGGCGTCTTGTAGAATGCGCGTCATGAACGCTGGCCGATGCGAAGTGAGGAGCCCGCGCCGATTCAACTCACGCTCCCGCGCGTCGTCTTGCTGAAAGCCGCATCCTTCGAGACGGCCAAAGCGCGGGCGCCACGGGATGAATGGGAACGGAACGTCGGCTTCACCCCATTGCTCCCGGCTCTCCGACAGGCCCTCGGCCGCTCCGCGGGCGACTCGCAAGCGGCGCAGACCGCGAAAGCAGTCTTGCGCCCGAATGAAAATGCGAAGGGCGCGGAATTCTCATGAATAAGGAGGAACACTACGGATGTATTTTTCGAGACCTGTGGCAAAAAGGCAACAGATTCCGATGGGTTTGCTCCAAAACCGTTGCAAAGATGGCACACCCTTTTGTCATAATCGCCTCGACCCAAGTTTGGAGGCGCCTAGACCCTCGATTGTCACGGCTTCGTCATGTAGGAGCTGTTTTTGACTGATCATCGATCTGGGGAAGAGGTGCTGAACATGACCACGAAGACCAACCATCGCGGCTTGGCCGCTCTCACTCTGGCGGCCTTGATCGGTCTGCCGTCCACGGGAGCGCTGGCCGACACCACGCGCGACGAAATCCGCCTGCTCAAGGCCCGCCTGCATCAGCTCGAGCAGCGCGAAGCCGCCCGCGACCGCGAGGCGCGCGCGCCGAAGGTCCACGGCAGCAACGCCATGGTCGTTCACGCGGACGACGGCCATCTGCCCGACCGCATCTACTTCAAGGGCGTCTCGGTCAAGCCGGGCGGCTATTTCGCGATGGAGACGGTCTATCGCCAGCATTGGCAGGGTTCGGACATGGGCACGGGCTGGGCGGCGACGCCGCTCGGACTCACCGCAACCGGTCAGCCTGCGGAAACGCGCTTCTCCGCGCGCGCCAGCCGCCAGTCGCTGCTGTTCGAAGCCGACCTCGATCCCGTCGCCCTCATCACCAAGGGCCCGCCGGCGCCGGCCGGCGCGCGCATCCAGGGCTATCTGGAGACCGACTTCCAGGGCGCCGCGCAGACCGCGAACTCGAACTCGACCAACTCCTACAACCTGCGCATGCGCCAGATCTGGACGAACATCGACTGGGCCAATCTGTGGGGCTTGGGCGGCGTGCACTTCACCGCCGGTCAGATGTGGACGCTGGGCACGACGAACTCGGGTCCGATCCGCGTCGACAACTTCGTCACGCCGCCGACCATCGACCAGACCTATCTGCCGGGCTTCTACTTCGCGCGCCAGCCGGGCTTCCGCATCACCAAGGATCTGCCCTGGGACATCACTGCGGCCTTCGCGGTCGAAGGCTCGTCGACGGTCTGGGCCACCAACGGCACCCCGCTCGCCGGCCTCCCGGGCACGCCGATCACGGCTCTGCTGCCAGCGGCCTGCGGCGGCGCGACCGTCGCCTGCGCCACGCCGATCCTCGGCGGCGCGCCCTTCGGCGGCAGCACGTTCAACAGCGCCAACGGCTACAGCTTCAATCGGCTGCCTGACTTCGTCGGCAAGGTCGCTTGGGATCCGACTTTCTTCGATCGCCACATCCATGTCGAAGGCTTCGGCGTTCTGCGCGACTTCGACGAACGCTTCTACTGGGGCAATCACTCGGTTTGGGCCGGCGGCGGCGGCGGCAGCGTGATCGTGCCGATCCTTCCGAAGCTCGTCGACTTCCAGGCTTCGGGGGCCATTGGCGCCGGCATCGGACGCTTCGGCGCGGGCTCTTCGGGCGCAGCGGGCGGGTTCGGCGGCATCAACGGCTGGGACGCCACATACGGGCTCTCGGGCAACATCATCCCGATCCACACCCGCATGTTGCTCCTGGGCGTCACCGTCCATGCGTTGCCGACGACGGACATCTACGCCTTCGCCGGCGGCGAGTTCAACGGCCAGAACAACGCCCAATACGGCTGGTGGAAGGTCGGCGCGTCGCCGACGCTGTTCGTCTCGGGCTTCGGCAGCTATCTCAACAACAATGCGGGCTGCGAAATCGAAGCGCCCAGCAACTACGGGCTGACCAACCCGACGAGCTTGGTGACGACCTGCGCCAACCAGACCAAGATGGTGCGCCAGGTCACCACCGGCATCTGGCACACGCTGTATGCAGGCGACTTCGGCAAGGTGAAGGTCGGCGCGCAATACGCCTACACGGTCCGCGATCTGACGGCCGGCATCGGCGGCCAGCCGCGCGGCACGAACAACGCCTTCTACACCAGCTTCCGCTGGTATCCCTTCTAAACCGCTGGTTTAGGGAAGCACGAAACAGCGGCGGCGATCCTCGGATCGCCGCCGTTTTCGTTTGCGCCGACCTTGGACGCCTTTCCGATGCGGTCGCGCTCAGCCTTCGTCGCGAAAATTGAGGGCGCCGAAAGGCCCCCTCCCGAGCCCTCCCCCGCTTCGCGGGAGAGGGGACGAGCCCCTCCGGAATGAGTCGAGGTCTCGATAAAGGGCCGAATCTGCTCCCTCTCCCGCGAAGCGGGGGAGGGGTGGGGTGGGGGCATGAATCCCATCATTTCGAATGACGCGGACCACTAGCTCTACTGCGTCACGAGGCCGACAGACGAACTTCGCGGTTCGTCATTGCGAGCGAAGCGAAGCAATCCAGGGGCCGGGGGCGTAAACCTGCGTCGATTCCCGACGCGCAACGTCTCGAAAGATTACCGATGCGACTCCTGGATTGCTTCGCTTCGCTCGCAATGACGCCCGGAGAAGCGTCTATTTGCAGCTTGTGACGCAGTGGAACTAACCGTCCTTGCGCTTCGCTTTACGGTTCCAGTCCTTCTTCGGCTTCGCGCCGCCGTCGCGCGGCGCGGCGGGTTTCTTGTCGGGCGCGTCGCTGGCGAGCTCCACGCGGATGTTGTCGCCGCCCGGGCGGCGCATGTTGGCGGCGAATTGCGCGGCTGCGTGTTCGGCGATTTCGACCTTCGTTTCGTGGTCGAAGATGCGGATCGCGCCGATGTCCTGGCGCGTGACCTCGCCCTTGCGGCAGAGCATCGGCAGCAGCCATTTGGGATCGGCGTTCTTCTTGCGGCCGATGTCGAGGCGAAACCACACCGCGCCGGCGAGGCCGCCATCCGGCCGCTCCCGGCGCGGCTTGCTTGGCGCCGCGGGGCCGCGCGCCGGGCGCGTTTCGCGGCGCTCCGGCTCCTGCCCGGGATCGACGACGTCCTCGGTCGCCGGAAGCCGCGATCGATAGATGCGAACCAGAGCGGCGCCGAGTTGTTCGGGCGTGCGCTCGGCGAGCAGCAGCCGCGCCATCTCGAAATCGGCCTCGTCGGGCGTCTCGGTCAGCAGCGGGTCCTCCAGCATGCGGATTTGGTCGAGCTTGCGAATCTCCTCGACGAGCGGCGGTCCGCTCCATTGGGCTTGCACGCCCGCGTCGCTGAGCAAATGTTCGGCGCGCCGGCGGCGGGCGGGCGGCGCCAGCAGCACGCTGACGCCCTTGCGGCCGGCGCGGCCGGTGCGGCCGCTGCGATGCTGCAGGGCTTCCGCGTCGTGCGGAAGATCGGCGTGAATGACGAGAGAGAGATGCGGCAAATCGATGCCGCGCGCCGCCACGTCGGTGGCGACGCAGACGCGCGCCCGCCCGTCGCGCAAAGCCTGCATCGAGTGGTTTCTTTCGTGCTGGCTGAGTTCGCCCGAGAGCAGCACGGCGGCGAAACCGCGTTCCATCAGCGTCGCGTGGAGATGCCGCACGGACTCGCGCGTGTTGCAGAACACGATCGCCGCGGGAGCCTCGAAATAGCGCAGCAGATTGACGGTGACGAGCTCCGTCTCCTTCGGCGCGATGCGGACCGCCCGATATTCGATGTCGGCGTGACCGCCCTCGCCGCCCGCCACGTCGATGCGCTGCGCGTCGCGCTGATAGCGCTTGGCCAAGGCGGCGATGCCCTTCGGCATGGTGGCGGAAAACATCAGGGTCCGCCGGCTTTGCGGCGTCGCCTCCAGGATGAACTCGAGGTCTTCGCGAAAGCCCAAGTCGAGCATCTCGTCGGCTTCGTCGAGCACGACGGCGGCGAGCCCCGACGCGTTCAAGCCGCCACGCTCGATGTGATCGCGCAGACGCCCCGGCGTGCCGACGACGATGTGGACGCCCTCCGCCAGCTTGCGGCGTTCGAGACGCGCGTCCATGCCGCCGACGCAAGCGACGATGCGCGCCCCGCAATATTTGTAGAGCCACAGCAGCTCCCGCTCGACTTGCAGCGCGAGTTCGCGCGTCGGCGCGACGACGAGCGCGACGGGCGCGGCGGCGTCGGGCATGCGTTCGGCCGCGCCGAGAATCGTCGAGGCGATGGCGAGGCCATAGGCGACCGTCTTGCCCGAACCGGTCTGGGCCGAAACCAGAATGTCGCCGCCCTGCGTCTCGCCGGCCAGGACCGCCGCCTGAACCGGCGTCGGCGTCGTGTAATTGCGTTCCGCCAGCGCGCGAGCCAGCGCGGCGTTGGTTTTGAAGAAGGTCACTGAGGGATTGTCCGAAGAGGAGAAAGGCGCGAAGCCGCCGGAGGAGCCGACGCGTCGCGCAAGACGGAGGAACCGATCGATCCGTGGATGAGCCCCGACCTTACGCCAGATGACGCGCCCACGCCATACTTTGCGCGAAAGCGGCCGACGGGGCCGAGGGGAGCGGGCCTGCGAGGCGGACGGTTTTCGGAAAAAGAGATGTTGACAAGCTGACTCTCAGATATATCTTAGATGCATCATAAACCAAAGGAGATCTGATGAAACATCATGGAAACCGCCATTGCCGCCCCGATATGGACGCGCATCCGCATCGCGCCATGCGCGGCGGGCCCGGCCACGGATTCGCGGGACGCCGCTTCGGCCGCCCCGGCGAGCACGAAGGACATGAGGGCCACGGCCGCGGCCGGCGGCGCATGTTCGAGGGCGGCGAGTTGCGTCTGGTCCTGCTTCTGCTGATCGAGAAGGCGCCGCGCCACGGCTACGACCTGATCCGCGAATTGGAGACGCGCACCGGCGGGGCCTATTCCCCCAGCCCCGGCGTCGTCTATCCGACGCTGACCTTGCTGGAGGAGCTCGGCCAGATCGAAGCGCAGGCGTCCGAGGGCGCGAAGAAGGCCTATGCGATCGCGCCGGCCGGCCGCGCCCATCTCGAGGAAAACCGCGCCGACGCCGAGGCGGCGCTGGCGCGGCTCGACCTGCTGCGCCAAAAGACCGAAGTCATGGACGCCGGCCCGGTGTTTCGTGCGATGAGCAATCTGAAGGCCGTTCTGCAGCAAAGGCTCGCCGCCCAGCCCGACAAGCAGCTCGTCTTTTCGGTCGCCGACGCCCTCGACGAGGCGGCGCGCAAGATCGAGCGGCTGTGAAGACGCGGGGAGCGGGCGGGCGCCGCTTCCCCGATCGACGCCTTCGAAAATTGGTGCGCGCCAGGAGATGAGATGACGCAGCAAAGCTTCCTCCACCGCCATCGCACGCACTTCGGCCTGAGCCTGCGGGTGACCGTCGCGGCGCTGGCGACTTTGACTTTGGGGCGCGCCCTCGGCTTCCATATGGTGCTCTGGGCCGTGTTGACCGCCGTGATCCTCACGCAGATGAGCGTCGGCAAATCGGTGCAGGCGACGCTCGACTATTTTCTCGGGACTCTCGGGGGCGCGGTTTACGCCGGGGCGATCGCGGGTTTCGTGCCGCACGACGGCGAGGCGGCCTTCGCCGGCGTGCTGGCGCTCGCCATCGCGCCGCTGGCCTTGCTTGCGGCGATGAGCCCCAGATTCGCCGCGGCGCCGACGACCGCCGCCATCGTCGTTCTCGCCCCGACGCTGATCCACACGACCTCGCTCGTCTCGGCGGCCGACCGCGTCCTCGAAGTGGCGCTCGGCGGCGCGACGGCCCTGGCGGTCTCGCTCCTGGTGTTTCCGACGCGCGCCCGAATATTGGCGAGGGCGGCGGTCGCCGAGATGCTCGATCTCGTCGCACAGGTTCTGCCGGAGGTCGTGGCGGGACTTACACGGCAAACAGACCAGGATGCGGTCCTCGCTTCGCAACGCAGCATCGGCGCCGCGCTCATGCGCCTCGACGCGATCCGCGCCGAAGCGCAGCATGAAGAAATCGCGTTCCTCGTCGACGCGCCGGACTTCGATCCGTTGCGCCGAGCCTTGCTGCGACTGCGCCACGACCTGATCATGATCGGCAGGGTCGCGAACCGACCTCTTCCGGCGACGTTGCACGCACGCTTGCAGCCGATGCTGGCGCGCACGACCGACGCCGCCGCGACGCAGTTGCGCAGTTGCGCCGCGGCGCTCCGCAAGGACGAAGCGCCTCGCGACACACAGGCGCTGGACCGCGATTTCGACGCCCTCTCGGCCGAGATCGCCGCGCTTCGCCGAGAGGGTTCGCTGCGAGATTTGTCGGTCGACGCGGTTGAGGACGTCTTTGCACTGGGTTTTGCGCTGGAGCAGTGGCGACGGGATCTGCGCGAACTCGCGCGGCGCGTCGCCGAACATGCTCATCGGCCCGTAAGCGACGACCCCGAAACCTGAGACATCGCGCACGCCGCTCGGGAGTCCTGCCGGAAACGCGAGGCGCCCGGGGGCGCGTCGTTTTGCGCTATTGTCATAACGATCGGAAAAGCCGAGACTTGGCGACTTTCGCAGCAATTGCGCCCGGTCGTCGAAGAGGCACGCATGAACGAAATATTGGAAAGCGCCAAGGAAGTCGCCCCCACGCCCGCTCCGGCCCCGGCCGTTCCGGCGACACCGGCGGTTCCAGCGTCGTCCGAAGCTCCCGCGGCGCCCGCGCCGGAGCATCACCCGCGCGCGCACGCAGATTCGGAGACGATCCGCCACGCCTTCGAGAGCGGCGAATTTCCCTATCACTCGCGGCTTTCGGAGAAATTCTATCTCCAGCACATGGCGCCGCTGCAAGTGGAGTTGCTCAAGGCGCAGAGCTGGATCAAGGAGACCGGCGAGCGCATCGTCGTGCTGTTCGAAGGGCGCGACGCCGCCGGCAAGGGCGGCACGATCAAGCGTTTCATGGAGCATCTCAATCCGCGCGCCGCGCGCGTCGTGGCGCTCGAAAAGCCGTCGGAGCGCGAGCGCACGCAATGGTATTTCCAGCGCTACATCGAGCATCTGCCGGCGGCCGGCGAGATCGTCTTCTTCGACCGCTCCTGGTACAACCGCGCCGGCGTCGAGCGCGTGATGGATTTTTGCAAACCCAACGAATATCTCGATTTCATGCGCCAATGCCCCGATCTCGAACGCATGTTCGTCTCGTCGGGCATCCGCCTCTACAAATATTGGTTCTCGGTCACGCGCGAGGAGCAGGTGCGGCGGTTTCGCGCGCGGCAGACCGATCCCTTGAAACAATGGAAGCTGTCGCCGATCGACCGCGCGTCGATCGACAAATGGGACGACTACACCGAGGCGAAGGAGGCGATGTTCTTCTTCACCGACACGGCGGACGCGCCCTGGGTGGTGATCAAATCAGACGACAAGAAGCGCGCGCGCCTCAATTGCATGCAGCATTTCTTGACCAGCCTCGAATATCCCAACAAGGACCGTCACATCGTCTCCGGGCCAGACCCGCTGATCGTCGGCTCCAGCGCCCATGTGATCGGCCGCGACAAGCACATCGTCGGCAAGTCGCTCGACATCGACAAGAAGCGCAAACGCCCGCGGTGAGGCGCGGCGCCGCCCGGACCGATCCCTCGTGTCGCCCGGCGGATGCGAATCAGCGATGATCGCGGGCGTCCGTCCCTCTCTCGCTTGGAGCCTGCATGAGTTTCCCCCGCCGCCCGCTGGTCGCCGGCAATTGGAAAATGAACGGTCTGCGCGGCGCGCTCGCCGAAATCGACGCGGTCGCGGCCGGCTTCGACGCGGCGCTGCGCCGCAAGATCGATCTGGTCGTCTGCCCGCCGGCGACGCTGCTCGCCGCAGCGGCGCGACATGCGGCGGCGGGCGGCCTCGCGGTGGGCGGCCAGGATTGCCACGAGAGGCGAAGCGGCGCGCATACGGGCGACGTGTCCGCCGAAATGCTGGCGGACGCCGGGTCGACTTACGTCATCGTCGGCCACAGCGAGCGTCGCGGCGATCACGGCGAAGACAATGCGCTGGTGTGCGCCAAGGCCTCGGCGGCCCTCGCCGCCGGACTGACGCCGATCGTCTGCGTCGGCGAGACCAGGGTCGAACGCGAGGAGGGCGCGGCGGAGCTCGTCGTCGCCGAGCAGATCGAAGGGTCGGTGCCGAAGGACGCGCCGGCGGATCGGCTGATCGTCGCTTACGAGCCGGTTTGGGCGATCGGCACGGGCCTGACGCCGACGCCTCTGGACGTGGCGCAAATGCACGGCTTCGCCAGAGAACGCCTCGGCGCCCTACTCGGCGGCGGGGCGGAGCAGCGCGTGCGCATTCTCTATGGCGGGTCGGTCAAGCCCGCCAATGCGGCGGAGCTGATGGCCGTCGCCGACGTGGACGGCGCGCTCGTCGGCGGCGCGAGCCTGAAGGCGGCCGACTTCCTGGCGATCGCCGCCGCCTATCGTTAGGTCCCGAGCTTTTCGCGCAGGGCGCGGCGCTACGCCGAGCGCTCGAGGCCGCCTCGCGCGGAAAATCTCGGCCGCTCCTCGCTTCCGCCTGCGGCGTTGGCGCGCAAGGCGCCCGCCGGCAGCGCCGTTTCGACGATATAGCGCGGCCGGCGCTTCGTCTCGATGTAGATCTTGCCGATATACTCGCCCATCACGCCGAGACAGATCATCTGCACGCCGCAGATGAGATAGATCGGTATGACGGTCGAGGCCCAGCCGGGCACGGTGTTGTGGAAGACCAGAGCGCCGGCCAGCGCCCAGGCGCCGAGCGCGAAGGAGCACAGCGAGATCGCGAGGCCGAGCACGGTGATGTAGCGCAGCGGCATGACCGAAAAGGCGGTCACGCCTTCCAGCGCCAGCGCGATCATCTTGCTCAAGGGATATTTGGATTCGCCCGCCGCGCGTTCGCCGCGCGCGTAATGCACGATTTCGGTGCGAAAGCCGAGCTGCATGACCAGGCCGCGCAAGAATAGATTGGTCTCCTCGAAACCGCGCAGCGCCTCGATCGCCCGGCGACTCATCAGCCGATAATCGGCGTGATTGTAGACCGCCTCGACCTTCATCATACGCAAGATGCGGTAATAGGCCTGCGCGGTGATCCGCTTGAACGGCGTGTCGACGGCGCGGTCGTTGCGCACGCCGAGCACGATGTCGGCGCCGGCGGCGTATTTTTGCGCCATCTCCGCCATGACGTCGAGATCGTCCTGAAGATCGGCGTCCACCGAGATCGTCAGATCTCCCTCCGCCTCGAGCAGCCCGGCGAGCAGAGCGTTCTGATGGCCGCGGTTGCGCGAGAGCTTCAAGCCGCGCAATTGCGGCGAATAGCGATGCAGTTCCTGAATGATCGTCCAGGTCGCGTCGCGCGAGCCGTCGTCGACGAACAGCACGTGGCTCTCGCCGCTCACGCTCCCGGCGGCGACCATGCGCCGCAACGCCTGCTGCAGGCGCATGGCGGTCAGCGACAGGACTTCCGCCTCATTGTAGCAAGGGACGACGACGCACAGCGTCGGCGCGGCGCGGCTCTCCATCGTCACGCCTCCCGCAGCCGCGGCGCGGCCGCGCGAAACACGAAATGGCGTCCGCCGAGAAAGCCGATCGCCGTATAGGGCGGAATGCCGAGAATCTGCGCGAGATAGGGATCGACGCCGGCCAGCCGATGCGCGCTCAGCACGACGGCGAGATTGACGAGATAGGCGATGGCGGTGACGAGGAGCCAGCGCGGGAAGCTGCGCGAAACGGCGCCCGTATCGGCAAAGGTCCAGGAGCGGTTGAGCGTAAAGCTGACGGCGACGCCGATCGCATAGCCGCACAGGTTCGCCGCACCCTCGCCGAGCCCGAGGAAGCGCATGGCGCTCCAAATGCAGGCGAGGCCGATGGCCGTATTGGCCAGTCCCACGGTCAGGAAGCGCAGCAGCCGATCCATTTCGCCTCGAGAGATGAACCCTGCGCCGTCACCCGCCCTTGCGGGCGCGGCTGGCCAGAGTGTCTCGGCGAATATGCTGACGGCGGGTTAATTTTCCGTCCAGCCTTCGGCGGCGCAAATCGCCGAAAGCGGCCGGCTCAGCGTTGAACGACGACCCGCGTGCCGACACGCACGCGATTGTAGAGGTCCACGACGTCGTCGTTGGTCATGCGAATGCAGCCGGAAGAGACCGCCTGGCCGATCGTCTCGGGCTCGTTCGAGCCGTGAATTCGATACATCGTGCCGGAGAGATACATGGCGCGGGCGCCGAGCGGATTGTTGATGCCGCCCTCCATGTGACGCGGCAGGTCGGGGCGGCGGCGCAGCATCTGCGCGGGCGGCGTCCAATCCGGCCATTCGCGCTTGGAGGCGATGTATTTCGAGCCGGACCATTCGAAACCCGGGCGGCCGACGCCGACGCCGTATCGGATCGCCTGTCCGCCGCCGAGCACGTAATAAAGCCGGCGCTCTGAGGTCGCGATGACGATGGTCCCCGTGGGATAGGCGCCGGAATAGCCGACGACCTCGCGCGGGATGGCGCTGGCCTGCGGGCGTCCCTCGCCGACGCGCGCGGGCGCGGGCGCCGGATTGAACAGGAAGGAGAAGGGATCCGAGGGTTGCTGCTGAGCCGCCGACGCGCCGGTCGCGACGAGCAAGGCCGCGCCGAGCGCGCTTATCGTTTCAATGCCGAGCCGCATGTTCGTCCCATCCGTCGCTGGCGATGCGAAACGCCGCCCGGTCCAGCAGACGAAGCGACCAGAGCGGCCTGAGGATGTTTCCCCCGGACGGTGAGTCGGCGCAAGCATGTTTGGAGACGGCGCTCGATTTCTTTCGCCGGCGTTGCATTTTTGCAACAGTCCGGAACGACCGGAAGCTCGGCGGGAAATCGCCTCCGGTCGGCGGCGCATCGACGCGCCGCAAGGTCACTTCGTCGCGCGGCGGCGGCGTTGCTGTCCCAGCCCCATCTGCTTGGCGAGATTGGAGCGGGCCTTGGCGTAATTCGGCGCGACCATCGGATAGTCCGCCGGCAGCCCCCATTTCTCGCGATACTCTTCCGGCGACAGGCCGTATTGGGTGCGCAAGTGACGCTTCAGCGATTTGAACTTCTTCCCGTCCTCGAGACAGATGATGTGATCGTTGGTGACGGATTTCTTCACCGCGATGGCGGGTTTCGGCGGCTCGATCGGCGCGACGACGACGCCCGCGTCGACGCGCTGCAGCGCCGAATAAACCTCGTGGATCAGCCCGGGCAGATCCGCGGCCGGCACCGAATTGTTGCTGACATAGGCGGATACGATCTCGGCCGCGAGTTCGATGTTGTTGGTTGAGGTCATTGAGTCACTCATCGCTTTCTCTTGCTTGCGCAAAATCGAACACGCGCGTCTTAGGCGTCTGCATACCCTTGACGGACCTTCGCAGACGCGAGAGACGGCGAAATTCAACGCCGAGATATGTATATCAACTCTTAAACCTATTCAACTATTCGCAGCAAAAATTATCATCGCACGCAAATTATATGGGAAGACTGTTTCCAAGGTGTAGAGCCGCCACAACCGGTTCTCGTAATTCGTCGGCGGGCGACGGCGGCGGCAGAAGTCGCGACGAACCGAGGCTTCCCCCCAGTGTTCGAAGGGGTGTTTCAGGGGGCTCGATCCGGCTGATCTTGCGCGACGCCCCGGAACATTCCGTAAATCGGGGCCCGGATCGTGAAGTCGCGGCGCTCTTCGGGCCCGAGATCGTCCGGCCCGCCGCAAAAATCCTGGCGGGCTCCAACCCGAACGCCCGCCGGATCGCCAGGAGCCGCGGGCGCCAAGCACTGCGGCCCGCGCCCGGCGATGCTCGGCGATCGGGCGTATTCGACCGTCTGGAGCCGACGCATGATTTCGTCCGGAGATTTCCCCGCAGACAATTGCGCCGAAAGCCCCGACGCCCTAAGTTCGCGCGCGAAAACGCCCAAGAGTCGCCGTTTCCCGTTCCAAGAAAAATGAGGGTTGCGTCTCCGCGAGGCGCTCGCCTCGGCGCCCGCACCGACACGCCGCCATGAAACATGAAATCGTGAATCTGGATCGGCTCCCCGAGAGCTTGGTCCCGCCTCCGCAGCTTTTCGCCTTCATCTGGCACTTCATGCGCCAGGTGAAATGGCTGCTCTTGGCCCTGCTGCTGCTCGAAGCCGGGCTCGCCGCCTTCAACGCGATGGTGCCGGTCATTCTCGGCCGGATCGTCAATGCGATCGGCCAGGCGGACGCCGCCCGCGACGTTGTTTCGCAGCCCTGGCTCGCCCAATTCGGCGTGCCGGTGCTGTTCGGCTGGGGAATTTGCGCCGTGGCGCTGTGGTATCTCTACGATCATCACTACACTTCGCGGGTCAACAATCTGATCCGCTATCAGCTCGGGCGCTACACGCTCGGCCACAGCATGGCCTATTTCAACAACGACTTCGCCGGGCGCATCGCCAGCAAGGTGCTGGACGGCGGTCCCGCGATGCGCGATCCGATCCGCAGCACGATCAGCGCCGTCTGGTATTGCGGCGTCTTCGTCGTCACTTGCATCGGCGTGATGCTGGCGAGCAATCCCTGGCTCGCGGCGCCGCCGCTGATCTGGCTCTCTTTCTATGTCGCGTCGCTGTGGTGGTTCGTGCCGAAAGTGGGCGCGCGCGGCCTCGTCCATTCGCGCTTGCACACCCAGCTGGTCGGCCATGTCAACGACACTTTCGCCAACATCGCCTCGGTCAAACTCTTCGGGCGCGAACGCGAGGAAGACGCGATCGAGCTCGATCTGCTCAAGGAGCACAGCGCGGCGCTGCGCGACGTGCACCACCAGATCTGGCTGATGGGCTCGGCGCATGTCGCGCTCAACGTGCTGCTGCTGATCGCGACGCCCGCCGTTGCGCTGACCTTGTGGCGCGCGGACGACATTTCTTCGGGCGTCGTCGTCATGGTGCTGCCGATGGTCTGGCAGATGGTGCATCAGTCCGGCTGGATTCGCGGCGAGGTGACCGGCATTTTCGAGACGCTGTCGCGCGTCGAGGAATGTATGGAGACGATTGCTCGACCGCATTCCGTCGTCGACGCGCCGGGTGCCGAAACGCTCGTCGTCGAACCGGGCGGCGGCGCCGTGCGTTTCGACGCCGTGAGCTTCCATTACGGCCGGACGCCGCGGGACGGGGATCGCGGCGTGCTCGAAGGCTTGTCCCTCGACATTCCCGCCGGCCAGAAGGTCGGGCTCGTCGGACCGAGCGGCGCCGGCAAGAGCACGCTGGTCAATCTTCTGCTGCGCTTCTACGACCTCGAGAGCGGCGCGATCCTGATCGACGGGCGGAACGTCGGCGCCGTGACGCAAGAAAGCCTCCGCCACGCCATCGGCATGGTGACGCAGGACAATTCGCTGTTGCATCGTTCGATCGCCGACAACATTCGCTACGGCAAGCCGCAGGCCAGCGCCGCGGAAGTGACGGCGGCGGCGCGGCGCGCCCATGCCCACGACTTCATCGCGACGCTCGTCGATCGCCAGGGGCGGCGCGGTTACGACGCGCATGTCGGCGAGCGCGGCGTGAAGCTTTCGGGCGGCCAGCGGCAACGCGTCGCCATTGCGCGGGTGATCTTGAAGGACGCGCCGATCCTCATTCTCGACGAGGCCACCAGCGCCTTGGACAGCGAGGTCGAGGCGGCGATTCAGCAGGAGATGGACGCGCTGATGAAGGGAAAGACGACGATCGCCATCGCGCATCGGCTCTCGACGATCGCCAGGATGGACCGGCTCGTCGTCATGGACCGCGGCCGCATCGTCGACGACGGAACGCATGCGCAATTGCTCGCCGGGAACGGCCTCTATGCGCAGTTGTGGCGACGCCAGAGCGGCGGGTTCTTGGGCGCGTGACGCGCCGGGAGCCAGCGCCCCGAGCGTCGAGGCCTACCGCTGCTCGGCCGACGAAGAGGCGCAAAACCCATCGTCTCCCGTTCAACCGCGCGGGGAATTTTGCGCACACGAAAAACTTCAGCAACTTCAGTCTACTACGCGAGACCGCGCCGGCGCGCCCGGGCGGCGGGCGTGCGCCGACGGCGAATCGGTCGACGACTTGCAAATTCCTAAGGAACCGTTCCGGGGGCTGCGCGTTATCTCCGCACGGGGACGCGCCCAGGGCGCGAGATTTGCGGTGAGCCGCCCGGGCAAGCCGTTTCGGCGTGAGGGAGGGTGGTTTCGTGACTTCAGCGAAGCTCATTGGATTGGCGATCGGCGCTAGCATGGCTCTTGGGTTCGTTTCGACCGCGAACGCATCTCTCTCGGTTACGCCGCCCGACACCTTGATCGCCAATTTGCAAGGCCCCGTCCTGCAAATCAACCCGGCTTCGGCGCCGCGCACGTCCGAAAGGCAGCCGACCACTCATCGCGCCGAAGGCCGTCACGGCTGAGTTTCCGCAGGCTTTCGTGACCGTTCCGCGGCGTTCGTTCGCGGGACGGTTTCTTTGAATTTTCAGTTGCGACCAGGGCGGGAGCTTGCGCCGTCATTCCCCTTTGAGCGATGCTCGTAGCGCATGGCGCTTTCGAAGGTTTCCGTGCAAAGTCGTCTGTTGAAAACATCGGCCCCGCCATCGCGCCGCCGCCGCCACTGTCTGAGCCGGCCTTTCAGATAACGGATTGTCCCTCGCCACCCCAGAGACCTTGTGCTGCGGCTTGACGAGGAGAGAAACGATTTCGTCGAGCGCTAAAGCGCTCATCCGTCATTTGGCCTTGCGGCGAAGGCCGCAACTTCGACCGCTCTCGTTCAAGACACCCACCAGGCCTCGGGCAGCTGCGTCTTCGGCGCGGCGGCCTCGATCGCCGCGGCGAGGGCGAACAGCGTTTCCTCGTCGAACGGCCGGCCGATCAACTGCAAGCCCAGCGGCAGGCCGTTGGCGGAAAGCCCCGCCGGCACGGCGACGCCGGGCAGACCCGCCATGTTCACCGTCACCGTGAAAACGTCGTTGAGATACATCTCGACCGGATCGGCCTGGCCTTTTTCGCCCATGGCGAAAGCCGGAGAGGGCGTCGCCGGCGTCAGCACGGCGTCGACGCCGGCCGCGAAGGCTACATCGAAATCGCGCTTGATCAGGCTGCGGATTTTCTGCGCGCGCACGTAATAGGCGTCGTAATAGCCGGCCGACAGCACGTAAGTGCCGATCATCACGCGCCGCCGCACCTCCGCGCCAAAACCTTTCGCGCGGGTGTTCTCGTACATCTCGGTGATGTCGCGGCCCTTCTCGCGCAGGCCGTAGCGCACGCCGTCGTAGCGCGCGAGATTGGACGAGGCCTCGGCCGGGGCGATGATGTAATAGGCCGGCAGCGCGTGGCGCGTGTGCGGCAGGGAAATCTCGACGATTTCGGCGCCGGCGTCCTTCAGCCATGCGACGCCCTGGTCCCACAATGCGGCGATCTCGGGCGAGAGCCCGTCGAGCCGATATTCCTTCGGCACGCCGATGCGGCGGCCCTTCACCGAGGCGCCGATTGCGTTCTCATAGTCCGGCACGGGCGCGTCGACGCTGGTCGTGTCCTTCGGGTCGTGGCCGGCCATCGAGCGCAGCATGATCGCCGCGTCGCGCACCGTGCGCGCGATCGGCCCGGCCTGATCTAGCGAGGAGGCGAAGGCGACGATGCCCCAGCGCGAGCAGCGGCCGTAGGTCGGCTTTATGCCCACCGTGCCGGTGAAGGCGGCGGGCTGGCGGATCGAGCCGCCGGTGTCGGTGGCCGTGGCCCCGAGGCACAGCCGCGCCGCGACCGCCGCCGAGGAGCCGCCAGAGGAGCCGCCCGGCACGATCCTGGCGTCGTCGAAGCCGCCGTCCTTCTTGCGCCGCCAGGGCGACACGACGGGACCGAAGGCGCTGGTCTCGTTGGAGGAGCCCATCGCGAATTCGTCGAGGTTGAGCTTGCCGAGCATCGACGCGCCGTCGCGCAGCAGATTGCCGCTGACTGTGGACTCGTAGCGCGGCGTGAAATCGTCGAGGATGCGGCTCGCCGCCGTCGTGCGCACGCCCTTGGTGCAGTAGAGGTCCTTGATCCCGAGCGGCAGGCCTTCGAGCGGTCGCGCTTCGCCGCGGGCGAGCCGCGCGTCGCTCTCCTTGGCGGCGGCCAAGGCCAATTCCGGAGTCTTGGTGACGAAGCAGTTCAGCACATCCGCGCGTTCGATCGCCGCGACATGCGCCGCGGCGAGTTCGCCCGCCGAGAGTTTCTTGGCGCGCAACGCGTCGCGCGCTTCGCTCAGTGTCAATTGCGTGGGATCGGACATGCGTAACCTTAGGTTGCGGCGCGCCGCGCGTTATTCGACGACTTTCGGAACCACGAAATATTGGTCCTCGCGCTCCGGGGCGTTGGCGAGAACGTCTTCGGCCTTGCCGCCGTCGTCGACGACGTCGAAGCGCTGCTTCATCTTCATCGGCAGCACGGAGGTCAAAGGCTCGACGCCGGACACGTCGACCGCGTTCAACTCCTCGACGAAGGCCAAAATGGCGGAAAGCTCCTGACCGAGCCGCGCGACCTCCGCCTCCTCGACTTTGATGCGGGAAAGATGCGCGATGCGGTGGACGAGCGCCGAATCCACGGACATTTGGAGGCTCCGATGATGACTGCCGAAAGGCGCTATAGCATCCGGCGCTTTCGCGGCGCAATGCGGCGGGCGCCAGCCTTCCGGCGCGCCTTGGCGCTCCCGATCGCGCCGGCCGCTACGCGCGCGCCCCATATTTGTGCAGATGCGCCCCTTGCGTCGACAGCCAGTGCTCGGCGCGCTCCATGTCGGGGCAGAGGCGCCGGGTCACGGCCCAAAACCGCGGCGAATGATCGAGATGCACGAGATGCGCGACTTCGTGGGCCGCGAGATAGTCGAGCACATGCGGCGGCGCCATGACGAGCCGCCACGAAAAATTCAGCGAACCCGTCGCCGAGCAAGATCCCCAGCGACTGACCGGGTCGCGCAGGCCGATCTTGCGCGCCTCGAGGCCGAGCGTCGCCGTGTGGCGGGCCACCGCCGCCTCGAGGTCGACCCGCGCCTCGCGCTTCAAATAATCGCCGACCCGCCGGTGCATGTGCTGGGCCGCCCCGGCGACGCAGAGCGCGAAGGCGGGGCCGGCGCCCGCGTCGTCGGCGCGCTCCTCGCGCCAGACGACGCCGCGCGCCTGCGGCCGATGCGTCAGCAGATGATCGACGCCGCGCAGGGGCGCCACTGCGCCATGCGCGAAGGGGATCGTGTCGGGCAGCCGTTCGAGACGCGTCACGATCCAGGCGGCGTGCCGCTCGGCGAAGGCGCGCGCCTCGCGCAGCGACCCGCGCGGCGGCATCGTCAGCACGGCGTCGCGCGCGGCGAAGCGCACGCGCAAGGTGTAGCGCCGCGCGCCCGGCGTTCGGCGCAACGCGACGACGATGGTTTCGCCCGCGTGCGACAGGACGAGTTTCGACGCATCGGCCGCCGGGACGCTCTCTTTGCGCGAGAATCGAAGCATGACGGCATGCTAACGCAAAACGCCGCCCGAAGAGAGCGCGTGGCGAAGAAAAGTTCCAAAGAAGATTTTCTCTCCGCGCGCGGAGCCTCATAAATAGCGTTGCAACTCGCGCGCCGCGTCGGCCGGATTGCGCGACACGTTGAAGACGCGCACGAACCGCCCGTCCTTGTCCATCAGATAGACGACGGTGTTGTGGTCGACGCCGTAATCGCCCTTTTCGGTCGGCGTGCGCTTGGCGAAGATCTTATATTCCTTCAGCACCGGATCGATCGCCTCGTGCCCCCCGGTCAGGCCGACGATGCGCGAATCGAAATTGGCGAGATAGTCCTTGAGCTGTTGCGGCGTGTCGCGTTCCGGATCGACCGTGACGAAGAGCCCGCCGATCTTGGCGTCGGGGCCGAGCGTCCGCATGATCTCCGACATCTCGAAAAGCGTCGTGTGACAGACGTCCGGGCAATTGGTGTAGCCGAAAAAGACCAGATAGGGCCGGCCCAGCATGTCCTTTTCCGAGAAGGACGCGCCCGTCTGCGTCGTCAACTGGAACGGGCCGCCGATGTCGGGCGGCGGCAGCGGGCGGCTGGTGTAGGCGACGAAGCCGGCGAACAGCAGCGCCGCGCCGAGCCCGATTCCAATCAACGGTTTCGCGCCGATTCCGGCTGGCGGCTTGTCGCCGGCGGCATGCTTTGCGGCGTTGCGCACGGGAGTCTTGGCTTTGCTTGGACCTTTGGACATCACTGCGTTTCCCGACCGGCTGCTTGTTTTTCTTCTGTTTTTCTTTTTTCTTTTGTTTTTCTTGGCGTTTCGCGTCAATCGATCGAAAGCGGCATGATGGAAATCTCCCGTCGCCGCGGACGCTTCCGCGGCGACGGGGTCTTCGAGCCTCGCCGTCGAGAAAAAATTCGTCTCGCATCCATTGGCAGCTTAACCCGCTCCTCGCGTCGCGCCAAGAGCGAGGCGTCGACAGAGCGAGGCGTCGTCAATTCCGCGCGCCGCTCCGCACGTCGCTGGCGATCGATTTTTCCCGGATTGCTGGGGGCCCGGCGACGCCTACTCCCGTGACGAGACGCCTGGCTTGCGTTACGGACGAGATCCGAGTCGCCGCAAGGCGGAGGGTATAGCGGACTCTCCCTCGCGCCTCGGGAGACTTGGGAGTAGGATTGCAGCAGGACAGGCGCATGATTCGCGCCGCGGAGAACGATATGGCGCATCGGCGCCGGCGAAATCGAAGACGTGCGGGAGCGCGGGACGCGGCTGCATGTTCTGGAGCATCGGGAGGCCAGTGAGTGAGATTGCGCGGCGCCGCAATGACGCCAATTCCGGAAATGCGACGCTCCTATGAATGATCGCCAAGAGAGCGTCGCCGACGACAGGATATGGGACTTCCGCCCGCACTGGCTGATGCTCGTGCGGCCGTCCATCCTCGCCTTCGTCGGGTTGGCGCTGTTCAAATATGGCCGCGACTACGCCCTCAGCCGCTCGGGCGGCGTCGAGGTCGAGCGGTTCTTGCGCGCCCTCGAGCCGCTGATCGGCGGAGCCGGTCTACGCGCGCTGCGCGAATGGGGCGAGTTCGCCTGCCTCCTCGCTTTGCTGCTCTTCTTCGGAACGCCCTTGCTCTGGGCGCTCGCGGTTCGCGCGACGACGGTGCTGCGCGTCGACGGCCGGCAGATCGTCTGGCGAAGGGGCGTCTTCGCCCGTGCGATCACCCAGATCGAAATCGGCGAACTCGTCGGCGTCAACGTTTACGAGAGTCTGATCGGCCGCATTTTCGGTTTTGGAACCGTCGACGTGGAGACGCGCGGCGAAGATCGACTCGTCGTACGCTTCCTCGAGAACGCGCGCGGTTTCGCCGGGCTGGTGCTCGACGCCAAGCGGCGCTCCCGGGGTCAATAGCTCCCTCTTACGCCGCCTTGCCGGCCTGCGTCGCCTTCGTCACTTCGTTCAGCCTACCGGTCTTCACGTCGTAGACGTACCCGTAAATCGGCACGTTGCGCGGGACGAGCGGGTGCTGGCGGATGCGCAGCACGTCCTTCAGCACGCTCTCCTCCTGATCCTTGATCGTGAGCCATTTGACGAAATGGCCCGCGGCGCAGCCGCCGCCATGTTGCGGGTTCGACCAGGACTTGCCGTCGAAGGCGGCTGTGGCGAGACCGTCGTCGAGCAGTTCGGCCATGACCTCGTCGCAGAACAGCTCCATGCCGCAATTGGTGTGATGGACGACGAACCACTCCAGCGTGCCGAGCAGCTTGTGCGAGATGACGAGCGAGCGAATCGCGTCGTCCGAGGCCCGGCCGCCGGCGTTGCGAATCACATGGGCGTCGCCTTCGGCGAGGCCGGCGTATTTGGCCGGATCGAGCCGCGCGTCCATGCAGGTCAGGATCGCGAAGCGCCGCGCCGGCGGCAAAGCCAGCTCGCTCTTCTTGCCGAAGTCCGCGGCGTATTTGGCGTTTGCGGCCAGAACCTCCTGTAGGACGCTCATTTTTCTCTCCCCCGTTTCGCGGCGCTTCGGCCGGACGCCGCGAAAATTAGGGCTTCTTCGCGAGATGTCCATGACGCTTCGAAGGGCGCGGCCCTTGGCGAACGAGCCATGGCCGGCTTATGAGGGGAGCCCGCAGGCTCGATGCTCCCGCCATGTCGCACCCTTTCTTCAGTCTCCAAACTCATGGCTTCTTGCGGGTCGCCGTCGGGGCGCCGCGTCTCCAGATGGCCAATCCGGCCATCAACGTCCCGCGCATCCTCGCCTTGGCGCGGCGCGCGGCGGATCGCGGCGTCTCGGTGGCGCTGTTCCCGGAGCTCGGCGTCACCGGCTACGCCATCGACGATCTCCTGCATCAGGACACGCTGCTCGCGGCGACCGAAACCGCGCTCGGCGAGGCGCTCGACGCGTCGCGCCGGCTCAACATGGTCCTCGCCATCGGCGCGCCCTTGCGGCATCGCGGCCGGCTCTACAATTGCGCCGTGCTGATGATGCGCGGCCGGCTGCTCGGCGTCGTCCCCAAGACCTATCTGCCGAACTATCGCGAGTTCTACGAGCGCCGGCACTTCGCCTCGGGCGCCTTCGTCGCGGGCGAGGAGATGACGGTCGCCGGCCAGACGGCGCCCTTCGGGCCCGATCTTCTCTTCGTCGCCGAGAACATGCCCGGGCTGACCATCGCCGCGGAGATTTGCGAGGATTTGTGGGCGCCCATTTCGCCCTCGACCAAAGCCGCGATGGCCGGCGCAACCCTGTTGCTGAACCTCTCGGCCAGCAACGCGCTCGTCGGCAAGTCCGAGGCGCGCCACGCGCTTTGCGCGGCGCAATCGTCGCGCTGCCTTTCCGCCTATCTCTATTCGGCGGCGGGCGACGGCGAATCGACGACCGATCTCGCTTGGGACGGCGACTTGACGATCCACGAACTCGGCGCGCTGCTGGGGCAATCCGAGCGCTTCGCCAAGGAGCAGCAGCTGGTGATCGCCGACGTCGATCTCGGCCGCATCGCCACGGAGCGCATGCGGCAAGGCAGTTTCGGCGATTGCGCGGACATCGAACTGCGCGGCGCGAATTTCCGCAAAATTCCTTTCGCGATCGAACCGGTCAAGGACTACGTCGGCTTGCAGCGCGACGTGCCGCGCTTCCCCTTCGTGCCCGACGACGAAGCCCGCCTCGCCGAGCATTGCTACGAGGCGTTCAACATCCAGGCGCATGGGCTCGTGCAAAGGCTGCGCGCGACGAAGATCGAGCGCCTCGTCATCGGCGTTTCGGGCGGGCTCGATTCGACGCATGCGCTGCTCGTCGCCGTCACCGCGATGGATCGGCTGGCGCTGCCGCGCGCCAACATTCTCGCCTATACGCTGCCGGCTTTCGCCACGTCGGAGCGCACGCGCCTCAATGCGCATGCGCTGATGAACGCGCTCGGCGTGAGCGCGCGGGAAATCGACATGACCAACGCCTGTCAGCAAATGCTGCTCGACCTCGAACATCCCGCCGGGCACGGCGAGCCCGTGTTCGACCTGACCTTCGAAAACGTGCAGGCGGGCGCGCGCAGCTCGCTGCTGTTCCGTCTCGCCAACATGCACGACGCGCTGGTGCTCGGCACGGGCGATCTTTCCGAACTGGCGCTCGGCTGGTGCACCTATGGCGTCGGCGATCAGATGTCGCACTACAATCCCAACGCCTCTGCGCCGAAGACCTTGATCCAGCATCTCGTGCGCTGGTGCGCGCGCGACGCGCATTTCGGCTTGGAGACCGTCGAGGTCCTGCACGACATATTGTCGACCGAAATTTCGCCCGAACTCGTCCCCTGCGGCGACGGCGCGCCGCAGCGCACCGAGGATTTCGTCGGCCCTTACGCCCTGCAGGATTTCAACCTCTATTACACGACGCGTTACGGCTTCGCGCCCTCCAAGATCGCCTTTCTCGCCTATCACGCCTGGCGCGACGCGAAGGACGGGCGCTGGCCGGCCGACATCGCGGAGAGCCAGCGCGTCGCCTACGACGTAGCCGACATAAAACATTGGCTGGGCGTCTTCGCGCGGCGCTTCTTCCAGACGAGCCAGTTCAAGCGCACGGCGATGCCGAACGGACCGAAGATCAGCTCGGGCGGCTCGCTGTCGCCGCGCGGCGATTGGCGCGCGCCGAGCGACAGCGAAGCGGACCTTTGGCTCGCCGACCTCGCGCGCGTGCCCTGAACCGAGGGCGAAACGCGGAGGCGGAGCGAAGTTCACGCCGTCGCGGCCTGGGCGGCGAGACTGCCAGGTCCGGCGCGGCGCAAAGCAGCGGCTTGACTCCGACGACCGCGATCGGAGAAGAGGTGCTGCGCTCGGCGCCGCGACATGGCTGCGCTGTTCTCCCGGCGCGGCGGGCCCCTCCCCAGCAGGTCGATTCATGCGCGTTCTGGCCCATGTCCACACTTTGAACGACGCCGGTTTCATCGATCAGGCGCTCGACGGACTGCGGCGGCAGACCCGGCCGCCGGATGGAATCGTCGTCGTCGACAACGGCTCGACGGACGGGACCGTCGACAGGACCTTCCCCGAGGGCGTCGCCGTCATCCGCAACGGGATGAATCTCGGCACGAGCGGGGCGATCATAAAGGGTCTCGAGCACGCACTGGAAAAGGGGTTCGACTGGACCTGGCTGTTCGACGCCGACAGCGTTCCCGAGCCCGACGCGCTCGAGAAACTGCTCGCCTTTTACGAGAGTCTGCCGCCCGCGGAGCAAGAGCGGATTTGTTTCCTGGCCTGCGAGATGCGGAACACGGAGAGCGAGGTCAGACACCAGCCGTTGCGTTTCACCGACAGCGACCTCGAGTTCGCGGCCATCGACGACGACGCGCCCGCCACACAATGCGACTGCTTCATCTGGACCGGCTCGCTGTTGCGCATGAAGGCGGTCGCCAAGATCGGCCTGCCCTCCGCCGACTACGTACTCGACATGGCCGAGGTGGAATACGGCTTTCGCGCGCGAGAACTCGGGTTCAGGAGCTACATGGTGCACGGCTGCATAAATCATCAGGACGTTGGCCGCCCCCCGGGCTTCGCGAAAGGAAACTGGCGTTTTGGGCCGTTTTCGTTCCGGCTGCTCGAATTTCCGCCGATAAGATGCTATTATTACATCCGCAACATGCTGTATTTCTGGCTGTATCAATTCCGCCCGCGCCGCCCGCGTCGGATGGTCCGCAGCATCGTGCACGCCGTCTTCTACCCGAGAACCTTCGCGGTCCGGCCCTTCAGCCACGGCCGACAAGTGATCGCCTGCCTACGCGGACTTGGGGACGGTTTGACCGGGCGCATCGACAGACGGTACTGAATGCTCGCGGAGGATGTTCGCTGGCGGCGGTCGCTGGGACTTCCCGGCGGATCGTCCGCGCGAGCGCGGGGCGGGCGGCTTCGCTGGGGAGTCGTGGCCGCGCGAATGTTTGTAAACGTGCGAATGTCTTGAAGTTCGAGGGTCGAAGTGGTAACTCGGCCCGATCGCCGGGTCGCGGCGCACGACGCCGCGACCGGCCGTGCAACTATGGCTGTGACCCGTCGTCATCTGGACGTCTGCTCGGGCGATGGCGCGAGCACGCGGCAAGCGCGGAAACCTGCCAGCAAGGGAAGTTCAGCGAGCGCATGGAAGTCATCGCCATCTTCGACGTGTTGCGGCGCCATGTCTTGCTGATCGTCGTGCTGAGCGTCGCAACCATGCTCGCCGGATATGGGATTTCCTTCGTTTCCGTACTGATCCCCGAAAAATACGAAGCCACGGTGACCGTGCTGGTGCGGCCGCACGACGCGATCAAGATCGGTGCGAACAACGCAAACAAGGAGTTCATGGACTTTCCGGTCGCGCAGACGCCGGTGGTCGAGTCCGCCTCCAAGACTTATATTCAGATCATCCAGAGTCCCGCCCTGATCGGTCAGGTCGTGCAGGAACTGGCGCTCGACCAGAAGCCACCCAAGAAAGTGGCGCCGGGAACGACCGTGTTTTCCAAGATCCTCGCTTCCGCGAAAGAGGCGTTGAACGACGCGGCGCCTTACATCAAGGACGCGATCGCGACATTCAAATACGGCAAAGCGCTCCAAGACGACCCGTTCAACAAAGCGGTGAAAGACGTGAGCAAGGGCCTCGTGCTGAAGTCTTACGAGGACACCTATGTTTTCGAGATCAAATACACCGACGAAGATCCCCAGACGGCGGCCGACGTCGCGAACACCGCGGGAAAATTGTTCATACAGCTCTTGGAAAAAATGCGGTCTTCCGAGGCGGGGGATTCAGCCGTTCGGCTGAAGAGCGAACTCCAGGAGAGCCGGCGCCGGCTGGTCGACGCCAGCGAAGCCCTGCGCGCTTACAAGACCTCGCACGGGGTCTTCATGTATCAGTCGGAATATGAATCGAAACTCAAGGTCATTTCGGATTTGACCGTCGAACTCTCGAAGCTCGATGCGAGCCTCGCCAAATTGGATGCGAGCGGCGCGGGCGCCAGTTCGGTGACCGGCTCGTTCAGGGCCAACCCCTCGGTCGAGAAGCGCGCGCGCCTGCGCAGCATCCTAGCGAGGAAGCAAGCCGAATTGGCCTCCATGCCGATGATCGAGAAGGAATTGCAGCTGCGGCAGGCGGATGTGGACGTGGCGAACACGACCTACGCCGCCGTCGCCAAGGAATTCAAGAATGCGGAAATCAAGTCCGACGCGATGCCCGAGGCGCGTCTGATCTCCGCGGCTTCCGCCCCGCAGTTGCCGAGCTCCCCGCGCCGCGAACTCATCGCGCTGGGGTCGCTGCTCGCCGGCTTGGTGGTCGGCGTGGCGCTGGCGTTTTTTCTCGAATACATCAACCGAACCGCCCGCGGGATTCACGAATTCGAGGAGTTCGTCGGCCTGAAGATCATCGGGACGATCCCCCTGGCGCCGCAAAGGCTCGCGAGAGCGGAAGCCGATCCGCTCCGACCCTAGCGCGCGTCGAAACGAAGCGTTGCGCGCATTTCCTTCCACAGGTCTCAGCCTCCCGGAGCTTCGAGCGCGAGCTCATCGCCGTCTTGCGCCAGTGGCGTCTCGTCCTTCAAATCGACACCCGTCAGCCCCCTTCGCCGCGCCGCGCCGCCCAGATGAAACAAGCGCCGCGCCGCTTCGGCAGGGGACATGCCGGCGGCGCGAATGTTGGACAGGCAATTGCGCTCGGCGTCGCTGCGCCCGACGCGCGGCGCGAAGGTGAGATAGACGCCGAGACTGTCGGGGGAGGAGAGCCCCGGGCGTTCGCCGATCAGCACGGCGACGAGCTTCGCCCCCAAAATTTCGCCGATTTCGTCGCCGATGGCGACGCGCCCTTGCAACACGACGAGGATCGGCGCGACTTTCCACCCTGCGCGTCGAAACGGCGGAATCGCCGCATCCAACAAAGCGACGGCCTGCGCGGCGACGGCGCGGGCGGAAAGGCCGTCGGCGACGACGAAGGCGAGGTCCCAATCGTCGGCGAAGGGCGCCAAGACCTCGCGCGAGGCGGCGTCGAGTTTGCGGCCGAGATCGGGACGCAGCAGATAGGTGCGGCGATCCGGCGCGGCGCTGGCGAGACGCAAAGTTTCGAGGCCGCGCCCGCACAAGCTTTCGACGAGCGCATCCGCGTCGAACGGCTCGTGCACGGCGTCGCGCGCTTCGGCGTGATCGAGCTGAAAGGTCAGATTGGCCTTGGTCGTCAAGGCGAGGCCGCTGCGGGCGAGGAAAATCCGCGCGGGCGTGGCATCGCGCAGGGCTTGGAGTCCGTCCTCGATTTCCAGCGGGTTCTCGGTCATGGCTCAAGCCCTCGCCAGCAGCGGCAGCACGGCGTCGGGCAGCCGCGCGCTCGGCGCGCCGCTTTGGTTCGTCAGGCCCAGCTTCGTCAGCCAGGCTTCGAATTCCGGCGCCGGCGCGAGCCGCAACATGCGCCGCACGGCGAGCACGTCGTGATAGGAAGTGCTCTGATAATTCAGCATGACGTCGTCGGCGCCGGGCACGCCCATCACGTAATTGACGCCAGCGACGGCGAGCAGAACCAGAAGATCGTCGATGTCGTTCTGATCGGCCTCGGCGTGATTGGTGTAGCAGGCGTCGCAGCCCATCGGCAGGCCGAGCAGCTTGCCGCAAAAGTGATCCTCGAGCCCGGCGCGGACGATCTGCTTGCCGTCGAAGAGATATTCCGGGCCGATGAAGCCGACGACCGTGTTGACCAGCAAGGGCGCATAGAGCCGCGCGACGCCGTAGGCCCGCGCCTCCAGCGTCTGCTGGTCGCAGCCATGATGCGCGCCGGCCGACAGCGCGCTGCCCTGGCCGGTTTCGAAATACATGACGTCGTCGCCGAGCGTGCCGCGCCGCAGCGCGCGCGCCGCCTCCTCCGCTTCGCGCAGCAGAGCGAGATCGACGCCGAAACTGCGGTTGGCGCCTTGCGTGCCGGCGATCGATTGAAAGACGAGGTCGACCGGCGCGCCGCGCTGCATCAGCTGCAGCGTCGTCGTCACATGCGCGAGCACGCAAGTTTGCGTCGGAACGTCCAGCGTCTCGCGCAATTCGTCGAGCAGACGCAGCAGCTCGTAACACTGTTGCGGGCTGTCGGTGACGGGATTGATCCCGATCACCGCATCGCCATTGCCGAGCAGCAGCCCGTCGAGGGCGCTGGCCAGAACGCCCTTCGGTTCGTCGGTCGGATGGTTCGGCTGAATGCGCGAGGACAGCCGGCCTTCGAGCCCGAGCGTATTGCGAAAGCGCGTCACGACGCGGCGCTTGGCGGCGATGGCGACGAGATCCTGATTGCGCGAAATTTTCGCGACGGCGGCGACCATTTCGGGCGTGAGCCCCGGCGCCAGCGCCGTCAGCGTCTCATTGGTGGCCGCGTCCGAAAGCAGCCAGTCGCGCATCTCGCCGACCGTGAGGCTGGCGACGGGCGCGAAGGCTTGCGCGTCATGCCCGTCGACGATCGCCCGCGTCACCTCGTCGTCTTCGTAGGGGATGAGCAGGTCTTGCAGAAAAGTCTTCAGCGGCAAATCCGCCAGCGCCATTTGCGCGGCGACGCGCTCGGCCGCGCTCCGCGCCGCGACGCCCGCCAGACAATCGCCCGAGCGCAAAGGCGTCGCCTTCGCCATCAGGGATTTCAGGTCCGGGAAGGCGTAGCGGGTTCCGCGAATGGTCGTCGCATGCATGGTTGCGCCCTATGCGGGGCCGGGAGCGGCGGTTGAACGAAACTATGACGGCGCGCCGGGCAAGTCACGAGGCTTCGCTCAATCCCGATCATGCGCGAATCGGCGCCGCGAGATCGAGCGGGGCCGCCGTCATCGTCAGCGCGCCGTCGGCGTCGCGCGGCCATTGTTCCTGCAGGCGATCCCAATAGAGCTCGACGCCGTTCCGATCCGGATCGCGAAGGTAACAGGCCGGCGCTGCGCGCGCGAGGGAAAGAGGCGTCGAACGAATCGGAACGGGCCGGGCGGAAGCCGGCCGGGACTGGACGGTCGGCCGAAAAACTCCAAATTCCAGTCGAGCGTTCGATTGCGGCGGGAGTCGGAGGTTGCGTCCTCCGAGGATGTCGAACCTGGCACTTGCCCCCCGCCGCGCCGGGCCTATGATCGCCCCCCGCAACCCCGAGGCCCCCGCATGTCGTCTTCCCCGCACCTCGACATCGTCACGGCCGCGGTGCTGGTGATCGGCGACGAGATTCTCTCGGGCCGCACGCTCGACCAGAACAGCCATTACATCGCCCAATATCTGTCGCGGATCGGCGTCGATCTGCGCGAGGCGCGGGTCGTGCCGGACGTGGAGGCGGAAATCGTCGCGGCGGTGAACGCCTTGCGGGCGCGCTATACTTACGTCTTCACCACCGGCGGCATCGGCCCGACGCATGACGACATCACCGCCGACGCCATCGCCCGCGCCTTCGGCGTTCCGATCGCGGAAGACCCGCGCGCCATCGCCATGCTGCTGGAGCGCATCCCCGCCGATCGGCTGAACGCCGCGCGGCGGCGCATGGCGCGCATTCCCGTCGGCGCGGAGCTCGTCGAGAATTCGGTGTCGAAGGCGCCGGGCTTCATGATCGGCAACGTCGTCGTCATGGCCGGCGTGCCGCTGATCATGCAGGCGATGCTCGACGCCGTCGCGCCGCGGCTGAAGACCGGCGCGAAGATGCTGGTCGAGACGATTCCCGGCGAGGGATTGCACGAGGGCCGTTACGCCGCGGGGTTGGAAGCCCTGGCCGCGGCGCATCCGGAGGTGAGCATGGGCTCCTATCCGCAATTTTCGGCCTCCGGCGTCACGGCCGAAATCGTTTTGCGCGCACGCGACGCCGCCGTGCTCAAAACCGCCGCGGACGCGGTGCGCGATCTTCTGACGCGGCTGCGCGTCGACCCCGCTTTTTGAGAGCACGCCCATGCCAAAACACATCGCGCTGTCCTGGGACCAATTTCACGCCGACACGCGCACGCTGGCGGGAAAACTCGCGGCGCGCGGCGGCTTTTCGGCCATCGCCGCGGTGACGCGCGGCGGGCTGTTTCCGGCCGGCGTCGTCGCCCGCGAACTCGGCATTCGCGTCATCGAGACGATCTGCGTCGCCAGCTATCACGAGGAGACGACGCGCGGCGAGATCGCGATTCTGAAGGCGCTGTCGGACGACATACTCTCGCGCCCGGCGGGCGAGGTGCTGATCGTCGACGATCTCGTCGACACCGGCGAAACGGCGAAACTCGTGCGCGCGCAACTGCCCGGCGCGCATTTCGCGAGCCTTTACGCCAAGCCGCTGGGCCTGCCGCTCGTCGACACTTTCGTGCGCGAGTTTGCGCAGGAGACGTGGATTTATTTCCCCTGGGACACGGCGCTGAGTTTTCAGGCGCCGATCGGCGGCGGGAAGGCGGGTTAAAAATCCGCAAAGCATGGCGCTCCGCCTGTCAACGTGAGGCGAGGCGCTTTCGATATTCACTCGCGAAAGCGCCGCCGCAGCGGCGCCGAGAGCATAGTTTTGAACGAATCTCGTGAGATCGTCCCGTCCTTGCAACTCGGGAAGGCGAGACGCATGCATGTAGCAAGCCTCCGACAAAATGCGTCGCCCCCTCTATGGGTCCTAAGTCCGTCGCCTCGGCGCGGCGCGCTTTCCGCCGTCTTCCCGGCGATAGCGCTCTGCGTTGCTTCCACGTCCGCTCCGGCAGATGAAGGCGGCGTCAGCTTCTGGCAGCCCGGGACTTACAACAGCCTCTCGGCGACGCCAAATCAGCCCGGCTGGTCCGTGTCGTCGAACATCTATACGGGTCCGACCTTCGGCGGCAACAGCGTCGCAGTCGCGCGACTGATCCGCATCGGCGCGCAAGATCCGTCAGGGCAGGCGCAGGTGACGGCCAACACGAAGGGCTACGACAACATCGTCACGATCACCCCGAGCTACCTCTTCGCCGACGAGATTCTTGGCGCGCAAGTCGAACTCGGCCTTTCGACGGTCGTGGGGCATTCGACCAGCGAGGTCTACGGAACGCTGGCCGCCACGACGGGCTCGCGAGCAGCTTACAGCCGCTTCGACTTCAGCGACTTCGTGACCGGTTTTGGGGACCCGGCGCCTCAAGTCACACTTTATTGGAAAAATGGCGACAATTACTTCATGGCATACGGGACAGGCGGCGTTCCATTCGGAGAATACAGTAAACTCTCCCTGACTAACCTTGGCGTCGGTCACGCCGCGGTCGACATCGGCGGCGGCTACACCTATTACAGCTATGACAAAGGCCTGGAGTTTTCGGCGGTCTCCGGCTTCACCTACAACCTTAAAAATTGGAGCACCAACTATCAAAACGGTGTCGATTTTCACTTCGACTCAGGCGCGTCGAAGTATCTCAACGACAATCTGTTCATAGGCCCGGTCGGCTATTTCTATCGCGAGTTCGGCTGCGACAGCGGCGCCGGCGACAAGCAAGGCTGTTTTCAGTCGCAAGTCGCCGGGGCTGGCGGTCAGATCGGCTTCACATTCCCGGTCGATCACGTGCAGGGCTATGTCAATCTCGTCAGCTACAAAGAATTTCTCGCCGAGAACCGCGCGCCGGGGTGGAGCGTGCGCCTCACAGTGTCGCTCTCGCCGCGCGAGCCGAAGGACGCCAAGTATTAGCTGATTCCCAATGCGTTCGGGCTCGGACGGTGTGAATGTGCGCGAAAGAACTCATCGTAACGTCACGCGCGAGGAACTGTGACGCGAACCCACAGGCGACGCCAATCGCACTCATGGATGCGTTTGATCGCGTCCGCGCTTGGCGTTTACACTAAACACGAAATCAATCGAGCTCTGGATTCTCCATAGGTCCGCAACGGGTCAAAAGCTTTCAAGGGCAGTCGCTTGCGCTGCTTCAGGTTGCGGGCGCCGAGCGATAGATTTGATCGGTAGAGGGCCGCTCGCCTACCGCCTGCCTTTGCGACCGCCGCCACCGCCGCCGCCCCCGCCCCCCGAGCTCACGATCGGCGGGTTCGGGTCCACGGCCTTTTGGAGCGTCCAGAAACAGTCGAGATCGCCGGTGCGGCGCAGGCGCCACAGCGGGCCGTCGCGTTCGTCGATCGAGACTTGCTGGCCCTTGGCGAAGGACAGGCAGTCGCCCGCGCCGATCTTTTCCTCGAGGTAAGCCGCGGCCTTCGCGCCGCCCGGTTCTTTCGGGTTTTGGAAGGCCTTCTTCAGCACGTCCTTGTCGCGGCAGGCCGCGAAGGCGCCTCTGAAGGCGGCCGCCTGCGAGGCCGTCGGCGCACAGAGCAGGCCGGCGACGAGGAAACACGCTAGGATTCCGGCGGCGATGCGCATGGCGTTGGCTTCTCTCTTCGTAGTTGAGGTGGGGGAACAAGTGAACCGAATCGGCGCGGACTCCCTCTCCCCGCAAGCCTAGCGCATGCACACATCTCTGAGATATCGCGAAACCAAGGCGTTGCGGGGAACCGCAGCAGCCCTTCCGACCCGGCTTCGCCGGGCCACCTTCTCCCACAAGTGGGAGAAGGGACGCGCCCGTGCTTTCTCGGTTTCCGTAACCAGATGATATCAAAATCGAATCTTGCGGCGCGTCCTCCTTCTCGCACTTGTGGAAGGTGGCCCTCGCGTCAGCGAGGGTCGGATGCAAGGGCTGCTGCGGTTCCCCAACCACGAAACTTGTGTGACTCCCATAGCCTCGCATAGCCCGTCATTCATGACGGGCGTCCTTTCGGACGCCCTATGCGGGGGAGAGGGGATGGCGCGGCGAAAATGACGCAATTATTCGCCGCGCCGACTTCGATTGTGAGCGCTCACAGCGCCGCGTGAAACCGCACCGGCGCGCCGACAGCCGGCGTGACGAGTTCGCCCTCCCACATGACCTTGGCGCCGCGCACCAGGGTCCCCACCGGCCAGCCCAAAACCTCGCGCCCGTCATAGGGCGTCCAGCCGCAGCGCGAGGCGATCCAGGCGTTGCGGATGGTTTCGCGCCGTTTCAGGTCGACGATGGTCAGATCGGCGTCGTAGCCGACGGCGACGCGGCCCTTCCCGGCGATGCCGAACAGCCGCGCCGGGCCGGCGCTGGTCAGATCGACGAAGCGCTGCAAGCTCAATCGCCCGGCGTTGACGTGATCGAGCATGATCGGGACCAGCGTCTGCACGCCGGTCATGCCGGAGGGGCTTTGCGGATAGGGCTTGGCCTTTTCCTCCAGCGTATGCGGGGCGTGGTCGGAGCCGAGCACGTCGACGATTCCCTGATTCAGCGCGCGCCAAATCCCGTCGCGGTGTTCCGAGCCGCGCACCGGCGGATTCATCTGCGCCAGCGTGCCGATGCGCAAATAATCCGCGTCGGTCATGCTGAGATGATGCGGCGTCGCCTCGACGCTGGAGATGTCCTTGTGGCGGGCCAGGATCGCCATCTCGTCCTGCGTCGAGACATGCAGCACATGCACCAGCGCGCCTTTTTCGCGGGCGATGGCCAGCAGCCTTTCGGTGGCGCGAATCGCCGTCAATTCGTCGCGCCACACCGGATGGGAGGTGGGATCGCCCGGCACGCGCAAGGACTCGCGTTCCTTCAGCCGGTCTTCGTCCTCGGCGTGGAAGGCCGCGCGGCGGCGCGTTTGCGACAGGATCGCGGCGATCCCCGCGTCGTCCGGCACGAGCAGCGAGCCGGTCGACGAGCCCATGAAGACTTTTATGCCCGCGGCGCCCGGCTGGCGCTCCAATTCCGGGATGTCGCGGGCGTTTTCATGCGTGCCGCCGACCCAAAAGGCGAAGTCGCAATGCATGCGGCCCGTCCCCCGCGCCACCTTGTCGGCGAGGTCGGCCGTGCTGGTGGTGAGGGGATTGGTGTTCGGCATTTCGAACACGGCGGTGACGCCGCCGAGGACCGCGGCGCGCGACCCCGTCTCCAAATCTTCCTTATGCGTTGGGCCCGGCTCGCGAAAATGCACTTGCGTGTCGATGACGCCCGGCAGAACGTGCAGCCCCGAGCAGTCGATGCGCTCCCCGGCCGAGGCGCGCGAAAGATCGCCGATTTCGGCGATCTTGCCGTCCTTGACGCCAATGTCGCGCGGCCCGACGCCGTCCTGGTTGACGAGCACGCCGCCGAGGAGAATTTTATCGTAAACCACTGCCATCTACGGCGCCTTGCTTGCATGGGCGGGAGCCGGCCCCAATGGAAGGATTCTCCGCCCCAATGTCACAGCCCATCATCCTCGAAGATCGCGGCGTCGTCGAGGTCGCCGGCGCGGAGGCCACGCATTTCCTGCATGGCATCGTCACCAACGATCTGGCCAAGCTCGCCCCCGGCGCCGCGCGTTTTTGCGCGCTGCTGACGCCGCAGGGCAAGATCATCGTCGATTTCCTGGTCTTCGCGCTGGAGGAGGACGGCGCGCGGCGTTACCTCCTCGACTGCCCCAAGGCGCTGGAGGCCGATCTGCTGCGCCGACTTTCGATGTACAAATTACGCTCGGCCGTGACGATCAAATCGCTCAGCGACGCGCTTTGCAGCTTCGCGGTTTTGGGGGATGTCGCCCCCGAGGGCGCCTTCGTCGCGCTGGCGCTGGAGCCGCGCGCGGCGGCGCTGGGCTGGCGCGGCCTCGCGCCGCTTGCGGCCTTGGCGAAGACGGGTTCACGCGCCGATTACGACGCGGCGCGCATCGCCGCCGGCGTTCCGCAGGGCGGCGCCGACTTCGCCTATGGCGACACTTTTCCGCATGAGGCGAACATGGACCGCCTCGCCGGCGTCGATTTTACGAAAGGCTGTTATGTCGGCCAGGAGGTCGTCTCCCGCATGCAGCACCGCACCCAGGCGCGCCGCCGCGTGACCCCTTTCCGCGCCGAAGGGGCGCCGCCGCAGAAGGGAACCTCCGTGCGGGCCGGCGAGACGGAACTCGGGACGGTCGGCTCGACGAGCGGCGAAATGGGTCTCGCGTTGATCCGCATCGACCGGTTGGCGGATGCGCTGGCGGCGGGGACGCCGGCGCAGGCGGGCGGGACGGCGCTGAGCTTTCGCTTGGCGCCCGCCGCCGCCGACGAGAAAGTTTGAACCCTCGCGCGCCGCGCGGTGATTTGCCGCCCGCGTAATGGAAACTTCCGAGGCAAAAAAAATCGCCGCCAGGAAATGGCGGCGAATGAATCTGAGACGCGCGCGCCGCGCTCCCGATCTCTCGGGGGCGCGGCGCGGGGCGACTCCATTCGGCTCACTTGCAGGGCGGATGCCCGGCGCAGTCATGCGCGCGGCCATGCGTCATGATGCAGGTGCCGCCCTTGCAGCAAGCCTTGCAACAGTTGACGTCCGCGGCATAGGCCGCCGTCGCGAACAGACCCGCCATCAAGAGTGCGACTGCGAAGCGTTTCATCTTGGCCTCCATAGCCCCTTCGTTGCCTTGGCGGGAGAACCCCAGGGGAACCTTAGTCCACCCCGCCTTCCATCGAGAACACGCTACTTTTTCTCACTTTTATCGCATCGCAACAAGCTGACCAATTGCCGCAGTCTGCTCAGCGCCCCAGCAGGCGCAGGTTTTTTTGCGTCACGCCGAGCGACCAATACATGAAGGTCAGATAGGGCAGCAGAAACACCACCTTGAAAATCTCGAACGGATCGGGTTCGGCCGAGATGCCGATCGTCAGCAGGACCGGCGCCTTCGGCGCGGCCGCCAACTCGGCCTTGGGCGCCAAGTCGACCTTGGGCGCCAACTCGGCCTCGGGCGCCAAGTCGATCGCGGGGGCCAAGTCGATCGCGGGGGCCAAGTCGACGGTTGGGGCCAAGTCGATCGCGGGGGCCAAGTCGACGGTGGGCGCGGCGTCGATCGTGCGTTCCGCGTCGACCGGGAGTTCCGAGACCACCAGGGTCTCCAAGACCGTTTCGGCGGGTTCTTGCGGCGCGTGCACCCATTGATCGACCGCCGTCGCGGCCTTCGCCCGCGGGCCGGCGCGTCTTTGGGGCGCCGGGGCGGCGGCGATCGGCGCCGGATTTTGGAACGAAATTCTCTTCCTGCTCATGCTGCTTTCCTTTTGGGATCTGGAAACACCGAGGCCGCGAGCCGCCGCAACTCCTTCGCGGCCTCGCTGCGCGGCGCGGCCTCGATCACCGACAGGCCGCGCGCCGCGCTTTCGGCGTAGACGACGCGCTGGACGAGCGCCGGGCCGAGCACCGGGGTTTGGGGAAATCGTTCGAGCGCCGTCAGCACGTCGCGGCCGATGGCGGTGTTGGAGATCATCCGGTTGACGACGAAGGCGGCGCGCAAGCTCTCCTTGTAGAGCTGCGCCTCCTGAACGAGTTGCACGGTCTCGGCGGCGGCCCAGACGTCGTAGGGCGAGGGCTGCACCGGGATCAGAACGAGATCGCTCGCCATGATCGCGGCGCGCCCGAGTTCGTTGACGCGCGGCGCGCCGTCGATGACGACCACGTCGTAGCCCGCGGCCAGCGCCGGGAGTTCGCGATGCAGATTGGGTTTCGCCATGCCCACGACGACGAACAAGGGCTCGGCCTGCCGCGCGCCGGACCAGGCCAAGGCGCTCCCCTGGGGATCGGCGTCGACCAGCAGCACCCGCCGCCCGGCCTGGCTGAAACAGGCGGCGAGATTGACGGCGATCGTCGTCTTGCCCACGCCGCCCTTTTGATTCAGCAGGCTGATGATCATCTGGGCGTCTTTCGCTAAGAGCCAGAATGCGCACGGGAAAGCCCGCCGCGGCGGCGAATCGGTTTGCTGCACTGCAAAAAGTCGCATCAAAGGGAGGGGAACACAAGTTTTTTCGATTCGGCCGCAGGCGCCGTCGACAATTGAAGCGCCGCGGCGCCGGCGCGATTTTGAAATTTTTCGGCTTTGGCCCCAAGCTTTCTCCCGCCCGCCGCGTCGAAGGGGCGTGAGGCGGGAAATTGCGGGGCCTTGGTGGAGAGCGACGCGGCCGACGAGGAACTGGCGAGGCGGGCCGCCGGCGGCGACCGGCAGGCCTTCGCCGTGCTGGCCGAGCGTCATTACGAGCGGGTGCACGCCCTCGCCTGGCGCTGGAGCGGCGCGCGCGCCGCCGCCGAGGACATCGCCCAGGATGCGATGGTGAAGATGGCCACTGCAATCAAGAGCTTTCGCGGCGATTGCGCCTTCTCCACCTGGGCGCATCGCATCGCCTATACGACCGCGGTCGACCACATTCGCGCGGGGAGGCGACTCGTGCAGCTGGCGCCGTCGCATCTCGCCGCGCTGGAGACGGAGGCGAAGTCCGAGACGGCGGAGACGCAGGGCTCGAACGAGGAGCTGTGGCGCTGCGTTCGGGCGCTGCCCGACCAGCAGCGCGACGCGGTGCTGCTCGTCTATGGCGAGGAGCTGTCGCATCGCGCGGCGGCGGAGGCGATGGGCTGCTCCGAAAAAACCGTCTCCTGGCATTTGCACATGGCGCGCAAGCGCCTGCGGCTCGAATTGGAGGCGGCGCAATGACGCAAGACGAACTTGCCCGCTTGAAAGACGCGCCCGTTCCGCAAGCGCGGGAAGAAGCGAAGCGCGCGGCGCTGGCGGCGGCGCTGGCGGCGTTCGACGCCGCCGAGAGCGAGGAAGAAAATGCGGCGTTGGCGCCCCAAGGATTGGAGCCGCCCATCCGTCACAAGAACGCATCGTCCCCAAACAAAGGAGCACAACCGATGCGTTCGATTCCCCGATTCAACTATGCGCTCGCCGCCTCGCTCGCCGCGATGGTCACGATCGCGCCGACCGCATGGCTCTACTTGCGCCAACACCCGTCCGCGCCTGGGCGATATGCGCAAATGCACGAGGAGGTTCGGGTGCGGCTCGCGCCTTCTTCCGCCGCGTTGAACGCGCCGGCGCCCGAAAGCGCGCCGCCCGCGCCCGTGTCGCTGTCCAGCGCCGCCGCTCTTCAGCCAACTGCGCCGGCGCCGGCGAAGCTTGCGGCGACGACCCAGTCCCCGGCTCGACAAACCGGGGCGCTCTCGCGACCAATCGGTCCGAAAAAGGGAGAAGTGATCGACTATGTCGGACGCTCGCGGCTCGGCCTGAATGGACCGCAAGAACAACGATCCGAGGGTCTCGGCGCCGCAGGACTCGGCGCTGTGGGAAATTATCGCGGTTCGGGACCGGGCGTCGCAGGCGCGCCCGACGGAAGCCAAGTCGCATATAATTCGCAATCCCCTCGGCCGCATCAAGTCTTCTCCATGGAGAGCGAGCGACGAGCAGGAAAGGAATCGCGCGACAAATTCGAGCCAAAAGAGCTCAATCCCGTCAAGAGCGTCGCCGCCGAGCCCGTCTCGACCTTCTCCCTCTCCGTCGACACCGCCTCCTACGCCTTCGCGCGGCGCATGGTGAACGCCGGGCGCCTGCCGCCAAAGGATTCCGTGCGGGCGGAGGAGTTCGTCAACTACTTCCCCTATGCCTATCCGCAGCCGGACTCGGCCGAAACGCCGTTCAAGCCGACGATCACCGTCACGCCGTCGCCGTGGAACGCGCAGAACCGCCTCGTGCATGTCGCGATCCAAGGCTACACGCTGCACAGCGCGCAGCGCCCCCGCGCAAATCTCGTGCTGCTGATCGACGTCTCCGGCTCGATGATGCCGGAAGACCGGCTGCCGCTGGTGAAAAACGCCTTCCGTCTGCTGGTCGACGAATTGCAGCCGGACGACACGGTCGGCATCGTCACTTATGCAAATGGTTCGGGCGTCGCGCTGGAGCCGACCAAGGTTGCGGAAAAAGACAAAATCCTCGCCGCCATCGCCTCTCTCGGCGCCGGCGGCTCGACGGCGGGCGCGCAGGGCATTTTGGACGCCTATCGCCTCGCCGAGGCGCATTTCGACAAGACCGCCGTCAACCGCATCATTCTGTCGACCGACGGCGACTTCAACGTCGGCGTCACCGATCCGCGCGAGCTGCAAGGCTTCATCGAGCGGAAGCGCAAGAGCGGCATTTTCCTGTCGATCCTCGGCGTCGGCCAGGACAATTACAACGACGCGCTGATGCAGAAACTCGCGCAGCACGGAAACGGCGTCGCGGCCTATGTCGACACGCTCAACGAGGCGCGCAAGGTGCTCGTCGAACAGGCCTCGTCGACGCTGTTTCCGATCGCCAAGGACGTGAAGATCCAGATGGAGTGGAATCCTTCGCGCGTCTCCGAATATCGCCTCATCGGCTACGAGACGCGCAATTTGCGGCGCGAGGATTTCAACAATGACGAAGTCGCGGCGGGCAACGTCGGCTCCGGCCTCACCGCAACGGCGATTTACGAAATCACGCCGGTCGGCGCCGAAAAGAAGCTCGCCGACGATCTGCGCTACGGCAAGAAGAACGAGCCGCGCCGCGAGAGCGACGCCAGCGCCGAATGGGGTTTCTTGAAACTGCGCTACAAGCTGCCGAAGGAGGAGAATTCGCGGCTGATTTCTTTGGCCGTCGACGATTCGATGGCGAAGCAGAGTCTCGCCGAGGCGCCCGCCGACGTGCGCTTCTCGATCGCCGCCGCCGCTTATGCACAGCTGCTGGAGGGCGCGCCCTATCTGAAGGGCTTCGGCTATGACGAGGTCGCGGCGTTGGCGCAAGCCGCGAAGGGCGAGGACCGCTTCGGCTATCGCGCCGAGTTCGTCAATCTGGTGCGTCTGGCCAAATCCGCGCAGCCCTGAGGCGACGCGGGGGAATGAGCGAATCGAATCGGCGCGGACTCCCTCTCCCACCTCGCCTAACGGAGTCACACAAGTTTGGTGTTTGGAAATCGCGGCGACCCTCATCCGACCCTCGCTGACGCGAGGGCCACCTTCTCCCGCAAGCGGGAGAAGGATGCGCGCCCAAGATTCACGCCCAAGATTCAACTTTGATGTCATTCCGTTGCATGAAACAAAAAATCATGGGCGCGTCCCTTCTCCCGCTTGCGGGAGAAGGTGGCCCGGCGAAGCCGGGTCGGATGAGCAAGGGCTGCCGCGGTTCCCCGCAACGCCCCGATTTCGCGCGCCCTCCGAGTTGCGTGCATGCGGATGACGTCACGGGTACAGGGACGGCGCGGCGAAAGCGATCCATTTGTTTCGCGGCGTCGCCTGAGACCCGCAGCGGCGGCGGAGCAGTTGGATTTTCCGCCGCGCGCCGATACCATCCGCCAAGGGCAAACCCGAGGATGGGCGGATGGGCGAGGAGATCGAAAGTCTCGGCTTCACCAGCGAGGACAAGACCCGCTTCGCCGAAAAACTGGCGCGCGAGACGGATTTGGCGCGCCAGCTGTTCTTGGATAACGCCTTTTCGCGGGAAGGCTATACGCTCGGCTTCGAGATCGAGGCCTGGATCCTCGACCACAGCTTCTTTCCAACGCCGATCAACCAGCAAGTGCTGGAGCGGCTCGCCAATCCGCTCGCCGTGCCGGAACTGTCCCGCTTCAATCTCGAATTGAATTGCGATCCGCTGACGCTCGAGGGCGACGCGCTGTCGCGGGCGCACGCCTGCCTGTCGCAATTGTGGAGCGCCTGCAACGGCGCTGCGCATGGGCTCGACGCCAATCTCGTGATGATCGGCACGCTGCCGACGATCCGCGAAGAAGACATGACGCTGAAAAACATGTCGCCGCTCAACCGCTATTATGCGCTGAACGCCGAGGTGCTGCGCCAACGCGGCGGCCGTCCGCTGAAGATCGACATAAAGGGGCGCGACCATCTCGTCTCGCAGCATTTCGATCTGATGATGGAGGCGGCGACGACCTCCTTTCAAATCCATCTCAAGACGCCGGCGCAAAGTGCGCATCGCTTCTACAACGCCTCGATCGCCGCCTCGGGGCCGATTCTCGCCGCCGCCGGCAATGCGCCTTTTCTCTTCGGCAAATCCTTATGGGACGAAACCCGCATTCCGCTGTTCGAACAGGCGGTCGTCGTCCCCGGCGCGCAGCGCGTCAGCCTGGGCTCCGGCTACGCCGCGGCGTCCTGCATCGAACTGTTCGAAGAAAATCTGCGCGACTATCCTGTGCTTTTGCCGGCGGATTTCGACGAGCCGCCGGCGGCCCTGCGCCATCTGCGCCTGCACAATGGCGTCATCTGGCGCTGGAACCGGCCGCTGATCGGCTTCGAGCCGGGCGGCGCGCCGCATCTGCGCATCGAGCATCGCATTCTCCCCGCCGGCCCGACGCTGATCGACATGATCGCCAACGCCGCGCTTTATCTCGGGCTGTCGCGCAGCCTGGCCTTCTCCACGCCGGACGGAACCGGCGGCCTCCCCTTCGACGCCGCGCGGCGCAATTTTTACGCGGCGGCGCGAAACGGGCTGGACGCGCGCCTCTTCTGGCCTGGCCTCGGCGAGATCGCCGCCGACCGCCTGCTGCTCGACCACCTCCTGCCCGCCGCGCGGCGCGGCGCCGCGGAATTCGGGCTCGACGCCGGAGACTATCTCGACATCGTCGAGGCGCGGCTGCATGTGCGCCAGACGGGCGCCGTCTGGCAGCGCAAGGCCTGCGACGCCTATGGCGGCAGCGTCTACGAAGTGATGGCCGCCTATTGCGAGCGCCAACGCAGCGGCGCGCCCGCGCATGAATGGGAGTTGTGAGAAAAATGGGAACGCCTTGCGCGATCTTGGACGCCGTTCCGGAAGCCTTTCTCGATTGTCCGCCCGAGCGGCTCGTCGAGGTCTTGCCGGGTCCGACGCTCTTCGACTTGAAGGGGCGCGATCCGCATCCGCTCTTCGTCTCTGTGCTGCTGCACGGCAATGAGGACACGGGGCTGAAAGCCGCGCAACTCGTGCTGCGCCGCCATCTCGCGCGCGGCCTGGGCCGCGACCTGCTGCTGTTCGTCGGCAATGTCGGCGCGGCGGCGGCGCATCTGCGCACGCGGCCGGGGGAACTCGATTACAATCGCGTCTGGCCCGGCACGCTGCATCCGAACGACCCGCTCGCCGCCATGGCGGGCTTCGTGTTCGACATCGCGCGCCGGCGCCCGCTCTTCGCCAGCGTCGACATCCACAACAACACCGGCTTCAATCCGCATTACGCCTGCATCACCCGGCTGGAGCCGAAATTCGTCTCGCTCGCCCGGCTGTTTTCGCGCACCATCGTGCATTTCGAGCGCCCGCTCGGCGTGCAGGCCGGCGCCTTCGCCACTCTCTGCCCGGCCATCACGGTCGAATGCGGCAAGGCCGGCGAGGGCTCGGCGACGGAGCACGCCGCCGAGTTGATCGAGGCGTGCCTGGCCATCGCCGAACTTCCCGATCACTCGGCCCTGCGCGACGTCGATCTGCTGCGCACCCATGCGATCGTTCGCCCGCCGGCCGGCGCCAGCTTCTCCTTCGACGGCGCGCCCGCCGACTTCATGTTCCGCGCGGACATCGACCATTTGAATTTCGGCGAACTGGACGCCGGCGCCTCTTTCGGCAAGCTCGGCGCGCCCGGCGCAAGGCTGGAGCTCGTTCCGGGCGACGGCGTCGAGACGCGCCCCGAAAACTATTTCGACTATTTTAACGGCGACATTCGCCTCGCGCGCCCGGCGATCCCCGCCATGTTGACGCGCGACCCCGCCGCCGTGCGCCAGGACTGCCTATGCTATTTGATGCACCGCATCGGCATGGACGGAGCGCGACTCTAGAGCGCGCCGGCTTTGCTGGCCATGCAAGAGGCGATGCACTAACATCTCCCCGCGTCCGCCGTTCGCGATGGGCTCCACGCGCCCCGCGCTTGGCCGGTCTCGTAAGGACGGATCCGAATCACGCCAAAAACGGAGCGGCAAGCTCATGGAGCGCCCGCCTTTCCAGTCCATATTGCATCCGACCGACCTGACCCGCGGCGACGCGCTCGCTTTCGCCCATGCCGTGCGGCTCGCGATCGCCGCGCGAAGCGCGCTGCATGTGCTGCATGTCGGCGACGGCGCGCTCGACCAGGACCGCTTTCCCCGCGCCGGCGACTTGCTGACGCGTTGGGGCATGGCGGCGCGCGACGGGCAATTCGTCAACGCCGAGCTGAAATCGCAGGACGTGGCGGAAAGCATCGGCGATTACGCGGCGAGCCATGAGAGCGATCTCCTCGTGCTGCTCGTCCACGAGACCGGATGGATGGGCCGCCTGCTGCAAAATTCTCTCGCCGAGACGAGCGCGCGGCTCGTCCATGCGCCGGCGCTGTTCCTGCGCGAGGGCGAGGGCGGTTTCGTCGATGCGGACAACGGCCGAATCAGTCTGCGCCGCGTGCTGATGCCGGTCACGGCCGAGGTCGCGCCGATGCACGCCTGGGGCTTGGCCGCCAATCTGGTGCGCCTGCTCGAGCCGCAGGCGGATTTTCGCCTGCTGCACGTCGGCGACAGCCTGCCGACCTTCGGCAACATGCTGCCGCACATCGAATTGCGCCGCGGGCCGGTCGTCGAGACCATCCTCGAGGTCGCCCGGCAGATCGGCCCCGATCTGATCGTCATGCCGACCGCCGGTCACCAGGATCTCTACGACGAGCTGCGCGGCAGCACGACCGAGCAAGTGCTGCGCGAGGCGCCCTGCCCCGTGCTGGCGATCCCCAGCAAGCCGCTGCCGCGCCCACGTTGAGGCTCAGGAAGCGTTGCGCTTTTGCAACGCTCGCCGCGAAAACGACCGCTCCGGCCAAAATCCATTTGACGGAAGCGGCCTTGCGGGAACAAGCATGCAGACCTCCGCCGCGCCGCGCGCCGGCTCTTCTCCACGGGTTTGCTCATGCTCTCGGTCTCCCGCCTCGCCATCGCCGCAGCAATCCTGTCCGCAAGCCTCGGCCTTCCGGGATGCCAGGCGACGAATCCGGCCCCGTCGCTCTTCGCCGCCGCGCCGCCACCACCACCACCGCCGCCGCCGCCCGCCGCGTCCCCCGTCGTCGCCGAGCGCATCGGCAAGCCGCTGGGCGGCGACGCGAGTTTCAGCGCGATCTATGCGGAGACGAAAGACGGCGCCTTCACCGTGCCGGCGGTCAAGGCCGGGCAGGTCGGGGCCGCCTTCCGCCGCCAGAGCGTCGCCTATGCGACGAAGGAGGCGCCGGGAACCATCGTCGTCGATCCGGCCAATCACTTCCTCTACTACGTGGAAGACGGCGGCCGGGCGACGCGCTACGGCGTCGGCGTCGGGCGCGAGGGTTTCGTCTGGGCCGGCGAGGCGACGATCAAGAGCAAGCAGGAATGGCCGGACTGGTATCCGCCCAAGGAGATGATCGAGCGCCGTCCCGATCTCAAGAGCACGGTGGTCCAACTGCAGAGCGGCGTCGGCCTGCATGGCGGACCGCACAATCCGCTCGGCGCGCGCGCGATGTATCTTTGGCAGGGCGACAAGGACACGCTGTTCCGCATCCACGGCACCAACGAGCCCTCGAGCATCGGCCACAGCGAGTCCTCGGGCTGCATCCGCATGATCAATCAGGACGTGATCGACCTCTATCAAAAGGTCGCGATCGGGACGAAGGTCGTGGTGCTGGGTTCGCCGCATGCGCAGGCGCTGAACCTCGCGCAGAGCGCGCCGGGACGCTGAGCGCGCCCCGCCACCCACCCGCGCTTTTGCGCGCTATAGCTGGCGCGCCGCTCGCACGAAAGGGCCTGCGCCGATGTTCGATTCGCTGAAAGACTTTCTCGGCGACCTCTTCGCCGAGGCGCCGCGAGATCGGCCCTACGAGGCGCAGGACTATCAGCTCGCCGCCGCGGCGCTGCTGGTGCACATCGCCTCGATCGACGGCGTCTTCGACGCGGCCGAGCGCGCGCATCTGCAAGACATCGTCGAGCAGCGCTTCGGCCTCGACCATGCCCAGGCGCGCGACCTCATCCGCCACGCGACAGAGAGCGAGCGCGAAGCCGTCGACCTCTATCGTTTCACCAGCGTCTTGAAGCGCACGCTCGACGAGGACGGCCGTCGTCAGCTCGTCTCGATGCTGTGGGAGATGGCCTTCGCCGACGGCAAGGTGCATGAATTCGAGGAGAACGTCGTCTGGCGCGTCTCCGAACTGCTCGGCGTCTCGACGCGCGAGCGGGTCGAACTGCGCCGCGACGCGCAGAGCGAAGCCGAACGGCAGGCGCCGCCGGCGGACGACCCTTCCGGCCCCTGGGGCAAGGCATGACGCCGCGCCCCACACTCCCTCAAAAAGGCGAAGCATGTCCGACACGGCCAAAGTCACCATCGTCACCGGCGCCTCGGAGGGCATCGGCGCGGAGCTCGCCCGCGTCTTTTGGCAGAAGGGCCACGCGCTCGTGCTCGTCGCGCGGCGCAAGGACCGGCTCGACGCGCTGGCCGCCGAACTCGCCAAGGACGGCGCGCGCCCCGCGCCGCTCGTCGTTGAACTCGATCTTTGCGCGCCGGGCGCCGTCGAAACGCTGGCCGAGGCGCTGAAAAGCGCGGAGCTCGCAGCGGAGTATCTGGTAAACAACGCCGGCTTCGGCCTGATGGGCGCCGCCGCCAAGCTCGATCCGGCCCAGCAGGTGCAGATGGTCGACCTGAACGTCCGGGCGCTCACCGCGCTGACGCTGCGCTTCCTGCCGCAGATAATCGCCGCCAAGGGCGGCGTGCTCAACGTCGCTTCGGTCGCGTCCTTCATGCCGGGGCCGAATTTCGCGGTCTATTACGCCACCAAGGCCTATGTGCGCTCCTTCAGCGAGGCGCTGGCGCAGGAGCTCGCGGCGGAGGGCGTCAAGGTCTCGTGCCTGTGCCCCGGTCCGGTGGAGACGGGCTTTCAGGCGCGCGCCGGCTTCGACTTCAGCGGCGGCATGGGCGCCGCCAAGGCGGCGATGGTCTCGGCCGCCGAGGTGGCGCGCCAGGGTTACGAAGGGCTGATCGCCGGCCAGCGCGTCGTCGTGCCGGGCCTTCCCAACAAAATCATGATCCTCGTCGCGGGACTGCTGCCGCGCGCGGTCCTGATGCCGATGCTGGCCGCGATGCAGAAGGGACGCTGAGGGCGCGCGACGAAAACGGCGGCCGCAGCGGGCCGCCGTCGAAAGATCCTCAATGCCCTAAGGCTCACGCCTCCTGCGACTTGACCTTCAGCACCTGCCGGCCGCGATACATGCCGGTCTTGAGGTCGACGTGGTGCGGGCGGCGCAGTTCGCCGGAATCCTTGTCCTCGACATAGGCCGGCGCGGCCAGCGCGTCGGCGGAGCGGCGGAAGCCGCGCTTCATCGGGGACGTCTTACGCTTCGGAACCGCCATACTGTTTCTCCTCGGGGCCTTCGGCCCAAAGGGCGCAGGCGCTAAAATTCGTGAACGGGGCGCATACAACAATTTTTCCGCCCTGGCTAGCCTCGGCCGACAGCTTCGGGCCGACGACCGAATTGGGCGGAGCGAATTGCGGCCGAGCGCCGTAAGACGAATTCGACTGCCCGATTGGCGAGAATCCGGAACACGGCGGCCCAGTGACTCGACCAAGGCAGGAAGGCCGTCTCTTCGCGGGCGCCTTAGTGTTCTTCGTGACTTCGAGGTGAATTTCGTCCACGAAGTCACGAAGAACACTAAGAATTCACGAAGGCAGCGCCCCGAACACGCGGCAATTTACGACGCCGCAACATTCGCCCCTTAGAATCGACGCATGTATCGCACCCTCGCCGCCGACGAAATCATCGACACGCTCGCCCGGCTCGAGCAGCGCATCGGTGAAAGATTTCAGGGCGCGGGGCTCGCCCGCGTTTGCGCCGAATTGACCGAGATCGCCCGGCAGACGCACCAGCGCTCCAGCGAAATCGCCAAGCCGAATTTCTGGCTGCGCCTCGGCGTCGGCGTCGTTCTGGCGGCGGGCGCGGCGCTGCTCGTCTTCGTCGGCGCGAAGATTTGGTCGAGCACGAAGACCAGCGACGACCTCTATGGCACGCTGCAAGGCGTCGACGCCGGTTTCAACATATTGGTGCTGATGGGCGCGGCCCTGTTCTTCCTGTTCAGCATCGAGGAAAAGATCAAGCGGCGGCGCGCGCTGAGTGCGCTGCACGAGCTGCGCTCGATCATCCACGTCATCGACATGCATCAGCTGACCAAGGATCCGAGCCTGGAGGCGTCGGTCAGCCAACCGACCGCCTCCTCGCCGAAACGCGCGCTCGCGCCCCACGAACTTGCCCGCTATCTCGATTATTGCTCGGAGATGCTGTCCCTCACGGCGAAAGTCGCGGTGCTCTACGCCCAGAGCTTTCCCGACCCCATCGTCACCGAGGCCGTCAACGACATCGAGCGCACCTCGGCGAGTCTCAGCCAAAAAATCTGGCAGAAGATCAACATCATGGAGCGCGCGCTGGATCGATCGCGCGGGCAGGCGCCGTCGAAGAGATAGCGAAGCGATCGGCCTGCGGGGCGAAAGCGCTCGTTCAGGCCACTTTCGCGATCGCGCCCGCGAGCGACGTGTCGAGCGCCGAGGCTTCGCGCGCCACGAAGCGGACCAGCGCCTTCTCGGGCGTGGTCATGACGCCATTCTTGTCGATGTGCTCGAGCAGCCAGCCCGCCTTCTCCGGCGTCATCACCGCCGCGACGGCGTCCGCGGCGTCGCGCGCCAGATTTTGAGCGGCCAGCTCATGTTCGAGGTTTTCGCCGAGACTTCGCAGATTGCCCAAGGTGTCGGCGACGAATTTCGGATCGAGCGCCTTCGACCAGTTTTCGAGCACGCGCGCGAGCAAGCCCACCACATCGGCCTTATAGCCCGGCTCGGTTTCCCAGCGCAGCGCGGTCTCGCGCGGCGGAACCGCGCGGCCGGTGGCGCCGAGCAGATAATTGCCGATGGCGCGCGCGAAAAGATCGTCGAACGCTTCCGTATTTTCGGCGCCGGCCGTCGCATCCGCGATGGCGACCAGGGATTCGGCCTCGTCGCGGCTCACCGCCAAGAGTCCCTCGCCGCCGGCGCCCCAGAGGATGCGCGACAGAAGGGCGACATCCGCCTCGCTGACGCGGCCAGCCCCGAGCGGGCGTCCCTTGGCGTCGGGACCGTCGGCGTAAATGACGGCGTCCTTGACGAGGCGCAGAGCGAAGGCGGAGAAAGCGGCCGGAACCTCGCGCGCCTTTTCGATGATGTTCGTCACCAGTTCGACATCGCCGTCGGTCGAGGGCTCCTTGTGGCGCTCGATCTGGCGCTGGACGAAATCGGCGTTGTCCTCCGACAAATAACCGGCCAGGGGCTGCTGGTTCAGCACGTGGTCGGTCAGCGCCTCGACGAACAGGCTCGACCACTCCGGGCAATGAACCTTGCGCGCGCCTTCGATCGCGAACAGCGCTTCCGCCTCGGCGGTCGAGATCGCGCCGTCGTCGCCATAAACGGCCCGCCGGACCGCAAGCGCGTCGGCCGAGTCGATCTTGCCGGTGTGCGCAACCTTGTCCGCAATGTCCGAGAAATCTTGCGTCGCCATGGCCAATACCCCATCCGCCGTTGAAATGACGGCGCCGACAGCATGGGCCGAGCTGGTTAATGCGGGGTTTCCGGCGCTTTGGCCGATCCTTTTGGATCACGGGGGATTGTCGAGGTGTCGCGATCGTGACCTATGTCTCGTTGCGGCTTTCCGATCGGGCGACGCCGCAGTCGCGCGCCGGTCTGGGTCCAGGGAGGAAAAAATGAACGATCTCTTGGTGATCGCCTATGCGTCCGAGGCCAAGGCCGAGGAGATGCGCAAGAAGCTCCTCGACATGCAGAAGGAATATTTGATCGAGATCGGCGACGCGGTCGTCGCGGTGAAGACGCCGGAAGGCGACATCAAGCTCAATCAGCTGTTCAGCACCACCGCCGTCGGCGGCGCGTCGGGCGCTTTTTGGGGCGCTCTGATCGGACTCATCTTCATGATGCCGCTGGCGGGCGCCGCGATCGGCGCCGCCTCAGGGGCGATCTCCGGCGCGTTGACCGATTTCGGCATCAACGACGAGTTCATGAAGGATGTGGCGCAGGCCGTTTCCCCCGGCGGCGCGGCGCTCTTCGTGCTGGTGCGTAAGATGACGACGGACAAGGTGCTCGAGGAGTTGAAGGGCACCGGCGGGACGGTGCTGCGCACCTCTTTCGAAAAATCCAAGGACGAGGCGATCAAGGCCGCTTTAGCCGCGCAAAAGGGCGCGTGAAGGGAGGCCCCTGCGGTTTGCGAGCCAAGGTGCGCAATGCGGCGCTCCTTGGCGACGCCGCAGCCTACGACGCCAGTTTCGCCAAGGACCACAGCTGGGCGAAAGCCAGCAGCCAGGCGCCCGTCAGCAGCTGGCAGCTGATCCTGCGCGCGTCGGCGCGCAACGCCTCGGTGTCCCGGTTCACGAGGTGGACCACGGCGCAGGCCAAAAAGGCCGCCACGAAAATCATCACGAGACTGATCATGTCACCTTCCTTGCACGGTCAAGCCGCCGGGCGCCGCCCATGCAAATCGCAAACCGCCGCAGCGCGGCAGGCCGATCCGACCGATATTCGCGCATCCATTTGTGAGGAATCTAGGGCGATCGCGTTACGAATTCAATAAAAATGCTGCACTGCGACAAAGGGCCCCGCCCTTCCGCCCGGGTCGGGCGAAAAGGCGTTTGAACGGCAGGCGCTCAGCTCTTCTTGAGCAGGTCGCGGATTTCGGTCAGCAGCTCCTCGGACTTGCTGGGCGGCGGCGCGGCCTCGGGGGCGGGCTTCTTCAACAATTTCTCGAACTGCTTGATGACGAGGAACAGCACGAAGGCGATGATCAGGAAGTTGATCGTGACGGTCAGGAACTGACCCCAGCCGAGCGCCGCCCCGAATTTCTTGGCTTCGTCATAGGCCATGTCCGAATGTACGGCCTTGGACAGCGGCAGGAAATGATTGGAAAAATCGATCCCGCCGGTGACGGCGCCGATCACCGGCATGATGATGTCGCCGACCAGCGATTCGACGATCTTGCCGAAGGCGGCGCCGATGATCACGCCGACCGCGAGATCGACGACATTGCCTCTCAAGGCGAATTTCTTGAAATCTTCCAACATGCTGGCGTTCCTCGGGGGTTGCCGCGCGGCGGCGGGGCTGGCGCCCCGCCGACGGCGGCTTCTTTTGCGTCGCAGCAATCCTTAGACGAGGCGCGGCGGGCGTCAACCGAAATCTGGGCTTTTTTTGAAAAGCGCATTTAAATTCAATAGTTAGTGAGCTCTTGGCCGCTAGCTCAGCATCGCCTTGGCCAGCGCCTGAAAGGCTCTCGCGCGGTGCGACAGCGCGCGCGAGCCGTCGCTCGGCATCGCGTGTTTTTCCGCCGACATCATCTCGCCGAAAGTCTTGTCCAGCCCGTCCGGCAGAAAAATCGGATCGTAGCCGAAGCCCTTGTTCCCGCGCGGCGGAAAAACCAGCACGCCGTCGACGCGGCCCTCGAACTCCTGCGCATGGCCGTCCGGCCAGACGACGGCCAGCGCACAGAGGAAATGCGCCTTGAACGGCGGCTTGGCGCCGCGCTCCAGCAACTCGCGCTCCACCCGCGCCATTGCGGCGGCGAAATCGCGCTCCGGCCCGCCCCAGCGCGCCGAATAGACGCCCGGCGCGCCGTCCAGCGCCTCGACGCAGAGCCCCGAATCGTCGGCGAAGGCCGGCAGATTCGCCGCCAAAGCGGCGGCGCGCGCCTTCAGCAGCGCATTGCCGCCGAAGGTCGTTTCGGTCTCCTCGGGCTCTTCCAGCCCGAGTTCGCCGGCCGAGACCGCGTCGACGCCGTGGGGCGCCAGCAGCTGTTGAAGCTCCCAAAGCTTGCCGGGATTGTGCGAGGCGACGACGAGGCGGCCCTCGATCCTGCGGGCGCTCACGCCAGCGCCGCCTTTTGCAGGGCGATCAATTCGGCGACGCCCTTTTGCGCCAGAGTCAGCAGCGCCTGCAATTCCTCACTGGTGAAGACCGAGACTTCCGCCGTCGCCTGCACTTCGACGAGGCCGCCGGCGCCGGTCAGCACGAAATTGGCGTCGGTCTGCGCGACGGAATCCTCGGCGTAATCGAGATCGAGCACCGGCCTGCCGTCGAACATGCCGCAGGAGACCGCGGCGACGTGATCGCGCAAGGGCTGGTCCTTGATGATCGAGCGCGCCCGCATCCATTCGAAGCAATCGCGCAAGGCCAGCCAGGCCCCGGTGATCGAGGCGGTGCGCGTGCCGCCATCGGCTTGCAGCACGTCGCAATCGACGACGATCTGCCGCTCGCCGAGCGCGGGCAGATTGGTCACGGCGCGTAGCGAGCGCCCGATCAGCCTCTGGATTTCCTGAGTGCGGCCCGATTGCTTGCCGGAGGCGGCTTCGCGCCGCGTGCGCGTATGGGTGGCGCGCGGCAGCATCGCATATTCGGCCGTGACCCAGCCGCGCCCCTGGCCGCGCAGCCATGGCGGCGGCTTGTCCTCGAGCGAGGCGGCGCAGAGCACATGCGTGCCGCCGAATTTGACGAGGCAGGAGCCCTCCGCATAGCGGGCGACGCCGCGCTCGAAACTGACCGGGCGCATCTCGTCCAACGCGCGTTTGCTGGGGCGCATGAAAACTCCAAAGTGCGAGAAACTTCGGCTCTAGTAGCGCCTATCGGGGGCGAGGGGAAGCGGGCGGGCGGCGGGCGGGCGGCGCCGGGAGGCGGGGCAGCCATCCACCGCACAGGATATCTGAAAATTAAGATACCTTGACGAGTCCGTCATGGGATTCCGGTCTCGCTCAATCGCCGTAGGGCGTTTCCTGGGCCTTGGAAACTGCGTTCATCTTGCTTTCATATGTCTACTATTGGCTGGGTTGTGGCGGCGCGAAGCCGAGCCGTCGCTTTCTTCTCCGCCGTCCACAGCGCTGCGAGAGGGCCGCGCATCATCTCGATCGACGAGTCGGCGGCCTCGAGACGCCCGGAGAAGCAAAATGTCTCATACAGTCAAATCCTTCGATACGGACATCGAACTCCTCGACCGGGACGTGCTGGCGATGGGGGAGCTGACCCTGGAAATGCTTTCCGGCGCCGTCGATCTTTTTTCCTCGGGCTCGGCCGAACGCGCCAACGAAATCATTTCGAGCGATCCGCGCGTGGACGAACTCCAACGCGCCATCGAAGAGAAAGCCATCGTGACGATCGCACGGCGACAGCCCGCGGCCAACGATCTTCGCCGTCTCGTCGGCGCCATTCGGATCGCCGGTCATTTGGAACGAATCGCGGATTACGCCAAGAACATCGCGAAGCGCATGCGGCTGATGCAAGAGTTGGTTCCGGCGCCTCAGGTTCTGGTGATGGCGAAACCTCTAGGCAAAGCCTGTTGTGGCCAACTTCGCGCCGTGCTGGAGGCCTACCGGGCCGACGACGCAGCCGCGGCGGAAGCGGTGTGGCGGGGAGATGCGGAACTCGACGAACAGGAGGGGGTCGCCTTCCGGCACGCCCTCACCTTCATGTTGGAAGATCCTCGAAACATCTCTTTTTGTTCGCACGCGCTGTTCTGTTACAAGAATTTGGAGCGTGTGGGAGATTATGCGACGAACATCGCGGAGTCGGTCGTCTATATCGGAACGGGAAAGATCCTCGTCGACAGGCCGAAAGGCGCGGCTTGAGTGTCCTGAATCTCAATTGAAGCCGAGCGCGTCTCGCGCGCTCGGGAAGGTTGGAAGCGCATCTCTGCATGCGCGCCGCTCACCCCGCCACTTGCGCCGGATAGCCCGCCTCCGAGATCGCCTTGGCCACCGCCGCCGCATCGCTCGGCGCGGGCGTCACGGTGACCTTGCCGGTGGCGAGGTCCACGTTCACCTCGGCGCCGGGCGACGCCTTCTGCACGGCTTTGGTCACATGTTTCGCGCAGCCGCCGCAGGACATTTCCTTCACGTCGAACACAGTGCTCATCTTGCTCTCCTTTACATTCTATCGACCGAGTTTCGGCGGCGCAAAACCGCGCAGGCGCAACGCATTGCTGACGACGAAGACGCTGGAGAGCGCCATCGCGCCCGCCGCGAGCATCGGCGACATCAGCGTCCCGTTGAACGGGTAGAGCGCGCCCATCGCCACGGGGATCAGCAGCTGGTTGTAGCCGAAGGCCCAGAAGAGGTTTTGCGCGATGTTGCGCATCGTCGCGCGCGAGATCGCGACGGCCGTCGGAACCTTGGCGAGGTCGCCCGACATCAGCACGACGTCGGCCGCCTCGATCGCGACATCCGTGCCCGTGCCGATGGCGAGGCCCACATCCGCCGCGGCGAGCGCCGGCGCGTCGTTGACGCCGTCGCCGACGAAGGCGACTCTGTCCGTCTCCCGCAGGCGCTGCAAGGCCGCGACCTTACCGTCCGGCATGACGCCGGCGACGACCTCGTCGATGCCGACCTGCCGCGCGATGGCCTGAGCGGGGCGCAACTGGTCGCCAGTAATCATGACGGTCTTCACGCCCAGCGCATGCAGCGCGGCGATGGCGGCGGCGCTCGTCTCCTTCAGCGCGTCGGCGACGCTGAGGATCGTCGCGAGCTTTCCGTCGATCGCCGCGTAGAGCGCGGTCTTGCCGTCTTCCGCCAGCCTTGCGGCGCTTGGCGCGAAGACGCTCGTGTCGATCCCGAGCGATTGCATGTAGCGCTCGGCGCCGACCTCGACGCGCCTGCCCTCGACGATCCCGCGCGCGCCCATGCCGGGGATGGACGCGAAATCGGCGCAGGCGGGAACCGCGAGCCCGCGTTCCTCGGCCGCCTGGCGCAGCGCGCGGGCGACCGGATGTTCGGACAGCGCCTCGACGCCGGCGACGAGCCGCAGCGCTTCATTCGCCTCGGCGCCCGGCGCCGTTTCGAGATCGGTCAGGCGCGGCTTGCCCTGCGTCAGCGTGCCGGTCTTGTCGAAGGCGATCAGCGTCACGTCGCGTAAGGATTGCAGCGCCTCGCCCTTGCGGAACAAGACGCCGAGCTCCGCCGCGCGGCCCGTGCCGGTCATGATCGCGGCGGGGGTCGCAAGGCCCATCGCGCAGGGACAGGCGACGATCAACACGGCGACGGCGTTGACCAGAGCGAAGGCGAGGCGCGGCTCCGGGCCAAGAAACATCCACAGCGCGAAGGTGACGATGGCGAGGGCGAAGACGACCGGCACGAAGACGCCGGTGACGCGGTCGACCAGCGCCTGGATCGGCAGTTTCGCGCCCTGCGCCTGCTCGACCATGCGGATGACGCCGGCGAGAAAAGTGTCGGCGCCGACGCGCGTCGCCTCGAAGGCGAAGGCGCCCGTGCCGTTGACGGTCGCGCCGGTCACGGCCGCGCCCGTCGTTTTCGCGACGGGCGCCGGCTCGCCGGTGATCATCGATTCGTCGACGTAAGACTCGCCGCGAATCACGACGCCGTCGGTCGGAATTTTTTCGCCCGGCCGCACCAGCACCGTGTCGCCGACGCGCACCTCCTCGGTGGGCAGGTCCAGCGTCGCGCCGTCGCGCTCGACATGCGCGACGCGCGGGGCGAGCTTGGCCAGCGCGGCGATGGCGCCGGCGGCGCGCCCCTTGGCGCGCGCCTCGAGCCAGCGGCCGAACAGGATCAGCGTGACGATGACGCAGGCCGATTCGTAATAGACGTTGGCGGCGCCTGGCGGCAGCGTTTGCGGCGCGAAGGTCGCCACGACGGAAAAGAGGAAAGCGCTGGCCGTGCCCATGGCGACCAGCGCGTTCATGTCCGGCGCGCCGCGCAGCAACGCCGGAACGCCCTTCTGATAGAAGATGCGGCCCGGCCCCAGCAGCAGCAGGCTGGTCAGCGCGAAGGAGAGATATTGCGCATTGTCGTGGCCGATGTGGTCCATCGTCCAGCCGTGCGCGGCGTGGAAGAAGTGCCCGCCCATCTCCAACACGAAGACCGGCGTCGTCAAGGCGGCGGCGAAGATCAGCCGGCGCAGCAGCGCCCGCTCCTCCTCGGCCCGCCGGTCGCCCTTCGCTTCGCCGGCGACCCCCTCCGCCTCATAGCCCGCCTCGACGACCGCGGCGCGCAAAAACTCCAAGGTGCGCGGCCCTTTCAACGCGCGCACGGTGGCGCGTTCGGTCGCGAGATTGACGCTGGCCGAGACGACGCCCGGCGCGGCGCGCAGCGCCTTTTCGACATGGGCGACGCAGGAGGCGCAGGTCATGCCGCGCACCTCGAGCTCATAGATCTCGACGACCGTCTCGTAGCCCGCGTCCTCGACCGCGGCGACGATGTCCTGCGCCTTTGCGCCGGGGCGCAGCGTCACCTCGGCCCTTTCGGTCGCCAGATTTACGCTGGCCGCGCCGACGCCTTCGGTCTGCTCCAACGCCTTTTCGACATGGGCGACGCAGGAGGCGCAGGTCATGCCGCGGACGTCGAAGGTCAGCTTCGGCCCCTCGTTTTCGTCCGTCGTGGCGGCGATTTCGGTCAAAATGCCTCTCTTACAGGTTGCGCCAGAACCAGCGCGGCGTATCCGACGCCCATTGCTCGTAGTCGCGGCCGAATTTCTCGCGCAAATGCCGCTCTTCCGGCTCCACGCTCAAATAATGCAGCGCGACGCCGAGCAGCGGCGTCAGCAGGACCAGCGTGCGGGAGCCCAGCACCATGCCGAGCCCGAGGGTGAAGAGCACATGCGCAATGTAGATCGGATGGCGCGTCGCATTGTAGGGGCCGTCCATCACCAGCGTCCGGGCCGGGCGGTTGGCCTCGATCGGCGTATCGTGCCAGCGCAGCGTCTTGATCGCCCAGGCCATGTAGGCGAGCGAACCCGCGGCGATCAGTCCGCCGGGGATCGCCAGATAGTCGGGCAGGTCGCCCAGGCGGAAAAGCAGGTCGACGAGCAGGCTGAAGATCACCGCGCCGCCGGTGAGATAGGTCGGCCACGCGATGCGGGAGGGCGGCGTTTCCGGCGGGGGTGTAGGCGACATGACGTGCTCCTGGAGCTGCAAGATAAATGGTTCTAACCGAAACCGGCGCAAGAGCCGAGCGGCGCGGCTTGAGCGGCGGGCGCATCTCGCGTAAGCGCTTCCGCGACATGAACGCTCCGCCTCGCGATTGGCTTTCCCGCCACGCCGCCGACCTCGCGGGCCTCCGCCAGCGAGACCGGCTGCGCGCGCTGCGTCCCCGCGCCGGGCTCGATTTCGCCTCCAACGATTACCTCGGTCTCGCCGATTCGCAAGATTATCGCACGGCGGCGATGCAGGCGCTGGCGCGCGGCGCGCCGCTCGGGGCCGGCGGCTCGCGCCTGCTGCGCGGCAATCATCCCGAGCACGCGGCGCTGGAGGAGGAGGCCGCCGCTTTTTTCGGGACGGAGAGCGCCCTGTTCTTCGGGGCGGGCTTTTCGGCCAACGAGGCTCTGCTGGCGACGCTGCCGCAGCGCGGCGACCTCATCCTCCACGACGCGCTGATCCATGCGAGCGCCCATGAGGGCATGCGCCTGTCGCGGGCCGCCGCCCGCGCCGCGCCCCACAACGATCTCGATGGCTTCGAGGCCGCCCTCGCGGAATATCGCCGGCAAAACGCCTCCGGCGACGCCTGGATCGTCGTCGAAAGCGTCTACAGCATGGACGGCGACACGGCGCCGCTCGCCGAACTCGCCGGCCTCGCCGCGCGTTACGGGGCGTTTCTCGTCGTCGACGAGGCGCATGCGACTGGCGTCCACGGGCCCGGCGGGCGCGGGCTGGCGCATGCGCTGGAGGGGCGCGAGAACGTGTTGACGCTGCACACTTGCGGCAAGGCGCTGGGTCTTTCGGGAGCGATCCTCTGCTTGCCGCGCGTGCTGCGCGATTTCATGATCAACCGCGCGCGGCAGTTCATCTTCGCGACGGCGCCCTCGCCGCTGCTGGCGGCCTCGGTCCGCGCCGCGCTCGAGATCGTCGCGCGCTCCGACGACCGCAGGGCGGCGCTGGCGGCGCGGGTGGCGCGCCTTGGCGCCGGCCTGCGCCGCGGCGCGGCGGCGGTCCCCTCCGGCTCGCATATTCAGCCGATCGTCGTCGGCGCCGACGGACGCGCCGTCGCGCTGGCCGAGCGCCTGCAGGCCGAAGGATTCGACATTCGCGCCATTCGCCCGCCGACCGTCCCCGAGGGCACGGCGCGGCTGCGCATTTCGGTGACGCTGAACGTCTCGGAGGACGACATCGACGCGATGCTGGCGCGCCTGGCGCAAGAACTGGCGGAGCTGCCGGCATGAGCCCGCGTTTCGTCGTCGTGGGGACCGACACGGGCGTCGGCAAGACGATTTTTTCGGCCGCGCTGGTCGCCGCGCTGGACGGTTTCTACTGGAAGCCGGTGCAGGCGGGGCTGGAGGGCGAGACCGATTCGCACTGCGTGGCGCGGCTCGCCGGGCTCGCGCCGGAGCGCATTCTGCCCGAGGCCTATCGGCTGCGCACCCCCGCCTCGCCGCATCACGCCGCGCTTCTCGACGGCGTCGCGATCGATCCGGACGGTCTCGCGCCGCCGCAAGTCCCCGGCGCTCTGGTGATCGAAACGGCCGGCGGCGTGCTGACGCCGCTGACGCCCAAGACGTCGACCGCCGATCTCCTGGCGCGCTGGAAGCTGCCCGTCGTCGTCGTGGCGCGCACCGCGCTCGGCGCGATCAATCACGGCCTGCTGACGCTGGAAGCGCTGCGCCGGCGCGACGTCCCCGTGCTGGGCGTCGCCTTCGTCGGCGCGGAGAACGCCGAGACGCAACGCGCGATCTGCGCGATGGGGCAAACCCGACCGCTCGGGCGCCTGCCGCCGCTCGCGCCGCTGACCGCCGAGACTCTGCGCCCGGCTTTCGCCGCGGCTTTCGATCCGGCGGATTTTCGCTGAGACGCGCGCCGCCTTGCGCCGCGCCTTGCCGCCCTGTAAGCCCGCAGCAGCCCCCTTGCGCAACGCCGGTCCGCCATGTCCGCTTTTCTGATCTATTGGCGCGTGCTGCGCGAGCTTCAGCCTCACGCCAAGCTCGCCTATACGCTGGTCGTCGCCAATCTCGTGCTCGCCACGGCGCAATTCGCCGAGCCGATCCTGTTCGGGCGCATCATCGACCAGATGACCGGGGCCGAGGCCAATGGCGGTCATGTCGTCTTCGGCGATCTGCTGCCGACCATGCTCGCCTGGGCGGCCTTCGGCCTGTTCTCCATCGGCGCGTCGATGGCGGTGAGCCTGCACGCCGACCGGCTCGCGCATCGCAGCCGCCTCGCGGTGATGGCCCGCTATTTCGACCACGCCTTGAACCTGCCCTTGAGCTTCCACGCCAACGTCCATTCGGGACGGCTGCTGCAGTCGATGCTCGAGGGCGCGAGCGCCATGTTCTCGCTGTGGCTGTCCTTCTTTCGCGAAAACTGCGCCTCCATCATCGCGCTGTTCGTTCTGTTGCCGGCGACGCTGTTCTACAATTGGCGGCTCGCCTCGCTGCTGATCGTCATGGTGGCGATCTTCTACATCGTGACCACGGTGGTCTTGCGGCGCACCGACCAGTTGCAGGCGGCGGTCGAGCGTCACAACGCGGCGCTCGCCAGCTACGCTTCCGACGCCTTCGGCAATGTGTCGGTGCTGCAGAGCTTCACCCGCACGCAGGTCGAGTCGCAAGCGCTGCGGCGGATCAGCGAGGACCTGCTGGCGGCGCAACTGCCGGTCCTGTCCTGGTGGGCGATGGTGGTCGTCGCCAGCCGCGCTTCGGCGACGCTCACCGTGCTGGCGATCTTCGGTTACGGCTCCTACCTCCATTCGCAGGGGCTCGTCTCGATCGGCGGCATCGTCACCTTCATCAATTTTGCGACCATGCTGATCGGCCGGCTCGAACAGGCGGTGTATTTCGTCAACAGCCTGTTCCAGCAGGCGGCGCGACTGCGCGAATTTTACGCGACGCTCGACACGCGTCCGATCGTCGCCGACCGGCCCGGCGCGCAAGATCCCGGACGCATGACCGGCGCCGTCGTGTTCGACAAGGTCGGCTATTCCTACGACGGCAAGCGCATGGCGGTGAGGAACGCCAGCTTCTCCGCGCAGCCGGGAGAAACCATCGCCCTCGTCGGCGCCACGGGTTCGGGCAAATCGACGACGCTCGGTCTGTTGCACCGGGTCTTCGATCCCGTCGAGGGAAGCGTCTCGATCGACGGCGTCGACATTCGCGATCTCCCGCTCAACGCGCTGCGCCGCAACATCGGCGTCGTGTTCCAGGAGCCGATGCTCTTCGCGCGCTCGATCGAGGAAAATCTGCGCATCGGCAAGCCCGACGCGACCCGCGAGGAGATCGACACGGCGCTGGAGCTGGCGCAGGCGAGCGGCTTCGTCGCGCGCCAGATCGACGGGGTCGCAACGATCATCGGGGAGCGCGGCCGCTCGCTGTCCGGCGGCGAGCGCCAGCGCCTCTCCATCGCCCGCGCCCTGCTGAAGAACCCGCCGATCATGGTGTTCGACGAAGCGACGAGCGCGCTCGACGCGACGACCGAGCGGCAAATCCAAAAGGCGCTCGAGGCCGCCACCAAGGGGCGCACGACCTTCGTCATCGCGCATCGCCTCGCGACGGTGCGCAACGCCGACCGCATTTTAGTGTTCGACAATGGCGAAATCGTCGAGAGCGGCTCCTTCGACGAATTGGTCAAGAAAGGCGGGCGCTTCGCGACGCTCGCCTCGGCGCAGCTCTTGACCCCCGAGCCGCATGCGCCGGCTTGAGGCTTCGTTCCGGAAGGGGCGAAGCTAAAAAAACCAGCGATCGGCCAAGGCGCGCCGCGCCGGGCGCGGCAGGGCCAGAAACCCCAGCAGGAACAGGACGTTTTTCCAGCGCCGCGCCAGGTCGATGCCGGGCTGCGACATGAAACCCTTGACCGCCGCCAGCGTCGTCACGAGCCGGCTCTGCGCGGGCAGCGGCCGGCGCGCATAGCCGCCGTCTTGCGCCAGCAGCATCCACAAGGAGGGATAGGCGCCGACGAGGTGGTCGCGCTGCGGAAAGGCGACGCCGCGCTCCTTGGCGAAACGCTGCGCGTTCTGTTGCGCCCAGAATTGATAATAGGCGTGATCGCCGAGATTGCGCACGGTCTTGCGGCCCGAGGTCATCGATACGTTGCCGCCATGCGTGCGATAGGCGCCGAGCGCCGCGTCGACATGCGCCATTTCGCCGAAGAAGGGCGCCGAATAGAGGAGGTACGCATCGACGCCATCGCCGTCGAGACCCTCGCCGCGCGCCAGCAGCTCCCGCACGTAGCTCCGCCGGAAGGCGTTGCCGCTCATCGGCGGCGAGGGGTAATAGCCGTTCGCCGCGAGGAAAGCCGCGTGACCCTCGTTCAAGAAGGGCTCCGAGGGCCACAATTGCGTCGGATCGCCGTTGAGCGCCAGACGGTAATTGAGGCAGACCACGCCCTCGCGCCAGTTTTCAGCGATGCGCGCGCAAGCTGAGTCGAACAGCCAATCGTCGGCGTCGAGACTGACGACGATCTCGCCGCGCGCCGCCTCGATCCCGGTCTTCAGGGCTTTCGCCTGACCGCCGTTTTCCTTGAAGATCGCCACGACGCTCGGACGCGCGGCGATCACCGCGCGCGAATCGTCGGTCGAGCCGTCGTCGACGACGACGCATTCGACTTGCCCGTAGGTCTGCGCCAACACGGAGTCGATCGCTTGACCGAGGAAGCGGCCGTAATTGTAATTGGTGATGACGATCGAAATCAGCACGCGACGCTCCTTTCCGCGGCGCCGATCGGCGGGGTCTCGACGAATTCGAGCAGGCGCTCGGCGACGCGCTCCCAACCGTAGCGGCGACGATAATCGTTCACGGCGTCAAGCGAAGGCGGCGCGGCCATGGCGGTCGCGATCTCGCTCCACAGCCGCTCCGCGCGCGCCTCACGCCCCGCGAAGCGCGCCCAGGGCGGCGCAACGCCGCGATGGATCGCAATGTCGCTGCACAGCAACGGGCGTCCGCACATGGCGCTTTCCACCAGCGGCATGTTGAAGCCCTCGGCTTTCGACAGCGAGATGAAGCAGGCGGCGCGGCGATGCAGCCACAGCAGCCGGTCGTCCGGCAAGGCGCGCAGCCAAAGGAAACGCTCCGGCCTTCGCGCCGCGAGGCTCTCGATCGCCGCAATTTCGTCGCCCCAGCCGGCGCGGCCGACGAGGACCACGGAGGGCGCGCCGTCCGGCGCCTTTTCCACCAGATCGATCAGCCGGGCGTAGTCCTTGCGCGGTTCGACCGTGCCGACCGCCAGGACGAATTGCTCCGGCGCGCCCGGCGGCGCGGCTTCGACCCCGTCGAGGTTCAGGCCGGGCGCATTGCCGCAGGCCGCGATGTCGGGACGGCGGAACAGCGCGCGCAGCTCTTGCGCCACCGGTTCGGTCGTGCCGAGCAGCCAGTCGTAGCGGCGCGCCAGCAAATCCTCGCCGTAGCGATAGAGCAATCGGCCTTTCCAGGGCATCGCGCGTTCGCGCGACCAGGGGAAAACGTCATGCGCGATGCGGCAGAGGCGCTGGCGCGAGGCGAGGAACAGCGGGCTCGCCGGCGCGGTCGGAAAGACGACGGCCTCGGCGTCCAAGCCGCGGCGGCGAATTTCGAGCGGCAGGCGCGCCCAGCCGCCATGGACGCTGGACACGCGGATCAAGCCGCGCTCGCTGGCAAAGGGACGCGTGTCGCGCACGAAAGCGACGCAGTCGGGACGCAGCCTTTGCGCGGCTTCGAACAGATTTATGCCATAGCGTTCGACGCCGGTCATTTCCGCGCGGCGCGTCGCGAGCACGAGATCGAAGATCAGCATTGCGGCGACTCCCTGAGGATCAACTGGAGGATTCCGGCGCAGCGCCGAGCCGCGCCAGCGCGTCGAGCAAATCCGGGACGGCGCGCGCCCTTGCGCGCGGCGCGACCCCAGCGGCGATCGCGCCGGGATCGACCGCGCCTCGCAGCATCGCGGCGCGAACCGCCTGCATCGCCGCGAGATAATCCTCGGCGCGGTATTTCTCGACGAAATGCACGCCCTCATAACCGCGATAGGCGCCGACGAGAGTCGGCAGCGTCGGCACGACGAAGGGTCGCCCGCAGGCCAGCGCTTCGACAAGAATATAGGGCGAGCCTTCGCCGAACGCCGAGCACATCAGCCCGAGATGACAGCCGCGAATGGCTTCCGCGAGCGCCGGCGGTTTCAGAAAGCCGTGGTCCGTAACGAGCGCGCCGAGTCCTTCGCGCGCGAAGGCCTCGTAATCGCCGCCGAAATAATGAAATTCGAAGGCGCCCGGCGCGAAGCGCGCCGCCGTGCGCAGGATCTCGAACAGGAGCTTCGGATTCTTCTGCGAGGCCATGCGGCCGGCGTAAAAGACGCGCAAGGGCTCGGCGGCCTCCAGCGGCGGCAAGGGCGCCGGCGTGAACACGTCGTCGCACCAGGCGTCGACATGCGCGATGCGCTTGCCGAGCAAGGCGCGCACGAGCCGCGGCAAACCGGAAGTGTCGCGGCCGATGACCTGCACCCTGTCGGCGAAGAGCGGCGTCAGCAGGCAACTGGCGTGATGGATCCAATAATGCACGCGATGTCCGGGACCAGGGCCGGTGCCGTGGATCGTCACGACGCGTTTGCCGGGAAACATCCAGCCGACCAGGAGATATTCCGGCCGGCTGAACTCCATCACGCGAACTTCGTTGCGCTTCAGGAAGGCCGCGATCTCTCTCCTTTGCCGGAAGAGGCCGAGCACGAAGCGCAGCCACAGCGGCGCGCCGGCGGGCCCCGCCGCCTCGACCGGGAAGTGACGCGTTCCGCCCCGCGCCAGCGGCCGGCTGACGAGCGCGACGCGCTCCGGCGCGGTGTCGCAGGCCGTGGAGACGTAGCGTTCGACGCCGCCCAAAGTTTCGAACGGGTCGTTCTGATGGAAGAAGGCGATGCGCGCGCAGGCCGTACGATCCGGCGCGGCATGCTCGGCCTCAGGCGCCGCGTCGAGGCGCGAAGCGGGGGCGGCTTCGAAGCAGGAAGTGTTCATGGCGTGGCTTCTCGCGGAAAAGGGAAGAAGCGCCCCGCGAGCAGCGCTCGAATTGCGGGGAACAGCAGAGCGAGGCAGACCGCGTAGGACGCCGCGCCGAGCGTTATGGCGAGGGCGAGCGACGGAGCCGTCGCCGACACGGGCAAGGCGCGCACGACGAGGCCCATCGCGGCGCAAGCCAAGACGACGCGCAACGCGGTCCAGGCGGGCGGCGCCGGCAGCCCCAGCCTGGCGAAGCAAAAAGCGAAGGCGCCGACGCAAACGATCGCCGAGCCGATCAACATGCCGGCCGCGGCGCCGAAATAGCCGTAAAAATACAGGCCCAGCGCGCAGAGCGTCACGTTCAGCGTCGATTCGATCATCGTGATGTACATGGTGACTTGCGTGCGCTCCAGCAGCAGCAAGGTCTGCTCGCAAGTGTGCAGCCGCAAAAAGCGCAGGCTCGCCGCGCAGAGCGCGATCGGCAGAATGACGATCGTCGTCGCGCGGAATTTTTCGGCGATCAGCAACGTCACGATGGGCTCGGACAGCAGCGTCGCGCCGACCGCGGCGGGCAGCAGCACGCCGAACAGCAGCAGGCCGTTGAAGGAAACCTGCGCCAGCGCGCCCTTGCGGTCGCCAGCCTCGAGATGTTTGACGGCGAGCGGATAGGCCGCGGCGGTCAACAACATGGCGAGGACGCCGGCGATCCTCTGCCCCAGCCCCCAGCCGACCGAAATCAGCCCGAGCGCGACGGCGCCGTCCATGTATTGCACCAGCACGCGAATGACGTTGCCGGCGACCCAACCGATGACGCCGCCGATCAAGGCGGGCGCGGCGTAGCGGCGGACTTCGCCAAACAATTCGCTGTCGAAAGTTCCAACGCCGAAGCGGATGTTGGTTCTGGAGACGAGCAGCGCCAGCGCCAGCGCCTGACCGACGGCTTGCGCCGCGAGCACGACGGCGGAGGACGCTCCGAAGCTCAAGATTGCGACGATCGAGAGGAGCGATCCCACCACCGCGCCGACGACCTGGCCGATCGTATAAGCCCCGATCGCGTGGTCGGCCCGCGCCCAGTCGCCGTAATGGGTGAGCGCCATGCGGGTCACGAGATAGCTTGCCGCCGCGACGATCGTCGGCGCGTCGCAGGGCAGACCGAGCAGCAGCAGGAGCGGCGGCGTCAGCACAAATTGCGTCGCCGCGCCGAGCAGCGTCATGCGCTTGTCCATCGCGCGGAAGCGATTCTCGTCGCGCCCGCGAAAGCGCTCGCGAAAGCGCAGCATGTACAAGGTCCAGCCGGTCAAGCCGGCGCAGGCCATGATTTCCTGGATGGAGATGATGAAATTGACGAAGCCGAAGGTGGCGGGATCGAGTAGATAGGTCCAGACCACCGTCGTGACGAATTGCACGAAGGGCGGCATGAACTGCGCCGGCAGATACAGAATCGTGCTCTTCAGCAGCTTGTTGAAATGTTCCGCCATGTGCGTAAGGCCGATGCTCCGATTGGCGCGCCTTCCGTTCGAGCGGAGACGACAGGCCGCCAATACGCCCCGACGATTAAAATTGTTCGCTCGAAATAGGCAAGCCGTTGCCAAACAATCCCCGCCGTTACCGTTAATCGCAGCAAAGCAAGGACAAGGATCGCCCGTCCGTCGTAATTGGGAGCCGGGAGTTCCCATGTCGCCGAAATCCGCTCGACATCGCTATGTGGCTTTGGACGGCCTGCGCGGGCTCGCGGCGCTGTTCGTCGTCTTTTACCATGCGCCTTGGCCGACGCATTTCTCCGCCACGCAATTCGTCCAGAACGCCTATCTCTCCGTCGATTTCTTCTTCGTCTTGTCGGGCTTCGTCATCGCCGCGAATTACGCCGGCGCGATCGTCGACGCCGCCTCCTTGCGCGATTTTTTGCAGCGGCGGTTTTTTCGCCTCTATCCCCTGCACTTGCTCGTCCTCCTGACGCTCGTCGCGCTGGAAACGCTCAAATATTTCGCGCGCGGCGCCATCGCGTCGGAAGTGCCGCCCTTCAACGGACCGAATTCGCCGAGCCTGCTCGTCGAGAGCCTGCTCATGGCGCAAGGACTCGGCCTGGAGAATCGCCTCGGCTGGAATCCGCCGAGCTGGAGCGTCAGCGCGGAATTCGCCACCTATCTTCTTTACGGCTTGGCGGCGACGCGCGGATTGTTGCGCCGCGACCGAACGATGCTCGTCCTCGCCGCCGCGGCCATGATCGTCTATTTCGTCGTCGCCATCACCCAGCAGACGCTGGACGTCACCTATTTTCTCGGCCTCGTCAGAAGCGTCGCCGGCTTCTCGCTCGGCGTCGCCGTGCAGCGCTTCTCGCCCTCCGCCGACCGCCTGACCGAGGCGAGCCTCTGGCGCCTTGCGCCGTTCGTCGCCCTCGCCGCTCTCGCGACGCTCGCCCTGGCGAAAGGGGCGAGCGTCTTCATCGCCATTCCGCTGTGCGTCGCCCTCGTCGCGACTCTGCAATTCGATCGCGGCGGCGTTGCGCGGCTGTTGTCGACGGGACCCATGCAATTCCTCGGACGCACGTCCTACTCGATCTATCTCGTTCACATGCCGATTCTCTATGTCGCGACGATCCTGCTCAAGCGCCTGCCTGGCGTCGGCGCGCACGCCGGTCCGCATGGCGTCGCGCTCGACATTGCGTCGCCATGGCTCGGCGATCTCTTGTTCGTCGGAGCCATCGCGCTCGTGCTGTGCGTCGCCCGCTTCACCTATGCCGCGATCGAGGAGCCTGGACGTCGTCTCGGCGCCAGCATGCGCGGCCCGCGAGTCGCCGCGCGCGCCTGAGCGCGAATACGTCCCGGAATCGCTGGCGGACCTGTTTCGAAAACGCACGGCGTCTCGACGAAATCCCATTTCCTGACAGCTCTAGCGATCGTCGCCGCGCGTCGAAATTCGCATGAGACTTTGCATCTCAACGCACTCCGAAATTGCCCCGCCGCTGGCGCCGCGCTTGCTGCCTTCGTCTCGTCCGTTCGAACGGCGGGAGACTCTCGAGAGCTCAACGATAACGAAGGCGATCCGTGCGGTTGGGTTCGACGAAGAGTCTTCGCCGCCGGAAATCGCTCAACGGGTGAGTGGAAGCAAAATGAGCGCGTCAACATTCGTCGTACCTGACCTCTCGACGCAAACGCCGGCGGACGTAACGGTAAACTTCGACCGGATCGAGACGGCGGTCGCCGCCGTCATCGACCAAGCGCGCGCCGGCCGCGGCTTTTGCTTCTTCACGCTCAATCTCGATCATCTGGTCAATTTGAAAACGGACGAGAGATTCAAGCGGGCCTATCGCGCCGCCGATTTCGTTTCGGCCGACGGATGGCCGGTCGTCTGGTTGCTGCGGCGCCAGGGCTATCTCGTCGAGCGCGCCTCGGGGGCCGATCTCGTCGAGCCGCTCTGCGCGCGCGCCGCGCAATGCGGGATCGGCGTCTATCTCGTCGGTCCGCGCCGCGAGTCGCAAGAAAGGGCCGCGGCAATCTTGCGCGCGCGCTATCCCATGCTCGAGATCCTCGGAGCGGAAACGCCGGATTTGCCGCATCTGTCCAGCGACGAAGCGATAGAGGATCTGGCGGAACGCATTCGCGCCTCCGGCGCGCGGCTCTGCTTCCTCTCGCTCGGTTCCCCGAAGCAGGAAATCCTGGCCGCCGCGCTCGTTCGACTTTGTCCCGAGGTCGGCTTCGTCGGCGTCGGGGCGGCGATCGACTTCATCTCCAGGCACGCGATCCGCGCGCCCCTCTTCATGCAGCGCCATGGCCTCGAATGGTTGTGGCGCGCGGTGGGCGATCCGAAGCGGCTGGGCCTACGTTACCTGCGCTGCTCGAAGTTCTTCGTGTCCGTGCTGTGGTGGTCGCTCTACGACCGACGCGTGTTCTCGATCGTCCACGGCGCGAAGACGCTACCGCTGGGCGGCAAGGATCGGCTTACCGCATAGGCCGACGACGTCGATCGCCTCGAAGCCGCCGCCCGTGTTCAGCGTATGCACGCCGCTGGCGCGCGCGCCGGGCGGGGGAGCGAGGCGGCGTTCGACCGATTGCGCGAAACCTGCTTCGTCGAGGCGCTCGATCCGGCAAAGCGCGAGGCCCGAGCCATAGCCGCGCGTGCAGTCTTGCGCCGGTCGCCACAGCGCGCCGTCGCGGCGAAACGCATGCCCGGCCGGGCGCGCCGCCGAGGCGTCCATCAACGCGGCTGCGCCGCCGCATCGCGACCACGGACCGAGCGGCGAAGCGGCGACGTAAATCGCCAGGCAATCCCAATCCGACAGGCCGCCACTCGGCTCGGTCGCGGTCAGCCAGAACCGGCCTGCGTGCTCGAACAGCGTGGCGTCGGCGAGCTTCACGTCGGCGAGCAGCACGCGGTCGAGCGTCCATTTCGTAGGAAAAGGATCGGCGCGATAAAGCTCCAGGACGCGTCCGCCGCAAGTTTCCGGCATCATCCAGATTTGCTCCGCATGGCGGAACACCAGCGGGTAGGAGAGATGATGGGGCCGCTCCAAAATGGGGCGCGGCGCCTGCGCCGGCTTTCCATCCGCGGCGAGCGGAAACCAGGAAAGTATCCCTTTGCCGGTCGCATAGGGATATTCCTCGCAAAACACATGCGTGACGCCGTCGTGCTCGAAGAGGAAGGGATCGGCGAAATAGCGGCGCCGGTCGTCGTCGAGCCAGCTCCAGTTCGCGCTCGGCCAATCGAGGCGCGCCGCGGTCGCGTCCTCGGGCCCCGCGAGCCGGCGCCAGCCGATGCGCCAATGGCCTTCGTGCGCGAGCAGCCGCGTCAAGCGGGATCGGGCTTTCGCGACGAGCGACTCGACAAGGAACGACGCGACGAGCGCGGGACCGACCGCATAGGCGATTTCGGGCGCCGGCCCCTCGGCGGCTTCGCTTTCGCGCAGCACGGCCATGCGAATGAGCGTCGCGAGCCGCGCGGCGATCGCCTCGCGACCCCTGCGCAGAATGTGCGGCTGTTCCAGCGCCGGCCGCCCTTGCGCGACGACGACGACCGCGTCGCCGACGACCTTGACCAGGGACAGCGAGGGGGTCGCGCCGGAAAGCAGCATATGGTCGCAGGCGTCGTCGCCGGTCGCGCCGCAATAGGTCGGGAAGATCGCGCCTGGCGTCGCCCTCGGCCACCCCGTCAGATCGAAGACGAAATCCGCAGGCGCAGCGGAGCGCCGCAGCCTGCCGGGGTCGGGCGAGAGGTCCAGCAGGCTCTCGCCGCCGCGCGCGAACAGCAGCCGTTCGAGCGCCTCGAGCAGCCCGACGGCGTCGGGGCGCGGCGGACCGGGGCGCCACTCCACGCTCACGTCGACGCCGCTTTGCGCCAGCGCGTCGTGAAGATTTTCGTGCCAGCGGCGCAACCCGCCTTGCGGAAGGAGCAATCGGACGGTAAGCGCCATGTCGTTTCCGCGGCCTCTCGAGGGGTTCGCATGGATTCTTCACACAAGCGCGTGAAAATTTCGCAATCGCGGAAGACATGATGGCGCAACGTCGTAAACTTCTCTTTTACACACACGCGCTCGTCAGCGGCGGCGCGGAACGGGTCTTCGCGCGCCTCGCCTCCGGCTTTCGCGCGCGCGGCGACGAAGTGACTTTCGCGGTCGACGTCGATGCGAAGCAGGATCTCGGGCTTCTGTCCCGCGATGTCGAACTCGTCGTCTTGCCGAAGGGACATCGCGCGGCTGTCTTGGGGCTGGCGCGGCTCCTGCGCGAGCGGCGCCCGGACGCCAGCCTTTCGGCGCTCAGCGTTTCGAACCTGAAGCATGCGCTCGCGGCGACGCTCGCCGGGCGGCGCGCGCGCGCCATTCTCGGCTATCACGGCTTCTACGAAAGCGAGCCGGAACGGCTCAGCAACATCGGCTACCGCCTCACGCCTTTGTTGACGCGCGGCGCCGGCGCGACCGTCGCGGTCTCCAACGCGTTGCGCGACGACGTCGTCGCGCGTTTCCACGCGCCCGCCGATAGGGTCGTCACGCTCTACAATCCCGCCGCGCCGGAGCCTTTTCCGGCCGAGCTTTCCAGCGCGGCGCTCGCCCGGCGCGCGCCCGTCGTCCTCGCCATGGGACGGCTGGTTCCGGACAAGGATTTCCTCACTTTGTTGCGCGCCTTCGCGCGGCTGCAAGACGACGCCGCGCGCCTCGTCATCCTCGGCGAGGGACCCGAGCGCGAAAGACTCGTCGGGGAGGCGCAAGCGCTCGGCGTCGCGGCGCGCGTCGACATGCCCGGCTATCGCCTCGACACGGCGCGCGAACTGCTGCGCGCCAAATGCTGCGTCGTTTCCTCGCGGCGCGAGAGCTTTGGACTGTCCTGCATCGAGGCGCTCGCGCATGGCCTGCCAGTCGTCGCGACCGACTGCGGCGGACCCGCCGAAATTCTCGGATCGCTTTGCGCCGGCGCGCCCGCGCCCGTCGGCGACGCGCCGGCTTTGGCCCGCGCGCTCGACGCCGCGCTGGCCAATCCGGGCGATCCGGCGCCGCGCCAATCGCGCGCGCGTGAATTTTCGCTGGACGCCGCGCTCGACGCTTACAATCGAGTCATCCAGGACGTGGCGAAGCGCGCCGCCGGCGCATGAACGATCGAAATTTCGCGTCGACGCTCGCCCGCGCGCCGCGGCTAACCAAATCGTAAGCATGATTGGTTAATTTCGGCCTCGGTGGCGTTCGTTGCAGAGAGAGGCGTTGGCGGCATGGGCTGGAAATCCAAGAAAGCGACGACGACGCGCTTTTGGCCCCCGTCCCTGCGGCGCGATCTTTGGGCGAGACGGCGGGACGACCGGCCGTGACCGCCTCCGACATCGCGCTCGGACCGCCGGCGCTCCCGAGCGCTCCGCCCGCGGACGCGCGCTTCGACATCGACATCGGCGATCTCTTCAAAGCGGTCGTGACGCGCTGGCGCCTGCTTCCCCTGGCCTTGGCGCTGACGCTGTCCCTGGCCGGCGCCTACATGCTGCTGACGCCGCCGCGCTACGCCGCGACCATGGCCTTTCTCGTCGATACGCGCGAGCGCCCGCCGATCGGCGTCGACGCCGCTCCGATCGCGCAAAATCCGGACGCCGCTCTCGTCGAAAGCCAGATGCGGCTCCTGCTGTCCAACACGGTGCTGAAGCGTGTCGTGGAGAGCGAAAAATTGCGGTCCGATCCGGAATTCGCCGGCGGCGGTTCGGGCGGCGTTCTCTCCAAGATCAAGAAATTTTTCGTCGCTGCGGCGGCTCCGACTCCGACGACGGACGCCGCGCTCTTCAGCGCGTTGATGCAAGCCATCGCCGTCAAGCGAAGCGACAAGAGTTACGTGATCGACGTCGAAGTGCGCGCCTCGCAGGCCGACAAGGCCGAGCGCCTGGCGCGCGCGCTCGCCAAGGCTTATTTCGACTCGCAGGAGGAGCTCGGCGGCGGCGTCGCCGAAAAGGAAACGAAGTGGCTCGACGCCAAGATCGCCGATTTGCACGACCGCCTGCTGGAGGCCGAGGCGCGCGTCCAGGACTATCGCAAATCCAATGCGATCGTCATCACCGAAGGCCTGACCCCGGCGGAACAGCAGCTGAAGAACGCCGACTCGGCGCTCGTCGCCGCGCGCGGCAAGCGCGCCGAGGCGGAAGCCAAATATCAGCAAGGCCAGACGACGGCGCGCGGCGGCGCGGGAGAAGCCGTCCCCTCGCCGCTCCTGGACAAATTGCGCGGGGAATATGCGGCGCTGGCGCGCGACGCGGCGCTGGCCGAATCGACCCTGGGGCCGCGTCACCCGTCCTATCTCGCCATTCAATCGCAGCTCGCCGTGCAACGCGGGCAAATCGAGCGCGAGACGCGCAACGTCCTCCTCTCGCTTCGCCGCGATCTCGACGCGGCGCGCGAGGTCGAGCGGCTGGCCGAGGCGCAGGTCGGCAAGCTGAAGCAGACGATCAACGACGGCGGCGGCAAGCGTCTGGAGCTTCTGGAATTGGAGCGCCGGGTGGAGTCGCTGCGCGACAATTACCAAAAGGCGCTCGGTACGAAAGACAGTTCGCGCCGCGGAATCGTTTCCTCGCCCAATCCGGTGCTGATCAACGAGCCCTCCGCGCAGGCGGGGCAAATCAGTCCGAAAGCCGCGCCGGCGATCGTCATCGCCACTGCCGCGGGCGTCAATCTCTGGATCGCGGCGGCGCTGCTGCTGGAATATTTGGCGCGAAGGCGCGCCGCCGCCGGGCCGCCGCGCGACAGCGCCGCCGCCGCGCAAAAAACCGGCGAGACGCGCAGCGACGCGACGAAGGACGCATCCAGGATCGTGGCCCTGCCGTCGCTCGGACGCGCCGTCGCGCCGAGCGGCGGCCGATTGGTGCGCGACGGCGCTCTGCTCGGGCGGGCCAATCGCGCGATGAACCGCGCCGATCATCCCTATCGCGACGCCGTTGCGCGAATCCACCGTAGCCTGCGGCGCTCCGACGGATCGAGCCGGAAGCCGCTCGTCGTGGCGATCGGCGCACAAACCGCCGGGGCGGGGGCCTCCACCTTTGCGCTGGCGCTGGCGCGCGCCGCTTGCGACGGCGGCGCGCGCGTGTTGATCCTCGACTGCAATCTCGATCATCCGACCTTCGCGGCCTTCGTTCCCTATCTCGCGGCGAACAGCCGCGACGGCGACGACGCGGCGGCGTTTTGCTCCTGCCGCAACGACGCCCGCAGCGGCGGCGCCATATTCCTCGGGCGCTGCGAAAACGATCGATTGCTGCTGCGCCGCCGATCGCTCGGCGAACGGTTGGATCTGGTTCTTCTCGATTGCGGCGCGAAACGCATTTTGTCGGACGGGATCGAGCAAGAGATAGACGCCGAAATCCGCGTCGAACGCGACGCGAGCGGCGACGAGCGCCGCGCGGTCCTCTCCTTCGTCCGAGCCGCCGACCGCGGGCTCGAAAACGCCCGCCGCGGCGCCGACCCGCGCAAGGCGAGAGCGGCGGCCGGCCTGGCGGCCAGGCCGGCGGCGCGCACGCGATGACCGAGGCGCGCCTTCCTTCCGAGCGCGACGCGGCGCCGAAGACGGCGGTGTTCCTCTTCGTCGTCGCGCTGCTTCTGTTGTTTTACGTTTCGCCGATGGCGCTGTCCTTCGTCGGCGTCAAATACGACCTCCCCGAGGGGCCGGCCTGGCAGAAGCTGCATCCCGCCACTTCCGTGGCGATCCTGGCTTTTTGCGCCGCCTTGGCGCTGCGCCAGCGCCCCTTGCATCGATTGGTCGCCCTCGCCGCGGCCTTTCCCGGCGCGACCTATTTCATCGCGATGTGGCTGCTTCTGACCTTGCATGGCATGATCAATCAGCATGCTCAGATCACCGCCTTGGTCGAACCTTACGCGCTGTCGCTCGTCGCCCTCTTTCTCTACGACGATCTTTCGCCGGGGCGCCGCCGGGCGCTGCGCAAGTTTCTGCACGTCACCATCATCGTCAATGCGCTCATTGGCGTCGCCGAATACGTCTTCGGCTGGCGGCTCTTTCCCTATGTCATCTCCGGCGTCGAGATCGATGGCGACTTTCGTTCGACGGCCTTGTTCGGTCATCCCTTGTTGAACGCCTGCACGACCGGAACCTACATCCTCTGTCTGTTTCTCGGCGGCGATCGCGAATTGCGGCCGGCGTGGCGCGTCCTCGCCTTGTTGACGACGCTGCTCGCCATGTTCGCTTTCGGCGGCAGAACCGCCATCGTCGCATCCTCGCTGGTGATTGGCCTGGTTTCGCTGAAAAATCTCGCGGGCGTCCTGCTGGGCGCGCGCTTCGACATTCGCTGGGTCGTCCTGGCCATGCTCTTGACCCCCGCGCTGATCGGCGGCGCGGCCGCGGCGATTCTCGGCGGCGTGTTGAACCGATTCGTCGATCGCTTCGTCGACGACAACGGTTCGGGCGAAGCCCGCGTGATCGTGCTGCAAATGTTCGACAAATTCGATCTGACGGCAATGCTCGTCGGGCCGCCGCCCGATCTCGTCGGATCTTACCTGAACAGCTTCGGCATCGGCATCGGCATCGAAAACAATTGGCTGGCGCTGCTGTTTCAATATGGCGCGTGGATGACGCTGTTCTTCTGCTGCGGCCTGTTCGCGCTGTTCTGGGAGTTCTGGCGGCGCGGCGGCAAGGGGATTACGCTGATTTTCGTGTATTTCCTCATCGTGATCAGCTCGGCGATCGGTCTCGCCACGAAGACCCTGATCTTTGCGCATTTCTCGGTTCTGCTGCTCTTCTTGTTCGAGCGCCCTCCCGTTGCGGTGGTCGCGGCTTCGCCGCAACGCGCTCCCAATGATTACGGCCATGACGGCCTCGACGCATTTTCCGAAGCGGACGCCTGGCCCGGCGAGCGCTCGATCGCCTGATTGCGCCGCCCCGCGAGAAGGGCGTCGCGCGCGCGCGCAGCTATCGCCTCTGCGAGAAAGCCCGCGCCAAGGCGTCGCGCGCCGCTTTTGGCGCGAGGTTCTGGTCGTAGGGCGTCGGCCGCGGACAGGCCGGCTTCGGCCGGCATCCCTTCCAATGCGACAGGGCGCGAAACGTGTCCTTATCGCGATACCAGGAGGCGTCGTCGGAAAAATCCCAATGGGTGATCATCGTCACGGCGGGAACCTCCAGCGCCGCCGCGGCGAAGGAATAGGTGTAGTCGGCGACGAGCCGATCGCGCTGCTTCGCATCGGTGAGAAAGCAGTCGTTGACGTCGAGTTCGGTGAGATAGACCTTCACGCCGCGCCGTTGCAACTCCTTGAGGAAGTCGACGAAGCCGCGCCAATTCGGCCGCAAGGGATCGCTCATCCACTCCGGCTGCAAATGCGCCTCGAGCCCGATCGCGTCGAGCTTGCGCCCCGCCTTTTGCAGGCTGTCGACCAGCGCCAGCATCGCCGGGCGCAGGGCCGGGCCATAGGTGTCGTCCTCGCAATTGGCCTCGTTGAGATAGAGCGCCGGTTTCGAGGCGCTCGAATGTTTTTCGGCGATTTCGAAGGCTTTGTGAATGTAGCCCGGAACGCCGTCCGTTCGCGCGTCGAAGGCGTCCAACCAGGCGCCCTGCCGCCAGGAGGTTCCGCCGCCGGCCATGTTCCAAAAGGCGAAAGGCTCGTTGACGAGACCCCGCCAGGGCATCGTCGGCCGACCATATTGCCGGTCGAGTTCGTCGACATGCGCGAAGATCGCCGCGAAATTGCGTTCGAAGGACTCCGCCAGAGCGTCGCGCCATCCCGGCGGGCGCTTCGCGGCGAGATCGACGACCCATTGCGGCAGCCAATCGTTCCAGGCGATGGCGTCGCCGCGAGTCGAAATCCCGAGCTTTTGCGCGAGACGCACGAGGTCGTCGACCTCCGTCCATGTCGAAAACTTCTTGCCGTCGGCCTGACGTTCGAAGGCCGGCGACAGCGGATGCAAATTGCCGAATTTCAGGCCGCTGCCGATCGCCAGCAGATTCGGCTTTTCCTTGGCGATCGCGGCCGTGAAGGCTTCGTCGTAGAGGCCGGCGCCTTCGATGTGGACGCCCCAGGCGACGCTCGCCGAGATGTCGCCGAGCGCCCTGGTCTCCTTGACATGATAGGCGGGCGCGGGCGGCGCGTCGCGGCACGCCTCGCTTGCCCGCGATCGCGCCGCAAGGACGAGGGCGCCGCTTGCGCCGAGCATCGTCTTGGCGAATTCGCGGCGCGACGGCGCGACGCGATCGTGTCGAAAAACCAAGGCTTCGTCCCTCTTCCGGCAAGTTCCGATCGACCCGGCCGCGGCGCGCCGCCGGCCTTATGCGCGCAAATCGTCTTAGGCGAATCGCCATCGGAATTGCGGAAATGACCGTCGCTTCGTTAACGCGCCGCGCGCTCGAGGTTCAGCGCGAGGAGCCGCGCCAGAGCCTCCTCGGTGGCGATGTCCTCCGGCCAGCCATAGGCGCTCGCCACCGCGCGGTCGAGTTCGGCGTGGGCGTTCACCAGCCAGCTCGGGCGCTGGTTGTAGAGATTGGTCAGCGTGCGCTCCTTCAGGATCGCCGCGGCTTTTTCGTCCTTGGGCAGAATGCGGTCGGGGTAGCCCGGAACGACCTCGGGAACGACGTCGACGAGGTCCGGCGGATTGAGCCAGGCGCGCCGCAATTCGTCGAGCTTTTCGGCCGCCGCCGCGATGCGCTTCGCGCGAGGGTCCTTGGCGTAGTTTTTCGCCGGGATGTCGGGCGTCAGGCCTTGCGGGAAGGGGAAGGTTTCGAAGGTGGTGGTGGGGGTGTAGGTAGGACGATCTTCCAAAGTCGCACCCAATCGGAGTGACCACTCGATGTGGAAGATCGAGTTCAATACGCCAAATGTTGTGTCGTCTTCGCGTAGAATGGCAATAACTAAATTGTCAGGGTATACGGCTGGATCGAGCCAAACGAAAACCCGATGCTGCGAAACTTTAGGGATCGCAATATAGCGCTTCAGCTTTTTCAAGCCGGAGATCAATGCCGGGCGGCCTTCCGCGAACAGCCACCATCTCTCTCTATACAGAGCGCGACGGTTTTGCATTCGAAAAGGCTTCACGACACGAACGATTTCTTCGAACGGCATTTGGTACAATGACGACTCGGCCTCGGTCAAACCAGAAAAATCAATCACCCAATCAGGTATGCGGCCTTTCACGATGTCTCCCCCGCTGATAATCGGGTGCATGACATCGCTGTTAGGCTGTCCATTCGGATTTCTCGGCTCTGCCAGCCAGGAGCGAGCCACTTCAAAGGGAACCTCGAAGGGCCCTCCCTTGGTCACACCCTGAAATGAAACACCGGCGTTACTCTGCAATCTGCGAGTCCTCGTAAGATCTGTTGTCCCGTTAGTCAGATCCGAATTGATCAGCCCGCACTCGGAGCCTTCGAGACGATTTGCGTGGCGGCTTTCGCCAAAGCAAACGATGCTGACGCGCACCGCCGCGCCTTCCACCATCCACGGTAGATCGCCCCATGCTTCAAAAATCGCTCCAGCATCAGCCATCGGAACTAAGACGCGCCTGCTTGCCCCATCTCGAATCGAGTTGGTCGAGACGAGTCCGGCGCGCTTCGCCCTTCCCGCCTGGATCGCCTCCCACGCCTTGACGAACCAATAGCAGACGAGATCGGCCTCGGCCGGGGCGCGGCCTTCATAGGCCGCGAACAGGCGCTCGACGTAATCGTCGCCGAGTCCGGCGCGCAGTTTCTTGCCGCCCAAGAACGGCGGATTGCCGACGATGAAATCCGCGTCCGGCCACTCGGCCTCCGTCCCATCCGCGTTCAACACCGCGTCGCGCCGTTCGATCGAATCGAGCTTGCGCAGGATCGGTTCGGGGCGCGAATAGATCGCGTTCTTGATCGACCATTGAATGTCGCCGATCCAGATCGTCGTGCGCGCCAGCTCCGCCGCGAAGGGGTTGATTTCGATCCCGTGCAAAATCTCCGGCCCGACGCGCAAAGCCGGGCGCATCAGCCCGTAAATCTCGCAATCGTTGATGGCGCGATATTCGAGGTCTTTCACGCCCTGCAAGGCGAGATAGAGAAAATTTCCCGAGCCGCAGGCGGGGTCCAATATGCGCAGCTTGGTGAGTTCGTCGACGAAGGCGTCGCGCAGGCCTTCCGCCTTGGCGCGCGCCGCGGCGATTTTCTTGTCATGCGCGCTGCGTCCGCCGCGTCCGGCCGGCGCGGCCTCGCTCAAAGGCGCCATGAGCTTCTCGATCTCGCCGAAAATCTCGCGCCAGCGGGCGCGCAGCGGGCGCAGCACGACCGGTTCGACGATCAGCATGATTTTTTCGGGATCGGTGTAATGCGCGCCGATCTGCGCGCGCTTGTCCGGATCGAGAAAGCGCTCGAACAAAGTGCCGAAGATCGTCGGATCGATCAGGCTCCAGTCGAGACTGGTCGCGTCGAACATCAGCTGGATTTCGACATGCTCCAGCGGCAGCGGCGGACGGCCGTCGAACAGGCCGCCGTTGAACCAGGCGATGTCGGTCAGATCGAACTCGCCGCCGGTCTCCATTTGCGCGAAGAGTTTCGTAAAAAACTCCAGCGACTTTTTGGGCCGGCGCTCGGAGGCGAGCAGCAGCTTCTTCAGCAGCCCGTCCGGCAGAAGCTTCACGCTGTCGGCGAAAAAGCAGAACACCAGCTGATTGACGAAATGCGCCACCGCCTCGCGGTCCGGGTGGCGGCTTTGCAGCGCATCCGAGATCGCCTGAAACTTTTTGGCGGCTTCCGCGGTGATCATCGCCCGCGTGCGCGTCGGCTTCAACGCGTCGGGATCGTGGAAGACGGCGTGCAGAAGCTTGAATTTTTCGGGATCGACCAGATCCTCGAGCTCGAAGGAATAGCGCTTCGTCTCGAGATTGGTCCAGGTCGTGAGAATCTGAAAGCGGATCGTGTCGCAGGCGACGAGCAGCGGCGGATGCTCCAGCGCTGCGGCGTAGCGGGTCAGCTGCGTCATCGCCTCGTCCAGATTGCGGCGGCGCTTCTTATATTCCCAAGCGAAAAAGCCCCGTTTCCACACGTCGGCCCAGCCGTCGCCGCCGCCCGCGATGGCCGCGCCCTTCTCGAAGGCGAAGCGCTCGCCCTTGGGGTCCTCCTCGGCCGGCGTCGGATGGTCGACGAGCCGACACAGATCGATGAAATGCTCCTGCGCCGCCGCCCGCTCGGTCAGCGCGTGGTCCTTCCATTTGCGGATGAAGTCTTGCGGAGTCATGGTGTGGGGGCAGGGAGGCTCAAGGTGAATTGCGTTGAAGGCTTTTGCCGGCGCGCGACTCGCTCTACGAGGAGTCGTCGCCTCGCTCGAGCGCGGCGAGAAAGTCTCGTCTTTCGTGAAGTATGTTCACAATCTCAAGAAACCTGTCGCTGTAGAGAAAGAATATTATATATGTCTTGAATCGACACCCGCGTAACCCGGGTCGGATTTCATCCCGTGGCCGTCCTTTCAAAACTTGAGAGTTCGCCAGGCTCGCGCAGCGTTCCCGCAATTCCCCGACGTAGCGCTCTGCCGGTTCGGGGCTACCCGACTCGTTTTCGATGTAATTGGCGATATCTCTCAAATCTCGAAGCGCTGCTTTGCGATATCTCAGCTTGCGCATTTGGCTGCCTGAGCTTTTCGCATCTCGAAATGTGCGTTCAGCTCCGCCTCGACTTCCTCGTCGGTGAGGAGGCCCTCTTCCGCCAGAGAAGCCTCGATCGTCTCGCGCAGGCTCCTCAGTTTCGCCTCGCGCTCCTCGATCAGACGCAGTCCCTCGGCCATCACTTCGCTTGCCGAGGCGTAACGGCCCGATTGGACGAGACCATCGATGAAATCCTCCCAGCGCCTCTCGACGGAAATGTTCATGGCGAGCCTCCTTGCGCCGGTATATAGCACGAGTTGCGCATTTGCAGCCGCGGAGCGCGCGCATCCAGAGCTTTTCACCCCGCCCTCCTGCCGCTAAGAAGCCCAAATGCCGAACGACCAGACCAACACGAAAATCGACGCGCGCAGCCCGCGCGGGCTCGCCGACCGCGACGCGCGCGAGATCGCCGCCACGCAGAAAATGCTCGACGCCATTCGCGCGGTCTACGAGCTTTACGGCTTCGAGGCGCTGGAGACGCCGGCGATCGAATATGCCGACGCCCTCGGCAAATTCCTGCCGGACCAGGACCGGCCGAACGAGGGCGTCTTCTCCTTCCAGGACGACGACGAGCAATGGCTGTCGCTGCGCTACGATCTGACGGCGCCGCTCGCCCGCTACGTCGCGCAGAATTTCGACGCGCTGCCCAAGCCCTTCCGCTCCTATCGCTTCGGCAACGTCTTCCGCAACGAAAAGCCGGGGCCCGGGCGCTTCCGCCAATTCATGCAGTTCGACGCCGACACGATCGGCTCGAGCTCGCCCGCCGCCGACGCGGAACTCTGCATGATGGCCGCCGACACGCTGGAGCGACTGGGGATCGCCCGGGGCGATTACGTCGTCAAGATCAACAGCCGCAAGGTGCTCGACGGGGTGATGGAGATCGTCGGCGTCGCCGGCGCGGAGAACGCCGGGCGCCGGCTCACCGTGCTGCGCGCCATCGACAAGCTCGACCGGCTCGGTCCCGAGGGCGTGCGGCATCTGCTGGGCGCCGGGCGCAAGGACGAGAGCGGCGACTTCACCAAGGGCGCGGGGCTCGAGCCCGCGGCGATAGACACGATTCTCGCCTTCAGCGCCGGCGCGCAATATGCGCAAGGCAAGCCGAGCGTCGACCTCTTCGGCCTGCTCGGCAAATCCGCCGTCGGCGCGGCAGGCGCCGAGGAACTGCTGGAGATCGAGGATCTGGTGCGCGACGCGGGGTTCGGCGCCGACCGCATCCGCATCGATCCTTCCGTCGTGCGCGGGCTCGAATATTACACCGGCCCGGTGTTCGAGGCGGAGCTGACCTTCGAGATCGCCGACGAAAAGGGCAATCCGGTGCGCTTCGGCTCGGTCGGCGGCGGCGGGCGCTACGACGGGCTCGTCGGGCGTTTCCGCAACGACGACACGCCGGCGACGGGCTTTTCCATCGGCGTCTCGCGGCTGTTCGCGGCGCTGAAGGCGGTCAAGAGTCCGCTGGTTTCGGCGCAGGGGCGGCAGGGGCCGGTCGTCGTGCTGGTGCTCGACCGCGACCGGATCGCCGATTATCAGCGCATGGTGACGGCGCTGCGGGGCGAGGGCGTCGCGGCGGAGCTCTATCTCGGCGCGTCGGGCATGAAGGCGCAGATGAAATACGCCGACAAGCGCGGCAGCCCGCTGGCGATCATCCAGGGTTCGGACGAGAAGGCCAAGGGCGAGGTGCAGATCAAGGATCTCGCTGCGGGCGCCCGCGCCGCCGCGTCGATCGCCACCAACGAAGAATGGAAGGCGCAGCGCCCGGCGCAGGTATCCGTGGCGGAAGCGGAACTCGCGGCGCGGGTGATGGAGATGCTGGCGCGCGAGGCGTGACGGGCGCCCGCCTCACTTCCTCCCGAACAGCCGTTCGATGTCGGCGAGCTTCAGCTCCACATAGGTCGGCCGGCCGTGGTTGCATTGGCCGGCGCCCGGCGTCGCCTCCATCTCGCGCAGCAGCGCGTTCATTTCCTGCGGCGCGAGGCGGCGTCCAGCGCGCACCGAATGGTGGCAGGCGCAGGTCGCCAGCACGTGATCGAGCCGGCGCGACAGCGCGCGCGCGTCGCCGTCCTCGGCGAGCACGTCGGCGATCTCGGCGACGAGGCGCTTGGCGTCGACCTCGCCCAGCATCGCCGGCGTCTCGCGCACCAGCACCGCGCCGGGACCGAAAGCTTCGGCGACGAGGCCAAGCTGCGCGAGTTCGGCGAGCGCCGGCGCCAGCGCCTCCATGCGCGAGGGATCGAGATCGACGACGGCCGGGATCAGCAGCATCTGCCGCGGCACGCCGGAGATTTCGCGCAGGCGTTTCAATTTTTCGTAGACGAGCCGCTCATGCGCGGCGTGCTGATCCACGATGACGAGGCCGTCGCGCGTCTGCGCGAGGATGTAGGTCTCGTGCAATTGCGCCCGCGCGGCGCCGAGCGGCGCGTCGAGGTCCTGCACGCTCGCCGGCGCGGCGTCGGCGCGCGCGTCGGCGACGGGCGGCGCGTGCAGAAAGGGCGCTTGCGGCTCCTCCTCGAAGCCGGCGGGCGCGGGCGCAAACATGCTCGGCGCATTTGGCGACTGGCGATAGTCCCAATTGGCGGGGGGCGGGGCGCGATAGCCGCCGCCGCGCCCGGCGAGAAGACCCAGCGCCTTGCGCGCCGGCGCGTCGGCGCCGCGATGACCCGCGCCGAGCAGCGCCTGCTTCAGCGCGCCGACGACGAGGCCGCGCACGAGGCCCGGGTCCTCGAAGCGCACTTCGGCCTTGGCCGGATGCACGTTCACGTCGATCGCCGCGTAATCGCCGTCGAGAAACAGCACGACGGCCGGATGCCGGTCGTGACTGAGAAAATCGAGATAGGCGGCGCGCAGGGCCCCGGCGAAGAGCTTGTCGCGCACCGGACGGCCGTTCACATAGACATATTGCATCTGCGCATTGCCGCGGTTGAAGGTCGGCAGGCCGGCGAGGCCGGTGAGGCGAAAGCCTTCGCGCACAGCGTCGATCTCGACCGCATTGGCCACGAACTCCTGCCCCAGGGCTTGCGCGAGACGCCGCGCGCGGCCCTCAGGCCCCGCCTCGCAGGCGAGGTAATCGAAACCGCCGGCGCCGCCCGAAAAACCGAAGGCGACCTCTTGATGCGCCATGGCGAGGCGCTTCACGACATCGGCCGCGGCGGAAGCCTCGCTGCGGTCGGTCTTCAGGAATTTCAGCCGCGCCGGCGTCGCGGCGAAGAGATCGCGCGCCTCGATGCGCGTGCCCTTCGGCCAGTTCGACGCGCGCAAAGCCCGCTTCTCGCCGGCCTCGATGCGCAAGGCGAAGCCATGCGCCGCGCCGCGCGCCCGCGTCTCGATGGTCAGATCGCAGACGCTGGCGATGGAGGGCAGCGCCTCGCCGCGAAAGCCGAGCGTCGCAATGTTGGAAAGATCGCCGTCGGGAATCTTCGAGGTCGCGTGGCGCTCGACCGCGAGCGTCAGATCGGCCTCGTCCATGCCGCGGCCGTCGTCGACGACGCGGATGAGCCGCTTCCCGCCGTCCTCGATCGCCACGTCGATGCGCGTGGCGCCGGCGTCGAGCGCGTTTTCGACCAACTCCTTGACCGCAGCGCTCGGCCGTTCGATCACCTCGCCGGCGGCGATGCGATCGATCAGTATGGGGTCGAGGCGGCGGACGGGCATGGGCGATTCTCTTTCGTGGCCCACTTTATATCGGTTCGGCCGCGTCACCGCCAAAAAGCCAAAGTCGCGGCGTTTCTGCGCACCACAGGAGGAGTCGAATGATGGAACTGCTCATTCTCTTCGCGCAAGCGCATCCCTACGTCGCCGGCGCCCTCCTGCTGTTCCTCTTCCTCCTGCTCACCAGCCTGCGCATCGCCAATCAATATCAGCGCGCCGTGGTGTTTTTCCTCGGGCGCTACGTGCGCACCGCGGGGCCGGGGCTCTATCTGCTGGTGCCGCTGTTCGAATGGGCGTCCACCGTCGACATTCGCACCAGCACGACCTCGGTCGAGCAGCAGGAGACGATCACCCGCGACAATGTGCCGATCAAGATCAACGCCGTGATCTGGCGGCGCGTCGTCGATCCGGCGGCGTCGCTGATCGAGGTGGAGAACGTCGGCGAGGCGGTGACGCAAGTGGCGATCACCGCGCTGCGCGGCACGATCGGCCAGCATTCGCTCGACGAGGTGCTGAAGGCGCAGGACTCGATTTCCGAGGCGTTGAAGGCGACCATCGACGGCGTGACCGAGCCCTGGGGCGTCAAGGTCGAACGCGTCGAGATGAAGAACGTCGAAATCCCCGAGACCATGCAGCGCGCCATGGCGCAGGAGGCCGAGGCGCTGCGCGAGAAGCGCGCCCGGCTGATCAAGGCGGAGGCGGAGCTGGAGGCGGCGAGCCTGCTGAAACAGGCCGCCGAGATCATCATGGCCAGCCCCGCCGGTCTCGAATTGCGGCGCATGCAGATGATCACCGAAGTCGGCGCCGAGCAGAACACGATGACGATCATCATGATGCCGAGCGAATTCGTAGAGATGGCGCGGGCGATCGGGGCCAAGGGCGGCGAGACGCCGAAGCCCTGACCGGCCTTCGGAAAAACGGATGGCGGAGGTCCGTCGCGATCACCGCCGATCCGGCGGGGTCGCGAGCGCCCTCCTCCCGCCTCATTCCCCCAGCGGCAGCTCTCCCGAGACCGCCGGCGCGTCCTCGCCGCCCGCCTCTTCGTTGGGTCCGCGCGGCCGGCGGCGGCGGCGCGTCGACAGATGATAGCCGGCGCCGCGGCCTTCGCGTCCCGCCTCATGTTCCGCCGGCGCGGGAGACTCGCCCGCCTCGATGACGGGCGCGCGCGCCGCGACCGAAATCGCCGGCGGCGCCGTGATGAAAGCCGGCAGTCCGACGCCCGGCGCGTCGGCGATCGTCGGTTGCTCGGCGTTCGCGGGCGCGGGTTCGCGGCGCTGTTGGAAGCGCGGACGCTCTCTGTTGCGCTCGAAACCAAATTGCGGGCCGCGCTGTTCGCCGGCCTCGCCGCCCTGCTCTTGCGCGGGCTCCGGACGCCGGTCGCGCCCGCGGCCGAACTGCGGCCGGTCGTTGCGCACGGGACGTTCGTGGCGCGTCTCCTGATAGTTTGGACGCTCCTCGAAGGGTTGCGGCTGGGCTTGCACGGGCGGCGGCGCGAAATGCGGCTGCGACTGCGCTTGCGGCGGCTGATAATTCGGCGGCGGCTGGAAATTCGGCTGCTGCGCGGCGAAGGCCGGCGCGGGGGGAAGCCTCTCCGTCAGCGAGGCGAAGCGGTCGGGAATTCCAACGAAATCGTCGTCGTCGTCCTCGACCTCCGCCTCGAAATTCTGCCGGCCGTAGCCATTGTTGTTTTGCTGCTGCGCCGCGGCGATCAGGCGGAAATAATGCTCCGCGTGCTGCAACAGATTTTCCGCCATGACGATGTCGCCGGAGGATTGGGCGTCGCGCGCGAGCTGCAGATATTTTTCCGCGACGTGCTGCGCCGTGCCGCGAATCTTGACGTCGGGCCCGTTCGATTCGAAGGAGCGCGTCAAGGGATTGGGTCCCTTGCGTCCCGGGCGACCGCGCAAGCGCTTGTTTTGTCCTGGTCTCATTGACAATCCCCAACAGTCCTCGTTCTTTGCGCCGCTCGGGATGCGTCCCGCCGCGGCGACGATGTGCGACTACGTCCGAAGACGAATACGAAAGCTCAGCCAACGCGTCGCAACGACTCTGGCTTTCCCGCGACGACCGGGCGAGACGGGTTTCGAGCCGCGACGCGCAAAGGCGAGCGCCTGCCGGCTCGGGTCGAACGCCGCGCGGGTTCAAGAGCCGGCGGCGGCGCTGGGCGATTTGCGAAAGGGCCTTCTTGCGTCTTTGCTTTCGGTCGGAGCGCTCGAGAAGGGCCGGCTTGGCCATCCTTTCATTCGACGCCAGGCCGCTTTGGCGTCGCTTTTGTCTGCGCAGGAGCGTCGGTCGTTCCGAAAGCGACCGGTCGATCGTTTGAATTTCGATCGTTCGAGAGGACGAATCGCCGCGTCAGAATCCGCGGACTTCGGGCGTCTCTTGGGCCCATTTCCGCAAAAGCATTTTCGCTGGGACGCCGACCTCTCGTTCACGCGCATCCGCTGTAAAACTTGTCGGTACTTGCCCTCTATACAAGACCCGTCTCGTTTCGCCAAGGCGTTCCGAGCCGCGCGGCCATAAAAAGCCGGGGGTGACACATTTTTGCCACAGTGCTCATCGGCGCGCCGCGACGGCGCGCGCGTGGCCGCCCGCGTCATTGCGGGCTCCGAGCCCGCGCAACCCGGCCTTTTTCATGAGGTCGGCGATGGTTTCGGCCTGTCCCGCGCCCGCCTCGAGCACGGCGACGCCTTGCTCCGCGAGCAGACGCGGCAGGTCTCGGATGATCTCGCGATAATCCGCAAAACCGTCCGGCCCGCCGTCGAGCGCGAGACGCGGATCGTGCAGCCGCACTTCCGGCGCGAGGCCGGCGATGTCCGCGCTCTCGACATAGGGCGGATTGGAGACGACGAGGTCGAACCGCCCCGAGATCCCCGCCGCCCAGCGCCCGCGCAGCACGGCGGCGCGCGGCGACGCTCCGCAGCGTCGCAGATTTTCGGCGGTCGCGGCGCAGGCGGCGGCGGAGAGATCGACGGCGACGCCGAAGGCTTGCGGGAGTTCGGACAATAGTGCGCAGAGGATCGCACCGGAGCCCGAGCCGAGATCGAGGAGGCGCAAAGGCTGCGCGCGCCGCGCCGCCAGCAATTCCAGGGCGAAGGCGACGACGGTCTCGGTGTCGGGGCGCGGGTCGAGCACGTCTTTGGCGACGGCGAGATCGAGCGTCCAGAAGCCGCGTTCGCCCAAAATGCGCGTCGCCGGCTCCCTGGCGGCGCGGCGGGCGGCGTATGCCGCGAGGCGCTTTCCCGCCGCTTCATCGAGCGGCGCATCGGGCCGCAGCACGAGTTCGGCCCGGCTCATGCCGGCGGCGGCCAAAGTCAGCGCACGCGCGTCAAAGGCCGCGTCCTCGATGCGAAACCGCGCAAGATGATCCGTCAGACGCGCGAGGGCGCGCGCGACGGGCTCTTGCGGCGCGACCTCGAAAACGCTGCCGTCTTCCCTCACGCGCCGTCCCTGGCGAGGCGCGCCGTCAACCGGCGGGCGAAGGCCGCCGCGTCGATGGGCGCCTCGCCGTCGGCGATTCTGGCGAGATCGAGCAGCATGAAGGCGCCGTCCGCCGCCGCGTCGCCGTCGGCCGTCTTCGCCAAGGCGGCGATGGCCGCATGATGCGGATTGATTTCGAGCACCGGCTTGCCGAGCGCCGCGGTCTGGCCGTGCTCGGCGAGCAGTTTCGCCAGCTGGCGATCCAGCCCGTGCTCCGGCGCGATCAGGCAGACCGCGCTGTCGCGCAGGCGCGTCGACAGGCGCACGTCCTCGACATGCTCCTTCAGCGTCTCCTTCAGCCGCGCCGCCAGCGCCGCGATCTCAGCGCCGGCTTCCGACGCTTCGGGCTCCTTCTCGCCTTCCTTGAGTGGCACGAGGCCGAGATCGGCCGCGCCTTGCGTCACCGATTTGAACGGCTTGCCGTCGAAACCGACGCAGCTGGTCACCCAAAAGGCGTCGACCGAATCGTCGAGCAGCAACACTTCCACGCCGCGTGCGGAAAATTCCTCGAGATGCGGGCTTTGCGCGAGGCGCTTGCGGTCGTCGCCGACGAGATAGAAGATCGCCGTCTGATTTTCGCGCAGATCGGCGACGTAGTCCTGCAGCGTGCGGGTTTTTTCGGCAGAGCGCGTCGAGGCGAAGCGGGCCAGCTTGAAGATGTCGTCGCGGCGCGAGGGGTCCTCGTGCAGCCCCTCTTTGATGACGGAGCCGAAATCCGCCCAGACCTTGGCGAATTTTTCCGGCTCGTTCTCTGCGAGCTTTCCCAGCTCCTGCACGATGCGCGTCGCGATGGCCTTGCCCATTTGCGCGATCAGCGGGCTCTGCTGCGCCATCTCGCGCGAGACGTTGAGGGGAATGTCGGCGCTGTCGACGACGAGCCGCACGAAGCGCAGCCAGGACGGCAACAGCTCGATCTCCTTGGAGATCAGCACGCGCCGCACATAGAGCTTCGCCCGGCTCTTGCGCGACGGATCGAAGAGGTCGAGCGGCCGCGCCCCCGGCACGAAGGCGAGCACCGTATATTCGGTGCGCCCCTCGGCGCGCCAATGCACGGTCAGCGCCGGCTCGTCGAACTGGCCGGCCAGCTGGCGATAGAAGTCGTTGTAATCCTCCGGCGAAATCTCCGACTTCGGCTTCGTCCACAACGCCTGGCCGTCGCCGATCTTGCGCGGCTCCTCGCCCGGCGCGCCGATGATTTCGACAGGAATGGCGATGGCGCCGGAGTGTTCGCGCAGCACGCTCTCGACCCGGTAGCTCTCCAGGAACTCGTCGCTCTCGGCGTTGAGATGCAGCACGACACGGGTGCCGACGCGCGGCGCGTCGTCGAGCGCGGCGGGCGCGATCGTATAGGCGCCCTTGCCGTCGGAGGTCCACAAAAAGGCCTCGTCGGAGCCGGCGCGGCGCGTCGTCACCTCGACCTTGTCGGCGACCATGAACACCGAATAAAAGCCGACGCCGAATTGGCCGATCAGATTTTGCCCGAGCCCCTCGCTCTTCTCGCCGAGCTTGTCGAGAAAGGCCCGCGTGCCGGAACTGGCGATCGTGCCGAGCGCCGAGACGAGCTCGTCGCGGCTCATGCCGACGCCATTGTCGGCGACGGTCAGCAGGCGCTTGTCCTTATCCAGCGTAATGGTGACGAGCGGCGCGCCGGCGGCTTCGGCCAGCGCCGCGTCGGAGAGCGCCTCGTAGCGCAATTTCTCGCTGGCGTCGGCGGCGTTGGAGACGAGTTCGCGCAGGAACACGTCGCGCTCGGAATAGACGGAATGCGCCATCAATTGCAGCAAGCGCGCCACGTCGGCGGTGAAGCCGTGGCTGGAGGCGTTGGGATCGAGAGTGGCGGCGTCGGTCACGGGTGGAAGACTCCGAATGAGATGACGGACAATTGGGGAGCGCCCCGGCCGGGGCCGGCGGGAGCGCTTCGGGGGTGATATCGGGGATGGGGGGCGAAGATGCAAGGTGGCGGGCGGCAATCCGTCACCGCGAGCCAGCCACCTGTTCTCGCAGGATGCGCGACAGAGTCTCGGGCTCTTTGGTCTCGCATTCCCATATTGCGACGACCCGCCACCCCAAGGCCTCCAGCTCCAAGGCAACCCGTCTGTCTCGTGTCGTATTGGCCTTGAACTTTTCGTTCCAATATTCAACGCGCGTGCCGGGATTCGACGCCTTTCGACAGCCTGGGTGTCTGTGCCAAAAGCAGCCGTGCACGAACAACGCGACGCGTCTTTTGGGGAACACGAGATCGGGCTTGCCGGGTAGGTCTTTGCGATGAAGCCTGAAGCGTAGCCCTTGGGCATGGGCCGCTCTCCTCACGCGAAGCTCTGGGGTCGTGTTCTTTCCACCGACGCGCGACATCAGCCATGAACGCCGTTCCGGTGTCAGCCGATCGACCAATCTTCTCACTCCGCCGCGGTTTGCAGCTGCTTGCGAGTGTCGATACGTTCGGCGATGAGCGAAAATATGGCCTTGGACATGATGGGCGAAACGCTGTTGCCGATCATCCTGAAGCTATGCCAGACGGTCGGATGGAACCTGAAGCTGTCCGGAAACCCTTGAAGCCGCGCTCCTTCTCTGACGGTTATCACTCGCGGCTCGTCGGGGTGGATCGGGCGAAGCGATTGAAAAGACCCGCGATCGTTGCCGGTGCCGGCGCGCAACGTCGGGCACTGCCCTTCCCAGTTCAGGCGCGGGTGTCTCCCGACGGTATCGACGCCCCCTTGCGCCACCTTCTCGAATCGTTCGACGACCTCGGCAGTGTGGGCGGTTCGCCTGTGTCCCGTAAACGTCCCATCCTCGGTTCTCAGGCCCGCGGCATACGTGCTCGGTCGACCCAACTGTTTGATCTTCCAACGATCGAACCCGCCTTCGTCCCCGATAGGGGCGGCCATGGCGAGATCGGCAATTGCTGCGCGGACTGTGGCGGGCTTGAGCTTCTTGGCTTCAATATCGGAAACCGCAATCGGATCGACGCGAGCCGGATCGTAGCCTATGACGAAAAGCCTTGGGCGTCGGGTCGCAGCTCCGAACTCGGCTGCATCCAGTATGATCGGGCCGAGAATCCGATATTTGCCGGGGACAAGTTCGAGGCCCCGATCGAGAACCGGGCGGGCGTCCGCGTATCCTAGGCCCTTGACGTTCTCCATCACGAAGAACGCCGGCTCGAGTTCGGCAACCAAACGGAAGAAATGTCCTAACAGAGTGCGTCTAGGATCGTCGGCCTTCCGATGGCCGATGTCGCTGAATGCTTGACAAGGCGGCCCCCCGAAGATTCCGTCGACGGACCCCAATTCCCGCCGAATTTCGGCGCCCTCGACTTTCGACAGGTCCGCAATCACCAATTTTGTTAGCGGATGGTTAACGGCGTTCGAAGCAGTTAGGATGGGATCGATGTCGAACGCCAGCCGCGGAGTGAATCCCGCGGCCCGGGCTCCGAGGGAAAACCCTCCGCAGCCGCAAAAAAGATCGACGATCTGAAATTCCCCTTGCACGAACGACACCAGCCCTCGATTATGCGCATCGCTGGCTTCTTACCTTATTTGTCAAGCGTCGTCGAATAGGATTTCGGTCTCGGCCCGGAGCGAAAACGAATCATGATTGAAGATGCCGAACAGATTGGAACTGCGGTAGCGTCGCCCACCAAAGATTTCTTTGTGCGGATGCTGACGCGAGATATCGAGCTCCAAGACGCGCTTCTCGATCTGCTGGACAACTGCGTCGACGGAATTGTCCGAACAGGTCCCGCGAAAGCGGGCGATCCCAGGCCGTATGAAGGGTTCAAGGCTACCCTCACGATGGATCCCGAGCATTTTATAATCGAAGACAACTGCGGCGGCATACCGATCGAAGTCGCAAAGAAATACGCATTTGCGATGGGGCGTCCGCCTGCCGCGGGGGGTGACGGCCACGGTGCCACCGTTGGTATGTATGGTATCGGTATGAAGCGCGCAATCTTCAAACTGGGAACAGAAGCTCTTGTGGAATCGCGTCATGACACCGGATTCGTCGTCGAGTTTACTCCGGACTGGATGGGAGACGAAAAGTGGGATAATCTCCCGATGTTTGGGCTATCTGATGACAAGCTAATTGACAGGGGCACGCGCGTCGAAGTCTACCAATTAAACGACGAGGTGAAATCCTATTTTTCCGATTCCGCGTGGATCGATGACTTTAGAAGAACTGTGGCTCGCCACTACTCCCTAATCATAGCGAAGGGATTTTCTGTTACCATCGGGTCGACAGAAGAATTTATGCGGAACATTCCTCCAATCGTAGCTGCAGAATTCAAGCTGCTACAAACTATCTCGGGGGAAGGGAGCGGCAATCGCATCGCTCCCTTCGTCTATGCTGGAAAAATTGGAGATGTTGACGTAGAAATATTTGCTGGACTTTATCGAGAGCTCCTCACGGAAGCGGAGGCCGAAGAGGAGGAGGAAACGAGAGGAACAAGTGACGATGCTGGCTGGACGGTCGCCTGCAACGATCGCGTCGTAATTTGGAAAGACAAAACTCGACTCACTGGCTGGGGTGAGGCAACCGTACCTAATTATCATGGGCAATTTATTGCAATAACAGGAATAGTCCTACTGAGATGCGATGACCCAAAGAAACTGCCCTTGACCACGACAAAACGTGGCATCGACGCGGCCTCGAACGTGTACTCGGAAGCGAAAGAGTTGATGCGGGAAGCGACTAAAAATCTAACCTCATTTACAAATAAATGGAAAAAGTTTCCTCAGAAACTAGAGGAAATATACCAAGACAGTGACTACTTAGATTTGCCCGCGCTGCGGTCGCTTCCCAGCACCCTTCAAATGACGACGAGCCGTAAGATTGACGGTATTAAAAAATTCGAGCCAAAATACCCAGAACCAGAGCAGGAAAAAACAAGCGCAAGAGTAAGTTTTGTTGCGATGAAGTCAGACGTAATCACGCTTGCGAAACATTTTTTTGATGATACAAAAGTCAAACCTGGAGTCGTGGGCGAGGCCGCTTTTAATCAGACCCTGAAGGTCATAAAGGCAGGGAAGAAATGAGCGGCGCCTCCATTCCATATCACCTTAGACCACATAAGAGTGTTGATCGAAGACTGTTTCTCGATCTCCTGACTCGCTTCGAACGGTGGAGGCCCCTCGCAGACTATGTTTATGTCAGTATGGGTGCTTATCCACTCGAAGATCATAAGCTTGTTCATCGGCATTTGGGGATTACGCGCCTTGTGGCGTTCGATCGCGACGAAGGAATTGTCGCTCGCCAAAAATTCAACAAGCCTATTGAAACATGTCATTGCCTACATATGAAATCTGACGCCCTGATATCAAGTCTCGACAACATACTGACCGATTGTTCGTTTCCCAACCCTGCCGGAATCATTATCTGGCTAGACTACACCGACCCTCGGCAAATAGGACAGCAAATTCGGGAGTTCGAAAGTCTTTCTGATAAGTTACGCGCAGGCGATTTGATCCGCATAACGGTGAATGCGCAACCCCACGCCTTGCTTGATCCCGAGGCCCCGGGGCGAACTCCTCTACCCGCAACGGAAAAAAGGGAGAAGCAATTTCAGAATTTGAAACGTCGCATTGGCGAGTTTCTGCCTTCGGAATCGTCCCCTGACGATATGACCCTCGAAGGCCTTCCCCTCACTATCTCAAGATCATTCGGCGCCGCAGCGCTGAAGGCCCTTCCGGTCACTGGCCGCTATACCTTCTGTCCTCTCTCGATCATCCGATATGCTGACGGCGAACAAATGCTGTCAATCACAGGCGCTGTGGTCGCTCATGACGACAAAGATGCTCTGTTGGAAAGGCTCGATCTGAAGGCGTGGCCATTCGCCTCACCAGATTGGTCGGACGTTCATCAGCTTTTAGTGCCGGCTCTTACGATTCGTGAGCGGCTATTCTTAGAAAGGGGTATCATGAACAAGCTTCCCACCGAGCTTGTCTCAGAACTCGGCTTCGACGCTGCTTCCGACATTCCAATCGAGGAGTTCCTCAAGAGCTACAAGAGCTATTATAGGTTCTATCCAACATTGTTGACTGCTGATATTTGAGATATTCAGTTCATCTTATAGCCCTCATTTAATAAGTTCTATAATTTATTTAAAACACTGTTAATTGCGATGACGCCCCCCTTACTTCATCCGTAAAAATCGTCGCGGCGGCTCGCCCCTCACCCCACCTCGAACCACGTCGCCACTCCCGCCGCCTCGTGCTCCAAAACGTCGTCGTGCAGCGCCCATTTGCCGGGGCTGTCGGCGACGAAGGCGACGTGTTTGGTCTTGCCGGGCGGGACGACCACGGCGTTGCGCCAATAGGGCTCCCAGCCGTCGTCGAGATCGTGCAGCAGGCGCATGCAATGGCCGTGGGCGTGCATCACCAGCGGGACGGCGGAGCGATTGTCGTAGCCGAGCGTCACCGGGGTTCCGCGCTTGACCTGGAACAGCGGCGGGCCGGCGTAAGCTTTGCTCGCGGCGCCGTTGATCGTCCAGGCGCCGGCGCCGTCCTGCGCGATCGTGAGGTCCACCTTCTTCGATTGCTCCAAGTGAATCATCGGCGGCAGCGCCGGATTTTGCGGCAGGCCGCGGATGGCCGGGCGCTGCTTGCGCGCCTCGCCCTTGATCGAAAAGATCAGCAGATCGCGGTCCTCGCCCGCGCCGCCGCGCAGGATCACGCGCGTCTTGGCGCCTTGCGTCTCGGGGAGATCGAACATCAGTTCGAAGCGGGCGCCGGGGGCGACGGGAATGGTCTTGCGCACCGGGACGAAGGCGTCGCAGGGCTGGCTGTCGATGGCGATCGCATAGGGCGTCGTCTCTTCGAAGGAGAGCGCCATGATGCGCGCATTGGCGAGATTCGCCAGGCGCAGCCGCACCCGCGTCCGCGGCGGATGCTCGTAGGTCGCCGGCGCCGGCGCGCCGTTGACGGTGAGCAGATTGCCGATGCGCCCGGCGCCCTTGGCCGCCGCCCCATCGTGGAAATCCGCGTCGATCGCGCCCTTGGCGTCCAGGCGCCAATCGTCGAGGACGACGATGAGGTCCGCGTCGGCGTCGAGCGGAACGGCTTCGTCGACGAGGAGCAGGCCCTTCAACCCGCGTCCCATGAGTTCGCCGCTTTGCGGGAAGACGCTGGGGCGGTAGCAGAACAGTCCCGGGTCGCTCAGCGTGCGGCGATAGTCGAAACTCTGTCCCGGCGCGACCGGCGCCTGCGTCAGCGGGACGACGCCGTCCATCGCATTCTCGCCGCGCAGCCCCTGCCAGTGCAGACCGAGCGGGCCGGAGGTCTCGTTGACCAGCCGGGCGAAAAGCGTGTCCCCTTGCTTGTACCGCAGCAGAGGGCCGGGCGAGACGCCGTCGAAGCCCAAGATCTCGGTCGCCGCGGCCGGCGGCGGCAGAAGCCGCGCCTTGCCGGGCCGCGCCGCGAGGAGGCTGGGCGCGGCGACCGCTTGCGCGCGGGCCGGCAAGGGCGCGGCGAAAACGGCGGCGCCGATCAGAAAATCGCGGCGGGTCGAAACGAGCGACACGGGTGCTCCCTGGTCTGGCGGGCCGACGACGGGCTGCAAGCCGTAGACCGCCCGTGGCGGCAGTGGCAAGTCCTGCAGGGCGGCGGCGCGCATCGTTAAGGTTAACCGATCATTAATCGCGGCGCAGGCCCTTCACCTCATTCTATAATTTGAGCTGCCGGGTTAACGAACGATTGCAAATGGTTTCCCCCATTCCCGCCAACGAAGCGCGATGACCGACTATTACGACAAATTGCGCAACGCGCTGATGCGACGCCCCACCGCCAGCGCGGAGGAGCGCCGGAGCATCTACGCCCAGGCGCGCGAGGCGCTGGTCGCTGCGCTGCGCCAGATCGACCCGCCGCCGAGCGAGTCGGCCATCGCCGTCGAGCGCAAGGAGTTCGAAAAAGCCGTCTTTCGCCTCGAGAGCGATTTGACCAGCCCGCCGCGTCGAAGCCCCAAGCCGAGCGCGCCGGATCCAGCGCCGCCCCCTCCCGCCCCGCCGCTTCCATTCGCGCCGCCGCATGTCGCGCCGGCCCGACCCGAACCGCCCCCGCCGCCGCTTCCGCTTCCGCTTCCGCTGCCGTCGCAGCCGCTCCAGTCACCGCCTTCCCCGCCGCCGCCAGCCAGAGTCGAAAAGGAGAACCCAATGTCGAGACTTGACGAGATGAACAAGATCCTCCGCAAATTGCAGAGCGATTCCCCGGGCGTCGAGGCCAGCGCCCTGATTTCCGAGGACGGGCTGATGATGGCGAGCGCGCTCTCGACCAACATCGACGAGACCCGCATCGGCGGCATGACCGCGACGCTGCTCAACCTCGGCACGCGCGCCTCCGCCGAACTCGCGCGCGGCCCCGTTCGCGAGATCATCATTCGCGGCGAGAACGGCTATGCGGTCGTCATCGACGCCGGGCGCGGCGTGCTGCTGCTCACCCTCGCGAACGAATCGGCCAAGCTCGGCTTGATCTTCTTCGACATGAACGAAGCCGTGCGCGCCCTGAAGAAGGTGCTGTGAACGACTCCTGACCACGCCCCGAACGACGAGGAGTCCCCATGGCGAGAACCGTGCTTTACGACGATGGAGTCCACCGCAACATATTGTTCGAGGATTTCGACGCAGGCGGGTTCGCCGTGCAGTCGAACCAGCACATGATCGTCGTCGGCGACGAGGCGATGCTCCTCGATCCCGGCGGGCACAAGATCTACGCCAAGCTGCTGTCGGAGACCTTCGCGACGCTCGGGCGCGCCAATCTGAAATATCTCTTCCTGTCGCATCAGGATCCCGACATCGTCGCGGCGCTCAACGGCTGGCTGATGACGACCGACGCCACCGCCTATATCTCCAAGCTGTGGGGGCGCTTCGTCCCGCATTTCGGCCTGGACCGGCTGATCGGCGAGCGCTTGCTGTCGATCCCCGACGAAGGCATGATCTTCACGCTCGGCGGCGCGGAACTCTTCGCCTTGCCCGCGCATTTCCTGCATTCGGAAGGCAACTTCCAGCTCTACGATCCGCGCGCCAAGATTCTCTATTCCGGCGATCTCGGCGCGTCGCTCGGCGCGGACTACGACACGGTCGCCGACTTCGACGCGCATCTGCGTTACATCGAAGGCTTCCACCGCCGCTACATGGTGTCGCGCAAGGCGATGCGCGCCTGGGCCAACATGGTCCGCGGGCTCGACATCGAAATCATCGCGCCGCAGCACGGCGCCATGTTCAAGGGCAAGGAGATGGTGAAGCGCTTCACCGATTGGTGCGCCGATCTCGAATGCGGCGTCGATCTCATCCCCGAGGCCTACGCCGTCCCGACGCGCTGATCGGGCGCGCCGCGACGGCCGATCCACGAGAAGCGCCATGACCCAAGCGCCGCCAATGGACGACGCCGAGACGCAAGGACCGCGGTCGCGAGGCGTCGAGTCGCATCGCGTCGCCGGAGAAGACACGCCGACCGCGATCGTCGCCGGCCTCGCCGCGCTCGGCCTCGTCCTGGCGGGGCTGGCGCTGGCGTCGACGGGCGCGTCGCGCAAGGCGGCGACGATCTTCGACCCGCCGAGCCTCGCCCAAGAGGTCTTCGCGCGGCGCCGCTTGGAGGAGGCGCTGCGCGCCGCCGAAGCGGCGTCGCAAGCCGGCCCGGCCGCGAGGGTCGTCGCCGCCGTTCCGGGGCAGCCCTGCCTGCCGATCCTCGCGGCGCCCTTCGCCCGCGACAGCGCGCGCCCGGAACTCGCCGGCCTCGACGCGCCGCTGCAACCGCTGCTGGATTGGCTGGGAGAGCATCCCGACGCGACGGTCCTCGTCGAAGGGCACACCGATCCCACCGGCGCGGAGCGTCACAACGTGCTGCTGAGCTACGAACGCGCGCAAGTCGTCGGCGCCTGGCTGCAAGACAAGGGCGTCGCGAAATCGCGTATGATCATCCGTGCGGCCGGAGCGCTGCCGCCGAGCGCGCCGGCCCCGATCGTCGCCGACAATCGCCAGGCGCTGATCATGATCGAGGGCGCGCCGCGCTGTTCTCCGGGGGCCGGAAATGATAGATAATTTCGGCGTCCTGGTTCTTGGGATCGGTCTCGCCGCCGCCGCGCTGCTGCTGCTGGCGAGCTATCTGTTCGGCGCCGGGCGCGGACTGGAGGCGCGCGACAAATTGCGCGAACAGGCGCTGCGGCAGGCGCGGGAGATCGAAATCTTGAACGACAAAATCGAGGAATTGTCGCCGGAGGACGCCAGGGGGCTGAGGGCGGCGATCGAGGGGGCGCTGGCGATGCTCGCGGCGCAGAACCGCGACCGCGCCCCGCTCGACCTGTCGCGGCTGAGAGCCGACGCGGGCGAGGGCCGCAATCTGACGGCGCTGCTCGACAAGATCGCCGAAGCCGGCGGCTTCGACGCGGTCGTGCTCAGCGACGCGGAGGGCCTGGCGCTCGCCTCCAACGCCGGGGCGACCGACGTGGAGCGCATCGCGGCCGCTTCCACGCGCGCCTTGATCATGGCGGAGCGCGTCGCCGGCGGCGGGCGGCCGCCGATGAATTCGGTGATGTTGCAGGACGAAGCCGGCCAGACGCTGATGTTCCGCATCTTCAACGCGCAGAATCAGCGTCTGGCGCTGGCCACCGCCGCCGCGACGGACCGGCGCGCGACGCCGGCCTCGCTCGACCCGGCCGTCGCCAGGATCGTCGAAATGCTGTCGGCCGAGTGATCCGGGCCGCTGGGCCGCGCCCGATACCCTTGCGAGACGCGGAAAAAGGCCCGCCGCCGAAGCCGGACGCGTTGAACGAAGATATCCACGGTTTTTTTTGCTTTACGTGTCCATGAGATAGGCATGGCGTTTTCCGAGTGGAGATCGTTCGCCGCGGCATGTCCGTTGACAATGAGCAAAGTCACATCAAAAACTCAGCCGGGACGCCACGCCGTTTTCTCCAGTAACCGCTGATGACCGATCACTACACTAATCTACGCATCGCCGTGCAGCGGCGTCCGGAGATCGGCGCGCAGGAGCGCCGGTCGATCTATGCCGCGGCGCGGGAGGCCCTAATCGGCGAATTGCGTCAAATCGACCCACCGCCGGACGGAACCGTCGTCGCTCTGGAGCGCAAGGAGTTCGAAAAGGCCGTTTTCCGTCTCGAATATGAATTCGTCAGCCCCCCGCGCCATGGGAAGGCGAACGGCTCCAGCCCCGCCTCGCCGGCGGAAGCAGTCCCTTCGCCCGCGCCGCCGCCCCCCTGCGCCACGGGGATTGCGGTCGAGCGCGAAGAGGCGGCGGAGCGCAAGGAGAACACGGCGAAGCCTGTGTCGCCGCCGGCGCCGCTTCCTGCATTCGTTTGGCCGCCGCGGCGGCCAGATCCGCCGGCCGCGCCCGTCCTCGCGGCAAGCTCGGCTCCGAGGCAGCCGCCTGCGACGACCCCGACGTCGAAATCCCCATCGCCACACGCGGCGGAATGGGAGAGCTTGATGTCGAGACTCGACGAAATGAAAGACATCCTCCGCAAATTGCAGAGCGATACGCCGGGCGTCGAGGCGAGCGCCCTGATTTCCGGGGACGGGCGGGTGATGGCGAGCGCGCTGTCGACCGACGTCGACGAGGCCCGCGTCGCCGGGATGACCGCGACGCTGCTCGGCCTCGGCGCGCGCGCCTCCACCGCGCTCGGGCGCGGCGCGGTCAAGGAAATCATCCTTCACGGCGACGATGGCTACGCTTCCGTCGTCGACGCGGGGCGTGGCGTGATGCTGCTCACGCTGGCCAATGGATCGACGAAACTCGGCTCGATGTTCTCGGACCTGAACCAAGCGGCCCACGCCCTGAAGGGCGTGCTCTGAGCCGACGCTGGCGCGGTATAGAGGAACAGGGAGCCGGGATGGCGAGAACCTTACTTTTCGACGCCGGACTCCACGGCAACATCCTCTTCGAGGATTTCGACGTGGGCGGTTTCGCGGTGCAGTCGAATCAGCACATGATCATCCATGATGGCGAAGCCATGCTGCTCGATCCGGGCGGTCACAAGATCTTCGCCAAACTGCTCTCGGAGGCTTTCGCGGCGCTCGGAGGCGCCAATCTGCGATATCTGTTCTTGTAGCATCTACATGGTGTCGCGCAAAGTCATGCGCGCCTGGGCGGACATGGCGCGCGGCCTCGACATCGAGGTCATCGCGCCGCAGCACGGCGCCCTGTTCAAGGGCAAGGAGATGGTGAAGCGTGAGATGGTGAAGCGCTTCGTGGATTGAAGCGCCGATCTCGAATGCGGCGTCGATCTGACGCCGCGGGTCTACGCCGTGCCGAAGCGCTGATCGGGCGCGACGTGCGCGGACCGGCGCGCGCCGCCGGCCTCGCTCGACCCGGCGGTCGTCGGGCGCGTCGAAATGCCGACGGCCGGGTTAGATCGGGGGGCTGCAAGCCGGGACGCAATCTTCCGCGGCCCGCCTTGTGACGAGGCGCGCCGCGTCCTCGGAGGACGGGCGTTTCGAATGCCGAAGCGTCATCGCGGCCCAAGGAACGTAAAGCTTTCGCTCGGATCGATCCTGCGCCCATCGAGGACGGTGTTCGGCGGAGCGCTAGCCGTTTGAGGAAATTGCCGCGTTCCCATGCGCGAAAATGAGAGACGGAACAGGCGGTTGACAAGAAACTCGAATGGCGGCCACAGACGAGCCGCGATATGATTGGACTTGTTGCGCTGGCTCCGGGAACTATCGGGCGACAGCTCGGGGCTTTTCGTCCATCTCCGACCGACGGCGCAACGATTTGACGCTTGGGATCGTCGAGCTTGAGCAACGAAAATCCAACGACTGGCGGGGCGGCGTCGGAGGCGTCGGGCGAAGCGCTAAATTCGATCGACGCGACGATGAGATGGCTCGCATCGTTTCACGCACGGTCTTGGCGGGAACGTGCGGCGTTCGGCGCCGTTGCGGCGCTTTTCGCGGCGCTCGAGCGACTGGCGCTGCAGGATCAACTGGGCGATAGGGTCGCTTATGTGACGTTCTATCCCGCGGTGGGAATTGCGGCGCTGGTCGGCGGCCTCGTCTCGGGAATCGTAGCAGCCGCACTCAGCGCCCTCGTGGCGCACCTCTGGATCGCGACGCTGATCTCTGTCGGCGATTGGGTGGCGCTCATCACCTTTCTGACGAGCGGCGTGTTCGTCTCCGGCGTCGCCGAACTGTTGCATCGGGTCTGGATTAGGCTCGGCGGGGCCGAGCGTGAGCGCGCGGAAGCCGAGCAGCTTCGCGTCGCCAACGAGACTTTTCGACTTGCGATCACGGCCGGGGACATTGGCGCTTGGGATTTCGACGTTGAAGCCGACGTTTCCGAGGATCGGGCGCATATGCGCGAAATATTCGGCTTGTCGCCGAATACCGTGCTCAATCCCGCCGCGGTTTTCGCGCTCATCCTTCCGGAGGACTTGCCTTCGGTCGAGGCGGCGATGCGTGCGGCGCGAGACCCCGCCGGTGACGGTCTCTACAGCGCCGATTATCGTATCCATCGCGCCAACGACGGGGCCGAACGCTGGATCGCCGCCAGAGCGCGCACCTATTTCCACGCTGGGCGGCCGATTCGCATGATCGGCATCTGCCGCGACGTGACGAGCGAGAAGACTTGGGGGTTCGCGCTGCTGGAAAAGGCCGCGCTTGCCGAACGGTTGGCGAGCGTGTCCGCAGCCATTCCGGGCTTCATATTTTCGGTGCGCATCGCTCGAGACGGGGAAAACTCCTGTCTTTACGCCTCGCCTAACGTTTACGACGTGTGCGGCCTCGCTCCAGAGGAAATCGCTGGCGACTTGCGCCCCTTCTTTCGGCGCGTCCATGCCGAGGACCACGTCCGGGTCAGGGGCGACATCGAGCGCTCGGCGCGGGCGGGCGCGATTTGGCGCGGCGAGTTTCGCTATTTCCATCCCGAAAAGGGCGACGTCTGGCTAGAGGCGCATGCGACGCCGATACGCGAGGCGGGCGGCGATCTCGTCTGGCACGGCTACGCCAGCGACGTGACCAAGCGCGTCGCCGCGGATCGGGCTTTGATGGACAGCGAAGCGCGGTTGCGCGCCGTGCTCGACGGCGCCAAGGACGCGGTCATTTCGATCGACGAGCGTGGCGTCGTGCAATCCATCAACGCGGCGGGGCTGCGGATGTTCGCGTATGACCGCAACGAAATCGTCGGGCGGAACGTGGCTATGCTCATGCCGGCCGACATCGCCGACCGTCACGACGCAAGCCTCGAGAATTTTTTGCTCACTGGCGAAGCCAAAGTCATTGGCGTCGGTCGCGAAACCACGGCGCGCCGCAAGGACGGCGCCCAATTCCCGATCGATTTGACCGTGATCGAAGCCAAATACGAGCGTGGGCGGCTCTTCGTCGGTTTTCTGCGCGACCTGTCGGAGCGCCATAAGATTCGGGCGCGCATCGACGAGTTGCAGGAGCAGCGGCTTTCCGCCATCGGCGGATTGGCCGCCAGCATGGCGCATGAACTGAACCAACCCTTGGCGGCCGCGGAAAACTATATCGCCAGCGCATTGCGCCTCCAGCGCATGCCGGAGCGGGAGCGGCCCACCAGCGCCGAGCAGAGCTTGGAGTTCGCTTCGGACCAGCTGATGCGGTGCGGCCAAATACTCCGTCGGCTGCGCGAATTCGTGGCGCGCGGCGAACCGAACAAGACCATCGAAAGTCTGCATGCGCTGATCGAGGAAGTCTCGGCTTCCGCCTTCGAGCCCTTGGGCATGGAGCGCGTTCGGCTGGAGCTTCGTCTCGACGCCTCGCAGGACTGCGTGCTTATGGACAAGGTCCAGATCGGTCAGGTTCTCTTCAATCTCATACGAAATGCGAAAGAAGCCATGAATGGCGTCGGAGATCCTTGGGTGAAGATTTCGACGACGGCGATGGAGGGAGACTTCGTTCGCGTCGACGTGGCCGACGGCGGACCTGGAATCTCGCCACGCGTGAAAGACGACCTGTTCGAGCCGTTCTTGACCACCAAGTCGAACGGCACAGGCATCGGATTGTCGATTTCTAGATCGATCGTCGAGGCGCACGACGGCAAATTATGGGCGGGAACGGACTCCGGCGGAGGGGCGGTTCTCAGTTTCAGCCTGCCGTCGGTGGAATTGGAGGCTGATGAATGAGTGGGAATCTGGTGATTCACGTGATCGACGACGACGTCGCGCTGCTGCATTCGGCGCAACTGCTGCTAACGACCGAAGGCTTCACTGCGAAGATTCATGCGTCGGCCGAGCAGTTCCTGGCCGCCTTCGACGAGGACGGGGGAGATTGCGTCGTCACCGACGTATGTATGGCCGGGTTAGACGGGATCACGCTGCTCTCGACATTGCGCGAGCGCGGCGTCGCGCTTCCCGTCATCGTCGTCACCGGGCATGCCGACATCCCCTTGGCGGTGCGCGCGATCAAACAGGGCGCCTTCAATCTTCTCGAAAAGCCGTTTCGCGCCCAGGAGCTGATCGCCTCGATCCGTCAAGCTTGCGGCGCCTCCATCGTCGCGCCCGCCGCCGTCGCGGCAAAGGATGGAATAGAGTGGAAATTTTCCACGCTGACCCCGCGCGAGAGAGACGTTCTCGAAGGGCTACTGCGCGGGCATCCCAACAAAATCATCGCTCACGACCTCGGCATCAGTCAGAGAACCGTCGAAATCCACCGCGCCCATTTGATGCGAAAGACGCAAGCGGGAAGTTTGGCGGAACTGGTCCGCATGACGCTTTCCATCGCCAAGGGCTGATCGACAATTTTTTTTTTCGTGGACGCCGTCAGCCCGCCGTCATAGCGAGGGCCTCGGAAAACGTCGCGTTCCGCCTGCAGTCCGCCGTGCGAAAGGGAACGACGCGACCAGCCGTCTCGGGAAGAATGGCGCACAACGCCTCCGTCGCGACTCGGCGCTCCACGCGCGCCGCCTCCGGATAGGCGGTGAGGAAGAGGCGCAGGACGACGAAGGTGTCCGCCGCGAGATGCAGCGCGCCGAGATCGACGAAACCGTGCAAATCGTCGACGATCATCTGGCGAACCGCGACGGGGCCGCGTGGCAGGTTGAGCAGATAGCTCGCGAGCAGGGACGTGTGTCGGCGGGTCGGAGCAACTCCCAAAACGATCTCGCGCGGGTTCAGTCTTGCGACTCGTGCACATTCCTCCAAAGAAATCATTGAGTTGTTTCCTTCATAGCACTTTAGCCCGACCTGGCGCTGCGGGATCCGCCGACCGGCGAGCAGTTTCCGATGAGCGTCATCTGAACGAATTGGCGGCGATTGGGGAAGCCGTGTGATCCACCTAGGTATTCGCCGCAGGCTGCGCGACGTTGCGCCAATTTGCTGGTCTATGGACCCTCAAATTTCTGCTGCATCCTCCCGCGCCCGTGCTATAGAGCGCCGCGGCCGTGGCGAGGACGCCGGTCGGGCGTCTCGGCGGCGATCGCCGTCGCGGGCGTGGCGGAACTGGTAGACGCGCCGGATTTAGGTTCCGGTGACGCAAGTCGTGGGGGTTCGAGTCCCTCCGCCCGCACCACCAGCGCTGGACTGGCCGGACGGCGGCGGATGTTTTCGCCCCATTCCAGAGGAACGGGCGTCCAAGGGACAAGGCGCGCCAAACCCGCCCATGAAGGGCGGAGAGCAATTGCAAAGGCGATCGACATGCAAGTTACGCAAACCCTTTCCGAGGGCTTGAAACGCGGTTTTAAAGTTGTGGTGCCGGCGGGGGATCTTGCGGCCAAGCTCGACACGCAGCTCGCCGAAGTGCGCGCCAAGGCGCAGATCAAGGGCTTCCGCCCCGGCAAGGCGCCGCTCTCGCATCTGCGCAAGGTCTATGGCAAAGGCATCATGGGCGACGTGTTGCAAAACACCGTCACCGAGGCCAATCGGCAAATCCTCGAAGAGAACAAGCTGCGCATCGCCAGCGAGCCGAAACTCGACTTCCCCGAGGACGCCGCGGAGATCGAGAAGGCGCTGGAGGCCACCGGAGACTTCTCCTACGTCGTGACCTTCGAGACGCTGCCGACGATCGAAATCGGCTCCTTCGACGATGTGGCGCTGGAGCGCCCGGTCGCGCCCGTCTCCGACGAAGACATACAGAAATCCTTGCTGCAACTCGCCGAGCGCGCGCAGGAATTCGAAGCCAAGCCCGAAGGCGGCGCGCTCGAAAAGGGCGACAAGGCGACGCTCGATTTCGAGGGCAAGCTCGACGGCGTTCCCTTCGAGGGCGGCACGGGCGGCGACGTGGACCTCGTCATCGGCTCCGGCAGCTTCATCCCAGGTTTCGAGGAGCAGCTCGAAGGCGCGGTCAAGGGCGAGAAGCGTCTCGTCAAGACGCGCTTCCCGGAGGATTATTCGGCCAAGAACCTCGCCGGCAAGGAAGCCGAGTTCGACGTGACGGTCAAGGAAGTCGCCGCGCCGAAGCCGATCGAGATCGACGAGGAGTTCGCCAAGAAATACGGCTTCGACTCGCTCGAGGCGCTGCGCGAGGCGGTGAAGGGCAATCTCGAGGCCGACTTCGACAAGGCGTCGCGCGAAAAGTTCAAGCGCGCGCTGCTCGACGCGCTGGACGTGCGCTACAAGTTCGACCTGCCGTCGAGCCTCGTCGATCAGGAGTTCGAAGGCATTTGGCGCGAGGTCGAGAAGGAACGCGCGCAGACCGGCAAGGTCGACGGCGCGGAAAAGAGCGAGGACGAGCTGCGCACGGAATATCGCGGCATCGCCGAACGCCGCGTGCGCCTCGGACTGCTGCTGGCGGAAATAGGTCAGAAGGCCGGCGTGACGGTCGAGGACAAGGATCTCTCCGAGGCGGTGGTCGAGCGCGCGCGCCAGTTCCCCGGCCAGGAAAAGCAGGTCTGGGACTTCTACCGCAACAACGAGCAGGCGCTGGCGCAGCTGCGCGCGCCGCTCTACGAGGAGCGCGTCGTCGCCTATCTCGCCCGCTTGGTGAAGATCACCGAGAAGACCGTGACGCGCGAGGAGCTCTTCGCCGACGACGACGCTTAAGCGGCGTCGCAAGCTCTCATGCGCTGACGCCTCTCCCGCGCCGCGGACGGCGCGGGCGAGGCGTTCCTAAGACCCTTTCGGCCAGCACTGCTTGCGTTCGTCCTGCGACGGCTCGCCGCCGAGCGTTCCGAGCCAGGCCGGCGCCAAGGCGACGGGCGCCATGTAATGCGCGGGCGCCGCCGCGTCCGACGCGGGGCCGCGGTTTTGCCGGGCGATCGCGGTCGCCATGCCGCAGTCCGAAATCGGATAGCTCGGCGTCACCAGCGGAAATCTCAGTTCGAACATCGCCTCGATCGCGGTGAAGCTCGTCAGCGCCAGCACGGCGACGGACAAGGCTTTGCCGTCGCGCGGCGTCGTCGCGGCGATGCGCGCGAAACCGAAGGCGACGAGCGCCAGGGCGGGCTGCGAGACGCGCATCGAGAAATCGTTGAAGGGGCCGAGCGAATAAAACGGGATGCAGGCGAGGACGACGACGCACAGCAGCAAGAGGGCGCGATCGCTGCGGTCGATCTTGCTCCAGCCAGCATAAAAAATGCCGGCGCGCGGCAGCTCCACCGCCAGGAAGGCGAAATACATGCCCCAAAAACCCGAGGCGGCGGCCAGCCCGCGTTGCGCGACATGCGCCGTGTCGAGCGAAAGATACAGCGCGACGGGGAGGAAGCACAGGGACGCCAGCACGCCGACGACGAGTCGGGGGGCGATCAAGGCGGCGAATTTCTCGCGCAGCGCCAAGAAGACGAGGAAGGGCGCGCCGCCGATCACGGCGAAGGGCGACCACAGCAAGAGCGCGGTGAGCGACACGCCCGCTGTGGCGAGGTCGATTTCGCGCCTTGCGAGCAGCAGCGCCAGCACGGCGGCCCACAGGCCCGGCAGCGTGTGATTTGGCGCCCAGAAGAGATTGGTGAGCGTGCTCATATATCTGAAATAAAACGGATTCCACCAGCCGCCGCGGTCCGTCAAGAGGCAGGCGAACTGAATGAGCTGATCGGCCCAGCCGAAGGCCGCGAAAACCAGCACGAAGGCGAATTTCGGCGCATTGGCGAGCTGGACGAAGAAATAAAGGATCAGGCTCAGCAGAGCCGCGTTTTGCGCGAACATCGCGAGATGCGCGGCGTAGAGGCCGAAGGCGCGTCCAACGAACGCCGGCGTCAGATACATGCCGAGCGGCGCGCGCAGGAAATAGTCGGCGTCGCCGAAGCGATAGAGCGCCGGCAGGCCGCGCAGCGTCACGTCGGCGAGCACGGCGTCGCGAATTTGCCAGTCCGCATTGGGCGCGAAGAGATGAGTCGCTCCCCCCAGCAGCATCAGCCCGACCGAGAGGGCGGCGAGCAGCGCGAGCAGCGGGAGGTCGACGCGCGCGGCGAGGAGCGATCCCTCGCGTTTCGGCTGGCGCAGGACGACGAACAGCGCCGCAAAACCGCCGAGCAATGTGGCGGCCCGGGCGTAATCTTTCAGCGCGGCGGCGAAGAGCAGATCGGGCGCGAGGAAAATCGCCGATCCGGCTTGCAGCATTTGGAGATCGGAGAAGCCGGCGCGCGTCGGCGCGCGCGCTTTCGAAAGCGGGCTTCGTGTTTCGGCCGGGGAAGCCTCGCGTCCGATCGAACGCGGAGCCAAGAAATGCGTCAAGACGAAACCTCCGCGCGGCCCAATCGGCTCCTCTCGATACGTCGATTCATCTCAACGCGAGATTAATGCCGTGGCGCGGCCGTGGAGGGGTTCGTCGCCCGCCTGCGGATCGGGCGAGCGACGCGTGTCGCCTTGCGGCTCAGTAATAGCCGAGGCAGGTCGGCTGGCCGTAATAGTCGCTGCCCCAGCGGGCGCAGCGCGGCGGCGGGGGCGGAGGCGGCGGAGCCGTGGTGGCGCCCACGACCGCGCCGGTCGCGGCGCCGAGCGCGGCGCCGGCGAGGGTCGGGCCGGCGCGTCCGCCGGACGCCAGGGAACCGATGGCGGCGCCGCCGAGACCGCCAACCGCCGCGCCGCCGACGGCGCGCTCTTCGGGCGTGTAGCAGCCCGCCAGGGGCAGCACCAACGCCAACACCAAAAATTTCTTCATCCGGTCGTCTCCTGATTCGCCTCGAACGGCGGCGCTCCTCGCGCCAAAGTCTTGCCTTTGCGCGCTTTCGAGAACGCAGGGCCTCTGGGCGACCCTGGCCCCTGCCGAAGCGTCCTCCAACAAGAAGCGAAAAATTGGGGAGAAAGCGTGGCCTCGCCGAGGCGGCGCGCGCAGGAGGGTTAAGCGTTGGTTTTCGTCGTCTGGTTTTCGTCGTCTTGACATCGCGCGGCGTCGAGCTTGCACTGCGTTTCGAGTGATTCGTTCTCGTCTTCGCGGAGGCAAGACGTTGCAGCAGCCGAAAAACTGGTGGGTTGGCCTGCCGGCCCTGCTGGGCCTCGGCTATTTCGCCGCCCAGGATCTCACGCCGCGGATCGAGCGGGATCTGGAGTCGCGCGCCGCGGCGAAGCTCGGCGACATGAAGGACGCCCTCAGCGACGCCAGGGTCGGCGCGCGAGGGCGCGACATGGCCGTCGGCGGACTGGCGACCTCGGCGGAGGCGCGCGATCGCGCCCTCGCCGCCGTCGCGGCGCTGGAGGGCGTGCGGCTTGCGCAGGACCAGACCGATCCGCTGGCGGACGCCAAACCTTTCGTGCTGACGCTGCGCCGCGACGGCGCCCGCGTCGCGCTCGAAGGCGTCCTGCCGCCGGGGGAGACGCGCGAGCGCTTGCGCGCCACCTTGCAGACGCTGGGTCTCGAGGTCGACGACCGCGCGGCTTTCGCCAATGGCGCGCCGCCGGTTTTCGCGGAACTGACGCAATTTGCGGCGCGACGGCTCGAAGCGCTCGATCCCGGCCTCGTGCGTCTGAGCGACGCGGCGATGACGCTCGAAGGCGACGCGCGGCCGGGCGCCGACTATCAAAAACTGCTGGCCGACGCGCAAGCCGCGCCGAAGGGCGCGCGGCTGGAGCGGATCGACGTCGAGCGCCCCTCCGTCTCGCCTTTCGTCTTCACCGCACGGCTCGGCGCGGGCGTGCTGACGCTGCAGGGCCATGCGCCGTCGAGAGCCTATGAGGAGTTGCGCGCCCTCGCGCCGAAGCTCGCGCCCAATGTGGCGATCTCGGAAGGCGTCGCGCCCGCCGGCGGCGCGCCGAAGGATTTTGCGCAAGCCGCCGCGGCGGGCCTCGCGGCCCTGGCGCGGCTCGACTCGGGCGAACTCACGCTCGAGGATCGCAGCATGTCGCTCACCGGCCATGCGGGCGCCGGGGTCGAGGTGGCCGACCGGCTGGCGCGGGCGCTGCCGCAAGGTTATGGGCTGACGCTGCGGATCGCCAAGCCGGTCGGCGGGCCGGACGCCGCGCCGCCAGCGGCTCGAGCGCCGGACGCCGCGCCTTGGGTTTCGCCGCGGTGAAAAGCTTGCGCGGAAGGAGATAAGCCATGCTCTATCTGCTCACCCTCGGCTGGCCCTGGTTCGCCGCCGCCGCCGCGCTCGGGCTCGCCGTGGGCTTTGCGACGAGCCGACGCGGCCCCGGTTTTCCCGATGCGTGGGTTTTTCTCCTGGCGCTCTCTTTGGTCGCCGTCCTGGGCGGCGGGGCCTTCGCCGGCGCCCTGCCCGGCCGCGAGGGTCTCTGGCTGGAGATCGGCTGTCTCGCCAGCGCCGCCTATGCCTTCGGCCTGCCGATCGGCGGCTTCGCCAAGACGAGCCTGGCGGTCCCTGCCACCGTGGCGAAGAGCAGGCCGAAGCCGGTGATCGCCGCCGCCACGGCGCCACCGGAGATCTCTCCGCCGCCCGGCGCGACGCAGGCCCCGCCGGCGCCCGCGCAAGAAGTCGCGCCGGAGCACAAGCGCTTTCCGGGCCGCCGGCCCGCCGCCCTCGCCGAACCTCGGGGCGCCGGCCCCGACGACCTCCTGCGCATCAAGGGGATCGGCCCGAAGAGCGTCGAAAAATTGCATGGGCTGGGGGTGTTTCATTTCGACCAGATCGCCGCATGGGACATAGAGAATGCGCGCTGGATCGGCGCAGCCCTCGCCGTCCCCGGCCGCGTCGAGCGCGGCAAATGGATCCAGCAGGCGCGCGACATTCTCGCGCGAAGGGCGGAGAAAGCGGCCTCGTGACCTCGCAGGGAAAAAAACAAGCGCGGCGCCGCGCCCTCGCGCTGGCGCTCTTCATCGCCGCTCCCGCTCTCGCGCAGGACATGCTGCGCGGCGTCGATCTGGCGCAGCCCGCCTATTCGGCCTCCGAGACGACTCGGCGCGAGGTCGAAGCGGCGCTCGCGGCGCGCAAGCCGGAAGAAGCGCTCGACTACTCCGGCAAGAGCCTCAACGGGCTCGATCTGTCCAATCTCGATCTCTCGAACGTCAATTTTCGCGCGGCGCGCCTCGTGAAGGCGAAACTCGCCGGGGCGAAGCTCGACCATGCCACTCTCGATCAGGCCTGGCTTCTGGAGGCGGATTTGACCGGGGCCTCGCTGGTCGGCGCCCGTCTCTTCGCCGCGCAGATGCAGCGCCTGCGCGCCGACGGCGCCGATTTTTCGCAGGCCCGCATCGCCGGCGACCTCACCGGCGCGAGCTTGCGCGGGGCGAAATTCGTCGCGGCGGACCTCTCCGCCGACATGAAGAACCAGTCGATGGGCCTGATGCGCGCGGTGCTGGCGACGGCGATCGTCGAGGGCGCCGATTTTTCCGCCGCCAATCTCTCGCGCGCCGATCTGCGCTTTCTGCACGCGGCCGGCGCGAATTTCCAAGGCGCGCGGCTCGACGGCGCGGACGCCTCGGGCGCCGATTTCGCCGGCGCCACATGGGACGGCGCGCGGGCGAGCGACCTCGATCTCGACCAGGCGCGGATCGACCCCGCGGCGAAAGCCGCGCTGAAGGACGCCAAGAACCTCGACAAAACGAGAGCGCCGTGACCGCGCCCCCACGGATCGGCGTCGATCTCGGCGGCACGAAGATCGAGGCCGTCGCGCTCGCGCCGGACGGCGAAATCCTGCTGCGCCGCCGCCTGCCGACGCCGGCGCAAGATTACGACGCGATTCTCGCCGCGATCGCCGAACTCGTGCGGGAGATCGAGAGCGAGGCGGGAGGCGCCGCGCGCGTCGGCGTCGGGACGCCCGGCGCGATTTCCCCGGCGACGGGACTGATGAAGAACTCCAATACGATCGTGCTGAACGGCAAGCCGCTGGTCCGCGATCTTTCGCGCGCGCTCGGCCGCGAGGTTCGCATCGAGAACGACGCCAATTGCTTTGCGCTGTCGGAGGCCGTCGACGGCGCCGGAGCGGGCGAAGCCGTCGTCTTCGGCGTCATACTCGGCACCGGGGTCGGCGGCGGAATCGTCGTGAAAGGGCGCATCTTGAAGGGCCGCAACGCCGTCGCCGGCGAATGGGGCCACAATCCCCTGCCCCGCATGCGCCCCGAGGAATTTCCAGGGCCCCGCTGCTATTGCGGCCGTGACGGCTGCATCGAGACTTTTTTGTGCGGCGGCGCGCTGGCGGCGGCGCACGAAGCGCGGACCGGAGAGAATTTGAGCGCGCCGCAGATCGCGCGACGCGCCGAGACGGGCGACGCCTCGGCCCGCGCGACGCTCGACGTCTACCGAGACCGCCTGGCGCGCGCGCTGGCCCATGTCGTCAATCTGCTCGACCCCGACGCGATCGTGCTCGGCGGCGGCGTCTCCAACGTCGACGCGCTTTACGACGGCCTCGAAGCGCTCGTCGCAAGTTACGCCTTCACCGACAGCCTCGCGACGAAGATCGCCCGGAACGTCCATGGCGACAGCGGCGGCGTCCGCGGCGCCGCTTGGCTGTGGCCGCCGGATTAGGCGGCCCATTGGCGCGTCGTTCCCCTTGGCGTCTTGCCCACAATGTGGTCATAATCTGTTTCGCGCCGTGGTCGAAGCCCCATGGCGCCCCTAACTGGGCCGCGCAACGACGGACCGAAGGGTGGGAGGAGGCGGGATGCATCACAAGATTTACGAGGTCGCCCAGGAGTGGGCGACGCAAGCGCTGGTCGACGCGGCGGGCTACGAGCGGCTCTATCGGGAATCCCTCTCGGACCCGCAAGGCTTTTGGGGCAAGCAGGGCCAGCGCATCACCTGGATTTCGGCTTTCAGCGTCGTGAAGGACACGAGCTACGAGCCGCACGCCGTCTCGATCAAATGGTACGAGGACGGCACGACCAACGTCGCGATGAACTGCGTCGACCGTCATCTCGCGACGCGCGGCCAGCAGACCGCGATCATCTGGGAATCGGACGATCCGTCGCTCTCGCGTCACATCACCTATCGCGAGCTGCATGGCGAAGTCTGCCGCTTCGCCAACGTCCTCAAGAAGCATGGGGTGAAGCGCGGCGACCGCGTGACGATCTATCTGCCGATGATCCCCGAGGCGGCCTATGCGATGCTGGCCTGCGCCCGCATCGGCGCCGTGCATTCGGTGGTGTTCGGCGGCTTCTCGCCCGACGCGCTCGCCGGACGCATCGAGGACGCCAAATCCGAGGTGGTGATCACCGCCGACGAAGGCCTGCGCGGCGGCAAGCGCGTGCCGCTGAAGGCCAATGTCGACGTGGCGCTGACCAAGGTCGAGGCCAAGACCGTGCTCGTCGTCACGCGCACCGGCGCCGACGTCGACATGGAGAAGGGCCGCGACTTCCGTTACGAGGACGAGCGCGACAGCGTCTCGCCCTATTGCCCCTATGCCGAAATGGGCGCCGAGGACCCGCTGTTCATCCTCTACACCTCGGGGTCGACCGGCAAGCCGAAGGGCGTGCTGCACACGACGGGCGGCTATCTCGTGCACGCCTCGCTGACGCATCAGCTGATCTTCGACTATCGCGAAGGCGACGTTTATTGGTGCACGGCGGACGTGGGCTGGGTCACCGGCCACAGCTACATCGTCTATGGGCCGCTCGCCAATGGCGCGACGACGCTGATGTTCGAGGGCGTGCCGAATTATCCGACCGTCTCGCGCTTCTGGGAAGTCGTCGACAAGCACAAGGTCAACATCTTCTACACGGCGCCGACGGCGATCCGCGCGCTGATGGCGCATGGCGAAGAGGCGGTGCAGAAGACGAGCCGCGAGACGCTGCGCCTGCTCGGCTCGGTCGGCGAGCCGATCAATCCCGAGGCCTGGGAGTGGTATCACCGCGTCGTCGGCGAGGGCCGCTGCCCGATCGTCGACACCTGGTGGCAGACGGAGACCGGCGGCATATTGATCTCGCCGCTGCCGGGCGCCATCGCGCAAAAGCCGGGCTCGGCGACGAAGCCCTTCTTCGGCGTGATCCCCGAAATCGTCGGCCCGACCGGCGAAGTCTTGGAAGGCGCCTGCGAGGGCAATCTCGTCATCGCCGACAGCTGGCCGGGACAGGCGCGCACGCTCTATGGCGATCACGAGCGCTTCGCCCAGACCTACTTCCACGCCTATCCCGGCAAATATTTTACGGGCGACGGCGCCAGGCGCGACGAGGACGGCTATTACTGGATCACCGGGCGCGTCGACGACGTCATAAACGTCTCCGGCCACCGTCTCGGCACGGCGGAGATCGAAAGCGCGCTGGTCGCGCACAACAAGGTCTCGGAGGCCGCGGTCGTCGGCTATCCGCACGACCTCAAGGGCCAGGGCATCTACGCCTATGTGACTCTGATGGACGGCGTCGAGCCGCATGAAGCGCTGCGCAAGGAGCTCGTCGGCTGGGTGCGCACGGAAATCGGCCCGATCGCCTCCCCCGACGCGATCCAATTCGCGCCAGGACTGCCAAAAACCCGCTCCGGCAAGATCATGCGCCGGATTTTGCGCAAGATCGCCGAAGGCGAGTTCGGTGCGCTGGGGGATACGTCGACGCTGGCGGACCCGGCGGTGGTGCCGGATTTGGTGAAGAACCGGGCGGATGTGTGAGGTAGAGGCGCGGCGCGCAGTCGCTCCGCGCCGCGCCTCACGGCTTTCCCTTGAAGACGAAGAACGCGCCCGCCGCGATCAGCGCGAAGCCGATCGCATGGTTCCAACCGAGCGGCTCCTTCAGATAGAGCACGGAAAAACCGGCGAAGACGGTCAACGTGATGACCTCCTGGATCGTCTTCAACTGCGCGACGGTGAAGACGGCGCTGCCGAAGCGATTGGCCGGGACCGCGGCGCAATATTCGAAAAGCGCGATGACCCAGCTGACGAGGATCGCGAGGGCGAGGGGCTGATCCTTGAAGCGCAGATGCCCGTACCAGGCGAAGGTCATGAACACGTTCGAGACGAACAGCAGGACGATGGGCGTGTAGGGCGAATTGGCGAGGAAGGGCGGCACGAGGGGCTCCGGTCGTTTGCGCGTGCGCCGCGAGACTTCCCCGCAGCCGGCGTCATGTCGCATAGGTAAGGAAAGGCGGCGCTCGCGCAATGCGGCGCAACCCCTTGCCGCGGGTCTCGCGCGAACGAAAATCAAAGGGCCCATCTTGCCGCCGCCCGCGCGCTACGCAATGATCGGCATCGTTGCAGGAGGAGCCGGCAATGAGCGGGGCCGTCGCGTTCGATACGCTGAAATTCGTCGAGAGGCTGGAGGCGGGCGGCTTTACCCACGCCCAAGCCAAGGCGACGGCGGAGGCTTTCGCCGGCGCCGTGGATCAGGAACTCGCCACCAAGCGCGATTTGAAAGAGGTCGAGACGCGCCTGGAATCGCGCATCGACAGAATCGAATCCCGTCTCGAGGCCAAGATCGAAACCTCGGCGGCGAATCTCAAGGTCGAGATTTTGCGATGGCTCGTCGTCACGCAAGTCGCACTGGCGGGGTTCATCTTCGCTGCGATCAAGTTCGTGAAGTGATGTTGGAGTCGCCTTCGGAGCTACGCCGCGAAACCAAGTTTTCGGCGACACGGCGTTGGAGTCCCACTGAGAGGAACGAACGGAGCGCAGTTGAGTGGGCTGTCACCGCAACCTCCAAATGCTTCGTCGGAGAATGTCAGGCCGCGCTCGCGGGCGCGGAAGCCGCTCTAAAACCCTGATGATTCAGTATGCAATCCACCAATTCTTCGGGCACGATCAAATGCAAGTCTGGACTTTCAATGTTGCTCACGGGAATTCTTAAGCTAATTGCGGTCGGGGTCGTGAGCCGCCCTCCCCTCCCAACTAGAGTTTCAGGATGCCCGCGCAGTGCGCCGTTCGAGTGACGCCAAGCCTTAAAATCCCAGCAAACAGTCCCTGGGTTCAGGGGGCCATGCAAACCAATGAAATAGCCGATGAATTACCGGCTATCCGCTCGATACACGCTCGCCATCGGCGCATCTCCTTCCACGGGATTCGAAATCATCTTTATCACAAGGGAGTGATTCGTTTGAGAGATCGTGCTTTCCAGCGGCATTTTCCACCACAAGTTTTAGAGTGCTTCCAGGTTGAGTCGTCGAGACCACGATAGCGTGGACGCACTCGTTGCTTCCAAAGCCTATCTCGCTTGCGCTAAACTCGGCTCGCCTCCTCAAAATGGAGAGCTGGCCCCTGCATGAGGAGACGTCCGTAATGGGAGGGACGGAGAGCACGAAGGACCATTCGCGCGCTCGCATGTTCGAGGACGGCAACCGGATCAAATTCGCGCGTCCCGTCGACCAGAGCGCGCGCGCGTGGTGGGTCGAACGGTTTTACGACCCCTTCGTTTTGACGCCCGAGAATATAGGCGATCTCATTACAAAGAGCGCGGCCGGCGACAAAAACATCTTCTACGAGTTCATCGACGGCGTCGGGCAGACGTTTCGCCTGCGCGTCGAAGGCGCTCTTTCGGGGCCGGGAGAGGTCTGGTTCGTGGAACGGACCTTCGAGCTGCGCGGCAATCTCTTCAACGCCGACGAAATGTTCGTCGCCGAAACGATCAGGGCCGGCGCCTCATGGGCGACCTCATCGACGCAAGCAAACTGCTGCACGTCGATCGAATCAAGATTCAGGCGCAAAACATCGGGCGGTATGTCTGGCTCAGAGTGGGCTTTCGACCGGACTCGGGCTCGTGGGTCGACATGCGCAAGACCATGATCGACACAGTGTTGCGATTCGAGCAGGACTTGGGACGCGACGTGGCGTGGAAGACCGCCGAAATCATCGCCAAAGGCGGACCCGAGACCGCCAATGTCGTCGCTGCGCTGCGCGAGCCGGTCCCAAGTCGCCACCTGCTTGATTCCGCGATGCGTCCGCTCCAAGTTCCCTTGGGAAAGGCGCTGCTGCTCGAATGGGTCGGAGACTGGTCGGGCGAGTTCGTTTTGGCCGATCCGGAAATGCTGCGCATCGCGAACGACTATCTCCACGGAGACCCCCATGGCTGACGATGCGTCAAAGTCGAAACCCCTCCATCCCGCCCACGGCTGGGGCAAGCTCGCCGAGAATCCGTGGCTGCAAATCGGCTCCGACAGCGCGGCGCATCGCGCGGTGTTGCGGCGTTATTGGCTGCGGAATGGGGGCGACGACGCGCTGTTCGACCGTTTGATCCCGCCGCCCGCGTCGGAAGGCCAGGCAGACGCGGGCAAATGAGCGGCGGCGGGGGAGGGCGGGCGGCGGAATCCGCGTCGTCGTCATCGCATCATTTCCCGCCCGGGCAACCGCTATTGGCGGTCTCCCGGACCTTCGCGCTCAACGGCCTCCCAGACCCCAGAGCAACCCTCTTACGCAAACTCCAGCTTCACCGCGTCGACCGCAGGCCTATCGCCCGCCCTGGCCAAAATCTTCTTCCCCGTCGCGTAGCGCTTTTTCGATCTTCATCGCTTCGGCCCTGCGCGGCGCCGCCCTTGGCCTCCCGGCCCTGGACAACGTCGACGGTCTTGACGCGGCCCGGCATCGGGCGGCGGCGGTCGAAGATGTCGAGGGGCGCGACGCCGCCCCCTCGACGCCCAAAAGCTCAGCGATGCTTGCAGTGATGGCGGGCTTTGCAATGATGATGGGCTTTGCAGCCGTGGTGGCGCATCTTGGCGCCGCAGCCGTGCCGGTGCACGGCGCGGTGATGGGCCTCCGCCGAGGTGGAGGACACGACGGCTCCGCCCAGCGCGAGCGAGATGGCGGCCGCGGCCAAAGCCGCTCCCGAAAGCATGTTCGCTTTCATCAAAAGCCCCCAAAGTTGAAGCGCCGTCCCGCGAAACCGGCGAGCCGTGGCGCGATCCGCGGATGCGGACATGTCTCTGTATAACGCGCCCGCCCGAAAGACCAGCCCCAGGCCTGGCTGGAGCCGGACAAGTCGTTGTTGCAATGCGGCATTCTCGTTCCAGCCGGCGGCTAGATCAAGCCGCTCGCAATGTTCACCGTCAGCCCGATGATGGCGAGATTGTAGAAGAAGGCCAGCGCGCCGTGCAGCGCGGTCAGCATGCGCATCGAGCGCGAGGTGGTCGACACGTCGGCCGTCTGCGAGGCGAGGCCGATCACGAAGGCGTAGTAGAAGAAGTCGACATAGCTCGGGGCGTCGCCGCCGGGAAAGGCGAGACCGCCGCGTTCCTCGATCTTGCGCTCGGGATGAGCATCGAATTCGTCGTAATATTCATGCGCGTAATGGAAGGCGAAGGTGAGGTGCATGAAGGTCCAGCTGTCGAGGACGGTGAGCAGCGTCAGCCCCAGATGCGCCGCTTTGGACCAGCCTTCCATGCTCTTGACCGGGCCGAGCTCCAGCACGATCGCGCCGATCGAGGCGCAGGCGACGCCGACCGCGAGCAGCAGGATCGTCGTGCGGCCTTCGTCGAGACTCTTGGCGTGCCGGCGCACCCTCGGCGCGTCGGCGGTGGCGATGAGATGCGCCGCCGCGGCGAGATAGGCGAGCACGGCGACGTTCCAGCCGACGAGCGCCCGGGTCGCGACGCGCATGTGCTCCGGCAGGACGAGGCCGATGGCGACGCCGACCAGCGTGCAGAGAAACAGGCGCGGTCGCATCCGAACGATACGAATCGGTTTGAACAGCAGCGCCCTGCCCTTGCGTGGAGCGTTCCGTCCGGCTTCGCCCATCGCGCGCCCTCGCCTCAATTGTTGCGTTGCGCGACGAAATGCGCCGCTTGCTTCAGCGTGCGCGTCGCCTCGCCGAGCCCCGTCGCGTCGAGCGCGTCGATCGCCGCGTCGACCAGCCGGTCGCGGCGCGCCTTGGCGCCGTCCAGGCCGAGCAGGCCGACCAGCGTCGCCTTGCCGCGCTCGGCGTCCTTGCCGGCGCGCTTGCCGAGCGTCGCGGCGTCGCTGACCGCGTCCAAAATGTCGTCGGCGACCTGAAAGGCCGCGCCGAGCGCCGCGCCGTAACGTGTCAACGCCTGCGCCTGCGCGGCGCTGGCCTTGCCGAGGATGGCGCCCGCGTCGACGGCGAAGCGCAGCAGCGCGCCGGTCTTCATCGCTTGAAGCGTCAGCACTTCCTCTTGGGCGAGGGGCCGGCCGGCCGTCTCGGCCGCGAGGTCCAATTGCTGCCCGCCGACCATGCCCCCCAACCCCGCCGCGCGCGCCAGCGCCAGCACCAGCGCCGCGCGGACCTGCGGATCGTCATGCGTCGCCGGATCGGCGAGCACGTCGAAGGCGTAGGTGAGCAGCGCGTCGCCGGCGAGAATCGCGGTGGCTTCGTCGAAGGCCTTATGCGCCGTCGGGCGGCCGCGCCGCAGATCGTCGTCGTCCATCGCCGGCAGATCGTCGTGCACGAGCGAATAGCAATGGATCATTTCGAGCGCGCAGCCGACGCGCAGCGGCGTCGCGCCTTCGACGCCGAAGAGCCGCGCCGATTCGACGACGAGAAAGGGCCGCAGGCGCTTGCCGCCGCCGAGCGACGCATAGCGCATCGCTTCCATCAGCCGCTCGGGCCTTGCAATCTCGCCCGGCAAGGCGGCCGGCGCCAGCAGCGCCGCCAGCGCGCTTTCCGTCGCTTGCGCGGCGTCGTTCAGGCGTCGCGTAAAATCTTCCGCGTGTTGGGCGGCGGTCATGCTGTGGGCCTCTCTGCCGATGATTTCATGCGAGGTGCTAGCAAATCCCCCGGCGAAGCAAAAGGCCGCGGCCTTGCCGGCGCGGGCGGGCCGCTTGCCGGGCGCCGCGACCGCCACGATAGATCATCAACGCTTTGCTCAGTCTGGCGCCGGCTTTGCGTAACTATTGTGGCGGAAAGATGGCCGAAAAAAATAAGGGCCACAAAAACAAGAGGATAAGAAAGATGAACGTCTGGGTGATCGATCTTTGCGCGGTCTTTGCCGCTTTCCTGATCTTCGGCGCCATCGTGGCGAGCGCGCTCTAAGGGCGCGCCTCGCTCATGCGAGCCTGAAGGCTCGCGGTCCAAAGGGGCCGGCGGATCGCGAGCCTTGAGGTTCGCGGTCCTTGCTGGGGCGTCGCCAGGCGAAAACCCTCAGCCGGCCATCTTGGCGAGCAGAGCGTCGGAGAATTCCGCGTTGACGTAGACGTTCTGCACGTCGTCGTTGTCTTCCAGCGCGCCGATCAGTTTCAGGATTTTTTCGCCGGCCTCGTCGTCGACGGCCACCATGTTCTGCGGGCGCCAGATCAGCGCCGCCTTTTTCGGCTCGCCGAATTTCTCCTCGAGCCCCTTGGCCACCTCGCGCAGACCTTCCAGCGAGGTGACGACCTCGAAGCTTTCCTCGCCGGTCACGACGTCGTCGGCGCCGGCCTCGATCGCCGCCTCCATCACCGCATCCTCGCTGCCGACCTTGCGCGGGAATTCGACGACGCCGACGCGGTCGAACATGAAGGAGACCGCTCCGGTCTCCGCCAGCGCGCCGCCGGCCTTGGTGAAATAGGAGCGCACCTCGCCGGCCGTGCGGTTGCGGTTGTCGGTCAGCGCCTCGCAGATGATCGCGACGCCGCCCGGCGCATAGCCCTCGTAGCGCACTTCGTCGTAATTCTCGGCGTCGGCGCCCGAAGCCTTCTTGATGGCGCGCTCGATGTTGTCCTTGGGCATGTTCTCGGCGCGGGCGGCGAGCACGGCGGCGCGCAGGCGCGCGTTCATGTTGGGGTCCGGCAGGCCCATCTTGGCCGCCACGGTGATTTCGCGCGCCAATTTGGAGAAGAGCTTGGAGCGAATCGCGTCCTGCTTGCCCTTCTTGTGCATGATGTTCTTAAACTGACTGTGCCCGGCCATGCTCCGCCCCGAATGCCCTTGTGCCGCGCCCTCCCGGCGCGCCTCGTGGTCGGCCCATATACGCCGCGTTGCGACGGAAATAAAGAAAGCGCCGAAACGGAGGGGTCCGATGCGCGAGGACGACGACGCCACACCCAAACCGCAAGATCGAACCTTCGTCGATCGTGCTCGTCGGCGAAGCCTTCTGGCGGCGCGGCTTCGACGTGGAGTTCCTCGTCGAAGAGGGCGGGATGGACTTCGAGGACGGCGATCTCTTCCGGTTCGTCGAGACCGCCGAGGAGATCTGGAGCGACATTTCGAGCTGGCGCGAGGCGGCGTGCGTCAAGGGCGCGGGAACGCCATTGATAGTTCGCACAGGCGCGCTTAACTGTTGGGCGCCGCGCCGCACGCGCCGGCGCTTGTGAAGGAGAGTGATATGGGACTGCTCGACGGTATTCTCGGAGGCGTGATCGGCGCCGAAGCTTTGAGCCTGGTCAAGGGTTATGTCGACAAGCATGGCGGCATCGAAGGCGTCGTCGCGGAATTGGAGAAGACGGAGCTCGGCGGCCACGTGAAATCCTGGGTCGGCGCCGGCGAAAATCTTCCGGTCACCCCGGAGCAGATCAAGTCCGCGCTGGGCTCGGAGAAGATCAAGCAGCTCGCCGCTTCGACCGGCCTGCCGATCGATCAGGTCGCCAAATATCTCGCCGATCATCTGCCGACCGCCATCGACAAATCGACGCCGGGCGGCCAGCTCCCCACCAAGCCGGCCTAGCGCGGGATTTTTCCGCCGGGTCGCCCAGGCGGCGCCCGGCGGCGTCATGCCGCCCGGCGCGCAAGCGTTGCGTCGCAGTCATCCGAATGACATCCGCCCGTCCTATTCCCCTCGCGCCGGCGGCAATGGAGGCCTTGTCAATTTGGGCCTGCGAGAGGGGCGCATCGCGGATGAGCGTGGACATTGGCGGGATCAAGCGCGCGACGGCCGAAGGCCTCGGCGCGGCGGTTCATCGGAATTCGACTTTTTCGCGCGCCGGCGCGTTGGAGCGGCTTTTCACTTTCGCCTTTCGCGGGCTGGTCTATCCGCAGATTTGGGAAGATCCGGTCGTCGACATGGAGGCGCTGGAGATCAAGCCCGACGATCACATCGTCGCCATAGCCTCCGGCGGCTGCAACGTGATGAGCTATCTGACCGCCGATCCCGCGCGGATCACCGCGGTCGATCTCAACGGCGCGCATATCGCGCTCAACCGCCTCAAACTCTGCGCGGCGCGCCATCTGCCGGATTACGCCGCCTTCCATCGTTTCTTCGGCGCAGCCGATCACGCCGACAACGTCGCGACCTACGATCGCTGGATCGCGCCGCATCTCGACGCCGCCTCGCGCGCCTATTGGGAAGGCCGCACCTGGCGCGGAACGCGGCGCATCGATCGCTTCGCCAATAATTTCTATCGCTACGGCCTGCTCGGCTGGTTCATCGGCGCCGGCCATCTCCTCGCCCGCGCCTATGGCACGGACCCGCGCCGCATGCTGCAAGCGCGCACGCTCGAAGAGCAGCGCGATCATTTCGACACCCACATATCCCCGCTGTTCGCGAACAAGACGCTGCGCTGGCTGGTCAATCAACCCGCGACGCTTTACGGCCTCGGCATTCCCCCGGCGCAATATCGCGCGCTGGCCGGCGACGCCGAGGGCGGCATCGTCGAGGCGCTGCATGCGCGCCTGCGCCGCCTCGCCTGCGAGTTCGAGCTTTCCTCCAATTACTTCGCGCAACAGGCCTTCGGCCGCAGCTATGGCGCGCGCGAAGAGACTTCGACTCCGCCCTATCTCGAGGAAGCCGCCTTCGACGCGGTCCGCGCCCGCGCCGAACGCGTCGAGACGCAGCACATGTCGATGGGCGATTTCCTCGACACCTGCGCCGACGCCAGCCTCGACGGCTATGTGCTGCTCGACGCGCAGGATTGGATGAACGACGCCGACCTGACGACGCTGTGGGAGAAGATCACCCGCACGGCGCGCAAGGGCGCGCGCGTCATCTTCCGCACCGCCGCCGACGAACGCCTGCTGCCGGGCCGGCTGCCGGACGAGATTCTCGCGCGCTGGTCCTACGACGCGGCGCGCTGCCGCGACTTGAACCGTCGCGACCGCTCGTCGATCTATGGCGCCTTCCATCTCTACACGCTGCGAGATTCGCAATGAGCGTCGACGCCGCGGGCGCGATGGATCGGATGTACCGCCCGCAGCGGCATATCTACGATCTGACGCGCAAACATTATCTCCTGGGCCGCGACGAGGTGATCGACCAGTTGGCGCCGCCCCCAAACGGCGCCGTGCTGGAGATCGGCTGCGGCACGGGGCGCAATCTGATCCTCGCGGCGCGCCGCTATCCCAAGGCGCGCTTTTACGGGGTCGACATCTCCGAGGTGATGCTGGATCAGGCGCGCGCTTCGCTGGCCAGGAGCGGCGTTTGCGCGCAGGTGAGCTTCGCCCAGGGCGACGCGACGAATTTCGACCCGCGGGCGCTGTTCGGCGAGGCGCGTTTCGAGCGCATCTTCATCTCCTATGCGCTGTCGATGATCCCGCCGTGGCGCGAGACCATCGCCCATGCGCTGGATCTGCTGGCGCCGGGTGGATCGCTGCATGTCGTCGATTTCGGCGACCAGGCGCGGCTGCCGGGCTGGTTCCGCGCAATGCTGGCGAAATGGCTGGAGCTTTTTCAGGTCAGCCCGCGCGAAGACCTGGAGCGCGAATTCGCCGCGCAAGCCGCCGCCAAGGGTCTCGCGCATCGGCATGAGGCGCTCTATCGCGGCTATGCGTTTCACGACGTGGCGACGGCGAAGGGGTAAGGCGCGATCCGAAGGCCGCTCCCGCAGGGTATTCCCGACGGCCTGGATTTTCGCTCGTGTGCGGCCACGCACAGAAATTGCAGAGCCTCGCCGCTACCTTCCGACCATCGGGTTTCGGAAGCGGCAGAGGAGATCGAAATGTTCGCCACCATCCAGCGCCTCATCGATCGGGAAACCAAGCTCGCCATTCCGGCGGCCAACCTGACGCCCCGCGCCAACCTCTACAACCTCGGGCTGACCTCGTTCGACGCCATTCGCCTGCTCGTCGCCGTCGAGCGCGCCTTCAACATCGAATTCCAACGCGAAATGCTCAATCGCGAGTCGGCAGCCTCCATCGAGACGATCGCCAAGGCCGTGCAGGCCATGCGGCAGACCCCTGCCGTCGAGACGCGCAAGGCCGCGTGACGCTCCATCATCGAACCTTGCAATGGCTCTACCTTTTGCAAGGCGCGGAAGGCTCATTATGGAACGGCTTTCAAAACCTCTACCTTTTGCAGGGTTTCTATGAGGAAATGTCGTTTTTTTTATAGTCTCTCCTCTGGGATCCGCAAAAGCCTCGCCTTTAGGCGATCGGGATGCGATGCTGGGGCATGGAGGACTATAAGCGCGGACCCCACACGGTTTGAGACTGCAAGTATCACATTGTGTGGATTACGAAATATCGCTACCCGGTCCTAAGCGGAGACGTGGGTCAGCGCGCGCGTGAGTTGCTGCGTGAGATCGCGCGAGCGAACGAAATGACGATCTACGCTGGGGCGATCAATCGCGACCACGTTCACATGCTGATCTCGATCCCTCCGCAGCTATCGGTCTCACGCGCTGTTCAGTATCTGAAAGGGAAGAGCTCGCACAAACTCCTGAGCGAGTTTCAGGCTCTGCGGAAGCGCTATTGGGGCCAGCACCTCTGGCGCGAGGGTATTGGGTGGCGACGAGCGGCAACGTCACCGATGAGGTTTGGCAAAAATACATTGAGGACCAGAAGCCCGAGGTTCCTGACGATCACTTCAAGGTCGTGTAGGGCCAATCGGCCGGGACGGCCGATAAAATCCGGCTTTAAGCCGTAACTCGAAGCCACCGCCTTTAGGCGGTGGAGGGTTCACCGTGCTTAGGGTCCGGCGGCGTAAAAAGTTCTCTCATTTGATGAGCTGTGAGTTTTTCCACATGCGGTAAACCAAGCATGTGCTTGGCGACTCGCCCGCTGAGTTCAGCGAAAATTTTCTCTCTTAATTCTACAGGAATATTGTCGCCATCGCCAAGCCCGTAGTTTGAAAAAACGTCATCGCAAATTCGACCGATTTCCCGTGGATTCATAGTATCAAAATAATGCTTTACGATAGCAATCACCCGCTCCCGCGCAAAATCAGTGTATTCTGGGGACTCAAGCCAGTCGAATGGCACATGCAATGTGTCAGCAAACTTGTCACTCCAAGCCGCGTTTAAAAGCGGGTTGGAAACAAGCGCAACACGTCGCCTCTTCGAGCCGCCCGCCTGCGCTAGAACAACTTGAAATGCAATCATGTTGTACATTGTAAAATGACCAATCACCTTTCCATCATCATTGCTGCATACATATATCATGTTAAATATCGGACCAAACCTCCTTTTTATATCTTTAACCGAAGGCAACATACGCGAATCCAAATGAACCATTAATTTATTAAAACTCGTATCACCGCCCACTATATAGCGCCGGACATCCGCGTAATATTCAGATTTTACTTCGTCGTTGCCGACAATAGTCGCCCACAGAACGAGGCATGATTTAGCCGCAGCTCGAATTGCCTCTTCTCCGCCAAACGACAATGAAAACGGTATTGTGTCTGGCCTCCGTCGAGTTACTGACATTTGTCCATTGTCAACAAGTTGTTTCTTCAGCTCGGCTTCAGGTATTTTTAGTGCAGCAGCAATGTTTGGAATATGAGCATGTATCTCCTCCATAGAACAGGCATCAATATTCACATTAGCCCTGCCGTCTGAAAGCTCCGTAATTGTGAACGGCTTCACGACACGTCGAATACTTCCATCGCCCTTGATACTAAGACGCTCGCCACTCGCATCTTCGATGCGCAGTGTTGGCGCCGGCTTACCGGCACCGGATGACATTTGAAGAAGATTTCGTATGACAGCAACCTGTTCGGCAAGTTTGTTGTCGATTCCTTCTCCAAACTTACCATTGCAGCCCGAGCAAACGACGCGCGTGGTCGTCTTCCGGCCGCCTAAAGCGGCCTGAAGGATGTGTTCTGGCTTCGTGCTCGCGCTAAGCGTTTCCTCACAGAAAATGCATTTTGGGAAGTTCATTGAGCTAACCTCGAAATCGTGCTCCGGCTCACGTTGAACCGGCGCGCCAAGTCTGCCTGCGTCGCCTTGCCCTTGGCAAGGTCGCGCAAGGCCTCCTCGCGCTGATGGCGCGTGAGGGCAGGGGGTCGCCCCATGTGAACGCCGCGCGCCTTGGCGCGCGCGCGTCCCTCGCCGGTGCGGGCGCGTATAAGGTCGCGCTCGAACTCGGCCAAGCCGCCCAAGACGGTGAGCATAAGCCTCCCGTGTGCGGTTGTCGTGTCCTCCCAAGCGTCGGCAAGGGAACGGAAGCCCGCGCCCTCGTCGGCGATCCGCGCCAGCGTGTTCAACAGGTCGCGCGTCGAGCGCGCCAGCCGGTCGACGCGAGTCACCAAGAGCGTGTCGCCCGCGCCAAGGGCGGCAATCGCGCGCCGAAGCTGGGCGCGGTCGGTCTTTGCGCCGCTCGCCGTCTCGCGGAAAATCTGCTCGGCTCCAACGGCGCGCAAAGCCTTCACCTGAGCGTCTACGCTCTGTCCGTCGGTCGAAACGCGGGCGCAGCCGTAAATCATCGGCTTTACCCCTAAGCTTCGCCTCAACGGCCGTGCATGGCCCAAACCGCCTGCACCTGTTCATCCGTGGCGAACTCGCCACGGGCGGCGGCGGCTTTCGACAGCTCAATCGCCGTGCGTTCCTCAGCGGAAAGGACCACCGGCGGTTCGTCGTTCCCCGCCAACTGGAACACCAACCGCGCGATGTCGTCCTGCAAATCAGGGGGAAGGACCTGGGCGGCCTCGACGGCCTGATCTAGAAGTTTCGTCATTGTACAATTCTAACCATTTCCCCAGATCCTTGGAAGGGGTTTCACGGATCGCTCCAGGGGAATAGGGTGAAGCCGCCGTTCCACGCCTCCTCACTGATGCAACGCCTCGCCATGCAGCGCGATGTCGAGGCCCTCGCGCTCGTCCTCCGACGAAACGCGCAGCGGCGTCAGCAGATTGACGAGTTTCAGCACGAGAAAAGTGCCGACGACGCACCAGCCGATCGTCACGCCGACGCCGATCGCCTGCACGACGAATTGATGCGCGTCGCCCTCCAGCAGCCCCGAGACTCCGGGATCGTCGCCCGAGGCGGTGACGGCGCGCGTCGCGAAGACGCCCGCCAGCAGCGTGCCGAGGATGCCGCCCACGCCATGCACGCCGAACACGTCGAGCGTGTCGTCGTATTTCAGCGCGTGTTTGATGGCGGTGCAGAAATAATAGCAGACGAGGCCGGCGACGAGGCCGATCACCGCGCCGTGCCAGGGCAGGACGTAGCCGGAGGCGGGGGTGATCGTGCCGAGGCCGGCGACCGCGCCGGAGATGACGCCGAGCACGGAAGGTTTTCCGCGCTGAACCCATTCGAGCCCGCTCCAGGTCAGCGCGCCGGCGCAGGCGGCGAGATGCGTCGCGACGATGGCGAAGACCGCGCGCGAGCCCGCGCCGAGCGCCGAGCCGCCGTTGAAGCCGAACCAGCCGACCCACAACAGGCCGGTGCCGACGACCGCCAGCGAAAGATCGAAGGGCGAGAGATTCTCGCGGCCATAGCCCTGGCGGCGGCCCATGACCAGCGCCGCAACGAGGCCGGCGACGCCGGCGTTGATGTGCACCACAGTGCCGCCGGCGAAGTCGAGCAGGCCCATCTTCTGCAAAAAGCCGCCGCCCCACACCCAATGCGCCGAGGGCGCGTAGACGACGAACAGCCACAAGACGCAAAACAGCGTGAAGGCGGCGAAACTCATGCGCTCGGCGACCGCGCCGCCGACGAGGGCGCAGGTGATGACCGCGAAGGTCATCTGATAGGCCATGAACAAGATCTCGGGGATCGTCTTGGCGAGCGGGTTCACCGTGTCGATGCCGACGCCGCGCAGCATGACGCGCGCGAGATCGCCGATGTAGGCGCCGTCGCCCGAGAAGGCGAGGCTGTAGCCCAGGGCGCCCCACAGCAGCGAGACGATCGCGGTGGCGATCAGGCTCTGCGCCATCGTCGCCAGCACGTTCTTCTTGCGCACCATGCCGCTGTAGAACAGCGCCAGTCCCGGCAGCGTCATCATCAACACCAGCGCCGTCGCGGCGATCATGAAAGCGGTGTCGGCGGAATCGATTTTCGCGGCGGTCTCGGCTCTGGCGGGGAAGCTCGCGAAAAGGGCGACGATCGACGCGGCGACGGCCGCGAGGCGTTTGGACATGGAAGGGCTCTTCGTGGTTGGCCGCGAAATTCGCTGGGAAGGTGCGCCGCGCCGGCTTACAACGCGTTGGCGTCGGTCTCGCCGGTGCGGATGCGCAGCGCGCGCTCGACCGGGAGGACGAAAACCTTGCCGTCGCCGATGTGGCCGGTGCGCGCGACGCGCATGATGGCCTCGACCGCCCGGTCGACGCTCTCGGCCGGAACGACGATTTCGACCTTCACCTTGGGCAGGAAGGAAACGACGTATTCGGCGCCGCGATAAATTTCCGAATGGCCTTTCTGGCGGCCGTAGCCCTTCACCTCCGTCGAGGTCATGCCGTTGACGCCGACCTCGATGAGCGCTTCGCGCACCTCGTCGAGCTTGAAAGGTTTGATGATGGCGGAGATGAGTTTCATAGGCTTTCGAGCGTCCGTGCTGGTAAATTAGGCTGAACGGCGCTTTTATAAGCAATTTGTATGCCAGAGGTGCGAACTTCCGTCAATCCGTGCGTAATTCGTGGCGGCCGGGGCGCCAGCGCTGGGAGGATGGCGAATTCATTTGCGCAATGTGATCATAAATAATGCAAGTAGCTTATAAAATAGGCTGACGCTATGGCGTCGCTGCGCTGTGGATGTCGCCGCGCAGCGGATTGCGAAGGCGCCAAGCGCCGGCTATGGTTCATGAATATTGATCAGCTAGGGGAAGAGCATGGGCTGTCGCCTTGATTTTCCAAGGAAATTCGTTGCTGGCGCGGCGGCGCTCTGTCTCGCCGCCTCCGGTCTCGGCGGCTGCTCCTTGCCGGAGACCAGCGTCTTGACCGGGCATGCCAACAAGAAGGAGCTGTTCTACGCAGTGGTTCGCGGGGTCCAATGCGAGATTCGCCGGGCGATCTACGAACAGGTCTATGTCGATCCCGACAAGGCGCGGCTGGACTGGCTGAAGGACTGGTCGGCGCTGATGGAGTTTCAATTCACCTTCGACACGCAGACCTCCTTCAACCCCGGCGTCAGCCTGCTGACGCCCAATTTGCCCAACGCCATGGTCTGGCTGGCCGACGGCAACGCGAAGCCGACCGCGCAGAGCTACGCCACGGGGATCGGCGTCGGTCTGCAAGGCGACGCCAACCGCGTCGAGCACGTCAAATTCTTCTATCCTTTCGACAAGGATTTCTTCGCCAACGCCGAGCGCGACCATGCGGCGGGTCCGCAAGGCCGGGCGTGTTATCGCCTCGGCGGCTTCACGATCGGCGGCGAACTCGGGCTGCGCGAGTGGCTCGACGACGTGCTGGAGCCGATCAAGCGTTGCGCCTTCATCGGCGCGCCCACCAACGAACCGGAAGCCAAGCTGCTGGGAATCGACGTCGGCGCGCCCGTCGGCGACACTGGCGCGGGATGCGCCACCAGGGACGACTTGCAGCTCGGCTATTCGGCCGACAATCCGATCAAGGTGTTCTCGCACGAAGTCTCGTTCAAGATCACGCTGTCGGCAGGCGCGACGCCGACCTGGAACCTCGTGCGCGTCGCCACGGCGCCGGCGACGGGGTCGAACGCGCTGTTTTCCGCGCAGCGTCAGGACATTTTCGACCTGACGATCACGCTCGGCTCCGCCGACACCGAGACGGTGATCAAGATGCGGGGGAAGGACCGCCTGCACCCGGTCCCCGTGCGCGTCTCCGCGCCCTCGCGGGAAATGATTTTGCGCGATCAGGCGCTGCAAATCGGCAGCGCGGTCCGGGACGCGCTCGGGCGGTGAGTTTCGTTCGGGACGGGAAAGTGGAGGCGGCGCTTCGTTTCGACGCCGCCGTCATTGGTTTGGCGCGCGCGGTCCCGTCGGACGTGCGGCGCCGTCTTCTCGCGAGCAGCGTGGGCGTGCGCCGTCAAGGCGAGCGTTTGGCGTTCGTTTCTGTTTCCGATTCCTCGACCTCGCCTTTACGTCGTTTCGCCGTCGGTCGTCGCCCGTTGATCGCGACGTCGATCTCGGCGGTTCGCCGCTCTGAAAGGCCGGCCTGTTCGGCGAAGGTCGGCCACTCGTCCACCGCCGCGCGCACCCGATCATGGATCTCCCGCGCCTTCTTGTCCGCGATGGAGGCCGCCTTGGCCTCGACGAGGAAATGCTTCAAGGCGGGATTGCGCCCCTCGCCGCCGATCGCGAGGTTGTGCTCCCCGCCGGGACCGCTCGAGAAGGTGATGTCGAAGGCGGGAGACGGCGCCCATGCCCCTTTGAGATCCATGATGAACGCATGATTCTTTGCGTGGTCGTCGCGATTGCGGGCAAGCGCATTGAAGACCATGCGCGCGAACATCTGCTCCACATGGGCGACCTTCCTGGTAAGGGCCGCGGCGACCTTCAACAGGGTCCCGTAGTCGACGGCGCCAGCGTCCCTGTGACTGACGTTGATGAGCCCGCTGAGGGTGTGCACGTGATGTCGCCCCCGCTCCGATCGGTCGAAACGCTTCACCGCGAAATAGCGGTCGGAGCCCGTCCGCAGCAGCCTGACCTCCGGCATCGCAACGCCCGCGGCGCCCGCCATCCGCGCGTAGGCGTATTCCTCGGCGCCGATCTCCCTCGGGTCGTCGTTCGCCCTGAACTTGACGAGCCAGTGCTCGAATCCGGGCGGAAGCTCCTGTCCGCGATCGAGGCGCATGCCGTCTGTTTGCGGATTCATGCCGACGACGATCTTCGGGCGCGCGCCCGCGGAGCCGCCTTGCGCTTCCCGCAGCTTGGTGATGTCGATGTCGGGTTCGTCGTTCTCGACGCGGCGCGCCTCGTCCGATAGCCGGTCGAGGTCGACGCCGTCGTCCTTCGCCAATTCGAGCGGCTTTTCGGGCACGTAACACAGCGCGCCCATGCCTCTGCCACCCACGAAGGCCAAGCGATCCAGCGGCGTCACCAGATTCTTGTCGTAGCGGGACGACATCAACTGCCGGTCGAACAGCCGGCGTCCCCACCCGTCGGGCAGGCTGTCGTTGAAGACGCCATGGAGCCCTTCGAACGGCCTCGCGCCTTCGTGGACTTCGGAATTCGTCGGCAGCTTGAATGGAGAAAGCGGCAATCGCGCGCGCAGGAACTCGGGATCGTATTGAAAAAAAGCGGCGCGGTGGTCGCGGCTCCAAGCGAGAAGTCCGACGCGACGACGCTCGCCCTCGAGGTCGAGTTCGACGTACAGGCGGTCGACGTGCGGAATCTCCTTCATTTGACGCCGCCCCTCTTCCTCGTCTTTCGCCTCTCGATCACCTCGTCTATGGACTCGAATTTTGCCGGCGGAAACAACGCCTCGAAGCCCTCCGCAGACCCGAGCGCGAACGACAGCTTGACTAGGCTTTCGAACGCGATCTTGCCGGTCCTCTCGAACCGCTTCAGGCTGGCGAGCGTTACGCCGGCGCGGTTGGCCAGTCCTTCCTGCGAGAGGTTCGCATCCAGACGGCGGGCGCGCAGGCGCTTCGCCACATCGGTGGAAATCTCCACGGGAGACTTCAGACTAAGAGGCAACATTTTGACTCCTGTTGCTCCAAAATGCGATTTATGGCTAACATATAAGCTGTTAAAAAATGGATGAGGAGGCCGCCCATTTCCGTCTCCGCCGCCTATGGGCGCGTCAAGGGGACTTTAGGACGGCGCCAGCGGTCCCGGCGTGAGGGGTATGACGTGAGGGGCATCGGCGCGGCGCGTCTTTCGCAAAACGTTGTAGATATTGAATTTAACTGAATGACCTTGCACTGGCGGAGGAGGCGGGATTCGAACCCGCGATACGGTTTCCCGCATACACACTTTCCAGGCGTGCGCCTTCAACCACTCGGCCACCCCTCCGCGCGAGCGCTCGGCTCGAAGGGCGGAGATATATCGGGCGGGCGTTGGTTGCAACCCTGCCGCGGCTTCGGCCGCGTGGACAAGCGGCGGCGGGGCTTTTATAGCTGTGCGCGTCTCCCCTCGAAGTGCGGCGCCATGCTTCGTCTGCTGATTCGATTCGTCGGCCTCCTCCTGCTCGCCGGCAGCTTCACCTCTTTCGTCGTCGACGGCTCCCGCTCTTTGGCCGGTGGCGGTCTCCAGCTGACCTCGATCGCCGCGGCCCTGCAGGGGACGGCGCCCGGCGCCTATCGCGCTTTGGAGGCGCTGGTGCGGGCGAGGCTTCCGGGCTTCGTCTGGGATCCGCTGCTCGCCGTGCTGATGCTCGCGCCGCTCGGCCTCGCCCTCGGCCTGCTCGGGGCGCTGTGCGTCTTCGTCAGCCACAAGCACGAGGCGGGCATCGGCTATCCGCGCGACTGACGCGCGCCGTCCAAAGCTTGGCGCGGCTTTCGCGTGGCCTATGTAAGGCCCGTCCAAGGAGAGTCCCGCCATGGGTTTGTTCGATCGCTTCGCCGCGCCGCCGCAAGACCGCGAGACGCCGGTCGCGCATGGGGCGCTGCATTTCGTGCTGCGCCGTCCGCTCGATCCGCCGTTTCCGGCCGGCATGGCGCAAGTCATGTTCGGCATGGGGTGTTTTTGGGGCGCGGAACGCAAGTTCTGGCAGATGGGCGACGGCGTCCACGTCACCGCCGTCGGCTATGCCGGCGGGAGGACGCGCAATCCGACCTATCGCGACGTCTGCACGGGCCTGACCGAGCACGCCGAGGTCGTTCTCGTCGTCCACGATCCGGCGAGACTGGCCTTCGCCGATCTGCTGCGCCTCTTCTGGGAATCGCACGATCCGACCCAAGGCATGCGCCAAGGCAACGACGTCGGCACGCAATATCGCTCGGCGATCTTCGCGCCGACGCCGGCGCAGTTCGAAGAAGCGACGGCCTCGCGCGAGGCCTATGGACTCGCGCTGCGGGCGCGCGGCTTCGGCGCGATCACGACGCAAATCGCGCTGGCGCCGACCTTCTATTACGCCGAGGCGGATCACCAGCAATATCTCGCCAAAAATCCCGACGGCTATTGCGGGCTCGGCGGGACGGGCGTCGCCTGCCCCATCGGCCTCGGGGCGTAAACGCAAAACGCCCGGAGTCGAAGCTCCGGGCGTCGGGGATCGATCGGCGTGCGCTTACTGCGCTTCGCCCTTCAGGCGCTTGTTGCACTCGCTCCAGAACTGCGGCCATTTGGCGGTGGGATTGGTCTTGCGGATTTCGTCCTTCTTGGCCTTCCATTCGACGCCGCACTGCTTCTGGCGGTCGCGCGCCGCAGCCTGACCGGCGCTCGGGGGCTTCTTGCCGGCGGCGGCGGCCGGAGCGGCCGGAGCTGTGGGCGCGGGCGCAGCGACGGGCGCGGGCGGAGGCGGAGGCGGCGCAGCCGCGGCGGGAGCCGGCGGCGGCGCGGCGGCGGCCGGCGCAGGCGCCGGAGCGGCCGGAGCCGCGGCGGGAGCGGCGGCGGCCGGGGCGGCGAGGATGTTGGCGCGGCAAGCCTTGTAAAAATCCTGCCAGCTCTGACCATTCAGACTATTGCCGGCCTTGGCGGCCTGATATTGGACGCTGCATTCCTTCTGCACGCCGGCCTGCGCCTGGGCGTGGGCCTGCCCCGCGACGGCGAGCCCGAAAAGCAGGGCGGCCGCGGTGGAAGTGGCGAGTCGAATCGACATAAATTTCTCCCCTGTGTGGAGCAGCCCCGTTTCTCGAGGCCGTCCGGACGCCAAAGACGTCAAAGACCGCGCCGCCCGGCCATGATTTGCGGCATGCCGTTTGCGCGTGGGAAAGATAATCCCAGTTTCCTCATGAACGCAATCTGAACCGCTGAGCGAACAACCGGCTTGAAAACGACTGTCTCATCGAAAAAGCGCGACGCAGAAAAGACTTCGTCGCCGCACGGCCGCGAAAATCCCGCGTCCTGGCGCGCGGCCGAACTCGTCGCCCATGACGACGCCAAAGCCCGATGCCCCTGGTGCGGCAAGGATCCGCTCTACGTCGCCTATCACGACGCGGAATGGGGGCGACCCGAACGCGCCGCGCAAGCGCTTTACGAAAAACTCGTGCTCGACGGCTTTCAGGCCGGATTGTCGTGGATCACCATTTTGCGCAAACGCGAGGCGTTTCGCACCGCGTTCGACGGCTTCGCGCCGGAGAAGATCGCGCGTTTCGACGCGGCGCGGATCGAGACGCTGATGGGCGACGCCCGCATCGTGCGCAACCGCGCCAAGATCGAGGGCGCCGTCGCCTCGGCGCGGGCCTTCCTGGCGCTGGAGGAACGGCTGGGGTTTTCCGACTATCTCTGGGGCTTCGTCGACGGCGCGCCGATCGTCAACCGCCCGCGCCACATGCGCGACATCCCGGCGCAAACGCCGCTGTCCGAGCGCATCTCGAAGGACTTGAAGGCGAAGGGCTTCAAATTCTGCGGGCCGACGATCGTCTACGCCTTCATGCAGGCGGTGGGGATGGTGGACGATCATTTGGAGGGGTGTTGGCGGGCGCAGGAATAGGGGACGGGCGTCGGCCGTCGCGACAGGGACCGTGAATGATTTCCGGAGGTTCCCCATCCCGCATCGGCCGTCAACCCGCTTCGCGGGTCCTACGCTTCGCTGCGGGCCTGCGGCTGACTGACGATGCAGGATGGTGAAGATGCGACTTGCGTAAAGGCTCGTCACCCGCAGGGGCGTAGCGCAAGCTTCGCCGCCGCGCAGCGCCTTGACGAGACTTTGCGCAAGGCGCCACCGATCAACCCGAAACCGAACAATCGACCGCCCCAAAACGTCACGCCGCCTTCGCCGCCGCCATCATCTCGACGAATCGCGCAAAAAGATAGTGGCTGTCCTGCGGGCCGGGCGAGGCCTCCGGATGGTGCTGCACCGAAAAGGCCGGGCGGTCGGTCAGCGCAATGCCGCAATTCGATCCGTCGAACAGCGAGCGATGCGTCTCTTGCGCATTGGCGGGCAGGCTGTCGCGGTCGACGGCGAAGCCGTGGTTCATCGAGACGATCTCGACCTTGCCGGTGGTGAAATCCTTGACCGGATGATTGGCGCCGTGGTGGCCCTGCGGCATTTTCTGCGTCTTGGCGCCGACGGCGAGCGCCATCATCTGATGGCCGAGGCAAATGCCGAACACCGGGATTTTTTGGGCCAGGAGCGCCTGGATCGTCGGCACGGCGTATTTGCCGGTTTCGGCCGGATCGCCGGGGCCGTTGGAAAGGAAGACCCCGTCCGGCCGCAGCGCCAGAATTTCGTCGGCGCTCGCCGTCGCCGGCGCCACGGCCACCTCGCAGCCGGCGTCCGCCAAGAGGCGCAGAATGTTGCGCTTGACGCCATAGTCGATGGCGACGACGCGGAATTTAGGCGCGCCCTCGCGCGCGCCATAGCCGGCGCCGAGGCGCCAGCTCGTCTCGCGCCACTCAAAACCCTGTTTCGCGCCGACGCTCGGCACGAGGTCCATCCCGTCGATGCCGGGCCAGGCGGCGGCCTTGGCGCGCAGCGCCTCGAGGTCGAAGCGGCCCGCTGGATCATGGGCGATCGCGGCGTTGGGCATGCCCTTTTGCCGGATCAAGGTCGTCAGCGCGCGCGTGTCGATCCCGTAAAGGCCGACGATCTTGCGCAGGGCCAGCCACTCGGCCAGCGATTTTTGCGCCCGGTGGTTCGAGGGCAGCGTCGGCGGCGCCGCGAAGATCGCGCCGACCGCCCCGGCGCTGTGGGCGAGGTCGACGGTTTCCACGTCCTCGTCGTTCACCCCGACGTTGCCGATGTGCGGAAAGGTGAAGGTCACGATCTGCGCGGCGTAGGAGGGATCGGTCAAAATCTCCTGATAGCCGGTCATGGCGGTGTTGAAGCAGACTTCGCCGACCGCCTCGCCCTCGGCGCCGACGCCGAAGCCGAAGATCGCCTCGCCCGAGGCCAGCACCAGCACGCCCGTATGAAGCGGCGCGCCCCAGCCGTTTCCTTTTGCTTGATCCACGCCCATCCTTGATTCGCGCCCATGTCCGCTCTATGCCCGTCGCCTCCAACCCGGCGCGGCTTCGCCCTCCGGTCTAATACATAAGTCGCCGAAGGGGAAACCGCATGCGCGCGAAAATCAACGAAGACCTCAAGGCCGCGATGAAGAGCGGCGACCGGCAAAAGGTCGACGCGCTGCGGATGATCAACGCCGCGCTGAAGGACAAGGACATCGAAGCGCGCGGGGCCGGCAAGAGCGTCTCCGAGGACGACGCGCTTGCGCTGCTGCAAAAAATGATCAAGAGCCGCCAGGAATCGCTCGACATTTACGAGAAGAACGCCCGCCCGGACCTCGCCGACAAGGAGCGCGGCGAAATCGCGGTGATCTCGAGCTATCTGCCGCAACAGTTGAGCGAAGCGGAGGCGGCCGAGGCCGTCAAGGCGGCTGTGGCGGAGGTCGGGGCGGCGTCGATCAAGGACATGGGCAAGGTGGTCGCGGCGCTGAAGGCGAAATACACGGGACGCATGGATTTCGGGAAGGCGAGCGCGTTGGTGAAGGCGGCGCTGGCGGGGTGAGCGGGGGATGAGGATCGGATCGGGAATCGCCCGAATTACAGCGAGTGGCCCGTTACACGCTTATCCTGGGATGGCAGCGTAACTGTCTTCATTCGAAAATTTTGACGAATGGGCGCATACGCAGTCGCGTGGGCTCGACAACTGTATGATGCCCAGCCAAATCGTTCCGCGAGCCGACGATGCGGGCCAGTTCCGCCCCCACGGTTGCGGCCTTCGGCGTCTGCATGCGAAACAAAATGATGCCGCATGTATCAGGAAGCTTTGTGCTCCGCGCCAACTCGCCGAAATCCTTGTCGAAAGTGAGAATTACCGCCCCGTCTTGTATCGCGCGCGCCAACACTTGCTCGTCAGCAACTCCAGGAGCAATTTCGTGCACCCAATCCACGACGTGTCCCTGGAGTCGCAATGCTTTTACCGCCGCTCCTGGAAAGTTCTCGTCCGCGAGAAAGCGCACGCGTCACGCCGCGACCGGGAATATTTTTTCCGCGGTGAGACAATCGTGGGCATAGACAAGGCAGGCTGTAATGTCGGCGGGCTCAAGGCCCGGGTAGTTCTCCAATATCTCCGTTTCGTTCCATCCAATTGCCAGGAGTTCAATGATGAATTCGACTGAAAGCCGCGTGCCGCGGATTATCGGCTTGCCAACGAGCAAACCGGGATCGAGATGAATGCGGGAGGCATTGGTGGCGCCAGCCGGCGATTGCTTAGTCGCCCTATCATTTCGATTGATTGACCCGCCCCAGGGCTGCGCTTCTGGCATGGGAGAGTTTGACGGCTCGCTGAGCGGAGGAACGTTCTTCGACCGAGTCGAATTCCAATAGTGGGAAGTCGTAACAATTAGTCCAAGAACGCTGGAAATAATAGCTAAGGATTCCATCCCATAAACGAAGATGGGCAAATCGAGTTGCCGAGCCTTTGCCTCGAACGCAATCATGCTAAGGGCAATTGTGAAAATCAGATAATAGATGCCCGGGTGCGTCCGCGCCGCTTTCAGCGAGGTCCAGAGTTCGGAAATGAATGGATCAGGCATGGCCGCTCGACATCCAGCTAATCTTGACGTGCTTGAGCTCGGCTGCCGCAGCGGAGAGACAAGCGCCCCCGGCCTGCGCCGTCGCTATCCAAAATCTAGAATCCTCCCAATCGAGGAGATAAGCAAGGTCGCTGTCAAAGAACAGGCCCCGGTCGCCGCCGGGTCGCCGCACACTCCCAAAACTCGCTGCGCTGCAACAACTCTGCTTGAGGCGTCAAGGCGGGCGAAAGCGTATGAAAACTCACCCCATCACGAAGGCGTTGAGCTTGTTGCCGTCGAGATCGCGAAAATAGGCGGCGTAAAAAGCGTCCCCGCGCGGACCCGGGGCGCCTTCGTCGGCGCCGCCGAGGCTCAGAGCCAGCGCGTGCAGGCGGTCGACCTGGGCCCGGTCCTTGGCTTCGAGCGCCACCATGACCCCATTGCCGACGCTCGCCGCGCCGCCGTCGAAGGGTTTGGTGACGCCAATTCCCGCCCCGCCGCCGGGCGTTCCCCAAGCGATGAAGCGCTCGGTCTGCATCATGCGGCCCGTTCCCAACTCAGCAGCGATCGCGTCGTAGAATTTGGCGGCCTGTTCCAGATCGTTCGTCCCGAGGGTCACATAGCCGATCATGCTTTTTCCTTTCCGCTTCGGGAGCGCGAATGGTGTTCCCGCGCATGTTCGAGATCATGAATTCCGCCGAGTCCTCATTTTTCCCATTTTTTGTGGCGACGACGTGACCGCGCGAGGTTGAGACGTTGCAGGGAATAGGAAGGGCCCTTCATCCGACCTTCGCTGACGCGAAGGCCACCTTCTCCCACAAGTGGGAGAAGGAGGGCGCGCCCCATAATATCCCCTTGAAATCAATGGGTTGCTGGAGCAGCAAAAGCAAGGACGCCTCCCTTCTCCCACTTGTGGGAGAACGTGGCCCTCGCGTCAGCGAGGGTCGGATGAGGGCCGCTGCGGTTTCCAATCGCGAAACTCATGCAACTCCTCGAAACCACAGGGAGAAGCGATTTCGCCGCAACCGCTTCGAGGGAAATTTGGCGGTCTCGCAAACTGCCTCGGCGCTCCAGACAAACGCCCTCAAAAATCGTCGAGGTCTATGTCCAGAATCGCGATTTGCAGCGTGAAGCTCGAGCCCTTGGCGTCGTCGGCGGAGATCACGCCCAAGAAATCCTCGCCACAGTTCAATTCGACCGAATCGGTCTTGCGGCCGCGCGCGACGAGCGTAAGCTTGTCGTTCTCGAAGCGCTTGCGCAGATAGGATTGCAGCGCCTCGCGGCCGACCGGAATTTTCATCGCCAGCGCGAAGGAGCGGTCGCCGTCCTCGTCGTCGACCGTGAGCGTGGCGATCCGCAGCTCTCCGAGATAGACGGCGGCGGAGTCGGAGTCCTTCGGGTCGAGCCCGACCCCGACCTCCTCATTGCCGAAGGATTTGCGCAGGAAGGCCTGCAATTTGCGCAACTCGGTCTTGTCCAGCATCTTCCCCGCCCCGCGAATTTCGCCGGTCACGCTGTGACACGAACGGCGGGGCGGAGCAAGATTGCCGCGAGCGGTTCACATCGCGGCGGAAGCGTCCGCGGGTCTCGCGAGGAAGCTGAGGTTCAGGCGTTCCTGCCGTCGGCCATCTTGTCGTCGCGGGACAGCGGATCGGCGCCCTCCGCCGAGGTCAGCCGCTCCAGCGTGCGCAAGGCCCGCAGGAAACTTTCGGGCAGAGGCTCGCTCAGCGCGTCGCAAAACAGCGACTTCAGCCCGCGGCCGATCAGCGCTTCGACGCTCGCGGTCCGCATCGGCGGACAGAGCTCCAATCTCCCGTGGCCCATTCCCTGTTCCATTTTCGTGTGCTCCGAGTCGGAGGAGGATCGTCTAAAACTCGGCGCAATTTCTTAATGTCTCATTAACTGCTCATTGGCGACAAAGTTCCCTCGGCGCCGCAGCGGAAATCTGCCGCGTCGCTTCTCGTGCAGGATTTGGCAGGGTTTGTGGCGTGGCGGGCCCGCAATGGCCCCGCGCCGCCGACGTTCCGCTCGGCGCCGCGACGAATCGCCGCTTGCGGCGCGGCGGCTACTCGAACTGCGCCGGATCGTAGCTGCGCCGCACGTTGCAAAATTCGCAGGTCACTTCGATGCGGCCGTCGTCGCCGACCATATGGGCGCGGTCGTCGCTGGAAAAACTCTTCAGCATGCGCTCGACGCGCGCGTCGGAGCAGCGGCAGCGCGCCTCCAGCGGGCGCGGATCGAAGACGCTGACGCCGCGTTCGTGGAACAGGCGGTAGAGCAGGCGCTCGGCCGAGAGGTTGGGGTCGAGCAGCTCATGGTCCTCGACCGTGCCGGCGAGAGCGACGCCTTCCTTCCAGGCGTCGGGCGTCTCCTCCGTCAAAGGCGCGGGGCCGCCGCTCGGCAAATATTGCAGCAGCAGGCCGCCGGCCCGCCAGCTGCGGCCCGCGGCGGTCACGACTTCGCCCACGGCCAGCCGCAGAAACGAGGGGATTTGCTCCGATTGCCCGAAATATTCGAGCGCCGCCTCGCCGACGCCCGCGCCGGTGAGCGCCACGACGCCTTGATAGCGCGAATCGTCCTCGAGATTTTCGATCGTCAGCGCCATGTGGCCCGCGCCGAGCAATTCCGCCGGCGTCCCCGCCGGCGCCTTCGCCGCTTTGTCGTAACGGGCGAAGCCGCGCAGACGGCCGGGCGGGTCGTGGTCGACGATCAGCATGTCGACCGCCCCGTCGCCGCGCGTCTGCAATTGGAAGCGCGAATTGGCCGCCATCATCGAGCCGAGCAGCGCCGTCAGCGCGACGCCCTCGCCGAGCGCGCGGGCGACGCTTTCCGGGTAATCGTAGCTCGCGAGGATCGCATCGACCGCCGGCCCGAGCCGCACGATTCGCCCGCGCAGATCGAGCGCCGGAACGGCGAAGGGCAGAACCTCGTCGTCATGCGCCGTCGCCGAAGCCGGGCGACTGTGGGACGGAGCGGGCGCGCCCGTCACGACGCATGCGTCTCCAGGCACCAGGCCAAAATGCCCTTTTGCGCGTGCAGGCGGTTTTCCGCCTCGTCGAAGACGACGGAGCGCGGCCCGTCGATCACCTGGTCGGTGACTTCCTCGCCGCGGTGCGCCGGCAGGCAATGCATGAAGACCGCGTCCTTGGCCGCCGCCTTCATCAGCTTGGCGTCGACCTGGAAAGGCGCGAGCAGATTGTGGCGGTGGCGCTCTTCCTCGTCGCCCATCGAAATCCAGCAATCGGTGACGACGGCGTCCGCGCCGGCGACCGCCGCGTAAGGGTCGTGGCCGAGGTTGAGGCGGGCGCGATTGGCCTTGGCCCAGCCCAGAACTTCCGGCGAGAGCGGCAGGTCGCGCGGCGTCGCGACGTTGATCGTGAAGTCGAAGCGCTGCGCCGCGTGAATCCAGCTGGTCAGCACGTTGTTGGCGTCGCCGCTCCAGGCGACCGTGCGCCCGGCGATCGCGCCGCGATGCTCCTCGAAGGTCATCACGTCGGCCATCACCTGGCAGGGATGCGAGAATTTGGTGAGGCCGTTGATGACCGGCACGCTGGCGTATTGCGCCAGCTCGTGCAGGTCTTCGCGGTCGAGGATGCGGATCATCACCGCGTCGAGGAACCGCGACAGGACGCGCGCCGTGTCTGCGATGGTCTCGCCGCGGCCGAGCTGCATTTCCGCGCCGGTCAGCATGATCGTCTCGCCGCCGAGCTCGCGCATCGCCACGTCGAAGGAGACGCGTGTGCGGGTCGACGGCCGGTCGAACACCATGCCGAGGAATTTGCCGGCGAGCGGCCGTTCGCTGGGAGGCGCGCCCTTGACGCGGCGCGACTTCAACGCCGCTGCGCGCGTCAATATGTCGCGCAATTCGGCGGTCGAAACCTCGGAAATGTCGAGGAAGTGGCGCAAGGCGCCGTTGCCCGGGCGCGCCGTCATTGCGCCGCTCCCGCCAAAGCGGCGCGCTCCAGCGCGCGGCAGGCCGCGTCGAGGCGCTTGCCCGCCTCGATCACGTGGCTTTCGTCGACGATCAACGGCGGCAGCAGCCGCACGACGTTGTCGCCGGCGGCCACGGTCAACAGTCCGGCGCCCCGCGCCGCAGCCATGAAGTCGAGATTGGCAACGCGGGTCTTGAGGCCGAACATCAGCCCCGCGCCGCGCACGCTCTCGACGATCGAAGGATGCTCGTCCTGGAGACGCGCCAGTTGCTGGCGGAACGCGGGCTCGAGCCGGCGCACGCGGTCGAGGAAGCCCTCGGCGAGGACGACGTCGAGCACGGCGTTGCCGATGCTGGCGGCGAGCGGATTGCCGCCGAAAGTCGAGCCATGGGTTCCGACGGTCATGCCCTTCGCCGCCTCCTTGGTCGCGAGACAGGCGCCGATCGGGAAGCCGCCGCCGAGGCCCTTGGCCATCGCCGCGACGTCCGGCGCGACGCCGGCCTGTTCGATCGCAAGAAACGAGCCGGTTCGGCCGACGCCGGTCTGCACCTCGTCGAGCACCAGAAGCAGCCCATGCCGGTCGCACAATTCGCGCATCGCCCGCAGGAAGGCGTGCGGGAAGGGGCGAACGCCCCCCTCGCCTTGAATGGGCTCGAGCAACACTCCCGCCGTGTGCGGGCCGATCTTGGCCTCGACCGCCGCAACGTCGGCGAAGGCGACGTGGTCGAAACCATCGAGCGGCGGGCCGAAGCCGTCGAGATATTTGGCGTTGCCGGCGGCGGCGAGCGTCGCCAGCGTGCGCCCGTGGAAGGCGCCCTCGAAGGCGATCAGCCGATGGCGTTCCGGCGCGCCGCTCGCCGCGTGGAATTTGCGCGCGGTCTTGATCGCGCATTCCACAGCCTCCGCGCCGGAATTGCACAAAAAGACTTCGTCGGCGAAGGTCGCCTCGACGAGGCGGCGCGCCAGGCGCTCCGCCGCGGGGATTTGGTAGAGATTGGAGACGTGCCAGGGCTTCGTCGCCGCCTCGAGCAATGTCGCGACGAGATGCGGATGGCCGTGGCCGAGCGAATTCACGGCGACGCCGGCGCCGAAATCGAGGTAGCGATCGCCATTCGCCGCGAAGAGCCAGGGGCCCTCGCCGCCGACGAAAGCGAGGTCCGCGCGCGCGTAAGTGGGGTACAGCGCCGAAGTCAAGGCGTAAGCTCCGTGGGCTCGGGAGGCGCCGGTCATTAAACGACGCGGCGGCGACCGCAAGCCCCAAAAACAAACCGCCGCCCCGGACGGGGCGGCAGATTTTGGGATTGTAAGGTTTCCCGGCGGCGCGGTCAAATCGGCCGCGCGCGGGGGGTGCGAACCAAAGTTGTGCGGTCAAGCGGCGTGGTTTTTTGATTTGGGGGCGTTGTCGTTGGCGGCGTCGGGTTTTTGGGCGAGGTTCCGCCAATAGGCGTCCCAGTCGCCGTTGATGC
>Ga0265328_10000010_pt1 | contig 163171 bp, 147 predicted proteins | sample 41624metaG_FD_202086 | JGI IMG/M metagenome (GOLD analysis project Ga0265328, IMG submission 202086) | Rhizosphere microbial communities from Carex aquatilis grown in University of Washington, Seatle, WA, United States - 4-16-24 metaG | ecosystem: Host-associated > Plants > Roots >...
CGATGTCAGCCCACGCGAAAGCCGGTTTAGCGTGACCCAACAATTTATGTTCGCACCCCCAAAAACAATACCCGTTCAGGTAGCTAATCGCTGTCTATTGAAGAGGGCTATCGACCTATTCGGGTGGTTTTTCGCCCGCCTGCACGCTCCCGCCGGCGCGCCCCGAACCTGCTCTTCGCAGGCGCAATAAAGTGCAATCGTGGTTATTTCACAAGCTCATGCCCCCCGAGCCCGGCCCCACGGGACGCAGCGCAGCGCCGAGCTAACGCCCCGACCCGACGGGCTGCGACAATATGTGACTCGCCACGCCTGCGCACAGCCAGATCAAAGCCACGACAGCGCAATTTTATCTCATAATATCAATGTATTATACCTGAATCTCGACAGTTTCGCGCTCTCGCGCGCCTATCTCTCGCCGGCCAGCCCCCTCTCCGCGACCGCGTCGCGTCGGGGGCCCGGCGCGAAAAAATCGCCCGCTCTCGATGCGAGAGCGGGCGATGGCTTCGGACGGCGCGACTCCCGGACGGCGCCGGGGCCGGAGCGACGCTCAATATTGCGGGCGCGGCGTCTCCTTGCCACGCGGCGGCAGCAGCGGATATTCGACCTTGGGCGCCTCGCCGGTCAGCGTCCCGAGGAAGGCGACGATCGCTTGGGTCTCGCGGGCGGGCAGCGTCTGCCCGAGCTGATGCTGGGCCATCACGCCGACGGCTTCGTCGAGGGACCAGACGTGGCCCGAGTGGAAATAGGGCGCGCGCAGCGCGACGTTGCGCAAAGGCGCGGCGCGGAACACGTAATCGTCGCCGCTCGCCTTGGTCACCACGCTGCGGCCCTTGTCGGCCGCGGGAAGAATCTCTTCCGTCGGCGCTTGCGCGACGCCGAAGCGGAAATACTGGCTTCCCCCGAGATTCGGCCCGTTGTGGCAGCCGGCGCAGCCCTTGTCCAAGAAGGCGCGCAGCCCCTGCTTCTCCGTATCGTTCAACGCCTGGTCGTCGCCCTTCAGGAATTTGTCGAAGCGCGCATTGGGCGTGACCAGCGTGGATTCGAAGGCCTCGATGGCTTTCGCCATGTTGTCGAAGGAAACCGGCGCGGGCTCCGCCGGAAAGGCCTTCTGGAAGGCGGCGACGTAGCCGGGCATGCTGCGCAGCGTCGCCTCGACCGCGGCCGGGGTGTTGTTCATCTCGACCGCCGCCTGCACCGGACCCTTGGCCTGCGCCTTGAGGTCCTCGGCGCGCCCATCCCAGAACTGCTGGGCGTTGAACACCGCATTGAGGACGGAGGGCGCGCGCCGCGGCCCGCGCTGCCAGCCGTGCCCCACCGAGGTGGAGCCGGTGTCGGCCCCGCCGAGCGAAAGATTGTGGCATGAGGCGCAGCTGATGAGCTGGCTCTTCGACAGACGCGGATCGAAGAACAATTCGCGCCCCAGCTCGACTTTCGCCGGGGTCACCTCGTTGTTCTTCACCGCCTGCGCCGCCGCGGCGGCTTCGATCGGCGCCGAAACGGAAAGCGCGTCCTTGCGCAAATCGTCGGCTTGCGCCGCCAGCGGCGCCAGCGCCAGCGCGCCGAGCGCGACCAACCAGGATCGAGACATTTGTGGCTCCTAAGGGGACGAGTCGAGGATGGGTTTCGCCGCCGCGCAGCGTCGGCCTTTTCCCAGCGCGCCGCCTAACACGGGAAGCGGCCGACCGCCAAGCGCCCCTTTGGGCCTGTGGCGGTCCTATTGCACTGAAATACAAGATGTTATAGCTGAAACACAACTATAGTTTTCGCCGCGGGCGCTTGCGGCGGATCCTCGCGACGACCCAGTCGCTTCGCGCAGCTCCGATAGTCTATCCAGGTAAAAATTTGCTGCCTTGCACAATCCTCTACGCGACGATGCTTGTCCTTTATTTGCGATGTGCTGCATCGCGGCGCCAATGTTCGCCTCCGCCGCTTGCCACGACGTGGCGAGAAGGGCATGATGAGCGTAAAGCGGCGCGCCAAGCTCCAACCGCGAACGCCGCGCGAGGGCAAATCACGGGGCAAATCACAGAGTCGGAGCGCCTGGGGCGGGGCTCGAAGCGGGGGAGGACGATCATGGTGGGCAAGCGGAACGCCGCATTGCTTCTGTCGGGCTTTTGTTTGATGGCCGGAACGGCGCTCGGTCGCGCCGAGCCGCTCGGACTGCCGCCCGTGCCGACGCCGGCCGACAATCCACAAAGCGCGGAGAAAATCGCGCTGGGCGAAAAGCTCTTCCACGACAAACGCTTCTCCGGCGACGCAAGCGTCGGCTGCGCGACCTGTCACGCCGACGACAAGGCCTTCACAGACGGCCCGCGCAAGACCTCGCGCGGCATCGGCGGCCAGTTCGGAACCCGCAACGCGCCGACTGTGGTCAACAGCGCCTATTTTTCGACGCTGTTCTGGGATGGGCGCGCCGCCTCGCTCGAGGATCAGTCGCAGCATCCGATGGTCAATCCGATCGAAATGGGGCTCGCGTCGCACGAGCCGGTGTTGAAGATCGTTCGCGAGGATCCCGCCTATGTGGAGGCCTTTCAGAAGGCCTTCGGCGTCGCGGGCGCCGGCGTCTCGCTCGAGCATGTGAAAAAGGCGATCGCCAGTTACGAGCGCACGCTGATCTCGGGCGATTCGCCCTTCGATCGCTGGTATTTCAAGGGCGAAACCTTCGCCATCGGCGAGGCGGCGAAGCGCGGCTTCGAGGTCTTCGTCGGCCAGGGCCGCTGCGTCTCCTGCCACGTCATCGAGCAGGATCAGGCGTTGTTCACCGACAACCGTTTCCACAACATCGGCGTCGGGATCAACAAGATCCAGGCCGAGGTTCCGCGCCTCGCCGCGGAGTTCCTCAAGGCCAAGGCCGCCGGGGGCTCCGTCGACAAATCGGTGCTGTCCGACCCCAAAACCTCGGATCTCGGGCGCTTCGCGGTGACGGCGAGCTTCGACGAAATCGGCGCCTTCAAGACCTCGACGCTGCGCAACATATCGGTCACCGGCCCCTACATGCACGACGGATCGCTGAAGACGCTGCGCGACGTCGTCAAGCATTACAACGAGGGCGGCAAGAGCCCGGGCGATCCGTCGGTCAACCCCTATCTTTCCGGGGGCATTCGCCCGCTCGAACTCAGCGAGAAGCAGATCGACGATCTCGTCGCCTTCATGGAGACTCTGACGAGCGCGCAATATGCGCAGGCCGACACGAAGGAAGGCGCGGCGCAATGATCCGTCGCGGGCCCCCAAAAGTCTCGAGGAACGGTAAGCCAAGGAACGCCAAGCCATGAGCAAACTCATCACCCGACGCAGCGTGATGGCCGCCGGCGCCGCCGGGGCGATCGGCACGATCGCCACGCTTCCCATCAGCATGGTGCGCCTCGCCTTCGCCGGCGAACGCGAGGACTTCTCCTTCACCTACATCTCCGACTCGCATATTCAGCAGATCAAGGGCGCGAGCTTCGTGCGCAACTGGGATCAGGGCTTGAAGCGCGCCGTGGCGGAAGCCAATCTGATCAAGCCGGAGTCGGACTTCGTCATGTTCGGCGGCGATCTCGCGCAGCTCGGCAAGCGCGAGGAACTGGATCATGGCGCGGAGATCCTGTCGCATCTGACGCCGAAACTGCGCTGCGTGCTCGGCGAGCACGACTATTACCTCGATCTCGGCGAATATTGGGGCAAGCTCTACGGCGCCCATTGGTACAGCTTCGACCACAAGGGCGTGCATTTCGTCGTGCTGAACTCGATCATCGTCAACGACGAATGGACGCATCGGCGCTGGCCGACGCCCGAGCGGCGCATGGCCGAAATGGCCGGGCTCGACAATCCCAACGGCTCGCCGTTCATGGTCGGCGAGAAGCAGCGCGAATGGCTGAGAGAGAATTTGTCGAAGGTCGGCCACGACACGCCGATCGTCGTCTTCTCGCATTCGCCTTTGCAGAAAATCTACAAGGGCTGGAATTTCTGGACCGACGACGCCGAGGAGGTGCAGGCGCTGCTGGCGCCCTTCGACTCCGTCAACGTAATCTACGGCCACGTTCACCAGATCCAATACAATCAGATCGGCAACATCTCCTTCAATTCGGTGATGGCGACGGCTTGGCCCTGGCCCTATCCGCAAAGCTATGCCCAGGCCGAAAGCCATCTGCCGGTGTTGACGGTTCCGATGAACCGCGGCGATCCCTTCTTCGAGCGGGACGCCACGGGGTGGCAGCTGATCGACGTGCATTCCGGCCGCGTCGCCGCGCATTACCAGCTGTGGGACAATCCCGCCCGCACCGTCGCTTTCGATCCCAAGCAAGGCCGCCCCGTCGACCTCGCCCATCAGGATCCGACCCAGCGCCGTCCGCCGCAATCCCACTATTGATCAGGAGACGACGATGCGTCCGATCATCTCTTTCGCCTTCGCGTTTGGACTGGCCCTTGCGGCGCAGGCCGCGCGCGCCGACGACTTCGCCAAGACCGACACCGACCGCTGGCAGGCCGAGTTTGCGCAAGTCGTGGCGCAGGGCCGCGCGCTTTGGACGGATGGCGCTCTCGGAACGAACGGCGTCGCCTGCGCGCAATGCCATCCCAACGCCGCCAACACGCATCCCGAAACCTATCCGAAGTTTCAAAAGCAGCTCGGCAAGGTCGCGCAGCTCTACGAAATGGTGAATTGGTGTCTGAAGAACCCGCTGGAGGGCAAGCCGCTCGCCGCCGACGATGCGAAGATGACGGCGATCCTGTCCTATGTCGCCTATGAGCGGCGGGGGGTGAAGCTGGCGCCGGGGACGCATTGACGGCGCTGGGGGGAATGGTCGTTGGAAATCGCGGCGACCCTCATCCGACCCTCGCTGACGCGAGGGCCTCCTTCTCCCGCAAGCGGGAGAAGGAGGGCGCGCCGCAGGATTCTAACTCAGTCTCAATTGGTTAAAGAAACCAAAAATGGAAGGGCGGATCCGTTCTCCCACTCGTGGGAGGTGGCCTCGCGAAGCGAGGTCGGATGAGGGTCGCTGCGGCTCCCAATCACGAACCGATCACTCCAGCCTCGCCGGCAGCTTGTCCTCGTCGGCCAGATTGGAAAAGCGCGTGATTTCGGCCTCGAAGGCCAGCCCCACCGTGCCGGTGGGGCCGTGGCGCTGCTTGCCGATGATCGCCTCGGCGCGGCCATGCGCGCGCTCCATGTCGGCCATCCATTTGATGTGCTCCTCCGAGCCTTCGCGCGGCTCCTTGTTCTTGAGGTAATATTCCTCGCGATAGACGAAGAGCACGATGTCGGCGTCCTGTTCGATCGAGCCGGATTCGCGCAGGTCCGAAAGCTGCGGGCGCTTGTCGTCGCGGCTCTCGACCTGGCGCGAGAGCTGCGACAGCGCCATGACCGGCACCGAAAGCTCCTTCGCCAGGGCTTTCAGACCCGTGGTGATTTCGGTCAGCTCCTGCACGCGGTTTTCCGAGCGCGATTTCGACCCCGCGAGCAGCTGCAAATAATCGACGACGAGGAGGTCGAGCCCCTTCTGGCGCTTGAGTCGCCGGGCGCGCGCGGTGAGCTGCGCGATGGAGATGCCGCCGCTCTGGTCGATGTAGAGGGGAATGCTCTGTATCTCGCGCGCGGCTTCGGCCAGTCGGCGAAACTCCACCTCGCCGATGTCGCCGCGCTTGATCTTGTAGCTCGGTATGCCGGCCTGTTCGGCGATGACGCGCGTCGCCAATTGCTCGGCCGACATTTCGAGCGAGAAAAAGCCGACGATCCCGCCATTGATCGTCTTATGCGCGCCGTCCGGCAGCACTTCGTATTGATAGGCCTTGGCGATGTTGAAGGCGATGTTGGTGGCGAGCGCCGTCTTGCCCATGCCGGGACGGCCCGCGACGATGATCAGATCCGACTTTTGCAGGCCGCCCATCTTCTCGTCGAGATCGAGAAGGCCCGTCGCCATGCCGGAGAGATGGCCGTCGCGCATATAGGCGGCGTTGGCCATGTCTACGGCCAGCGCCAGCGCATCGTCGAAACGCTGAAAGCCGCCGTCGTAGCGGCCGGTCTCGGCGATCGAATAGAGTTTGCGCTCGGCCTCCTCGATCTGCTGGCGCGGCGAGGCGTCGATCGGCGAATCGAAGGCGACGTTGACGACGTCCTCGCCGATGCTGATGAGTTCGCGGCGCACCGCGAGATCGTGGATCGTGCGCCCGTAATCCTCGGCGTTGATGATCGTCGTCGCCTCGGCGGCGAGGCGCGCGAGATAGGCCTGGATCGTCACGCCCTCGGGCAGTTCGAGGCCGCCGAGATGCGTCTTGACGGTTATGACGGTGGCGAGCTTGCCCATGCGGATGAGCTTCGCGCAGACCTCGTAGATGCGCCGGTGCAGCTCCTCGGAAAAATGCTCGGCGCGCAGGAAATCCGAGACGCGGTCGAAGGCGTCGTTGTTGATGAGCAGCGCGCCGAGCAGCGCCTGCTCGGCCTCGATGTTGTGCGGGGGAACGCGCGGCGCGCGCTCGGCGGTGTCGGCGACCTGATAGAGTCGACGAGTCGGCAAGGATTCGACAGCTGGCATCGCTTCGCAAAGGTTTGAGATGAGTCCTGCCGGCCTGCAAACGCGACGCGGAGACCGCTATGGACTGGCGCGAGAGTGGCGCCAAGCGGGCGGCGCCGCAAGCGCCGTTTGCGCGAAAGGCGCCGCGCGCGACGCCTTGCCCGGGCTATGCGCGTTGTCCACAGACGACAAAAATATTTCGGGCGCCGGCCTGCGAAATGACGCTTGCGCTGGCGGGGCGAATCGAGTCAGCGCTCATCCCCGACCGGCCAGCCGCCGATACTCCCCCAGCGCGTAACGGTCCGTCATCCCCGCGATGTAATCCGCCACCACGCGCGCGCGCTCCGCTTTTCCGCCCTGCGCGGCAAGATTCGCCCATTCGGCGGGCATCAAGCGCGGCTCCGCCATGAGAGCGGGAAACAGGAAGGAGATCGCCGCCCGCGCCTCCTCCCAGACGCCCATGATTTTCGGGTGGCGATACATGCGCTGGAACAGGAGGCCTTTCAGCTCGCGCTCGGCTTGAGCCATCGCCGGCGAGAAGGCGACGAGCGCGGCGCCGGCGCGGCGCACCTCGTCGGCGCTTTGCGGCTGGACCAGCGCCAGCCGCGTGCGAGACTGGTCGATGGCGTCCTCGACGAATCGGGTGATCACCCGCCGCGTCAATTCGTGGATCGTCCGCCCCAGCTCCAGCCCCGGATGCAATGCGCGCACCTCCCGCAAAAGCTCGGCGGCGAAGGGGACGCCGCCGAGATCGTCCAGCTTGAAGAGCCCGGCCCTCAATCCGTCGTCCAAATCGTGGGCGTTGTAGGCGATGTCGTCGGCAAGCGCCGCGCATTGCGCCTCGGCGGAGGCGAAGTGCTCCAGCTCCAGCGGAAAAGTCGCGTCGAATTCGGCCACATAGGCGCAGAGCGGCCGCGTCGCCTTGGGGCCGCGCAGGGGGCCATTGTGCTTGACGAGTCCCTCGAGCGATTCCCAGGTGAGGTCTAGCCCGTCGTAGCGCGCGTAACGCCGCTCCAGGAGCGTCACGACGCGCAAGGCCTGGGCGTTGTGGTCGAAGCCGCCATATTCGGCCATGCAGGCGGTCAGCGCGCCCTCTCCGGCGTGGCCGAAGGGCGTGTGGCCGAGATCATGCGCCAGCGCCAGCGTCTCGGCGAGGTCTTCGTCGAGCGCCAGCGCCCGCGCCAGGGCCCGGGCGATCTGCGCCACTTCGATCGTATGGGTGAGCCGCGTGCGAAAATGGTCGCCGTCGAGCGGCACGAAGACCTGGCATTTGTGGGCGAGGCGGCGGAAGGCGGTGGAATGCAGAATGCGATCGCGGTCGCGCTGAAACGCGCTGCGCGTGCGCGAATCGGGTTCCGGATACAGCCGCCCGCGCGAACGCGAGGCGTCGCAGGCGTAGGGCGCGAGGGGAAGTCGGACCGCCAGCTCGAAAACTCCCGTCATTGAAAGGGCGCCTTGGCGTCCTTATGATGTTAGGGATTAGTCGCGGCGCGAGACGCCGGCAAGACGGAACCCGGCAACGCCGGAAAGAGGGCTAAAAAAATGAGCGGCGCGGAAACCACAGTCGAGATCACGCAGGCGGCCGTGCGAAAAATCGCCGCTTTGCTCGTGGACGAGCCGCAGGGGGCCGCCTTCCGGGTCGGCGTCGAGGGCGGCGGCTGCTCGGGTTTCAAATATCTGTTCTCGGTCTCGCCGCAGCCGGCGGCCGGCGATCTGGTGCTGGAGCGGGACGGGGCGCGGCTCGTCGTCGACGAGACCTCCCTGCCCTTCCTCGAAGGCGCGCGCGTCGATTTCGTCGACGATCTGATGGGCCAGTCGTTTCGGGTCGTAAATCCCAACGCCGCCTCCTCTTGCGGCTGCGGCGTCAGCTTTTCGGTCTAGCCTTCAGGCTCGCTCCGCCATCCTCCGAAATTCCAACGGCGCCACGCACCGCCAGCCCAAGGGAGTAGAGCTTGGACGCGCTGTTCATCGGCCATGCCTACATCGACGTGACCATGCTCGCCGACGCTCTGCCCCGGGGCGACGAGAAGGCGGTCGCCCGGGATTACGCCGTTTCCTTCGGCGGCAACGCGGTCACGGCGGCCTTCTGCTGCGCCAAGCTCGGCGTTTCTCCCGATCTCCTGGTTCCGGCCGCGCGCGACTGGCTCGGCCATATGATGGCGGACATGGCCGCGACCTATGGGCTGCGGCTGCATACGCGGCGCGTGGCGCGCTCCTCGCTCAGCTTCGTCTTTCCGCAGGGCGGCCAGCGCTCGATTCTGCGGGCGCGCGACGACCATTATCTGCAGAGCTTTCCGCGCCTCGACCTCTCCTCGGCGCGGCTGCTGCATCTCGACGGGCACATGGGCGACGCGGCGCTGCATTACGCCAAAGCGGCGCGGGAAAAGGGCCTGCTGGTCTCGCTCGACGGCGGCGCCCTGCGCCCGGGTCTCGTCGAGCTCATGGACTATGTCGACGTGGCCATCGTCTCGATGGACCTCTGCCGCCAGATGCGGCTCGGGGAAGGCGAAATGCTGTCGCTGCTGCGCGGCAAGGGCTGCCGAATCGCCGGCGTCACCGACGGCGCGCACGGCCTTTTGTGGGTCGAAGGCGACGGCGCGCCGCGCCGCACGCCGGCCCTGCATGTCCCCTTGGAGAAGGTCGTCGACACGTCCGGAGCCGGCGACGTGTTCCACGGCGCCTATTGCGCGTCTTATCTCGAGCGGCCCGAGGCCCCGTGGGAAGAGCATTTCCTCTTCGCCCGCGCCGCCTCGGCCCATAAGGTGCAGCATCTCGGCAATGAGGCGGGTCTGCCCTCCAAGGCCGACATCGCCTTGGCGCAGCGGCGCTTCGGCGAGGCGGGCTGAGCCTCGTTGGCGAAGTTTTCAACACGTCGCGCCAAAAGGGGTTGGCAAGCGGCATGCCGCCGGGCTATATGCGCCGCTACGTTCCCCGATAGCTCAGCTGGTAGAGCACGCGACTGTTAATCGCTAGGTCGTAGGTTCGAGTCCTACTCGGGGAGCCATTCGCTTTCAGGAACTTGAAAGCAGCCGCGGAGAGGTGGCAGAGCCTGGTCGAATGCACCGCACTCGAAATGCGGCACACGGGAAACCGTGTCGGGGGTTCGAATCCCTCCCTCTCCGCCACTTCAGTCCCTGAGTGGGCACTGCGTTTACGCCATTTTTTCCGGTCAGCACCTGTAGTAGCCGGGACTTCGATCCCATGATCCGAACCTCGCCATCTGCGACCTCAACGCGCTGGGCGAGCGCACGGAGATGATCGCGGCGATAGCCACCCCCTTCAAGGCGGATATGCCGCCGCGCGGTTTCGGCGAAGGTGCGCACCATCTGCGGGGTAACGGCCTTGCTGCCGGAGTTCTCAAGCGTGGCCTGGGCGCGCTCGGCATCAGCCTTCGCCTGATCGCGGATGGCCTTCAGGCCGTCGATGCGGTCTTTGAGCGCTGGGTCATTCAAATCGGCGACGCCCGCCTCGATGGCGTCGTAGAGGCGCTTGAGGCGCGCTTCTGACTCCGCCGCACGCCTGTTCAGTTCGCCAATATGCTCATGCTGGCGCTCAGATCGCTCCTGCCGCCGATCGAGCACGGTGGCGAGGATCATTTCCAGCCTTTCGGGCTGGAGGAGACGGTCTTCGAGATGGCTGGCGACAAGATCGTCCAGCTTGTCCATTGGCACCGCCATGCCTTCGCAGGCTGTCGGCCCCTGCCGGGCTTTCATCGAACAGGCGTAATAACGATAGCGCCCGCCCTTGCCGGTGCGGATGGTCATGGCGCCGCCGCACTTGGCGCAGTGGATCAGGCCGGTGAGCATCGTCGGGCCGCTGATGACGGCGGATGGTGTCACCGTGGGATGTCGGGCCTTGAGTAGCGCCTGCACCGCGTCGAAAGTCTCGCGGTCGATGAGCGGCGGGACGGGCACGACCACGATCTCGCTGACGGATTTCAGCTCTTTGGACTTGGCCCGCTTGTTGAACTCATGCTCGCCCATATAGGTGCGGCGGGTGAGGATACGATGGACTTGGCCGATGCCCCAACGGCCGCCATCGCGCGTGAAGATACGGTTGCGGTTCAAGTGGCTGACGATGTTCTTCACGCCCATCTGGCCCTTGGCGCCGTCGCCGTGGAGCGCAAGCCGGTAGATCAGGCGCACCGTTTCAGCGTGGAGCGGGTCGATCTCGAGCTTCTTCTTGACCTTGGCGCCGCGTTGCTCGGCCGCCACGACACGGTAGCCGATGGGCGGCAGCGAACCGTTCCAAAAGCCCTGCCGGGCGTTCTCCTTCAAGGCGCGGATGACGTGCTTGGCGTTCTCCTTGGATTGATACTCGTCGAACAGCGCCATGATCTGCCGCATCATGACGTGCATGGGATCGTCGCCCATCTCCTGGGTGATGGAGACGAGCTTCACCCCATTCTTCGCGAGCTTCCGGACGTAAAATTCCAGTTCGAAGTGATCGCGGAAAAAGCGGCTGAACGAATGGACGATCACCACGTCGAACGGCGCGGGCTTGGACGTGCCCGCCTCGATCATGCGCTGAAACTCGGGGCGACGGTCATTGGTCGCCGACGCGCCCGGCTCTACATAGGTCTCGACGATCTGGTAGCCGCGCGAGACGCAATAGGCTTCACCCTGGCGCTTCTGGTCGGGAATTGACACATCATGCTCGGCTTGCCGCGCCGTCGAGACGCGCAAGTAAAGGGCGGCCCGTAGCGGCACGGTCATGGCGTATGTCTCCCTGTCACATCATCGGCACGACCCGAACAACTCATCGAAGATATCGCCGAACCACGCCTCGAACACATCCACCTCGGCTTCCGTGACCGGGACATGCTCGGGCCAGTCGTCGGTGATGATCCAGGTCGAGAGGTCATGCTTCGGCGGCCGGCCCGGAAACGGCCAAGGACAGCCCAGCAACGCTGCAAGCTGCTCGGACGCGGTGGGGGCAGGTCTTCGCGACGAACGGGACATCCCCACATCATCGCGCGGGTGCCAACCGGGCAGAATGGCCCATGTTTGCGCCACGCCGCGCCTGTGTTCACCCCGGCCACGGCGTTACTAATCATTCCTCCTTCTGGCTCGTTCTCGGCGACACCGCCAAGCCCAAGAACACCATCACAGCCTGATTGAGCCGGACCACATCTTCGTCATCCAGCCGTCCGATCCGATCGCCAACCTTGGACTTCGGGACGGTGGTGATCTTGTCCACCATTAGCCGAGAGGAAGAACGCAGGCCGTTGCGCTCATTCGGCTCTACCGGCAACCGGAACAGGGGGGCTTCTGTCGGGTCCGTGGTGAAGGAACAGACTGTAATCGAGTCCGTCGCGTCGAAGGCGTCGTCCTGCACGACGACGACGGGGCGCGGCTTGCCCGCATAGTCCTTGGCGCCGGAGACGGTCCAGATGTCGCCCCGCCTCATTCATCGTCCCAGTCAGAGACGGCGTCGATGAACGCCTGGTCATCGGCCGCATGGGCGCTCGCCGCCACGGCCAGCGATTGCCGATGCGCCTCCGCCCGGAAGGACGACGCGCGCACGTCCGGCACCCAAATCTGGATCGGCCGCAGGCCTTGGGCGCGCAGCCGGTCGCGGTGTTCCTGAACCTTCACCTTGGTGGGCTTGACGCCCCTCGCCGATGCCATGACCCGATCCTCCAACTAAGTTACATGTAACTTATCATAGGGCGCTGTGCAAGGGAGAGCGGATTCGGTTCAGCAGCGTACCCGGGAGTACCGGCGGCGGGACGCACATTGCGGTCATCCCATTGAATTTCCAACAAAAGCCCTCCCTCTCGGGCCTTCACGCACATTGACGGAAAGCGGCGCACATTGTGGAATCGGATTCCAAGCCATTGAAAACAAACAACCGGCCTGCGCCGCAATGTGCGGCTTTTTATCTTGCCCTCTCAATCGGAGCTGCTCCGACCACCAGCGTCACCGTTGCCCAAAAGAGCTACTTCGTCCTAAATAGCGCAACGAAAATGCAGCGGGATGGCGCCATGAAAATCATGTCGGCGCGAGAGGCGAAGAACGGCTTCGGCTTGATGATCGATACCGCGCGTGCAGAGCCGGTGCTGATCGAAAAGCACGGGCGCGGCGTGGTGGTGGTTGTTTCCGTGGATGAATTCGAGCGCCTTTCTCGACGAGCGGATGACGCCGGAAAGGAAACAACTGAGGCTAAGGGGGTGCAGAGACATGGCAGGGTCAACCTTCCAGACTAATCCTATCGACCTTCACCGACTGCTTGATGAGTGCCATCGGGGCATCATCCAGTTGCCGGATTTTCAGCGGAGTTGGGTCTGGGACGAAGATCGGATCAAGAGCCTGATCGCCTCGATTTCGCGTGCCTTCCCAGTCGGCGCACTCATGTCGCTGGACACCGGCGGGCCGGTCAATTTCAAACCCCGCCCTGTCGAGGGCGCACCTGCTGAAGCCCGCCAGACAGCGCCACAATCCCTTCTGCTCGATGGTCAGCAGCGCATGACTTCGCTCTATCAGGTGACGTTGCGCGGCAAGGTCGTGGAAACCGTCACGCCGAAAAAGAAGCGCGTGAAACGCTGGTTCTATCTCGACATTGCCAAGGCGATTGACGAGACGGCGGACCGCGAGGAAGCCGTGATCGGCGTACCTGAAGATCGCATGGAGCGCACGGATTTCGGGCGCGAAGTCACTCTCGATCTTTCCACGGCCGAAAGGGAATACGCCGCGCTGATGTTTCCCGTCAGCCAGGTATTCGATTGGGACACATGGCAGGACGGGTTCAACGACCACTGGTCAGGTGACGAGCACAAGGCGGTCCGCGAGCAGTTCCGTACATTCAAGAAAGAAGTGCTGGAAAACTTCAAGATGTATCGGGTGCCGGTGATCGCGCTCGATCGCTCGACCTCCAAGGAAGCGGTCTGCGTGGTGTTCGAGAAGGTGAACACGGGTGGCAAGCCGCTCGATGCCTTTGAGCTGGTCACGGCTATGTATGCCGCCTCCGGCCATGAACTGCGCAAGGACTGGTATGGCGATGGAGGTATTAAGGGCCGCCACCGGCGGCTCGCGGATACCCTGCGCCCAGCGGATTCCGATGCCGGTATTCTGGCCGGCGTCGGCAACACCGATTTCTTGCAAGCGATATCACTATTCTTCACCCGCGACCGGCGACGTGCCGCCGAACAGACGGGCAAGGGAGGCAAAGAATTGCCTGCGGTGTCGGGCAACCGGCAAGCCCTGCTTGATCTTCCGCTGGAGGCCTACAAACAATATGAGGCGCAGGTGGAACGTGGTTTCGTGCAAGCCGCCAAGTTCCTGCACATGCTCCATATCTATCGCATTTTCGATCTGCCCTATCAGTCGCAGATTGTGCCGTTGGCAGCGATCCTTGCCGACATTGGAGATGCTTGGGAGCATGAAGCCAACCGGGCAAAACTGGTCCAGTGGTATTGGAACGGCGTGTTTGGCGAGCTTTACGGTTCTGCCGTCGAAACGCGCATCGCCAAGGATTTCATGGAAGTGCCTGGCTGGCTAAGCGGCGGCGGCCCTGAGCCTTCGACGGTCAGCGAAACCATCTTCCGCTCCGACCGCCTGAAGACAATGCGGATGCGGCTTTCAGCAGCCTATAAGGGCATGAACGCCCTGCTGATGAAGGAAGGTGCGCAGGATTTCCGATCAGGCCAAAAGTTCGACCATACGGTGTTTTTCGGGGAGAACGTGGATATTCACCACATTTTCCCGCAGGACTGGTGCAAGACGCAGGGCATCAAGCCTGCCGTATTCGATTCCATCATCAACAAGACTCCGCTGTCATATCGTACCAACAGGATCATCGGTGGCGTTGCGCCAAGCGAATATTTGGCGAAGCTGGAAAGCGGAAACAGCTCCACGCCGCCAATCACCCGCCAGAAGCTGGACACCTATTTGCAATCGCACCTGATCGACCCCGCCCTTCTCCGTGCCGACAAGTTCGAGGCTTTCATGGAAGATCGGCAGAAACGCCTGCTGGGTCTCATTGAACAGGCGATGGGCAAAGCAGCCTATAGCGGCAATATCCCAGAAGAAGGCGAGGATGACGAGGCGGTTGAGGATGGCCCGGAGGCTTCCAGGCTCCTTGCCGCAAGCTGATAGCGAGTTATTTGGCGAGTTCTATGGTAGAGCTACAGCGAAAACGTAGTGATCATCGCTATCGCTCGCGGCCCGCCACTCACCGATTCCACGCTATGACGCGCGGCTCCGTCGGAACGCCGCGGCATCGCGATCAACGGTGATTTTCGGCGTCCTTGAATGGGTTGAAGACCATCGCGCCCAGACCTGCAACGTCGCGGTCGTTGCGCGTCACCAGCGTCAGGCCATTGGTCAAGGCGGTCGCCGCGAGCAGACCATCGATCGCCGGGACGGGTCTGATGGCGCTCATGCGACCCCATTGGTCGGACACCGCGTCGTCTATGCCGAGCACGCGACCATTGAACGCAGCTTCCACGTCACGCAACCAGCGTTCCAGCGCCGCCGCCTTGCCTAGGTCCCGAGGGCGGGCAAGTTCGACGCCCTTGCGGATCTCGCCAAGAACGAGCGTGCTCAGAAACAGATCCTCATCGGCAACGGACGCGTACCAGCTGGATACGTTGGCGTCGCAGCGTGCCCCCTTTCGGACTTCGGAAATGATGTTGGTGTCGATCAGGTAACTCACAGATCGACGTCCCGTGCCGGCGCCCGACTGCGATCGAGGTCGACCCCTTCGAGCGGCGCGGACGCAAGCAGCGCCTTCAGACTCACTTTGGGCGGCTCGACAAAGCGTTGCTGAAGCAGCCTTCGCGCCTCGACCTGGCGCGAAGGATCGGACAAGGCGGAAGCCACACGGCGAACGAGGCTCGCATCTTCCTTGCGGACGTTGACTTCGACCCGCACGAAACCCTGGCTCACCATTCGCGCTCTGTGCGTCGCGACAGGGGATTTTTCTCCAGACATTCCGATCGATCCTCCATATCCCCGGAAATTTTACCGGAAATATGCTCGGCGCGCAAGGAGGCGACGGCGCCCGCCCCGCCCTCACGGCCAGCAGGACCGCTCCTTCGCCAATTTTCGCGCGCTTCCCTCGGTTTTCATCAGCCAGGCCGGAACATTCGCGCTGTCCACCACGTAATTCGACGGCGGCTCGCGGTCGCCGGCGGCGTAACCCGCCTCCATCAGCGAACAGTCGCTGAGCGCATAGGCCGGCCGGGACGTGGTCAGCATCAGTTCGAAGATGATCGCTGGGCTCCCCGCGGCGAGCAGCGCGCATCCCAGCATGAAGCCGCGTCGCGACAGATTGGCGTCGAACAGGATCCAGGCGAAGGTGAAGGAGGTCACGACGACGGGGGCAATGGAGCCGCGCGTCATCAGATCGTGGTTCGGGCCGAACTGAAAATACGGTAGAACGATCAGCGCCAGGAGATTCACGAGATAGAGAAGCAGCAGCCGCTTCGGGACCAGCGCGCGATGCGCCAGGATGAAGGCGGCGTGCAGAAACACCAGCGCCACCAGCGGCGGAAAGCCCGCCGCCTCGCCGTTCACGGGCGCGACGCCGTGCGAGATCGTGGCCGCGGCGGTCACCATATAGACGGCGATCGGCAGGAAGCACAGGCCGATGAGCGCGGCGAGCCAGAGGCGCGGGCTCGCGAGTTGGCGCCGCCAATCCGCCAGGACGATGCAGATCGCCCAGATCGCGGCGGGGACGACCGCGAGCGGCGACCAGAAGGCGCAGCCGGCGATCGAAACGGCCAATGTCCCGGCGTCGCATTGCGATCGCGTCGAGAGCAGCATCAAGGTCGCCAGCCACCAGGCCGGCAACGCGTGATTGGGGACCCAGGCGAACTGATGAAAGGCCCCCCAGGGCTTCATATAGGGACGCCAGGCGTCGAAGGCGCTCGCCGTCGCCGGATCGAAGGCGGGAGGTTCGCCCTGCCCCATCGCCGCCAGCAGCAGCATCGTTCCCAGCAGCGCAACGCTGCCGAACAGCAGCATGACCAGGACGTGCCGCCAGCCGCGGCCGAGCGTTCCGAGGAGATAGAGGATCGCGCCGAGCAGCAGGCCGTTCTGCGCCCATAGCGCGACATGCGCGGCGTAGAGGCCGAAGACCCGGCCGAAAGCCGCAGGGATCATGTACATCGCCAGCGGCGCGCGCAAAAGATAATCGGTCGAGCCAACGCCATAGACGACCGGAAAGCCCTGGCTCAAATCCGCCAGCACGGCGTCGCGAATGCGCCAGTCCGGCGGGGGATGGAAGACGTGCATCGCGCCGCCGAGCACCAGCATCGCGCCCGCCAGCGCAATGGAGAGCGCCAGGCGCTTTACGTCGACCTTTGCGTCGAGCGGCCCGTCCGTCGAGCAGGGGCCTCGTTGCGCGATCAGGCCGAGCGCGCCGACGCATCCCGAGATCACCAGAAAGGCCGGCAGCGGGCGCAGCGCGGCGGCGAACAAGAGCGACGGCAGCAACAGCACGAAAGATACGAAGATCACGACGCTGCGGTTGCGGAGCACGAAGGAAGCCTCGAGCGGCTTCGCGAGGACCAGCGCCTGTGTCATGAATGCTCCGAAAAATCGATCCCAGCCGGCGGTTCGCCGCGTGGCTTGGGCCTATGGCCGGTCGACGCCGCGCGTCGGAGGCGTTGCGAGGCCCCTCGCAAGGCTTAACGCCGGCGCCGTAAATTTTGCGTGAAACGCGGAAGAGCCGAGCAGGATCGCCCGCCGCTGCCCCTTGGAGCAAGTCCCGCGGCGCGCTACAAACCGACGACGCGCGGGCTGGGACGTCGCGCAGGAGGAGAATTTCGATGCGACCTTCGAGGCAGTCGTCGTTTTTCGCCGCGCTGGCGCTGTCTTTCCTCGCCGCGCCGGCTCCGGCCGAAACGCTGGCGAAGGACACGGAGCTGCACGCCAAGCCCAGCGCCCGTTCGGCGACGCTGGCCGTGCTCGGCGCCGGGCTGGAAGTGACGGTGGAGCGCGCGCGCGGCGACGGCTGGAGCCGCGTCTCCGCCGGCGAAGCCAGCGGCTGGCTGCGCGGTTCGGCGCTCGCGCCCTATAATCCGGGCTGCGACCTCGGCTATCCATACTCCGGCAGCGCCCGCTATTTCGACGGGCTGACCGCGCTGCGCACGTCCGAGCCGCTCGGCTTCATTTTCGGCCGTCACGTCTCGCGACCGTGCTGACCCGTCACTGCACGCGCGCGAGATCCGTCTGCGGCGCGCGGCCGTCGCGATCGCCGAATTTGGCGCGATAGACGACGAAGTTCTCCATCACCCGCTGCACGTAGTTGCGCGTCTCGGAGATCGGAATGCGCTCGACCCAGTCGATCGGATCGACATTGTCGCGGCGCGGATCGCCATAGGCGTCGATCCATTCCTTCACCCGCCGGCCGCCGGCGTTGTAGGCCGCGAAGGTGAGGAGATAGGAGCCCTTGTGCTCGCCGAGCAACAGGCCGAGATGCGCCGCGCCGAGTTGCGCGTTGAAGGCGGGTTCCGTCAGCATCCGCCGCAAGTCGAAGCCGACGCGTGCGACGGAGGCCGTATGCCGCGCCGTCGAGGCGATCATCTGCATCAGACCCATGGCCCCGGCGCTCGACACCGCATGCGAATCGAAAGCGCTTTCCTGCCGCGCGATCGCATAGACGATCGAGCGCGGCGCCGAACCGGGCAGGAAAGTGAATTTCGGCACGCCATAGGCGGGGAAGGCCGCGTCGTCGATGGCGATGCCGCGATAGGAGGCGAGCTTGCCCAGCGTGAGCGAGAAACGCGCGTCGCGCGGGCGCTGCGCCGTTTCGGCGAGCGCCGCGACCTGCGCGTCGCCTGTGAGGTTTTTCGCCGCTTCGGAAGCGAGCGTCGTCGCGGCCTCCTTCTCCTCGGCGGCGAGCAGCAGCTCCACGACGCGCACGGATTCGTCGCGCGCGTCGCCTTCGGCGGCGATGGGCGGCGGCCGCACCGGCGAGGCCTCCGAGCCGAGCTTGGCGAGCGCCAGCTGACCGTAGAAGGTCGTCGAATGAATCGCCGCCTCGCGATAGTAGTTTTGCGCCAGCGCGTCGTCGGCCTGCGTGCGGCGCGCCTCCGCCGCACGGCCGCGCCAATAGGCGGCGCGCGATTTCGAGATCGGCGTTTCCGCGATCCGCACCAGCTTGTCGAAATGGCGCTCCGCCGCGTCGATGTCGCCGAGGAAGCGCAGCGCGATCCAGCCCGCGTGGAATTCCGCTTCGACCTGCAACTGGTTCGTGCGCGCCGCATGGGCCGCGCAAAGCTCGTAGGCGCCGCGCGCATCGCCCAGATCGAGCAGCTTGCGCGCCAGCATGCGCCGCTCGGTCCACCAGGCGTCGCCGTCTATGACGAGTTCGCGCGCCGTCGGCGCCTTGCGCAGCAGCGCGGCGGCCTCGGCGAATTTGTCCTGCTTGCGCAGCATGTGGACCCGCGCGAACAGCAGGCCCGGATCGTTCTGCAAGGACGGCGCGACGCTCGCGAACAGCTTTTCGCCGGCGACTTCGTCGTTGGCGGCGGCGCGCACCCGCGCGAGCAGCGCCACGTCCTTGCCGGCGAGCTCCGCGACGCGGATCGCCGCGCCGTTCTTCTCGGCGTAGAGCAGCCGGTCGGCGCGATATTTGTGATCTTCCGCCGACAGAAACTCGGAAAACTCCTTGCGGATCGCGTTCTCGGTCGATTCGTTGAAATCGTCGTTGCGCCAGGCCTCCTGGATCAGCGCGCTGGCGGCGACGAAATCGCCGTCGCGCGCGAGGACACGCGCCAGGGCGACCTTGCCGGCCGCGGTCAGCGGCGGGCGGGCGGCGAAGAAATCCTTGATTCTCGCGTCGGAATGCGGGTCGCCGTACAGCGCCTCCTCGGCGCGGCGCCGCAGCCACTCCTGCGCGGGCCAGTTCGGATGCGCCGCGGAAAAGCGGGTCAGCCGAACGAAGCCGGCTTCGCGCGGATGCAGCCGCAGGCCCGTCCATTGCGCGGCGGTCGCGGCGAGCGGCGCTTTCAAATTCTGCGCGAGCGCGTCGCCTTGCGCGAAATCGCCGGAGCGATAGGCCGCGAGCGCCGCCTGAAAGGCCGCCGCTTCGTCGCCGAGGAGCTGCGCGACGTGGAGCGCCGGCGGCGCGTCCAATTCTTCGCCGCGCCGCAGGTCGACCGCCGCGGCATAGGCGAGGAGAGGCGTATCGGGGCCCGGAAACAATGCATGTTCCGGCAAGGAGGGCGTCAGCAGCGTTTCGCCGGCGCGGCGGCGCAAGAAGCGTTCGAGACTTTCGGACGCGCCGCGAGCCTCCACCGCCTCGGCGGGCGGCGTCGCCTCCATCGCCTCGCGCAGACGCGCGGTGTCGACGCGAGAGGCGTGCTGCGGCGCGAAGCGGGCGCCCAAGGCCACGGTCAACGCCACGAGGGCCGCCGCGGAGCCGTAAAGCTTTATCGATCTTGCCCAGCCGGCGTTCATGGCTCAGCGCTCCTCAATCGACGATCGGGCGACGCACGCCCGAGATGCTTGGGCCTAAACCGCGATGTTCGCCCAGGATGGTTTCCAATCCGTCAATGCGCGCCACGCCGCACAGCGACAATCCGGGGCCTTTCCTCACGGGCGGTCAAGGTCTATGACTGCTGAATCGCATGATATGAATGCGATTGAGGCGGCGGCAAGGCGCAAGGAAAGCATTGAGCATATGAGCAAAGCAGCGATTTTCCACGGCTCGATCACGGCGCTGGTGACGCCTTTTTCCGGCGGCGTCGTCGAATTCGACCGCTTGCGCGAACTGATCGACTGGCAGATCGACAACGGCACGCACGGACTTGCGCCGGTCGGAACGACGGGAGAGAGCCCGACCCTGTCGCACGAGGAGCATGGCGCCGTGGTCTCCGCGGCGATCAAGGCGGCGCGCGGACGGGTTCCGGTGATCGCCGGGGCCGGCTCCAACAACACGCGCGAAGCCGTGGCGCTCGCCGGCCACGCCGAGCGCGCCGGCGCCGACGGTCTGCTCGTGGTGACGCCCTATTACAACAAGCCCAATCAGGAGGGGCTTTATCTGCACTTCAAGGCGATCAACGACAGCGTCTCGATCCCGATCATCATCTACAACATTCCGCCGCGCTCGGTGATCGACATGAGCGTGGAGACGATGGCGCGGCTCGCGGAGCTGAAGAACATCGTCGGCGTCAAGGACGCCACCGGCAACGTCGGGCGCATTTCGTTGCAGCGCCAAGCGATCGGCCCGGATTTCATCCAGCTGTCCGGCGACGACATCACCGCCCTCGCCTGCATGGCGGCCGGCGCGCATGGCTGCATCTCGGTCGTCTCCAACATCGCGCCGAAGCTCTGCGCCGATTTACAGAATGCGGCGCTCGCCGGGGATTTCAAGACCGCGCTGGCGATTCAAGACAGGCTCGTGCCGCTGCAAGTCGCGACCTTCCTCGAGGCCGGCGTCACCGGGGCCAAATACGGCCTCTCCCTGCTCGGCAAATGCGCGGAGGAAGTGCGGCTTCCCCTGGTGCCGAGCGTGCAGGCGACGAAGGACCGCATTCGCGCGGCGATGGCGCATGCCGGAATTTTGGATGGTCAGGCGAGGCCGTGACGGAAAAAACCGAAACGAATTTCAAGGTCGTCTCGGAGAATCGCAAGGCGCGTTTCCACTACGAGATCGGCGAGACCTTCGACGCGGGCCTCGTGTTGACCGGCACGGAAGTGAAGTCGTTGCGCACCGGAAAGGCGACGATCGCCGAAAGCTATGCGCATGTCGACAGGCATGGGGAAGCTTGGCTCGTCAACGCCACCATTCCCGAATATCTCTCCGGCAACCGCTTCAACCACGAGCCCAAGCGGCTGCGCAAACTTCTGCTGAAGCAGCGCGAATTGGCGAAGATGGCGCAGGCGGTCGAACGCGAAGGCATGACCATCGTGCCGCTGCGCCTTTATTTCAACCCGCGCGGCAGAGCCAAGCTGCAACTCGCCCTGGCGCGCGGCAAGAAGCTGCACGACAAGCGCGAGGTGGAGAAGAAGCGCGACTGGAACCGCGAAAAAGGCCGGCTGCTGCGCGATAAGGGATAGCGCGCGCCGAAGAATTCCTGCCGAATCGAAAATGCGAGCCTGGAGGCTCGCGGTCCACGGGCGCGCCTGGACAGCGAGCCTCCAGGCTCGCAACTTTGTTTCTCCAAAAAGACCGCCGGCGAGACGGTCTCGCCGGCGTCGAAAGACCAGAGGAAGCGGCTGGGGACTTACTCTTCGCCGTCCTCATGAGTGGCGGCCGCGGTCTGCGGGACCGGGCGGCGCTCCTGGAAGCGCTGCATGCGCTCGGCGCGCTCGCCGGGGTCGCGGCCGATCTTGCCGACGAGGTGGATGAGGTCGACGAATTCGTCCGCCTGGCGCCGCAGTTCGTCGGCGATCATCGGCGGCTGCGTGGTGATCGTCGAGATCACCGAGACTTTCACGCCCTTGCGCTGAACCGCTTCGACCAGCGAGCGGAAGTCGCCGTCGCCCGAGAACAGGACCATGTGGTCGATGTGCTCGGCCATCTCCATCGCGTCGACTGCGAGTTCTATGTCCATGTTGCCCTTGACCTTGCGGCGTCCGAGCGAATCGACGAACTCCTTCGTCGGCTTGGTGACCACGGCGTAACCGTTGTAGTCCAGCCAATCGATGAGCGGACGGATGGAGGAATACTCCTGATCCTCGATCAGCGCCGTGTAATAGAAGGCGCGGATCAGCGTGCCCTTGGCTTGGAACTCGCGCAGCAAGCGTTTGTAGTCGATGTCGAAGCCGAGGGATTTGGCGGTCGCATAAAGATTCGCGCCGTCAATGAATAGGGCAATTCGTTGTTGGTCTGCCATCTTGATCTCGCATTCCGGTTCTGAGTTGCAAACGATCGTCTCGCTGCATCGTCGCCCGACGCCTCCTCAGGCGACGCCAAGCAAAACGAGACTTGGGTTCAAAGCTACGACATCGTCAATCCCGGCTCCTCGCGGAGACCAACAGGTGAAAGGCGGCTGAAGCTTGCTTTCGTTTGGATGCGGATGTCGTCGCCCGCCCGGAGACAGCCCGGGACTATGACACTTTATTTGCGCTTTCGGCGTCTTGCGTCAAGGGCTTATCCGTCTGATTGGCGTAAATTGCGTGCCGGCTTCGTTAAATTTTGGCAAGCTTGGCGTGGCGAAACGGAATTCGAGCCACCGGCGGGTCCGCGACGCCGCAGTTGCGGCCCGCCGCGCCAGAGCCTACCCTGCCGGCGGCCAATTCCCCTTGGCCTCGCTTTTTGGGACGAATGCGGGAGCCGCCTTGCCCGATCTAGCCTACAGCCTCATCTCCTTCGCCGCCTATTTCGCCGCGGCGGTCGCCTTTTGCGCGGTGTTCTGCGTCGTCTACGTTTGGTTGACGCCGCATCGCGAATTCGAGCTGATCGTGCGCCAGCACAACGCCTCGGCGGCGGTGGCGCTCGGCGGCAGCCTGATCGGCTTCGCCGTCGCGCTCGCGGGGGCGATCCACAACACTTCCAGTCCGTTGGAATTCGCCGTCTGGGGCGTCGTCGCCTTCGTCACGCAAGTCTTGGCCTACCAGTTGGCGCGGCTCGGCCATCCCGGGCTTTCCGCGGCCATAGAGCAAAATGCGCTGGCCGCCGCGCTTTGGGTCGCCGCCGTCTCGATCTCGGCGGGGATCGTCAGCGCCGCCTGCATGAGCCCGTGAGCCGATGGCCAGCGGTCAGAAGGATTTCGGCCGGCGCAGCGTGAAGCCGCCACCGGTGATCACCCATGCGCCCGAAGGCCTTTCGGGTTCGCAGCCGATCGGCGACCGCCGCTTGCGCACGACGTCGATCGCCGTCGCGACGCTGGGCGTGGGGTCGGCCGTCATGCTTTTCGCGCTGCTCGAACTGGGTCACCGGTCCCAAAACTGCGGTCCCCCCGACGACGTCCATCCAGGCCGCGCGCCCTGCGCGACATCGAACGGCTCGAGCGGCGGCGGACACGGCGGCGGCGGTTGGAGCGGCTCGTCGACTTCTTCATCCTCGTCCAGCGGCTCCGGCGCGCATGGCGCCTCTTTCGGCGGATTCGGCGCCTCGGGCCACGGCCATGGCGGCGGCGGCGAGTGAGGCGCGAAATCTCGCCCCCGCGCCCGAATCTCGAAGCGCATTTCAAGGAGATCGGCTTCCGCTTCGCCTCGCCGGACGGGGAAATCTATTGGGACGAATCGGCGCGCTACGTCTTCACCCTCGACGAGATCGAGAACCGGCTGGAGCGCGCGACGCAGGATCTGCACGCCTTGACGCTGCGGCTGGTCGACGGCGTCGCCAAGAGCGAAGCGCAAATGGCCCGGCTGGGGATTCCCGCCCACGCTTTCGAGGCGATCCGCAAGAGCTGGATCCGGCGCGATCCCTCGCTGCATGGGCGCTTCGACTTCGCCTATGGCGGCGAAGGCGCGCCCAAGCTACTCGAATACAACGCCGACACGCCCACCAGCCTCTATGAGTCCGCCGTCGTGCAATGGTTCTGGCTGGAGCAGATGGTCGAGCGCGGGCGCTTGCCCAAGGGCGCCGATCAGTTCAACTCGCTGCACGAAAAGCTGATCGCGCGCTGGCGCGAGATCGCGCTCGGCCGTTTTCTGCATCTCGCCTGCATGGCGTCCAGCGTCGAGGACGCGGGCACGACCTCCTATGTCGAGGATTGTGCGAGAGCCGCCGGCTTGCAGACGCTGGCGCTCGACATGGGCGACATCGGCCGCGACGGGCCCATCTTCGTCGACCGCGAAGGGCGGCGCATCGACTTTCTCTTCAAGCTCTACCCTTGGGAATGGATGTTCGCCGACGCCTTCGGCAAGACCCCGGCATTGCCGAACACGCGCTATGTCGAGCCGCCGTGGAAGATGATTCTCTCCTCCAAGGGCATGCTGGCGCTGCTGTGGGAAATGGCGCCCGGCCATCCCAACCTCCTGCCCTGCTTTTTCAAGGACGACCCGCGCGCCGCGTCGCTCGGCGCGCGCTATGCGCGAAAGCCGCTGTTTTCGCGCGAGGGCGCGGACATCGAGCTGGTCGACGGAGCGTCGCGCGTCAAGGGCGACCCCGACGGCTACGGCGCCGAGGGCTTCGTGCGCCAAGCGCTGTGCCCCCTGCCCGATTTCGACGGCCGCCGGCCGGTGCTCGGCTGCTGGATCGTCGGCGACGCGCCGGCGGGCATGGGGGTGCGCGAGGACGATTCGCCCATCACCTCGAACCGCTCGCGCTTCGTTCCGCATGCGATCGTCGGCTAGAGGCTCGCCAAGCGAGGGCGTTTCGCGTTAGGTCGGTCGCCAAGACGACCCCTGCGAGCGAAAAACATGCTGCTTTGGACCGGCCTCGGCAATCCCGGCCGCGACTACGCCGACAACCGCCACAACATCGGCTTCATGGCGCTCGAGGCCATTTCGCGCGCGCATGGCTTTTCGGCGCCGCGCGCGAAGTTTCACGGGCTCTTGTCGGAGGGGACGATCGCCGGCGAACGCGTGCTGCTGCTGGCGCCGCAGACCTACATGAACGACTCGGGCCGAGCCGTCGGCGAGGCCGCGCGCTTCCACAAGATCGATCTCGCCGACATTTTGGTCTTCCACGACGAACTCGACCTTGCGCCGGGAAGATTGCGGGTCAAAGTGGGCGGCGGCGACGCCGGCCACAATGGACTGCGCTCGATCACCGCGCATTTGGGCGCCAATTACAAGCGCGTGCGACTCGGCATCGGCCATCCCGGCGACAAGGCGCGCGTGCATGGCTATGTTCTGAGCGATTTCGCCAAGGTCGAACGGCCCTGGGTCGAGACTCTTTGCCAGGCGATCGCCAAAAACGCCGCGGCGCTCGTCAAGGGCGACGACGCCGGGCTGCAGAACAAGGCGCATCTCGCGATGGAGGCCGCCGGTTTCGGCGCGGTCAAGAAGCTGGGGGAAACATGATGCGGATTTTGCTCGCGCTCGCCTTGATCGTCCCCGCCGTCGCCCTCGCGGACATCGCGCCGCGCTTGCCGACGCCTCCCGTCCCGGCCCCTGCCCCGTCGCCCCCGCCGCCGAGACCCGTGCAAGTCTTCGGCGAGGACAATCCCAAATGCGCCGAATGGACCGACGGCTGCATCGTCTGCAAGCGTCAGGACGACCGGAGCGTCGCCTGCTCCATGGTCGGCGTCGCCTGCCTTCCCGCCGAGCCGGCCTGCACGAGAAACGCGCCATGAGCGCTCCGGCGAGGGATTTTTAGGCGATTGCGCGCTCGGGCCTTTCGCATTCATCCGCAAAGGCCTATATTCGCTCCGTCGTCGCTCGCGGCGACTATGGCGATAAACGAGCTTCGGAATAAACCTATCGGACCCGGGGGCGGTACCCGGCGCCTCCACCCGAGACCGAGCGGCCAGACTGGCGGCGCGGTTTCGGTCTGGGGTGGGGGCGAAATAGGATTGACGAGGGCGTAAAGGAAGATCTTTTGCTCGGCATGATACCGCCGTTATCGGGTCAAACCTATAGTTGCGAATGACAACTATGCTCCGGTGGCCGTCGCCGCGTAATGCGGCGCCCAAACTGGGAACCAAGTCCTAAGGGTTAGCGCCTTTAGGCGGGGCTCGGAGGCGCCTGGCAACAGAAGCCTCCACTTCCTCCCCCGACCCGCGGCGACGCGCGGTCGATCACAGCTTCGCGGAGCGTCATGGCCGCCGACCACTTTCGCTACGATCTCCTGGTGCAGAACGCCTATCGCGGCGTCGTCAGAAAAGTCTTGGCCAAAGTCGCGGCGCGCGGCGATTGGCCGGGCGATCATCATTTCATGATCAGCTTCCGCACCGACGCCCCGGGCGTGAAAATCTCGCGCCGCCTCGCCGAGGAATGGCCGCAGGAGATGACGATCATCCTGCAGCATCAATTCTACAATCTCGTCGTCGACGAGGTGGGCTTCTCGGTGACGCTGTCCTTCCGCGCCGTGCCGGAGACGCTCTACATCCCCTTCGCCGCGATCAGGGCCTGCTCCGACCCCTCGACCACCTTCGCCTTCAAATTCAACGTCGACGGCGAGGAAGAGGACGTGGAGACGCAAGCGCAGAAGCGCAAGGGCCCGACGTTGGTGCGCGCGGACGCGCAGGAAAGCGAAGCGCCGCCGGCGAAGCCCGCCAAGGCCGAGACGCCGCCGCCCGCTCCGCCGGCGCCCATGGAACTGCCCAAGAGCGCAGGCGACAAGATCGTCTCCATCGACGCCTTCCGCAAAAAGCCCTGAGCCCCGTCGATGGGCGACATCGTCAATCTGCGCCGCGCCCGCAAGCAGCGCGAAAAAGCCTCGAGCGAGATCGACGCCGCCGCCAATCGCGTCCGCTTCGGCCGCCCCAAGGGCGAGAAGCGCGTCCAAGCCGCGCAGCGGAAGTTGGAGCGGGATCGACTCGACGCGCATCGGCTGGAGCCGGGCGCCGCCAAGGAAGAGGCGTGACCCTGGACCGCGAGCCTCGAGGCTCGCCGTCCAATCTGGTGCAAAAGCGCTCCATCGCCATCGCCGGCCATCGCACCAGCGTATCGCTGGAGGCGGCGTTTTGGGCCGCGCTAAAGTCCTATGCTCGAGAGGACGGCGTGTCTCTGGCGGCGCTGGTCGCGCGCGTCGACACGGCGCGGGGCGGCGCGAATCTCTCCTCCGCCCTCAGGGTCTACGCCCTGGAGCGTGCGGCGGGGCCGGCGGAGGGCTGAGCGCGCGACTCACGCGCCCAAAAGATGCAGCGCCAGCTCGCGGCGATGCGGGCGGCGGCGATGCTCGATCAGAAACACGCCCTGCCATGTCCCGAGCATGAGCGCCCCGCCGATCAGCGGGATCGACAGCTGGGTCTGCGTCAAAGCGGCGCGCAGATGCGCGGGCATGTCGTCCGGCCCTTCGCTGTCGTGCTCGTAGCTCCCGTCCTGCGGCGCGAGGCGCGCCAAAAATCTTTCGAGGTCGCGCAGCACGGAGGGGTCGGCGTTCTCCTGGATCAGCAGCGAGGCCGAGGTGTGACGGCAGAAGACGGTGAGCAGGCCGGTCTGCATGTTCTGCGCGGCGACGAAATCGGCCAGCGCTTCGTTCAGCGCATGAAAGCCCGCGCCACGCGTGTCGATCCTCAGCAGAGTGGCGGCTTGGCGCATGAGACGGCTTTCGATGGGCGCGGGACTGCCGAAGCCTATTGTCCGGCCCTCGACCGCGCAATGGGCAAAGCTTCTCGGATCGAAGCGTCGTTGCGCACATTGCGCCTTGCGGTTCGGACGCGCTAAATGCCGCGCGTCGCAGGGAGACGCGCGCATGCCGAAGACCGCCGAAGCCCCCATTCACCGCAACTACCGCGCGCGCGACGGGCTGCGCCTACATTACATAGACTATCCGGCGCCCGGCGACGCCCTGCCGCTCGTCTGCATTCCCGGCCTGACGCGGCCCGCCGAGGATTTCGAGACGCTGGCGCTGGCGCTCAACGCGCAAGGCCGACGCGTGCTGGCGCTCGACTATCGCGGGCGCGGCGATTCCGAATGGGATCCGGATTGGTCACATTACGACATGGCCGTCGAGCAGGACGACATTTTGCGCGCGCTCGCCGACGCGAAGGTCGTCGAGGCGGCCTTCTTCGGCACCTCGCGCGGCGGGCTGCACACGATGCGCCTCGCCAAGGCCTATCCGCCGCTCGTCCGCGCCGCCGTGCTCAACGACATCGGCCCGGAACTGCATGTGCCGGGGCTCGTGCGCATAAAGCGTTACGTCGGCAAGCTGCCGCCGCTCGTCTCGATGCAGGACGCCGTCGGCCTCACGCGCATGACGGCGGGCTCGGCCTTTTCCGGCGTCACCCCGGAGCAATGGGAAACCTACGCGAAGCGCAGCTTCCAGCAAGGCCCCGACGGCGTGGCGCTGCGCTACGACCCCGAACTCGCCCACACGCTCGACGCAGTGGCGCCGGACATGGTTCCTGAGGATTTTTGGCCGGACTTCCTGGCGCTCGCCGAAAAGCCGCTGCTGACGTTGCGCGGCGAAAATTCCGACATTCTGACGACGGAAATTCTGGAGCGGATGGAAGAGGCCGCGCCGGACATGGAGACGCTGATCGTGCCCGGGCAAGGCCACGCGCCTTTGCTGATGGACGCGCTGACGATCGACCGCGTCGCCGATTTTTTGGCCGAAGCCGAGTAGCCGCCGATGACCGCCGCCGAGCCCAATTTTTTCGACCAATGGAGCGTCTACGCAAGGGTCGTCGCCGCCGACTACATGTTCCATCGCGACATCGGCGCGGCGGTCGAAGCCGCTTTGCGCGCGCGTTTCGCGGATGGGCCTTTTTCCCTGCTGGATCTCGGCTGCGGCGACGCAAAGACCCTCGCGCCGCTGCTTATGCGTCTGCGACCCGCACGCTACGTCGGCGTCGACATGACGCAAGCCGCGCTCGACCTCGCGGCGCGCAATCTCTCCGCTCTCCCCTGCCCCGTGACGCTCCGGCGCGCCGACCTGCTGGAGGGATTCGGGACCGAAAAATTCGACGCGATCCATGCGAGCTTTTCGCTGCATCATCTCTCCACCGAGCGCAAAGCCGCGTTTTTTCGCCGCGCGGCGGCTGCGCTCGCGGACGACGGCGTTCTGTTGCTCGTCGACGTGATGCGCGAAGAGGACGAAACGCTGGATCTCTACCACCGCCGCTACTGCGAGGCCCTGCGCACCGCCTGGACGGGCCTCGCGCCGCGGGACCGCGAGGAAATCTGCGCGCATATCGTCGCAAACGATTTGCCGGAACCCTCTTCTGTCCTGATGGCGCAAGCCGGGGCCGCGGGGCTCTCTCCGCTGGGCGAGGGCGCGAAATTCGGCTGGCATCGCTTCGTCGCCTTCACGCCGAGAGCGAGTTGAAGGCGACGGCGGAAACAAGCGAATGGAATCGGCGCGGCTCGCTCCGCCCGCTTGCGGGGAGAGGGGCTTGCGGCATTTGGCTCGGGCGCCGATCGCCGCTGAATTCGTTGGCGGAATGGACAGTCGGGGTCCATGCCCCGGCTCCTCACGCCGCCGCGCTCAGCCGCCCCAAGGTCACGCCCTTCTTCGCCAGAATCTGCGTAAAGCGGTCGGACAGCAAGAAGGCCAGTTCCTGTTCGCGCGTCACGGTGACGGAGTCGAGCCCGCGCAAATCCGCGTCGACATGGCCGGGGTGGCACATGATCAAATGCCGCGGCCCCAGCGCGCGCAAATAGGTTTCGAATTGCCGGGCGTAGTCCCTGCCCGGGTGAAAAGCCGAAAAGCCCGAAAAACCGTCGTTGACCGCAAAGCCGGCCTTGCGCGCGGTCTTGCGGAAGCCGCGCGAAATCCCGCGCACGACGAGCGCCTTGTTGATGTCGGCGCGGCGCGCGAGGATGCGGTGCAGCCGGTCGCCGCCGTCGCGCAGCCAGCATTTTCGCTCGAGGCCGCGCTCGGCCAGCGCCTCCAGCAATTCGTCGCGGATGTAGGGCAAGCCCTGCACGTGCTGGTGGCCGTCGACGAAATCCGGCGGGCGGCCCATCGCCGCCTCGAAACGGTCGATCTGGCGCTCGATCTCGTCGCGGATTTCGCTCAAGGGCAGTCTGTCGCGCATCGCGGCGCGGATCACCTCGGAGACTTTGGGGAAGACGCCTTTCTTGGCGAATTTCGGCATGGGGCCGAGCGGCGCGCCGAGCGTCAGGTTGAAATGCAGGCCGACGTCGGCGTCGAAGCCGCCCCGCGCCAGTTCATGCGCCAGCGCCGGCCAGCGCGGCCCGGTGACCAGGGCCGAGACGGCCGAGAGGCGCTTCGCGCGCAAGGCTTCGAGAATGCCCTGGCTGACGCCATGGGTGAGGCCGTAATCGTCGGCGCACAGCGTGATGGTTGCGTTTCTGGCCATGGCGTCCTAAGCCGGAAGAGCGGGGATGCAGAGGTTTCGGCCTGCCTGAGCCTTGTTTGCGGCATTGCGGGCGGAGGGTCAATCGGCCGTCCGGAGCCGGCTCCGACTCAACGCCGCAACGAATGGGTATTTGTCATTGTTTGCATGGCGGAGCGTAGCGCCAGTGCAATCATTGACGCGGCGCCGCCGGGCCCGGCGGATGCCTACTTCTACAGCGTCACGAACCGCAGTCCGCGGCGAAGAGCCGTCATTGCGAGCGAAGCGAAGCAATCCAGGAGTCACGGGCGCGACCTCATGCACTTTGCGCAGCCGCAGCGGATTACGATTCGTGTCTGATCGGCCCCTGGATTGCTTCGCATCGCTCGCAATGATTCGGCTTCCGCGCGGATCGAGCGCCGTGACGCATTAGAATTACATGCGAGCCTGGAGGCTCGCGGTCCAAGGAGCGCAACTCCCAAACGGATTCGCCAGTTTGAAAAAACCGCAACCCCGCGCCGCCGCGCCCCGCCCGCTTCCCACCCGCGAAGAGGTGCTCGCCTTTCTCGCCCGCGAAAAAGCGGCGATGAAGCAGTCCGGCCATGTCGCCAAGATCGGCAAGCGCGAGATCGCGCGCGCCTTCGGGATCAAGGGCGAGGAGCGGATCGAACTGAAGCGGCTGCTGGCCGGCCTCGCCGAGGAGGGCGCGATCGAAAAGCACGGCAAGCGGCTCAAGAAGCCCGGCCATCTGCCCCCCGTCGCGGTGGTCGACATCGTCGGCCGCGACGCCGACGGCGAACTGATGGCCGTCCCGGTCGAATGGGACGAAGAAACCTACGGCCCCGCGCCGCGCATCCGCATCGAGGCGCCGCGACGGGCCAAGGCCGGCGCGCCTTTAGGCGGCGTCGGCGACAGGGCGCTGGCGCGGGCCGAGCGCGATCCCGAGGCGGGGCCGAGCGATCCCCCCTATGTCGGCCGCATCGTCAAACTGCTGACGCGCGAGCGCCACCGCCAGATCGGCGTGCTGCGCATCGACGAGAGCGGCGCGGCGCGAATCGAATCGGTGGAGAAGAAACAGATCGGCCGCGAGGTCGTCGTGCTGAAGGAGGACCTCGGCGAAGCTTCGAGCGGCGAACTCGTCGCCTTCGATCTCGTCGGCAAGGCGCGCTCCGGGGCGACGCGCGGCCGCGTGCGCGAAAAGCTCGGGTCCTTGACCAACGAGAAGGCGGTCAGCCTGATCGCGCTGCGCGCCCACGACATTCCCGACGTGTTCCGCCCCGAGGCGCTGGCGGAAGCCGAAAAAGTCCGTCCGGTCGAACTCGACGCGCAGCGCGAGGATTGGCGGCATCTGCCGCTCGTCACCATCGACCCGCCCGACGCCAAGGACCACGACGACGCCGTGCATGCGGCGGAAGACGATTCGCCCGACAATCCCGGCGGCTTCGTCGTCACGGTCGCCATCGCCGACGTGGCCTGTTACGTGCGCCCGCATTCGCCGCTCGACCGCGACGCCTTGGAGCGCGGCAATTCGGTGTATTTCCCCGATCGCGTCGTGCCGATGCTGCCCGAACGCATCTCCAACGACCTGTGCTCGCTGCGCGCCCTGGAAGACCGGCCGGCGCTCGCCGTGCGGTTGAGGCTCAGCGCACAGGGCCGCAAGCTCGGTCACGATTTCCACCGCGTGATGATGCGCTCGGTCGCCAAGCTGCATTACGCGCAGGCGCAGGCGGCGATCGACGGCAAGCCCGACGAGACGACCGCAGCGCTGTTGGAGGGCGTGCTGCGTCCGCTTTGGGCGGCCCATGCGGCGGCGAAGCAGGCCCGCGCCACGCGCGCGCCGCTCGAACTCGACCTGCCCGAACGCAAGATCATCCTGAAGCCCGACGGGAGCTTCGACCGGGTGATCCTCCCGCAGCGGCTCGAGGCGCATCGGCTGATCGAGGAGTTCATGATCCTCGCCAATGTCGCCGCCGCCGAGACGCTGGAGGAGAATCGACAAAGGCTGATCTACCGCGCCCATGACGAGCCGAGCCGCGAAAAACTGGCGGCGCTGGCCGAATTTCTCGGCACGATCGGGGTGAAATTCGCCAAGGGCCAGACCGTGCGCGCCTCGAGCTTCAACGCGGTCCTGTCGCGCGTAAAGGGCCATGCGCAGGAAAGCCTCGTTTCGGAGATCGTGCTGCGCACCCAGGCGCAGGCCGAATACACGCATGAGAATTACGGGCATTTCGGTCTCAATCTGCGCCGCTACGCGCATTTCACCTCGCCGATCCGCCGCTACGCCGATCTCGTCGTGCATCGCGCCTTGATCGCCGCGCTGCGGCTCGGGCCGGGCGGCATGCCGGAGACCGGCGCCGGCGAACTCGCCGAAATCGCCGCGCGCATTTCGGCGGCGGAGCGGCGCGCCATGGCGGCCGAGCGCGAAACTGTCGACCGGCTGATCGCCGCGCATCTGAAAGACCAGATCGGCGCGGTCTTTGCGGCGCGCATCTCGGGCGTCACGCGTTCCGGGCTCTTCGTGCGCCTCGCCGAGACGGGGGCCGACGGTTTCGTGCCGATCTCGACCTTGGGCCGCGAATTTTTCACCTATGACGAGCGCGCGCACGCCTTGACGTCGTCGCGCTCGGGACAAAGCTACCGCTTGACCGATCTCGTCGAGGTGCGCCTCGTCGAAGTCGCGCCGGTCGCGGGCGCCTTGCGCTTCGAAGTGGCGCGGGCCCTCGGCGGCGCGGGCGAGAAGCCGGCGAGGCCCGCGAAATCCGGCCGCCGCAAGAAATAGGCGCGGCGCGCGACGACGAAAAATGCGCGGAATGGCGCTTGACGCCGCGCATGACCGTTTCGCCGTCACAAAAAATGCGCTAGGCAGGCGTCGCTTCGCTTGGGCCCGCGACCTTCCGCCACGGCGGAGCCTTCCCGCGCGACGACGACACCGGAGGTTTTTGCAGATGCCGTCCTATCTCGATCTGGCCGTGCTCGCCATCGTGCTGATCTCGGCGCTTTTGGCGCTCCTGCGGGGATTCACGCGCGAGGTTCTGGCGATTTTTTCCTGGGTGGCCGCGGGCGGCGTCGCCTATTTCGAGTTCAAACATCCGCATTTTCTGGATGTGCTGCGGCCCTATATCGCCAAGGAGTTCATCGCCCTCCTCGTCGACGCTCTCGCGGTGTTTTTCGCCGCCTTGCTGCTGATCTCGATCATCACGGTCAAACTCTCCGACCTGATCCTCGACTCGAAGATCGGCGCGCTCGACCGCACGCTCGGCTTCGTCTTCGGCGTCGTGCGCGGCTTCCTGATCGCCGTGGTCCTGTTCCTTTTCTATGGCTGGCTGGTGCCGGAGACCAAACAGCCGAAATGGGTCGCCGACGCCCGCTCCAAGCCGCTGTTGGAAGCCACCGGCGAGAAGCTGCGCGATTTCGTGCCGCAGGACGTGGAGCAGATGATCGCCGATTTGAAGCCCAAGAAGGGCGCGCCGGCCAATGAAGAGCCGCCGCCGGAGCCGGACGCCGAGGCCAAGCCCGACGCGCCGGCCGCGACCGAGAAGAAATCCGAGGCGCCGACGCCGGCGCCCGCCGCGGAAGCCGCAGCCCCCGCGCCGACGCCGCCCCCTGCGCCTCCCCCGTCGCGACCGGCGCGTCGCGCGAGGTGACGCGCGCCATGGCGACCGCCCCCCGTCTCGTCTGGAAAGGAAGCCTTTGATGAGTTCCGCAAGCGAAGGCCACGCCGACGATCTGGAGGACGCCGGGATCGACTCGGCGAGCTTCGAGGCGAACGGGATCGACAAGGACGACGACCGGCTGCGCGAATATTGCGGGGTGTTCGGCATATTCGACCAGCCCGACGCCGCGGTCTACACGGCGTTGGGGCTGCACGCCTTGCAGCATCGCGGCCAGGAGGCGGCGGGCATCGTCTCCTACGACAGCGGGCGCTTCCACGCGGAGCGGCGGCTCGGCCTCGTCGGCGATCATTTCTCGCGCCAGTCGACGATCAAGCGGCTGCCCGGCGTCTCGGCGATCGGCCATGTGCGCTATGCGACGACGGGCGAAACCATCCTGCGCAACGTGCAGCCGCTGTTCGCCGAGTTGAACTCCGGCGGCTTCGCGGTCGGCCACAACGGCAATCTGACCAATGCGCAGACGCTGCGCCGCGACTTGATCGAGGAAGGCGCCATCTTCCAATCGACCTCCGACACGGAGGTGATCCTGCATCTCGTCGCGCGCAGCCGCAAGCCCAAGCTGGTCGACCGCTTCATCGAGGCGCTGGCGCGGATCGAAGGCGCCTATGCGCTCGTCGTGCTGACCAACCGCAAGCTGATCGGCGCGCGCGATCCGCTCGGCATACGCCCGCTCGTCATCGGCGAACTCGAAGGCAAATTCATACTGGCCTCGGAGACCTGCGCGCTCGACATCATCGGCGCGCGTTTCGTGCGCGACGTCGGCAACGGCGAGATCGTCGTGATTTCGGAAGAAGGCATCGAGAGCATAAAGCCCTTCCCGCAGCGGCCAATGCGGCCCTGCATCTTCGAATACATCTATTTCGCGCGGCCCGACTCCGTCGTGCACGGCCGCCCGGTCTACGAGGTGCGCAAGGCGATGGGCGCGGAACTGGCGCGCGAGCACAGGGTCTTCGCCGACGTCGTCGTGCCGGTGCCGGACTCGGGCGTTCCCGCGGCGCTCGGCTTTTCGCGCGAGGCCGGCATTCCCTTCGAACTCGGCATCATCCGCAATCATTACGTCGGCCGCACCTTCATCCAGCCGACGCAATCGGTGCGCGAGATCGGCGTGCGCCTGAAGCATTCGGCCAACCGCGCCGTCGTCGCCGGCAAGCGCGTCATCCTGATCGACGATTCGATCGTGCGCGGCACGACCTCGGTGAAGATCGTGCAGATGATGCGCGACGCCGGGGCGACGGAAGTGCATTTTTTGATTTCCTCGCCGCCGATCACCCATCCCGATTATTACGGCATCGACACGCCGCAAAAGGATAAGCTGCTCGCCGCGACGCATAGTCTCGAAGAGATGCGCCAATGGATCGGCAGCGACACGCTGTCCTTCCTGTCGATCGACGGCATCTATCGCGCCATGGGCGAAAAGGGGCGCAACGACAAGCAGCCGCAATTCACCGACCATTGCTTTACGGGCGACTACCCGACGGCGCTGACGGACCTCACCGCCGAGAATCGGGCGCAATTGTCGCTGCTGGCGGAGGCCAGCTGAATCGCGCCATGCAGGACAGCGCCGGAAAGACCTCCTATCTCGATCATCTCGCCGCCGACCGGCGCTTCGCCGCTATGCTCGGCCTCGGCTTCAGTTCGGGCCTTCCCTATCTGCTCGTCTATGCGACGCAGTCGGCTTGGCTCTCCGAGGCGCAAGTGCCGATCGAGACGCTCGGCATGCTCAGCGAAATGACCATCGCCTATAAGTTCAAATGGCTGTGGGCGCCCTTCCTCGAGGAATATGACGCGCCGTTCTTCGGGGCCTGGCTCGGGCGGCGGCGCGGCTGGATCGTCGTCTCGCAAATCCTGGTGATGCTGGCGCTGGCCGGCGTGGCTTTTGGCGATCCCGGGCATTTTCTCGCCTGGTCGGTCGCCTTTTCGCTGGCGCTCGGCGTCGCCGGGGCGACGCAGGACATCGTCATCGACGGCTGGCGCATTTCCTCCGTGCCGGTCAGCAAGCAAGCGATCATGACGGGCTTCGCCGAGACCGGCTATCGCATCGGCGTGCTCTGCGCCGGCGCCGGCACGCTGCTGCTCGCCGACAATTACGGCTGGCGCGTCGCCTATCTGTGCATGGCGGCGCTGATGCTGCCCGGCATGATCGCCGCGCTCGCCGCGCCCGAACCGGAGTCGAGCAAGAAGGCCAACCGCGAACGGCTGAGTTTTTCGACGACGGTCGCCGCGCCGATCAAGGAGCTCGCCTCGCGGCTCGGGCCGATCGCCATCCCGATCCTGATCATGATCGCCGGCTTCCGCCTGCCCGGCTACATCTCCAACGCCATGGCGATGCCGCTGTTCAAGAGCCTGCATTACACCGACACGGAGATCGCCGAGGTGACGAAGCTGTTCGGCTTCGGCGTCGCGCTCGCCGGCGTCGTCTTCAGCAGTTTTCTGGTGCGCAAGATCGGCCTGATGCGCGCGCTTTTGCTCGGCACGGTGACGGGCTCCGCCTCGCATCTCAGCCTGGCCTATCTCGCCGCGCATGGCGGAGATTTCTGGACCTTCGCGGTGGCCGTCGGCATCGACGGCTTCGCCGCCTCTTACGCCACGATCGTGCTGATCACCTATATGTCGTCGCTCGCCTCGACCGAACTGGCGGGCAGCCAATTCGCGCTGCTCACCTCGATCTGCGCACTGCCGGGCAGCCTGCTCGCCGGCGCCTCCGGCTTTTTCGTGCACAAGCTCGGCTTCACTTATTACTTCGTCGCCACCTCGCTGATCGGCGTTCCCGTCGCGATATTGTGCCTGTGGGTGATGCAGCGGCATACGCCGCCGGAGCCGGTGCGGGAGCCGTGAGGCGAGCCCGCTCGGATTGCCGCGGGCCGGCCGAAGACGACGGCTGGAGAGCCGCGCCAGATTTATGTAGAGACCAACTCATTGACTTTACTTGACTCAAACTTTGCCGTGAAACTCTCGAATTATGCGCGACCGCAGAAAAGTTAAATTGTCGACAACAAGCTTCTATGTGACAAGTTCGTGTGGTAAAAAGGTTTTTAGGGAGGACGGCGGCGGAGTTTGGCGATTTCGCCTCGGAAAGAGGAGCCTGACAATGATGAAATGGAAGGTTTTTGCCGTAGTCTTGAGCGCTCTAGCGGGCGCCGCCCTTGGCCCAGCCCGCGCCGCTACGGTGCTGGTGACGACATACGACAATTACACCGAAAATCTCGGCGTGGGCGTCACCTTCAGCCATCCCGTCAATACCGCCTCGTTCAATTCGCCCGCGAGCGGATTTTACCTGGACTTCAACAACCAAACGAGCACCGTCGGGACGACGGTGTCGCCTTACGACGCTTACAGGCCTTTCGGCGCGACCTTGACGGGCAACCTCAATGTCGGCGCGGCGGGCACTTATTCCCTGGGCTTGGGCTCCGACGACGGGGCCTATCTGTTCATCAACAACACGCTCGTCGTGGCAAACCCGGGACAACGCTCCTACGGAGAGATTGTCGCGAACGTCAACCTCACCTCGGGCCTGCAAGCCTTCAAGATCGAATATTTCAACGGCCCTCCCAGCGGCGCGGCCGTCGGACTCTATCTGCCGAACGGCGTGACGGTGACGGGCGTCCCCGAGCCCTCCACTTGGGCGCTGCTGCTCCTCGGTTTCGTTGGGCTGGGCTGGGCGGCGCATCGTCGGGCCTGGGTGAAAAGCGCGACGACGTTCCCCGCCGCTTGAGCCGCCGCTTCGCGTGGCGTGAAACGAGACCCGCGCGGCTCGGCCTCGCGGGTTTTTTGCGTCCGCGCCGATGGCGGTCTCTCCCAAAAGTCGCCGGTTTTTCGAGGGCGCGCCCTCTGGGCTTTCTCTCGGTGCGCAGAGGCGAGCAAGAAAGCTCCGTGGACAGCCCCGCGGGATTTCGCCCCTCCTCCCCAGCGCCCGCAAACCGTGCTATGCAAAAGGCGCAAAACAAGGCCAAAGGCCGATCCGCCCAAAGGGAGTGCCCCAATGCGTTACCTTCTCGCCGCCATCTTCGTTTGCGCGCTCGGCATGCCCGCAGCCTCCGCCCTGCCGGCGGCCGGCGCCGCCGATGCGCTCGTGCTGACGAAGGCCAGCCCCATCGAGCAAATCGGGAAACGCGCCGCCAAGCCGCGCGCGAAACGCTCGAAGAGCGGCGGCGACGGCGGCATCCATCCCTTGGTCGGCAGCGGCGGCTACTGAGCGGCGAAAGAAGTGGCGCGGCGCACTCTTTTCGCCGCGTCCTCGCCGACGGCCGCCCCCACGGGATTTCGTCAAAATCCGCGCTACGCGCCTAAGGCCGCAAGAACCCTGTTTTCATTCAACGCGCCGGCCTTGACCAAATCGCTTGCCGAACCCCGCGGGTGCGTTAGATTGTAGGTCAAGTTGGAGGGTCTCGCACCCTGGAGAGTCGAAATGTCCAATGGTCTGCAGAACGATAAGGATCGAGGATGGGTCGCGGGCGTCGTGCTCGTCGGCCTCGCCGCGATATCCTTTGCATTGGGATTGACGCTGCCGCTGACGCAGCCGAGAGGCGGTCTCGTCGCGCATGGCGCCGGCCCAGCGGAGCATCACGCGACGGCCGCCACCCCGCTTCGCAGCGCAAGGTGAGGCCTCGCCGCGAAGAGCGGTTCCTCTCGCTTGCGCCACCGTTTGAAGCCTAAACATTGAGGAGAACCTGAGCCGCCCTCATCCGACCCTCGCTAACGCGAGGGCCGCCTTCTCCCACGAGTGGGAGAAGGAAGGACTGCAAGATTCGGTTTTGATATTATTTTGTTACGGAAACCGACATAGCACGGGCGAGTTCCTTCTCCCACTTTTGTAGGAGAAGGTGGCCCGGCGAAGCCGGGTCGGATCAGGGGCGCCGCGGTTTCCAACCACGAAACTCCTCTTACTCCTTTAGCTCGCATGCGAGTGGGCGCGGCCGTCCCCTCACCCGCCGATCACGGTCGTAATCACCTGCCCGCCGCGCGCCAGCGTGATCTTCCAATAATAGGCGCGCTTGGCCGTGGCCTCCTCGAGGTCGCGGGTCGTCGCGATCTTCTTGTCGTTGACCGACAGGATCACGTCGCCTTTTTGCAGATTGAACTGCTGCGCCAGCGTGCCGTCCTCGATCTCGGCGACGACGGCGCCGTTCGTCGCGCTGCCCTGCACCGACAATTCCTCGATCACGGCCGGCGAGAGATTGAAGAACGTCGCGCCGGCGAAAGGGTTTTGCCCCTTGATCTTGACGGGGTCGCGCGGCGGCGTCTCGGGCGCCGCGGCGAGCTTCATCGGCGCGACGAGTTTCTTGCCGGCGCGCAACAGGCCGAGGTTGCTCGCGCCGCCGAGCGGCTTCGTCGCCAGCCGATAGCCCAGCGCTTCCGGATCGTCGACCGCCTGCCCGTCGACCGAAACGATCACGTCGCCGCGCTTCACCCCCGCCTCGGCCAGCGGCCCTTTGGGATCGAGGTCGGCGACCAGCGCGCCGGCCGGCCGATCGAGCGCGAGGCTCTCGGCGATTTCCTGCGACAGCGTCTGCAAGGTCGCGCCGAGCCAGGGTCGCCGCACCTGCTTGCCGCCGCCCTTGGCCGTCGCCAATATGACCTTGACCATGTTGACCGGAATGGCGAAGCCGATGCCGATCGAGCCGCCGGATTTGGAGAAGATCGCCGAATTGATGCCGACGACGCGGGCGTTCATGTCGACCAGCGGCCCGCCGGAATTGCCCGGATTGATCGCGGCGTCGGTCTGGATGAAGAAGCCATAGTCGGAAATGCCGACCTGCGTGCGGGCCAGCGCCGAGACGATGCCCTGCGTGACCGTCTGCCCGACGCCGAAAGGATTGCCGATCGCCAGCACGAGATCGCCGACCTCGAGCTGGTCGCTGTCGCCGAGCTCCATGTAGGGATAATTGCCGCCCTCGGTCAGCTTCAGCACGGCGAGATCGGTGCGCGGATCGCGCAGCACGATTTTAGCGGGGATTTCGCGCTTGTCGGCGAGCGAGACCTTTACGTCGGTCATCCCCTCGATGACGTGATGATTGGTGACGACGAGGCCGGAAGGGTCGACGATGACGCCCGAACCCAACGATTGCGCGGTCTGCCGCCCCGGCATGCCGCCTTCGCCGAAGAAGCGGCGGAAGATCGGATCTTCGTAGAGGGGATTGGCCGGAATCTTCTCGACGCGCGAGGCGAAGACGTTCACGACCCCCGGCTGCGCCTTTTTGACGACCGGCGAGAAGGACAAAATGGCGTCGGCGCGCGTCGCGGGGGCGACGCGTTCGGCCGCGGTCTCGGCGAAGCCCGCCAGCGCGTAAAACAGGCTCGACACGAGCGCGACGACGAAGGCGGACCGCAAGTCCTTTCGCATGGGCGCGGCTTTCCTCGCAATGAATGGCTCCCGGCGCGGTACGCGCCGGAGGCTCGGGGTCGAAAAGCTTACTTGCTTCCAGCCGACTTGCTCTCGGCCGACTTGGGCTTGTTGTCGACGCGCTCGGCGATGCGGGCCGATTTGCCGCGGCGATCGCGCAGATAATACAGCTTGGCGCGCCGCACCTTGCCGCGGCGGACGACCTTGATCGAATCGATCAAGGGCGCATGGATCGGGAACACGCGCTCCACGCCCTCGCCATAGGAGATTTTGCGGACCGTGAAGCTCTCGTTGAGACCGCCGCCCTGGCGCGAGATCACCACGCCTTCATAGGCCTGCACGCGCGAGCGCTCGCCTTCCTTGACCTTCACGTTGACGATGACCGTGTCGCCGGGGCGAAATTCGGGAATCGTCTTGCCTTCGAGGAGCTTGGCGGCCTGTTCGGCCTCGAGCTCGGCGATGATGTTCATGGTAAACTCCTGCCGTTTCGTCTTGCGCCGTTCGTTGACGGCCGACGAGCGTTTCGGGACGCTGTTTTAGTTGAAGGGGCGGCATTACACGAAGCAGGCCGATTTGTCGAGCGCCGCGCCGGCTTCGAGAACCCGCTGCCGCCGCGGCTTGTCGAGGCCAGGGAATCGCTGCATCTTCGCGGCCAAATCGACGGTCCCCGGTCGATTTCCACCTCTCTCGGATTGATCCATGCGCTTGAACGAAGAGCCGGTTGCCCTGTCGGCGCGGGAATGGCTGAATAGGGCGCTGAAATTGCCCTTGAGGCAAATCCTCGACCGGCTCTTCACGCTGGCGGTCTCGATTCCCAGGAGCTTGAAGCGGATCGGCGAACTGCGCCGCGCGCCGCGCGCCGAGGGCAAGACGCTGCATTTCGTGATCCTCACCGAGCGGTTGGGCGACATCGTGGCCGCCGAGCCGACGCTGCGAAAGATCAAAAAGCCGGACGAATTTTTGGTCTGGCTGTCGCGCCCGCCGTTCACGGGCGTTGTGGCGTTCAATCCGAACGTCGACGCGGTCCTTCCGGTCAGCTCCTACGTCGAAACCCTCGCATTGAGGCGATTGGTGAAAAACGCCCGCTGGACGAACCTGCACGTCGACGGAAACCTTTGCAACATTTTCGGCGTCCGCATCGACAACCCAACGACTGCCGGCATAAACACGATAAATTACTATTTTTACGGCCCGCTCGCCGATGTCTATTCCTTGATCGCGACCGGCGAAAAAGCCGCCGAGACGCCGAAAATCCATCCGGATCCGAGCTTCGACGCGCGAGCGTTTCTATCGCGGGTCTTCGAGCGGCCCGAACGGCCGCTGCTGATCCTCCACCCCGCCTCGGACGAAGCGGCGCGTTCCTGGACCGCCGAGGCCACCCTCGAAACGGCGCGCTGGCTGCTGGACGCGACGGACGTCAATATTTTGGAAGTCGGGTTGAATCCCTTGCTGACGTCATCGCCGCGCACGCATTCATTGGGCGGATCGCTGCCGCTCGCACGTCAATTCGCTTTGTTCGCCATCGCAAGGATGTTCGTCGGCGTCGACAGCGGCTTCGCGCATGTCGCCAACGCTGCGCGGATCGAGTCGATTCTGCTGCTCGGCGCCTATAGAAACTTCCCAAAATATCTGCCCGTTCGTCCTGGCCCCGTAGACATCGTCCTGCGCAGCGCGGACCAGGTTCGCGCCATTGCATCCAGCGAGGTCGTCGGCGCTCTGACGAAACTCCCGGGCGATATGGCGAAGTGAAGCCGCGGCGCGTTAGGCTGCGAGACCTTCCTGCGCTCAAAAATATCGAGGCGATACTTGGCATGTGCTCGTTCAACATTCCAAAAACATCCCGTTCAAGATTGCGGATGGCGATCATCGGCAGGGAGGCCCGCCCCGGGGCGCTCATCTCGAAACTGGCCCATCGCCGAAGCGGCTTTGGCCGCGGCGCCCGTGGCCAAAGCCGCCTTCTCGGTGTTGACACCCGAACGCCGCTTGGACGCATTGCCCGATGCCGGCTATCTCTGTCCGGCTATCTCTTGCCAAACGCCATGAAACATCGCATTTTCACGACGAGGCCTGCGACCGCCTCGCCCCGTCGATCTGACTAAAGAGAAACTTGGGAGTTTTTCTAGTGGAGGTTGAATCAGACAATTCGCCTGTCGAGATCGACGCCGCTCCCCGAACTGAACATTCGGAGCTCAAAACAGAACGAAGTAAAATGAACTTGTTTCTCGACCGCCTCGAGTCCGCTTTCAGAGCGCTGTGGCGCAGCATTGCAATTCTCATGATCTTCGCAATTGCAATAAATGTCTTTCGCGAAGTTGTTTCTGCCGCTTATACAATCGAAGTGAAGGACGTCTCCGAAGCACTCGTAAAGCACGGAATCGGCAAGGAGGTGATAGCGACCCGGATTCGCGCCAAGATCGCCGAGATGGTGGAAAAGGCGCGGGATGACGATTCCATTAGAGCAGCGGCGTTCGACTCCGAAGCGCCGGAAATAAAAATTGCGGGAACTGAAATTCCATTGCGCTTCATTGCAAATGAAATCAAGAATTTGCTCGGCTCGCCAATGCTGAAAATTTCGGCATCCATATATGATGGCGAGAACACATGCCCCTCACCCCCAACAGGACTTGTGCAAAATAGTTTCAATTTGATACTGTACACAAGTGCAAGTTCAGAAAAAGGAAGTAATACTTGCCATTACGGCTCTTTAGGAGACCTCATAGACACTGCTGCTCTTGATATTTTAAGAGTATCATCACCTATCGCAGCAGCTGGTTATTTGCGAAATGGACCTACTGATGACACGAAATTTGAGGCGCTGAGAATAATAGATCAATTCATAGTAATCGAAAGGTCAAATGAAAAGCGCGCATTTCATAAGTTACTTTACTCGTATGCAAATAATGTTCCGCGCGCTTTGCTAATGAAAGCTTATATTCTGATGTCTTTGCATCAAGATACGCGTGCCGAGGATGTATTTGAGGAAGCCCGCCAATCATTCGAGGCGATAGGACTAAACGTTGGCCAAGCTTATGCCTATGATGGAATCGCGCAATTACGAATATTGAGGCTCTTTAAAATGATTGAGGAAAATGATAAATTTTATTCTGACAATGAATTCATTAAGAGTAAAATAGAAACAAACAGCATACTTGACAAGGCCCTCAAATACGATCCAAATTATGATTCAGCGCGCTATCATAAAGCAGAAGTCTATGCAAAAGAAGTGATACACGCCATAATCCATCAAAAAGATTGTCGATTCGACGATAAAGTTTTAAATGTCGAGTTTAATAAATCAGATTCAATGTTCAAGGACTTTTTAAGTTATAGAAGAAACTTTTCAATAGCTTACTATAAGCATGGAGAACTATTGATTAATTGGCTGTCTTTCTTGCAGAGGGAGGAAAGCGCAGCTTGCTTACAGAGCATATTCAATAAAAGTATTATTAACAGTGAAATAAACAAAATTTACATTGAAGCTGATGAGGCGTTCACCAAAGCCGCCGCCTATGACGAGTCATTCGCGCTGACTTGGTTTAAATGGGGCGAATTAGCCAAAATGCAGAAATATGTAAAAACACAGAATGCTTCAAAGGGGGAAAATGAAAAGTCAAAATATAGGCAAATACTTGATATTGCAATAATCCGCATGAATCATGCAATAAATGAACTGCAATGGCCTTGCTTTGGTGAATACCATCAGCTGGTGTCAACGTTGCGCTCACGTGCGGCCCTGTCCGATTCTGATGAAGAGCGTAGTGGCTATTTGAAAAGCGCAACGAAGGCGGCATGCTCATATTTGACTGAGAAGTATAAAGATGCGTGCAATCGAAATGTTACGTTCTCTGAGGCGAAAACAACGCTTCTTAGAGAAGTGGAAGATATAAATAAGTCTTGCGAAATTGCAATTGATAAATCTAAGTGACACGATGGCATGCAAAGCATCTTCTGCGCATGGCGCGACATGAGAGCGTCGCATTTAGAGGGAATCAAAAACGGGGCCGGCTTCGAGCTATTGGATCGCGTCAACGACCTTTGGCCAAAACGCTATTTTGGCGCCGCCTCGGGGAGCGCGGGCGGCGACGACGCAGGCGTCTCCAGTTTTCGCTTCTCCTCCTCGGCGCGCTTTTGCAGTTCCTCTTGCAGCTTCTTCGTCTGCTCGGCCTCCAGCGTCTTCGGGTCGCGCCCCGGTCCGTCGAAGCTCGCGCCAAAGCCTGCGAGCGGCAAGGAGAACGTCAGCTCCTCACCGGAGATTTTCTTCACCGACAGCAGCAGGCGCTCGCCCTTCTTCATCGCCTCGATCGTGGCGCCCGGCGTCTTGGCGTCGGCGTAGCAGCCTGACGGGAAGCAGACCTCGAAGGCGCCGCTCTCCTGCCGGCCCTTGTCGACGGTGAAGCGAAAGCCCGGTTTCAAGGCGAGGCCGAGCGGCGTCATCAAACGCAGCAGCTTGCCGTCGTCGCCCCTAAAGTCGAAGACTTCAAGCGAGACGATCGGCGTTTCCGGCTCCTCGGCGAAGTCGCGCGTCGTGTAACAGACCTCCCGGCGGCTCTGCGCGTCTTGGAAACACACTTTCACCCAATCGCCGCGCATCGGCGTCAGTTCGATCCGGCGCACCGGCGGCGCAGGCGCGGCCCGCTCCGCGGCGTTTGCGGAGCCGGCGGCGAAGATGCAGGCCGCGAGGGCGGCAAGGCGAAGGCGTTTCTTGGACATGCGCAAAGGTCGTAGCGCCAATCCGCGCCGCGCCGCAATGCTCTTCGCCACAGGCGCCCAGAAATGTCGCAAAACGCAAATTTCCCGGCGCGCCGCCGCTTCGGCAAATGGTTGAAGCCGCGGCGATTTGAGGGGAGCGCCTTATACGCCCCGTTTCCGACCGACCTGCGACAAAAATAATCTTGACGTTTGTGCGGCGCAACAATATGTTGAGTGCATCGCAGCGAGATTATTCTTGCTTCGTAGCCCTCCTTGGGCGTTTCCTCCCTTGACTCGGGCCGTTGCTTTGCAACGGCCCCTTTTTTTTAGGCCAGGAGGTGGAAAAACGTGCCGGAAACCCGCTGGCGGCGCAGGCCGCAGGGCGTTTCCTCCCCCCCATGCGCATCGCGAACCCGCGCGAATCCCTCGCCTTCCTGGCTCGAAATCGTCGCATAATGAAATTCATGTCCGTAAATCCGCGCGCCTTTGCGTCCGAGCGGATGATCGTCGCATAATATCGCGCGACGATAGCCGAGATGCAGTTTGCGCCGCGAAAAACTCGTTGTGAGCTTAAGTAGGCCGGCCATGGCGTGAGACTGGCCCTCGGCATCGACCAGCGCCTCGCCCAGCGTCATATAGCCTCCGCATTCGCCATGCACGGGACGCGTTTGCGCGAAACGCCGCAGTCCGTCGAGAAAGCCCATCGCTCCGGCGAGGCGGCCGGCGTGCAATTCGGGATAGCCGCCGGGCAGCCAGCAAAAATCGCAATGCTCCGGCGGCGCCTCGTCGGCGAGCGGCGAGAAGAACGCCAGTTCCGCGCCGGCGGCGCGCCAGAGCCGCGCGAGATGCGGATAGAAGAAGGAAAAAGCCGCGTCGCGCGCCACCGCGATGCGCTGGCCCGGCGGCGGCGCGCCCATCGGGGCCGGGCCCGGAGGAAGCCCCAAGCTCGCCGCGCTGGCGCACAGGCGATCGAGATCGAGATGCGCCTCGACCCGATCCGCGAGGGCGTCGAGGATCGCCTCCAATTGCGCCGTTTCGGCCGCCTGCACCAGCCCCAAATGCCGCTCCGGCAGAGCCACGGCGTCTTCGCGCGGCAAGGCGCCGAAGACCGGCAAGCCCAGCGCTTCGATCGCCTCGGCGCAAAGGCGCCGGTGCCGCTCCGAGGCGACCTTGTTCAGCACGACGCCGGCGATTCTTATCCGCGGATCATGCGCGGCGACGCCGCGCGCGACGGCCGCCGCCGATTGCGCCTGGCCGGAGACGTCGAGCGCCAGCAGCACCGGCCAGCCGGTCGCGGCGGCGATGTCGGCCGAGGCGCCGCCGCCATGATCCAGGGGCGGCGCGCCGTCGAAGAGCCCCATCGCGCCTTCCGCGATCACGATGTCGGCGCCCTGCCCCGCTTGCGCCGCGAACCGCGCGATGGTGGCGGCGTCCATCGTCCAGCTGTCCAGATTGAGACTTTCCCGCCCCGTCGCGGCGGCGTGGAAGGCCGGATCGATGTAGTCCGGCCCGCATTTCGCGCCGCCCACGACGAGCCCGCGTCGGCGCAACGCCCGCATGAGCCCGAGCGCCAGAGTCGTCTTGCCGGCGCCGGAACGCACGGCGGAGACGACGAGGCCGGGAGGGAGAGGCTCATGTTGCACGAAGGCGCACATACACGAGCCGCGCGCGCTTGGCCACGGCGGCGGCGAAAGGAGGCCGCGCGTTTGCAGCAGGCTGGAGAAATTCGCGTGGAGCTTTTGGCGGAGGGTGGGCCTGCGTCATTGTGGCGCCCCCTCTCGTAACAGGGGACGCCCTATATTCGACCAAATCCGCTCCCCGCTGGGGCGGATAGGCGCGCGCCCGTTTCCGGGCGCCTTTACCGCATTGCTCGAATTTTCCGCAACCGACGCCGCCGCAGCCGTGCGTGAATCGTTTATTAGGACAAACGCGACGATTCTCGCGCGAGCCGGACGACGAGGGCCTCGTCGGCGGCGACGAAGAAGGCGTGACGACGATGCAAACAGGGCCGACGATCTCGACCAACCCTTCCGATTTCCTCGATGCGCCGCCGCGCGCGGGCGTGCTGCACAATCTGGGGACGGCGCGGCTCTATGAAGAGGCGCTGCGCCGCGACGAAGCGGGGCTCTCCGCCGCCGGCGCGCTCGTCGCCGAGACGGGCGCCCACACCGGCCGTTCGCCGCTCGACAAATTCATCGTGCGCGACCAGGCGACGGAAGCGGCGGTGTTTTGGGAAAACTGCCAGGCGATGAGTTCGCGGCAGTTCGGGACGCTGCTCGCCGACATGACGGAATTCGCGCAAGGGCGCGACCTCTTCGCGCAGGATCTCTTCGCCGGCGCCGACCCCGCGCATCGGCTGCGCGTGCGCGTCTACACGCAATTCGCCTGGCACTCGCTGTTCATCCGCAATCTGCTGATCCGGCCGGCGACGGATGAATTCGCGGCCGGCCCGGTCGATCTGACCATTCTCGACCTTCCCGACTTTCGCGCCGATCCTGCCCGGCACGGCAGCCGCTCGCACACGGTCATCGCCACGGATTTCTCGCGCAAGACCGTGCTGATCGGCGGCACGAGCTACGCCGGCGAGATCAAGAAGAGCGTGTTCGGCTATCTCAATTTTCTGTTGCCGGAAAAGGGCGTGCTGCCGATGCATTGCTCGGCGAACGTCGACGCGCGCGACGGAACCACGCTGTTCTTCGGCCTCTCCGGCACCGGCAAGACGACGCTGTCGGCCGACGCCTCGCGCGTCCTGATCGGCGACGACGAGCACGGCTGGGGCCCCGAGGGCGTGTTCAACTTCGAGGGCGGCTGCTACGCCAAGGCGATCGACCTCTCGCCGAAGGAAGAGCCGGAAATCTTCGCCGCCGCGCAGCGCTTCGGCACGGTGCTGGAAAACGTCGTGCTGCATCCGCATTCCGGGCATCCTGACTTCGCCGACAGGACGCTCGCCGAAAACACCCGCATCGCCTATCCGCTCGACTTCATCCCCAACGCCTCGCCCTCGGGCCGTGCGAAACATCCCCGCAACGTCGTCATGCTGACCTGCGACGCCTTCGGCGTGCTGCCGCCGATCGCCCGGCTCACTCCCGATCAGGCGATGTATCACTTCCTCTCCGGCTATACGGCGAAAGTCGCCGGCACGGAGAAGGGCGTGCGCGAGCCGCAGGCGACGTTTTCAACCTGTTTCGGCGCGCCCTTCATGCCGCGCCGGCCGGACGAATACGGCAATCTGCTGCGCGCCCTTTGCGCCGAGCATGCGGTCGATTGCTGGCTCGTCAACACCGGCTGGACCGGCGGCGCCTACGGAGTCGGCCGGCGCATGCCGATCCATGTGACGCGCCGCCTGCTGCGCGCCGCGCTCGGCGGCGAGTTGGCGCAGGCCGAGTTTCGCGTCGACCCTTACTTTGGGCTGGCCGCGCCGCTGGCGCTGGAGGGCGTCGACCCCGAGATTTTGGATCCGGTCAAGACCTGGGCCTCGCCGGAGGACTATGCCGCGACCGCAAGGCGCCTCGTCGAAATGTTCGACGCCAATTTCGTCAAGTTCGAGGCCTATGTGGACGGCGGCGTGCGCCGCGCGAAACCGAGGGTTTTGCACGCGGCGTAGCGGCGGCCGGGGTCAGGCGGCGCCCAGCCAAAAAGCCGCCGTCCCGACCATCGCATGCGAGGCGACGAGCGGCCACAGATTGCGCGTCAGATGATAGGCCGTCGCCCAGACGACGCCGAGGAGGAAGCAATTGAGCAGCAGCAGCGGATCGCCATAGGCGCCGTGCATCAGCGCGAAGACGGTCGAGGAGAAGAGAACGTATTTGCCGGCGCTCAACTGCAGCCGGTCGGTCAGCAATTTGGGGATCGACCGGCACACCAGCTCCTGGCAGGGGCTGGAGATCAGAATGTAGAATGGCGCGAAGGTCAGCCAATCCGGCTGCGCCGCGGCGCCGCCCGCGTATTGCGTCTCCAGCCCGACGCCGGCGAGCAGCAACAGCGTGATCGCGCCGCCGCCGGCCCAATGCCGCCCGATCCAAGGCGTGCTCAGCCCGAGTTCCGAAGCGGAACAACCGGCGAAATAGCAGATGCCGATGCACAGCATCGAAACGAGCAGCATCGCCTCGAAGCGCCAGTCGAAGGACAGCAGCCCGCATTGGATCGCCGCGCCCGGCGCGAGGAGCAGCAGGGCGAAGGCGAAGAGCGGGGCATTGTCGCGAATCCGATAAAAAACCGTCATGGAAATGAAACATACAGCAAGCCGTCATGGTTCCAAGGGGTTTTGCAGGGAAGCGGCGAGACGGGCGGCGGACTTGGCGCGGGTTGAAGCGGCGGCGTCGTCCCCGGAGCGAAATTGGAGCGGCAGCGCTGCGGTTTCGGAAATCAAGCGTTTCGAGACTGAGCCATATCTATGATTATAAAGGCGTTTTGTGGTGCAAAAGATACGTGCAAAACACGCTGCCTCGTCTCAGCCTCAGTCGCGCGGCGTCAGCTTGACCTTGTGCGCCTTGTGCCATGCCCGGAAAGCCTTCAGCACGTCGTTGAAAAGGCGTGGAGGCAAATAGCCGTAATCGTAACTGTCGCCGCCGCGCGCCTTCCGCAGATCGTATCCCGGCCAGACGAATTTATCGCCTTCGCTGACGACAACCCACGAGCGCGCATCATCGAGACCAAGTTGCCCTTGACGGCGAGCGGAATTTCGACGGCGGATGCGGCGTCGCGGGGCTGGTGTGCGTCACGGGCAATACGGTCACCCATGTTTCGTCGTCTTGTTGGCGTTGCACGGCAAGCGCGATGACGCAGGGGCGATCCTTGCGCACTTCCTCTTGTCCGCTTTGCGCTTCGTGATCCCACAGATAGGCATAGGATATGACGAGACCCGGTTCGGGCGTTGGAATTGCCATGATGCCGTTTATTTCGGATCGGGTTCAAGCAGGTCGTTGAGATGATCGTGGCGCGAGTCCATGCTGGACGCCGCGATTTCTTCAACCTCCGCATCGGACAATTCCGCCGTCAGGAAGCGGCGGCGCATGTTTTTGAGCTTTTGCAGCTCCTCATATTCGTGCGTCGCCACGAAATATCCGGCGAGCGTGCCGTTGCTCGACACGGCGACGGCTTCGCGCTGCGCCTGTAGTTTGTAGCGTCCGAAGTTGCGGGCGAACTCGGCGGCGGGAACGGTGTCAGCCATTTCCATGCATCCTTTTCTTCACCGGACCGACCATACGCGCTTTACGTAAAGAACGCAAGGCGCGCGGTTTGCGCAGCGCGCCTCTTGCTTTTCGAAATAGTATTTGATAATGTCTTTTATCAAATAGACCTGCGATAGCTGCCCGGCTATCCCCCGTAGTTCAGCCGAACAGGCGTGCTGGCATATCCGCTTTTTGCTTCGAGCAGCGTGGCGTTCAAGCGGCCTTGCCGACGTGCAGCTCGACACGCAGGCCGATCGACGTGAGCATGTTTACGAGCGTGTCCAGGCCGAAGAGGTCGATCTTGCCCCGCATGAGATCCGAAACTCTCGGCTGGGTGACGCGGAGACGTTGCGCCGCTTCCTGTTGCGTCCAGCCATTGGACCGAATGTGATCCTCGATCGCCATCATCAGGCTCGACCGCAGCTTCATGTTGGCGGCCTCCTCAAGCGTGTCCTCGATCGCGTCCCAGACGCTGCCGAACGTCTCGTCGCTCATTGTCTCAACTCCTTCGCCAGCTCGCGGTAGCGCTTCGTCGCCAGCTCCAGGTCAGCTTGGCTGGTCGTTTGCGTTTTCTTTTGGAAGCAGTGCAAGACGAACACGGACTCCTCGAATTTCGCGACGTAGATCACCCGGAACGCGCCAGCCGCGTCATGGATGCGCAGCTCGAGCGTTCCAGGACCGATGGCGCTCATCGGCTTCCAATCGCTGGGCTCGCGGCCCGCTTGCACCTTGTCGAGCTGATAGCCGGCCTCACGCTTGGCGGAGGCCGGAAAGGCTCGCAGGTCACGCAAGCTGGCGCCTCGGAAACGCAGCGGTTTAGGCGATCTCGACACGCTTGGATTATACAAAATGCTGTATTGTTTGCAAGGCCGGCTTGTCGCGAGGAAAGATCGCGTCTTCACAGATGGGCGCGACCGCAGATCGCGGCGCAGCCCCGCCTCCGCGAAGGCCTAAATTGTGCGCGCTTTCCAGCCCACTCACGCATGATAACGTCCTTTATCATGCGTGAGATTCGTGCTAGGCAAGGAGCATGACGCCACGCGACGACCAACTCCCGGCGATCCTGCAACCCGGCGTGCTCACCACTGCGGCCGACGGCTGCCTCGTCCCGGCGCTGATCGCCGACGCCGGCGAAGCGGCCGCCTGGCGCTACATCGAATTCCTCACCGCCAACATCCGCAACCCGAACACGCGCCGAGCCTATGCGCGCGCCTGCCGGCAATTCTTCGCCTGGTGCGACGAGCGCGGGTTGACGCTGACGACGATCCGGCCGTTCGATGTCGCCGCATATATCGAGTTGCTCCAACAGACCCACTCGCCGCCGGGCGTAAAGCAGCAGCTCGCCGCCGTGCGCATGCTGTTCGATTGGCTGATCACCGGCCAGGTCGTTCCGACGAACCCGTCATCGGCCGTGCGCGGTCCGAAGCATGTGGTGAAGGTCGGCAAGACGCCGGTGCTCGACCCCGCCGACTGGCGCAAGCTGCTCGACTCCATCCCGACCGACAGCGTGCGCGATTTGCGCGATCGGGCGCTGATCGCCACACTCACCTATTCCTTCGCGCGCATCACCGCCGCGCTGAACATGAAGGTGGAGGACCTTCGGCCGCAAGGCGCCGGCTGGCGGCTGCGGCTACACGAGAAAGGCGGCAAGCATCACGCCATGCCCTGCCACCATGCGCTCGCCGAGGCGCTGCACGCCTACATCGCCGCCGCCGGCATCGCCGAGGACCGCAAGGGTGTCTTGTTCCGCACGAGCCGTGGGCATAATGGGGCCGCGCTCTCCGCGCAGCCGATGAACCAATCCGACGCGTGGCGCATGATCCGCCGGCGCGCGGTCGCCGCCGGCATTCATGCGCCGATCGGCAATCACACGTTTCGCGCTACGGGGATCACCGCCTACCTTGCCAATGGCGGCGCGTTGGAGCACGCTCAGGAGATGGCGGCGCACGAGAGCCCGCGCACGACCAAGCTCTATGACCGCACCAAGGAGCGGCTCACGCAGGACGAGGTCGAGAGGATCAGGCTCTGACGCCAAGCCATTGACTAAAGCGAGTCCTCGAAGGAAGACAGAGCTTCCGCCGTCGCCGCCAGCCCGTGGCGCGACATGGCCGCAAGAAGCGCTGCGGCTGTGAAAGGCGGGTTTTTCATCGTTGCGCGCGTCTCCCGCAGCATCTCACACACGGTTCTCGGCGCGCGATTGAAAAGACCGAGAATGAAGACGTCAGGATGTTGCGCTTCTATGTCATGACGCGCAAGCGTGGACGCTGGGAAGTCGCGCAGGTTCGCCGTCACGAGGATCGACGCGCCGCAATGAATCGCCGCTGCCAGCACGTGCCGATCGTCAATGTCCGGGAGCTCGATGCCTTCGAGCCGATGCTCATAGCCGCTCACGTTCGCGTCGTTGATTTCCTCATCCATCAGTCGCCGCGTGCGTTCGATTTTGGCGCGCGGCAAATCCGGACGATTGCGCAGGACGGCGCGGGTCCATTCGTCGTGAATTTGCGCCGACCAATGGGGATGGAACAGATCGCGCAGCGCGAGGCGCATCAACAAATCGCGGGTGAGAGCCGGATAGAGGACGCTGGCGTCCAAAAATGCCGATGGAGGATTTCCCACGACCGTCAAATCAGGCCAAGTTCCTGATCGAGCGCGAGCATCTCATCCAAAACCGCTTTCCGTTTCGCGCGGTTCTCCGTCTTATAGGCGAGCACATCCTTCAAGGGCAACCGATGTTGAGTGCCGACCATGCGCGCCGGAAGAATGCCTTTGTCGATCATGCCCACGAGGAAGGGGCGCGAGACGTTAAGAAGTTCCGCCGCCTGCCGAGGCGTGATTTCGGCTTCGATTGAAACGATCGAGACGGCGTTTCCGGCTTCCGTCGCCTCAAGCACTTCCATCAGGTGATGCGCCACGACCGGCGGCAGCTCGCGCACATCGAGACTTTGACCCGCAGCAATGGCTTGACGGGCGTTTGCAGCTTGCGCCGTGTCCTGCGCCGAGGGCACGACCGGATCGAGATGGCCGGACGACATGAGAAATCCTTTCTATTTCAGGCAACGATACACCGTGCAAGCTTTGCTTGCAACATTTGAAATAACTGAAATATCAGAAAGCGCATGGAACGAAAGGCGTTTTCGGCTTAGCGTACGATTTGGAACAGATTCTGCCATGACCCGACGATACCGCCGCGTGGTTCCACTAGCCATACGCCTTGCCGTACTCTTCTAACAATCGATGGCGTAATCGTTGAAGAGCTATGTATGCATCTGAAGATTTATCGGGATATTCATTGTCATCTTTTAAGGCAAGTTCCATGACGGCCAACAGGCAATCAAAATCCCAACGATAAAACGACATGGGCTTTTTGCCTTGATAGCTTTCAATTCGCCTATCTAGGCCGAAGGCTTCGCCCATGTAAGATGTAAACCGCTTTAACTCGTCGAGTTCTTCCCCGGCGATTAACATGGCAACCTTTTTATCGTTTCGTCCAGGCTTCATCCGCGTCTCCCATTTTTTTCCTTCCGTCGCTCAGATCGTAATCCGCTCCACTTCATCGAGCGTAATTTCATCGCCGGTGCGGTCATAGAGCTTGGTGGTGCGCGGGCTTTCGTGCGCGGCCATGGCTTGCGCGTTTTCCAGCGTGCCGCCGGCTTCGAGATAGGCCGTGATGCCGGTGGCGCGAAAGGTATGACATCCGATTTTGACCCTCAAGCCCAACTCGGCGGCGCGGCGCTGGATCATGCGCCAGGCGTCGACCCGGTTCATCGGTTTGTCGGTCAGCGCGCCAGTGCGGCCGACGGCCGTGCGGAACAGGGCAGCCTTGCCGGCGTCGCGAATGCCGGCCGCCTCGATATAGCCGTCGAGATAGGCTTCGAGATTGTGATGCGCCGGCATTTCATGGCGTTTGCCGCCCTTTTCATGCAGCCGCACCCACCAACGCTTGCCCTTGGGAAAATAGTCCTCGACGCGCATGGCGACGACGGCGCCGATGCGGGCGAAGGCGAAGGTCATCACGGAGATCAGCGCCCGATCTCGCAGGCCGACGACGGTCGACACATCGATGCTGTCGAGCAGCGCGCGCGCCTGTTCGCCGGTCAGCACCGTGGTCTTGCCGGTTTTGACGACGTGCTTGGGGCCGCGCACCGAATGGGCCGGATTGGTCGCGACGATTTGGCCGGTGACCAGCCAGTCGAACAGCATGCGAATGGCGGCGAGATGCTGCTTGACCGTCGGCTTCTCGAAATCCGTGGCCATGGCCTCGACATAGGCGGCGACATGCAGCGGCTCGATGGCGGCAATCTCGCCGATGGCGTGCTGGTCGCACGAGGCGAAGAATTTTACCGCGGCCCGATAATAGGCTTGCCGCGTGTTCTTGTTGCGGATGGTGGCGGCGAAGAATTCCAAAAACCGCCGCGCCGCCGGATCGCCGGCGGCGGCGACGACGCGCGGCACGAGCAGGCCGTCGCGCGCGGCGACGACCAGGCTCTTGGATTCGACGACGACGACGGCTTGGCTCATGCGAGTTAGTGTAACATAACGTCCTTTATGTTGCGCTATCAGCTTCGCCCGCTTGGTGAGCCGACGAGATTGACGCGGATGGCTATTACGGCAGCGTTCGATTTTGGACAGGCTCCACAATGGGGTCAGTTGGGCTGGCAGACAGTCTCTGCCAGCCCAACTGAATGTCCTGAAGAAGCGCCAGCATGCATTCACTATGCAGGCCGCGACAGTTATTTCGGGATGTCGCCAAGCGGCGGCTGCAAGGGCAAGACGATGTCGTTCAGCACCGTCCTAACCCTTGCCGGCGTTTCCTTGGATCGGATCCAGCGGCGGTGCTCGAAAGTCTTGTTGTTGTTCTTCTCGTTCTTGTATGCGGTTGTAACGCCAGCGATCGACGCGCGGAAAATGCTATCTAGGATTTGACTTTTCCTGTCCGAACCGCCGACGCTCCAATCGCCCCTGTACAGCTTACGCAGCTGGCTTTTCCATTCGTCGTTATTATAGCAGTATTTGAAGCAGCACGCGGCCGCGTAGATCAGCAACCATTTGCGTTCGAGTGCGGCGCGAGCGTCGGGGTCCGTTGTCTTCTCGCGCGCGGCGCGCAGGTTTGCGCCGAAATCCTGTGCGATCCAGTACATGGCCGCACGCATTTCAAATTCTTCGTCCGGCATCCGCTCCCACACATGTGTGCCATCTCCGAATACTGCGGCATATCCGCCCTTCTCGCCATCATCGAAAAGGAACGAGGTCGAGGCTGTGAATTCTGTCGGGCTGTACAAGAACGCATAGACTGACTTCGCAAATTCCTCCAACCGAATGACTTCATGATTGGCCGGAATCTTATCTGTACGCTTTGGCAGGTAGGCGACCTTGCGACCTTTCCTCACAATTTGCTTGAACTGGTCCGACAGGCTCGATTGCACGGAATCATTGCTTCGGAAGTCGGAAAGCTTGATCGTGTTCTGCGTGTTGTTGAACCGCGTGATCTGCTCGCGAATTTTACCGCCGCTGCCGTAGCCCTCGGATATCTCAGTAATTCGAACCAACACGAACGGAACGTGAGACCCGAACTTGCCGACGTGCGCGAGCGAGCGAACTGTCTGTGCGCCGTTGATTACCTGCAAACCGATGACTTCGACTGCGTTCTCTGTCACAGTCACCCTGGTTGCGAGACACGAAATTCCATTGTTGAACATATAGAAGTTTTCTGGATCGTTCCGCGCCGTTTCCAGAATCTGCTTGTTGGTCCGCGTCTTGCCAATGAAGTTGCGGATATTGAGCGAAAATATCGCATCTTGCCCGAGCGCCTTGTAGGCGTTGACTAGCTGATTGGCATCCAGTGTCATGACGTAGGAATTGTGATTGCCAGCCGCAATCGAGATTACAGATTGCCCACGCTGGTTCTTGGCACCCTTCGGATATAACATGCAGGGCTTGTCGGAAATGCCGGCCGCAAGACTTTGCGCATTCCTGAGCGCGACATTGATGTCCGACTCGTCAAGAAATTTCCAATCGCACCGCTCATCGAGATCGGGAACGTCGGCTGGGTAATCCGGCGTCTGCTGCGACACCGCACGGGCCTGATCGTTGATCTTCGCGAACGTAAAGAAGACTAACTCAAATTGGTCGTTTTCCCAATCGATGTTGGCTATCGCGTCGGCGAGGCGCGCGTTAGGCTGCTGCTTTGTGTCACGGAATGACTTGAGTACGTTCCTGAAGCGCGTAATTTCCTCAGTTTTCTCCACAGCGTTAGGCGCGCGGTACTTGCTTTGGATAATGAGGACGCGACCATCGTCGCTGTGGATGAAATCGCATCCGAGGTCATTTCCGCCGTCAACAATGCCGAGGTCGATGTCATCATCGTCAATGACCGTGGCGACGGGGTTATGTATTTCCCGGATATAGAACTTTGTCGCTGCTATTGATTGCTGTTTGGCGTTGAGGGCCCCGAATTTTGTATGAAGTTCTCTCTCGGTCAGATGCGCAAGCGCGTCCCGCGCCTTTGCCTTAAGTACTTCGGCCATTACGAGGAATCTCCTGCTGGCGGCAACCAATATCAGGGAATAGCACAATCTCTTCCCTACCGTCCAAGGTGCCTGCCCAAGGGCGACGCCAAGCCGTCCATGTCCTTGCACTATCGCGCGCCGCCCATCGCGTTCCAATACGTGTGATCTCACCTGTAGTGTTTTCGCTGGGGATTTGAGTGATCCTCAAAAGGGGAATGGTTCATAAGGCGAGGAAACAAGAGGTCTGCTTGCGTCGATTCTCGAAATTCGTGAGTTTCGACAATGCGGCTTCGCGTTTCATAATGAGCATTCTCCGAATCCGCAAATTCCAAGGCGCAAATTCCAGGGCGCCCGGACACCGGCTCCTTCCCCCGCGTCGGGGCGCGTCGCCAAGCGATAATCCTCTCCCCCACCGCTTCCCCCGCCCTTGCCGCGCGCCGCGCCCTCCCCTATAGACTGGCGCCGCGCGCCCTGTTTCCGACACCCCTGGAGGCGATCGGCGCGCTTTTTTCGTTCAAAAGGAACCAACACATGGCCGAGCCCAAAAAACTCGCGGCCACGGTTCGCAGCGGGACAGGCAAGGGGGCCGCCCGCAGCACACGCCGTGAAGGTCGCACGCCCGCCGTTCTCTATGGCGGCGGAGAAGCTCCGACTCCGCTCTCGCTCGAAACGCGCGCCGTCAGCAAGCTGATCTACGCGGGACATTTCCTGACGACGATCTTCGAACTCGACATCGACGGCAAGGCCGAGCGCGCCATTCCGCGCGACTATCAGCTCGACGTCGTCAAGGACTTTCCGGTGCACGTCGACTTCCTGCGCCTGAAGCCGGGGCAGCGCGTGCGCCTCGCCGTGCCGGTGCATTTCGTCAACCACGAAGCGGCGCCCGGCCTGAAGCGCGGCGGCGCGCTCAACATCGTCTATCACTCGATCGAACTCTGGGTGCCGGCCGACGACATTCCCGAAGCCATCACCGCCGATCTGACCGGCCTCGACTTCAACGATTCGCTGCACATCAGCGCGATCGCGCTGCCGAAGGGGGCGAAGCCCACCAATCCGGACAAGAATTTCACCGTGGCGAGCATCACCCCGCCGCTGGTCGTGGCGGAAGAGCCGGGCGCGGCCGCCGCCGCCGCCGCGGCCCCCGCCAAGGGCAAGGGCGCCCCGGCCGCCAAGGCCGCGCCGGCCGCAAAGCCCGCGGCGAAAAAGTAACGTCGCCAATTGGGCGACCGCGAGCCCTCTTCCCGTCCGCGGGGAGAGGGCTTTTTTTCTTTTGGGCGGCGCCCGCGCGTCGCTCGTCTTCGCTGCCGCCTTGGGCTATTTATTGCTTGGGTCGAGAAAACGCCTCTCGCGCCTTCGCGAAAGTGGAGAGAATGACGGAAAGCAGCGAAACGGCGGCCCCGGCCGCAAACGCCCCGCCGGCCTTCACACAGGACGAGGAGCGCCACGCCTATCGCGAAATGCTGCTGATCCGCCGTTTCGAGGAGAAGGCCGGGCAGATGTACGGCATGGGCGCCATCGCCGGCTTCTGCCATCTCTACATCGGCCAGGAGGCGGTGATCGTCGGCGCCAAAATGGCGGCGCGCGAGGACGACCAATTCGTCACTTCTTACCGCGATCACGGCCATGCGCTGGCCTGCGGCGTCGCCCCCAAGGCGGTGATGGCGGAGCTCGCCGGCAAACGCTCCGGCGTCTCCAAGGGCAAGGGCGGCTCGATGCACATGTTTTCGCGCGAGCGGCATTTCTATGGGGGCCACGGCATCGTCGGCGCGCCGGCGCCGCTGGGCGCGGGGCTCGCCTTCGCCAACCGCTATCGCGGCGACGCGCGCGTGTCGCTGACCTTTTTCGGCGACGGCGCGGCGAACCAGGGCCAGGTCTACGAGAGTTTCAACATGGCGGAGCTGTGGCGTCTGCCGGTCGTGTTCATCGTCGAAAACAACCTTTATGCGATGGGCATGTCGGTGGCGCGTTCATCCGCGCAATCGGACTTCGCCAAGCGCGGCGCCGCCTTCAACATTCCCGGGCTTCAGATCGACGGCATGGACGTGCGCAGCGTTCGAGCTGCGACGGCGCAGGCGCTGGAGTGGTGCCGCAAGGGCAACGGTCCCTATCTCATCGAGGCGCAGACCTATCGCTACCGCGGGCATTCGATGTCGGACCCCGCCAAATATCGGTCGAAGGAAGAGGTCGTGCGCATGCGCGAGGAGCACGATCCGATCGAGCAGGTGCGCAAGCGCCTGCTGGAGGGCGGCCTTGGCGAAGACGCGCTGAAGAAGATCGACGCCGAGGTGCGCAAGCTGGTCTCCGAGGCGAGCGATTTCGCCATCGCCGACAAGGAGCCGGAGGCGAGCGAGCTGTGGACGGATGTGGTGGCGTGAGTCTTGAGGCTGGGCGGGGAACGAAGATGCAGGCTGTAACAATTCATCTCCGTCGTGGCGTCATGGCCGGGCTCTTTCGAAAGACGTCGCATTCCTCCATTTCGATGTCGGGAGCCGAAGCGGCCCTCATCCGACCCTCGCTGACGCGAGGGCCACCTTCTCCCGCAAGCGGGAGAAGGAGGGGCGCGGCGAGATTCGACCTTACCTCTGGACGTTACCGAAATCTAAAAAGAAAAGGCGCGTCCCTTCTCCCGCTTGCGGGAGAAGCTGGCCCCGCGAAGCGGGGTCGGATGAGGGGCGCCGCAACTCCCAGCCATGAGGCGGGGAAGGCAGCCTTCGTCGCAGGACAGCGCTCATGACCGTCAACATCCTCATGCCAGCGCTCTCCCCAACGATGGAGCAGGGCAAGCTCGCCAAATGGCTCAAGGCCGAGGGCGATGCGATCAAGTCCGGCGACGTGCTCGCCGAGATCGAGACCGACAAGGCGACGATGGAGGTCGAGGCCGTCGACGAGGGCGTGCTGGCGCGCATTCTCGTGCCGGCCGGAACCGAAAACGTCGCCGTCAACACGCCGATCGGCGTGATCGCGCAAGACGGCGAGGCGGTCGACTCCGCGCCGGCGCAGACCGCTCCCGCCCCGACAGCCGAAGCGCCCTCCGTCGCGCCGACGGCGGCGGCGGCGCCCGTCGCCGCGACGCCGAGCGAAGCGCCGGAAGTTCCGCCCGGAACCATGATGCTGCAAATGACCATGCGCGAAGCCTTGCGCGACGCGATGGCGGAAGAGATGCGCCGCGACGCGACGGTCTTCGTGCTCGGCGAGGAGGTCGGCGAATATCAAGGCGCCTATAAGGTGACGCAGGGCCTGCTGCAGGAGTTTTCGGCGCGCCGCGTCGTCGACGCGCCGATCACCGAATATGGTTTTGCCGGCCTCGGCGTCGGCGCGGCTTTCGCGGGATTGCGGCCGATCGTCGAATTCATGACGTTCAATTTCTCGATGCAGGCGATCGACCACATCGTCAATTCCGCGGCGAAGACGCTCTACATGTCCGGCGGACAGATCCGCTGCCCCATCGTGTTTCGCGGGCCGAACGGCGCGGCCTCGCGCGTCGGCGCGCAGCACAGCCAGGATTACTCCGCCTGGTATGCGCAAGTGCCGGGGCTGAAGGTGATCGCCCCGTCCAATCCCGCCGACGCCAAGGGCCTGCTCAAGGCGGCGATCCGCGACGACAATCCGGTGATCTTTCTCGAAAACGAAATCCTCTACGGCAAATCCGGCGACGTGCCGGCGCTCGACGATTTTATACTGCCGATCGGCAAGGCGCGCGTCGCCCGCACTGGGCGCGACGTGACGCTGGTCTCCTTCTCCATCGGCATGACCTATGCTCTCGGCGCGGCGGCCGAACTGGCGCAGGAAGGCATTGAGGCGGAGGTGATCGACCTGCGCACGCTGCGGCCGATGGACATTGCGACGGTGGTCGAATCGGTGAAGAAGACGCATCGCCTGGTGGCGATCGAGGAAGGCTGGCCGCATTGCGGCGTCACCGCCGAGATCGCCGCGCGCGTGCAGGAGGAAGCCTTCGACTGGCTCGACGCGCCGGTGCTGCGCGTGACGGGCAAGGATTTGCCGATGCCTTACGCCGCGAATTTGGAGAAGCTCGCTCTGCCGAGCGTCGCCGAGGTCGTCGCGGCGGCGAAGGCGGCGATGTATCGGTAGGCGAGGTTTCGCCGCGTGCCAAATCTCACTCCTCCGGCGCGTCCTCGATCGGATCGTACTGCTTCTCGTCGAAGCCGAACGCGGCAAAAGTCGCGCGCATGTGCTCCGGCAGCGGCGCGGTCACGTCGATGATCCCGCCCTTGGGGTGCGGCAGCACCAGACGGCGCGCCAGGAGGTGCAGCTTGCGCTCCATGCTCTCCGGCATCGCCCGCAGCGGATCGCGCCGGCGCACTTCGTCCTCGGGGCGATGGCCGTATTTCGGATCGCCGAAGATCGGATGGCCGATGGCCTCGGCGTGGGCGCGCAATTGATGCGTGCGGCCGGTCAGCGGCTTCATCGACAGCCAGGCGCAGCGCGGCGCGGCCTTTTCGACGACGGCGTAATAGGTCAGCGAATGCTGCGCGTCCGGCGCGCCATGCTTGGCCACCCGCATCTTCTCTATATCCCGAGGGCTCCCCTGCCCCGGCTTGCGCGGCGCCCGCGCGTCGCCCATGCCCTCGCCCTTGGCCAGATAAAGCGACACGCGCCCCTGCGAGGGCTTGGGCACGCCTTCGACCAGCGCCCAATAAATCTTGCGCGCCTGGCGCGAGCGAAAGGCTTCGCCGAGTTCGGAAGCGGCGCGGCGGTTCTTGGCGACGAGCAGCACGCCGCTGGTGTCGCGGTCGAGCCGATGCACCAGCACCGGGCGCTTGTCGCCGTCAGTCAGCGCCGCCAGCATCCCGTCGATGTGGCGCGTCGTGCCGGAGCCACCCTGCACCGCGAGGCCGAAGGGCTTGTTCAGCACCAGCACGTCCGCGTCCTCGAACAAGATCATCCGCTTTATGGCGAGGGCGTCCTCGGGGTTGGCGCGCGGCGCGGCGGGGGGCGGAACGTCGTCGAGGTTGAGCGGCGGGATGCGAATCGTCTGGCCTTGCTCGACCCTGGTCGAGGTCTCCACGCGCTTGCCGTCGACCCGCACCTCGCCCTTGCGGCAGATTTTGGCGAGATGCGACAGCGACAGCGTCGGCACGCGCCGCTTGAACCAACGGTCGAGCCGCATGCCGGCCTCGTCCTCGGTGACGATGGCGGCGGAGACGCCGGCGCCGAGCGGTTTTTGCACGGCTTCGCTCATGCGCGCCCCCCCGCCGGAGCAGGAGCGCCGGACGCCGGGACGCGCCGGGCGAAGAGGAAGGATGCTTGCATCCACGAGCTTCTAGCAAGCGAAAGGCGCCGCGTCACCGCCTAAACGCCGCGTCGCGCATTTACACCGCGCCGCCTTCCGGTGTAAAAAGCGCCCCAAGCGAAAGCGCCGCGCACCCGTAGCTCAGCTGGATAGAGCGCTGCCCTCCGAAGGCAGAGGTCACAGGTTCGAATCCTGTCGGGTGCGCCATTAAATCAAATACTTACGCAACGCCCCACGTCGAGTTTGGAATCGAAAGTCCGCCCGGCCGTCGGAACCGGCCCCGCGCCGCCGCGCGAGCGCATTCCGAAGTTGCGCGCGGGCGGAAATTATACGAACCTCGGGCTCGAGCTCCGCATCATTTTAATGAGGTCGTTTGATGCTTTCGCAATCCTCCCGTCCGGGCAAGCTCACGACGCCGCTCGGCCAGGACGTGCTGTGCCTCGTCGAATTCGACAGCGACGAGGGCCTGTCCCAGCTGTTCGAGTTCGACGTTCTCGCGGTCAGCGAGGACGGCGACCTCGACCTCGACCGATTGCTCGGCTGCGCCGCCCATATCGAGCTCGATTGCCGCGAGGTGGGAAAGCGCAACTACCACGGGCTGATCCTGGAGGCCGAGTTCGAGCGGCTCGAGGAGGGCCTCTATTATTACCGGCTGCGGCTGCGGCCCTGGACCTATCTGCTCGGCAAGACCACCGACTGCCGCATCCACCACGACAAGACCGTCATCGACATCATCCGCGAGACCCTGTCGCGCCGCGGCTTTCCCGATTACCGCTTAGCCACGATCGAGTCCTATCCGACGCTGCATTACACGGTCCAATATCGCGAGACGGATCTGAACTTCATCTGCCGGCTCATGGAGCAGCATGGCATCTATTTCTTCTTCGAGCACAGCGCCGGCCGCCATGTGCTGGTCTTCGCCGACAGCGCCAGCGCGCATCAGCCGGCGCCGGGACAGGAGAGCGTCGACTTCAACCCGCACATGTCGCCCGATCTGAAGGAGTCGCAGGCGACGATCTATTCCTGGCGACATTTGCGCAAGCTGCGCAGCGGCAAGTTCGAACTCAACGACTATTACCACATGACCCCGAACACGCGCCTCACCGGCGACCGCAACGCCTCCGAGCATTATGCGATCGCGTGATCAGTTTCTGCATGAACAATCTGAAGAAGACTTCGCCCACGGGCTTCGAGATGTCCGCCTCCGACTACCGTCCGCCGAGAGAGCTGAAGATTTTGCTCGTGGGTCCGAAGGACTGACGGGCGAAACGCATTCGCTGCGAAGGCGCCCGCTGAAGCCCTTGGCCGCTGCGAGCGCGACGCCGCTGAACGGCGCCTGCCCCCATAGCGCGTTATGGCCCACTCATCGTGCGCCTGGGGGAGATATCCCGGCGGCGCAGGGGTAGACGCGCCGACAAACGCGATTCGAACCGCGGAAGTCTCCTGCCGCCTTCTTCGGCCACTCGGCTACGTCCCGCCCCCCGGCCTGAAGCGCCGGTCGTAGCCGGCGTCATAGAGCGCGCTCTCGCGAAAATCCTCCGCGGCCAAGGCGGGGCCGACGAGGATCAACGCGGTGCGCTCCATCGGCGAGGCGCCGACGCGCGCCTCTATGTCCGCGAGCGTCCCGCGCAGCACGCGCTCGTCGGGCCAGGAGGCGCGATAGACGACGGCGACCGGGCAATCCGCGCCGTAATGCGGCGCGAGCTCCGCAACGACTTTGGCCAGAGCATGGATGGACAGATGCACGGCCAGCGTCGTCCGCGATTGCGCGAAGACTTCCAGCCTTTCCGTCTCCGGCATCGCCGAAGCGCGCCCCGTCGTGCGCGTCAGCACCAGCGATTGCGCCACCTCCGGCAGAGTGAGCTCGCGCCGCAAGGCCGCGGCGGCGGCGGCGAAAGCGGGAACGCCGGGCGTCAGCGTATAGGGAATGGCGCGCGCGTCGAGCCGCCGCATCTGCTCGCCGACCGCGCTCCATATGGACAGATCGCCCGAATGCAGCCTGGCGACGTCCTGGCCTTCGTCGTGCGCCCGCGCGATCTCGGCGACGATTTCGTCCAGCGACATCGGCGCCGTGTCGAGGATGCGCGCGCCCGAAGGGCAATGCGCCAGCACGCCCTTCGGCACCAGCGAACCGGCGTAGAGGCAGACGGGACAGCGCGCGATGAGATCGCGGCCGCGCAAGGTCAGAAGATCGGGCGCGCCGGGTCCGGCGCCGATGAAATGCACGGTCATGGCCCGTCCCCTTCCCCGCTGGCTTGCGCAATCGCGCATGTGAGCCGCGCCGTCGCGACGCGCGGTCCGAGCAGCCGGCTGTCCGCGCCGGCGCCGATCAGCGCCAGCGCTTCGGCGACGCTGCCGACGCCGAACATCGCGGCGACGCGCGGCGAATGGCTCAACACGTCGCCGGCGCGGGCGCGCAGTTCCGCCATCGGCAGAAAGACGAGCGGGACGCCGAACGCCGCCGCGGCGTCTTCGAAGGCGGCGCGATCTTCCGGCCGTTCCGGCGCGACGAGACGCGCCGATTGCGCCGCGACGCCCCAGCGCGACGCCGTCAGACGGACGAGCTCCGTCAGCGCCGGCGCGTCGACGCCCTGGCGTCCCGCGACGCCGATCGCGTAGCGCGGCGTCACGCCTTGTCGCAGCGCCATTGCAACACCGGCATGGAGGGGTCGAGCGCATGGAAGCGGCCGACAGGGCGCGCCTTGGCGATCTGGATTTGGACGAGTTCGCCGCCGCGCGCGTCGAGGCTTTGCGCCAATAAGGTTTGCGTCTCCAGCGTCACCGCATTGACGACGATGCGGCCATGGGCGGGAAGCGCCTCCCAGGCGGCCTCTAGGCTCGCCGCATTGGCGCCGCCGCCGACGAAGATCGCGTCCGGGGGCTTCAGTCCGGCGAAAGCCGCCGGCGCTTCGGCGCGGAGGATTTCGAGGTCGGGCGTTCCAAGGCTCGCCGCATTGCGCGCGATGCGCGCGGCGCGAGCGGCGTCGCGCTCTATGGCGACGGCGCGATTGGCGGGATCGCTCAGCATCCATTCTATGGCGATGGAGCCGGAGCCCGCGCCCACGTCCCACAGCAATTCGCCGCGGCGCGGCGCCAGCGCGCCGAGCGTCACGGCGCGGATGTCGCGCTTCGTCAATTGGCCGTCATGCTCGAACCAATCGTCCGGCAAGCCCGGCGCGCGCGGCAGGACGCGGGCGTCGGGCGCGGCTATGAGTTCGACCGCGAGCGTGTTGAGCGGGGCGATGTCTTCAAGCGCAAAATCGCCGGCCGTCATGCCGCGAACGCGCTCGTGCGGTCCGCCGAGATTTTCCAGCACATGGAGGCGCGAGGCGCCAAAACCCAAAGCCGTCAGATGCGCAGCGAGGCGCGCCGCGGTCGTCTCGTCCCAGGCGAGTACGATGAGCCGCCGACCCGGTTGCAAATGCGGCGTCACGCGCTCGAAGGCGCGGCCGTGCAGAGAGAGCAGCGCGCAGTCCTGCTGCGCCCAGCACAGCCGCGCCGCGACCAGCGCGAAGGCCGAAGGCGCCGGCAGGCAGAACATCTCCGCGCGGGGAATGCGTTCGGCGAGGGAGACGCCGACGCCGTAGAAAAACGGATCTCCGGTCGCCAGCACGACGGTCGGTTCGCCGCGCCGGGCGATCACCGCGTCGAGCGCCGCGGCGAAGGGCGACGGCCAGGCGCGCCGCGGCGCTTTCGTCGCGCCGAGCAGCGCCAAATGCCGCGCGCCGCCGAAGATCAGCGTCGCTGCGTCGATCGACGCGCGCGCGGCGGAAGAAACTTCGCCATCCGCGCCGATCCCGACGAGCGTGAGCCACGGCCGGCTCATGGGGCGCGCCGCGAGGTGTAGACGAAGGGTCGCGCCCCGGCGCGTTCGATCCGCCTTGTGCCGGAGGAGCCGACGACGACCAAGGTCGACATGTCGACGAAGGACAGATCGGCGTCGGCGAGATCGGCGACGACGATCTCTTCCTCGGCGCGCCACACCGCCTTGGCCAGGACGACCGGCGTTCGCGGCGCGAGCAGGCCGCGCAAAATCGCGAAAGCGTCGAAGATGCGCGTCGGCCGCGCCCGCGACGCCGGATTGTAGAGCGCGATGACGAAATCGCCGCGCGCGGCGTGCTCCAGCCGGCGCGCCACGGTCTCCCAGGATTTCAAATTGTCGGAGAGCGAGATCGCGCAAAAGTCGCCGCCGAGCGGCGCCCCGGCGCGCGCCGCCGCCGCCTGCATCGCCGAGACTCCGGGGATCACCTCCACCTCGAGTTTTCGCCAGGCGGCGTCGCCCTGCTCCATCGCCTCGAACACCGCGGCGGCCATCGCGAAGACGCCGGGATCGCCGCCCGAAACGACGGCGACCACACGCCCAGACGCCGCGCGCGACAGCGCGTCGCGCGCCCGCTCGATCTCGACGCGATTGTCGCTGGAAAGGCGCGTCTGGCCGGGAACCACGGGAACGCGCGCGACATAGGGCGCATAGCCGACGATGTCCTGCGCCGCGCCCAGCGCCAGGCTGGCGTCATGGGTGAGGCAGCCCGGCGCGCCAGGCCCGAGCCCGACGACGTAAAGCTTTCCCTGCGCCGCCGTCATGGCCGGCGCCCCCGGCCCGGCACCAGCACGATGGCGAAATAGGGCGCGGCGTCGTCGGATTTTTCGGCGAAGGGCAGGATTTTCTGGCCCTCCATCGTGCCGCGTTCGACATAGACGGCGCGGTCGGTCAGGCGCAGACGCAGCAGCACGCGGCGCAGCTTGGGGAAGTTGCCGCCGAGTTTCATCACCACCGCAGCGTCCGCGCCCGCGAGGCGGCGCTCCAGCGCATGCTCCTCCAAGGTCGCCGGCACGACGCTGAGCACGTCGTCGCCCCAGGTCATCGGCTGTTTCGCCGCGGCGAAACAGCCGGACATGCCGGAGACGCCGGCGCAAATCTCGACCTGGAACCGCGTCCGCAGGCGTTCGAAAATATGCATGAAGGAGCCGTAGAACATCGGATCGCCTTCGCACAGCAAGGCGACGTCGCGCCCCTCCTCCAACACGCGCGCGAGGCGTTCGGCGCTCTCCTCGTAAAAGCCGCGCAACGCCTCGACATATTCAGGCTTGTGGAAGGGGCGCTCGGTCGTCATCGGATAGGCGAGCAGCAATTCTTCGCAGTCGGCGCGCAAATAGGGGCGCGCGATGCGGCGGGCGTGGCTCTCGCGGCCCGCCTTGGCGAAATAAGCGACGACCTTCGCCTCGTAGACGAGGCGCGCGGCTTTCACCGTCACGAGTTCCGGATCGCCGGGACCGAGCCCGACGCCGTAAAGGATTCCAGCGCTCATTCGGCGTCGCTCGCCAGCGCGTTGATCGCCGCCGCCGCCATGGCGCTGCCGCCCTTGCGGCCCCTCACGACGATGCTGGGAACGCGGGCATAGGCGGCGAGCGCCTCTTTCGATTCCGCCGCGCCGACGAAACCTACCGGCATGCCGACGATCGCCGCCGGCGCCGGCGCGCCAGCCGCCAACATTTCCAGAAGGCGGAACAGCGCCGTCGGCGCATTGCCGATGGCGACGACCGAACCGCCCAGTCTCTCTAGCCATAACTCCAGGGCGGCGGCGCTGCGCGTGTCGCCCTTGGCCTTGGCGAGATCGGCGGTGCGCGGGTCGGCGAGCGTGCACAGGACTTCGTTGCCGGCGGGCAGCCGCGCGCGCGTCACGCCATGGGCGACCATGTTGGCGTCGCAAAATATCGGCGCGCCCTCGCGCAGCGCTGCCCGCGCCGCAAGCGCGGCGCCCGGCGAAAACACGATGTCGTCGGCGATCTCCACCATGCCGCAAGCGTGGACGATGCGCACGGCGACGCGCTCTTCTTCCGGCGTGAAGCGCTGCAGGCGCGCTTCGCCGCGAATGATCGCGAAGGAGCGCCGGTAAATCTCGGCGCCGTCGCGAATGTATTCCTGCACGCTCACCCCTGCGTCCCCTCGAGCCGCGCGCCGAGCAGCGCTTCGATTTCGCTCAAATTCCGGCCGAACCCCATCGGCGCGGCGCCGGCCTCGCCGTCGAAGACGAGATCGAAGCCGCCATGCGCGCCGGCGATCAGCGTCGCCGGGGCCGGGAATGGCAGGGCGCAGCCCTTGGCGCAACCGGAGACGTGCACCCCGACGCCGTGCGGCGCAAGTCGGCGGGCCAGCGGCGCGAGCCGTTCGATGTCCGTGCGGGTTTCTCCCTGCGCCTGCGAACATTCCGGCGCGCCGGGACAGGCGACGATCGCGAGGCGCGGATCGTCCGGCTCGACGATGAAGCCGAAGTCGCGCGCGACTTCCCGCAACTGCGTCGCCGCGTCGGCGCCGGATAAAGGCGCGGCGATGGCGCGCCAGGGCGTCAGGCGCAATTCGGAACAGCCCGCGCGCCGCGCCGCATCGACGAGACCGGCGAATTGCGCGGCGGTCATGCGGCCGAAGGGCGCGGCGACGCACAGGACGCCGCTCTCGCCCCGCGCGCGCGGGGCGAGAGCGTCCGCAACGCAGGAGGATACGCAGTCCGAACGATAGGGCGAAGCGTCGAGGCCCGCGGCGCGGAACAAGGGCTCTACGCCGATTTCACCGACCATCGCGCGCATTCTGCGCCGTTCGAAGGCGCGTTCCTTGCGAAACGCGACGAAGGCCTGCGCCAGAGACGCCGCCGCGTCGACCGCGGCGTCGGCCGCGCAGATCGCCGCAACGTCGCGCGCGCCGTCGGCGACCACCGCGATCCCGTCGCCGTGACGCTCGAGCCGAATGTCGGCGGCGACCCCGGCCAGTCCCAACGGGCCGCCGTCGTCGATCAGGAACAGAAATTTCGCCGGAAGCCGGCGATGCAATTCGTCGCGGGTCAGCGCGGCGGCGAGGCGCGCCGTCAGCGCGTCGGCGACGCCCGCGGCCGGCGACGCCAATATGTTCAGCGCGGCCTCGCGCCAGGGATCTCGTGCGAGCAGGCCGATCGCGTCGAGCCGCGCCATCGCCGCGCCATGCGTTTCTTCCGTCACGCCACGCAATTGCAATTGCGCGCGTTGCGAAAGATCGATGCGTCCATTGCCGCAGTCTCGAGCAATGGCGGCAATCTCCGACGCTTGCGCGAGGTCGAGCCGCGATCCGAGGATTTTCGCGCGCATCAACAGGCCGTCGCCGCTCAGCATCGGCGTCAGCGCCCCGGGACACCAGCCCTTGACGATCGGCTTCGCCTCGGTATGCGCGCTAGCGTATGGCATCGCCCACCTCGCTCAGAGTCCCGAGACTGTTGCGCCGGCTGCGCCACAGCCCGCGCCGCAACGCTTCGTCGAACACGCGGGCGATGGCCTGCAGCGCGCGCGGATTTTCCTTTTCGAGAAAGCCGGACACTTCCGCGTCGCCGAGCGTCGCCGCGAAGGCGAGATCGAATTGCGCATCGGACACGAGACCGCCGAGCGCCGAAAAGGCGTAGAGATTGTCGACGGCTTCGGCGATTTCCGCCGCGCCGCGATGGCCGTGCCGCATCTGCCCCGCGAGCCATTTTGGATTGGCGAGGCGCCCGCGCAGCACGCGCGCGATCTCCGTCCGCAAGGCGCGGGCGCGCGGGCGTTCAGGGTCGGTCGTGTCGACATGCGTCACCGCCGCCGCGCCGCCGAGCGTTTCGCTGGCGGCGGCGAAACCGCCCTCGAATTCGGCGAAGGCAGACCCCGCCAGCACGTCGGTCTCCGCCATGTCCTGCGCATGGACGAGCAGCTGCGCCTGCTCGACTCGCGCGCAAAACGCGGCGCGGGCCGGCGCGCTCTCGCCGGCGCGGTCGTAGGCGTTGCCGCCGGCGTCGAGAAAGGCCGCGCCGAGATCGGCGCGCGTCGCCCAGGCGCCGCGCGAGAGGACTTCGCCGAGCCCCAGACCGTAAGCGCCTTGCGCCGCGCCGAAGACGCGCTGCAACGGTTGGCCGACTTGCGTCGTCAAGGGATTGAACTCCTCTTCCTCGCCCAGCGCCGCGACCGCCGCCACGGCGTCGTGAAACAGCGCAAGGAGTCCGGGAAACATATCCCGAAACAGGCCGGAGACATGCAGCGTCACGTCGACGCGGGGAAAGTCCCGCTCCGCCATGAGCTCGATCTCGAAACCGACGACGCGCGCCGTCGCCGCGTCCCAGCGCGGCACGACGCCGAGCAAGGCCAGCGCATGGGCGAAATCCTCGCCGCCGGTGCGGATCGTGGCGCTGCCCCAAAGATCGAGCATGATCGCGCGCGGCCAGTCGCCATGCTCCTGCGCGTGACGCAGCATCACCTCTCGCGCCGCGCGTTTGCCGATGTCGTAGGCGCTACGCGTCGGCGCATGGCGCGGATCGATGCAATAGAGATTGCGGCCCGTCGGCAGCACGTCCTTGCGTCCGCGCGAGGGCGCGCCGGCCGGACCCGGTTCGACGAAACGCCCGCCCAGCGCCCGCAGCAGCGCCGAGATCTCGGCCTTGGCGCATGTTTCGCGCATCGCATCGCCGCCTTCGGCGCGGCCGAAGACGTGCAGTCCGTCGCCGATGCGCAGCTCCTTCACGTCGCACAAAAAGGCGTCGAGCCGCGTCAGCGCGCGAGCCGGGTCGTCGTCCGGCTGCGCGCCGCATTCTTGCGCCAGACCGCAACGCGTCGCCTCGTCCAATATCGCGCCGGCGACGTTTTTGGCGCGGCGCGGATCGAGGCTGGCGGCCTGCGCATATTCGTCGAGCATCTGCTCGATGCGCGCCGCGTCGTCGTAGAGCTGCGATTGCGACAGCGGCGGCGTCATATGGCCGATCGTCACCGCGCCGGCGCGGCGCTTGGCCTGCGCCGCTTCGCCGGGATTGTTGACGATGAAGGGATAGATCAGCGGCGTCGGGCCGAGCACGACTTCCGGCGCGCACGCCTCGCCGAGCATCACCGATTTGCCGGGCAGGAACTCCAGCGTGCCATGCGCGCCGAGATGGATCATCGCGTCGATGCGCCGCGCGTGACGCAGCCAAAGATAGAAAGCGAGATAGGAATGGCGCGGCGGCGCTTCGGCGTCGTGATAGCTCGTGCGGCGGTCCGCGCGCGCGCCGCGATCGGGCTGAAAGGCGACCGTGAGCTTGCCGCATTCGATGCGGGGGAAGCGGAAGTTTTCGCCGTCGCAAGCCGGATCTTCGCGCGGCGCGCCCCAGGCGCGCGTCACCGCCTCGGCGAAAGATCGCGGCAGCGTCGCGAAAATCCGTTCATAGTCGGCGAGCGAAAACTGCGCGGCGCAAGCGCCCTCCTCCAGCGCGCGGACGAAGCCCGGCGTCGTTGCGCCGACGTCGTATCCCGCGCCGCGCAGCGCGTCGACGATCGTCCGGGCGCTCGCCTCGGTGTCGAGGCCGATCGCGTAACCGCCGCGCCCACGCCGCGCCGGATAGTCGGAAAAAATCAGCGCGAGGCGTTTTTGCGCATTGGGCTTCTTGCGCAGGCTGGCCCAATTGGCGGCGAGATCGGCGACGAAGGCGACGCGCGACGCCTCGGGCGCATGGCGCATCTCGTCGAACTCGCTCGCCGCATGAGAGCCGGCCGCTTCCTTGAAGGAAATCGCCCGCGTAAAAATGCGGCCGTCGACCTCCGGCAGCACGACGTTCATCGCAAGATCCGCGCCCGAGGCGCCGCGCGTCGACGCCGCCCAGGCCGCACGCGAAGAGGTGGCCAGCGCGACCTGCAGCACCGGCGCGTCGGCGCAATCCAGGACGGCGCCCTTTTCTCCGCGCGCCGAAAAGGCGGTGGCGTTGAGGATCACGTCCGGACGATGCGCGGCGATCCTCTCGCGCAAGAAAGCGCCGCTCGCCGGGTCCTTGAGGCTCGAGACGAACACCGCCTCCATGCCGAGGCCGCGCGCATGCAGCGCGTCGGCGAGCGCGAGGATGGGCGCCGTGTCGTCGCACAGATAGGCCGAACGATAAAACACGATCAGCGCCCGCGCCGCGTTCTCTTCGCCCGGGCGCCGCGCCGCGCCGAAATCGCCGGCCTCGGCGACGGCGACGCTGTCGCGCCAGCCGCCCCCCTTGCCGATCAGGCTCCCGGCGAAGCCGAGAAAAGCGCCGAGGTTTTCCGCCCCGCCGTTTTGAAAGAACGACCAGATGCGCGCGCAATCCGCGGCGGGAAGCGTCGACGCCCGAGCGAGGCGCGGATCGTCGAGGCCGTCGCCAGGCACGATCGCCAAGGAGAAAGCGTGGGTTCGCGCCAGCGCAGCAAGCTGTTCGACGCCATAGGGCCAATATTCCTTGCCGCCGAGCAGCCGCACGACGACGAGGCGCGCGTGGCGCGCCACTTTGTCGAGATAGAGATCGACCGAATAGGGATGTTTGAGCTTCGCGAGCGCGGCGCAGCGCAACGTCGGCGCGCCCTCTCCCCGCGCGGCTTGCATGCGCGCCAGAAGTCGCAGCTCCGAATCCGAAAAGGACAGAAAGACGATGTCGGCCGGCGTCTGCGCGAGATCGACGGCCGCCTCGCCCTCGTCGAGCCCGTGAACTTCGCGCGCCAGCAAATGCATGGATCAGCCCGCCGCCAGCCGCGCCGCGATGCGCGCCCGGTCCAGCCCCTTCTGGCCGATGACGACGAGGCGGCTGGCGCGCGCTTCGCCTGCGCGCCAGGGACGGTCGAAACTATGCTGAAAGCGCGCGCCGACGCCTTGCACCAGGAGCCGCATCGGCTTGCCCGACACTTCGACGAAGCCCTTCATACGCAATATACCTTCATCGGCGGCGAGTTCGGCCAAACGCGCGGCCAAAGCGGCGGGGTCGGACACGGGCGCCAGCTCGACGACGAAGCTTTCGAAATCGTCGTGATCGTGCTCGCCTTCCATGTCGTGATGCGAGGGGCGGTTGGAAAGATCGTCCTCCGCCGCGGCGGCAAGCCCCAAGACGAAGCGCGGATCGACGGCGCCCTTCCGCGCCCGCAGGATTTTGGCGCGCGCCGCGCCCTCCCGCAAAATCTCCATGACGCGCGCTTCGGCCGCCGCGTCGAGCAGATCGAGCTTGTTCAGCACGACGAGATCGGCGCAGGCCAATTGATCCTCGAACACTTCCTCGAGCGGATTGTCGTGGTCGACGCTGGCGTCCTCGGCCCGCTCGCGCGCCATCGCCTCCAAATCGTCGGCGAAACGCCCCTCGGCGACGGCCGCGCCATCGACCACCGCGACGACGCCGTCGACGGTGAGGCGCGCGCGGATCGCCGGCCAGTCGAACGCCTTGACCAGGGGCTTCGGCAAAGCGAGCCCCGAGGTCTCGATGACGATATGCTCCGGCGGGCGCTCGAGCGTCAGCAAGGCTTCGATCGCCGGGGCGAAATCCTCGGCGACCGTGCAGCACAGACAGCCGTTGGCGAGTTCGACGATGTTCTCCTGCGGACAATTCTCCACGCCGCAGGCGCGCAATATGTCGCCGTCGACGCCCACGTCGCCGAATTCGTTGATGACCAGCGCCAACCGACGGTCCTTGGTCGTTTCGACGAGATGGCGGATCAGCGTCGTCTTGCCGGCGCCGAGAAAGCCGGTCACGATCGTCGCGGGAATTTTGGCTTTCATTTTTTCAAGAGTCCTCGTTCGCGCCGGCGCCGATGCGCCTCCAGGCCAGTCCGACGCCAAGTCCCAGCAGCGCCCATGTCACCGCCTGCAGGCCGAGCGAATTCGCGGCGAAGCGCGCCGCGAGTTCCGCCGGGACCGTGCTCTCGCCAGGGGCGGCCTGCGGCGCGCCATAGAGATGCGGGGCGGCCAAGCTCAGCACGCCGAGCGCCTTTGCAACCGCGCCGTCCTGGCGCAGCAGGAGATAAAGTCCCAGCGCCGTCGCGCCCGCGGTCGCGAGCCACCACGCCTGACGCGCGGCGAGCGCCGCTTCCGCGGCGCCCGGCAATTGCGGCGCGAGGCCCATGCCCGTGGCCAGTCCCGTGGCGGCGAAACCGCCCAGCGCCCAAGCCAGCGCGCGGCGCGGTTCGATCGGCTCGTCGGCGAGGAGCATCGCCGCCAGTAGCAAGAGCGCATAGCCGACGCTCGCGCCGACGGTCGCAAGACCGGTCGCTGCGATGCGCTCCGCGCCCTCCGCCGGCTTCCATTCGGCAGCGGCCGCTTCGGCGCCGTGCGCGTGCGCGGCCTGGGCGGATTCGTAAGTCTCGGCGATTTGGATGAGCGGAACCGTCGCCCACTGCTGCAGGGCGGCGGTCGCAAGCCCAGCCAGCAGTCCGGCGATCAGAGCGACCGCAAGAACCCGGTGAATCACCCGAGGATCAGTGGCACGGGAACGACATGCCGTGCCGATAGTCGTGCGCGGCGTTGTGCGCCTCTTCCGTGGCCGAGAAGCCGACGACGTAGAGCACGGCGAAACCGAGCGCGAGCGCGACGAAAGCCGCTTGGAGCGCGGCGGCGCGGCGTTGCGAGGCCGGGGTAACTGCGATTCGAGTTATGCTGAAGGATTGCATCGACGTCTCCTGCACCGCCCCGCCGGCGGTCGCGTGTGGCACAAGGTCGACGGCAGGTCTCCTGGCTCCCGGCTCAGGGGCTCACGCCGCCTTCCCGAAGCCGACGGCTTCAGTGGCGGATGGCGTGGCCTCGCCGGTTACAGTTGCGGGGGCAGCCGCGGGGTCGGATTTTTCCTCACCGCGTTCCCTTTTCACTTCTCTCGAAGAACCGTCCCGAGCTTTTTAGGCGCGCCGCGCGCGCCAGTCAAACCCGGCCCGGGCGGCGCGCTGGCCCGCCCGAACCGCGCCTCTCAATAGCCGGAGTCGAAGACTTGCATCATGGCCGGCGCGATGACGACGACGAGCAGCACAGGCAGGAAGAACAGAATCATCGGCACGGTGAGTTTGGGCGGCAGCGCCGCCGCCATTTTCTCGGCTTCCATCATGCGCATGTCGCGGCTCTCTTGCGCGGAGACGCGCAGCGCCGTGCCGAGCGGCGTGCCGTATTTCTCCGCCTGGACCAGCACGGTCACCAGCTGCTTGATGCCTTCGAGCCCGGTGCGCGCGAAGAGGTTCTGGTAGGCGACGCGGCGATCCGGCAGGAAGGACAGCTCCGCCGTCGCCAGCGCGAACTCCTCGGCGAGCTCCCCCGATTGCGGGCCGATTTCCTGGCTGACCTTGCGGAAGCCATGCTCGATCGACATGCCGGACTCGACGCAAATCAGCAGCAGATCGAGCGCGTCCGGATAGCCGCGCTTCATCGAGGTCTGGCGCTTTTGAATCGTATTGGTCAAAAAAATCTCCGGCGCCTTCACGCCGAGATAGATCGACACCAGCACGACGCCCGCCTGGAAGATGAAGCTGAGGCCGAAATCGTCGACGAAGCCGATATAGAAGATCGTCGCGAGGAACAGCGCCACCGGCGCCACCAGACGGAAGAACAAGAAGGCCGTTTCGGCCTGCGGGCCGCGATAGCCCGCCAGGGCGAGACGCGCCTTCGCGTCGTCGGTGCTCAACCACTTCGAGAGCGAGAACTTGTCGACGATGTTCCGCATGAACGGCTTGAACTGCTGATGACGCAGACTGGCGTTGGCCGTGGAGCCGCTAGCGGCGTTCGCCGTCTTCATCTTGGCGCGCTCGCGCATGCGAATGCGCTCCCGCTCCACGCCGACCGACTTCATGCGCTTGGCCAGCGTGTCGTCTTGCAGCATCGGTATGACGAAAGCCGCGAAGGTCGCCAGCAAGCCCACGCCGACGAGAACCATCGTCACATTTTCGCTGTCGGAGAAGAGGTTGACGATTTCCGTTGCGTTCATCGTTTCGGTCTTTCGGGCTCGTCTTTCTTAGCGCGCATCGGGAGGTTCGCGGAGGGTTAGAAGTCGAAGTCGATCATTTTGCGCATGATCATGACGCCGATCATCATCCAAGTGAGCCCGCCGCCCACCACGATCTTCCCGCTGTTCGTGGTGAAGAGCATCATGATGTAGCCCGGCTGCAGGAAATACAGGGCGAGGCAGACGACGAAGGGAAGCGAGCCGATGATCCCGGCGGAGACCTTCGCCTCCATCGACATCGCCTGGATTTTCGCCCGCATCTTCTTGCGATCGCGCAAGACAGTGGAGAGATTGGACAAGGCTTCGGAGAGATTGCCGCCAGTTTTCTGCGTGATGTTGACCACGATGGAAAAGAAGGCGGCTTCGGGAATCGGCAAACGCTCCACGAGACGATCGGCGGCTTCGCCGACGGTCAGACCGACCGACTGGGCTTCGACGATCTGCCGAAACTCCGAGCGGACGGGTTCGGGCGCTTCGTTGGCGATGATGCGGAAGCAATCGGCGACGGGAAGGCCCGCGCGCACGCCGCGAATGATCACGTCGATGGCGCCGGGAAATTCCTCGACGAATTTGTCGATGCGCTGGTTGCGCAGGAAGGACAACACCCACAGCGGCAGTCCGAAGACTCCGACGACCGCGCCGCCCAGCGAAACCAGGGGATCGCCGTTCACCACGAAAAGCGCGATGGCGATCGCGGCGCCGGCCGCGCCCGAGAAAATGAAGAATGTGTTACGGTCGAACTTCAGGCCCGCTTGGGCGATGCGCTGTTCGATCGTGAGTTTCTTCTTCTTCTTTTCGTTCTCGAATTCCTTCAAGGACTCGGCGATCGCCTTGCGACGCTTCGCGGGGTCGGCGCTCTTTCCGACGACGCCGCCGCGATCCCGCGACGCCCCGACTGCGGCAAGCCGCTTCTGCGCCTTCCCGCTGGAGGACGCGAGCGAAGCGCCGAGCACCGCCACGACGGCCAGAACCGCCGCGCCAATGAGCAGGTAGATTAGCGTATCGTCATCCATCGAGCGTCTCCTGGCCTTTCCGGCGAGCGGGAGCCGGTCGCGCGACCCTCGCCCGACCGGCGCATGCGGCGAGGCTCTCGCGGGCTTGCTGGCCCATCAACTTGCGCCCAAATTCATGCGCTTTGGTTAATCGATACGCGACGAAGCGTCGGAACGCGCGAAAATCGCGGCGAATCCGCCCTCGCCCGCCGTCATTCGCCGCGTCCGTCGTCCGCCGCGTCCAAGGCGGCCGCGAGACGCTCTTCCTCGCCATAGTAGCGGGCGCGCTCCCAAAAGCGCGGGCGCCCGATGCCGGTCGAGCGATGGCGGCCGACGATCTTGCCGTTGGCGTCCTCGCCCAGGATTTCGTAGACGAACAAGTCCTGCATCGTCACCACGTCGCCCTCGGTGCCCAGCACCTCGGTGATGTGGGTGATGCGACGCGAACCGTCGCGCAAACGCGCCGCCTGCACGATGACGTCGATCGAACTGACGATCATCTCGCGAATGGTCTTGGACGGGAGCGAGAAGCCGCCCATGGTGATCATCGATTCGAGACGGCTGAGCGCCTCGCGCGGCGAGTTGGCGTGCAGCGTGCCCATAGACCCGTCGTGACCCGTGTTCATCGCCTGCAAAAGGTCGAAAGCCTCGGGTCCGCGAACTTCGCCGACGATGATGCGTTCGGGCCGCATACGCAGGCAGTTCTTGACCAGGTCGCGCATCGTGATCGCGCCCTGCCCTTCGAGGTTCGGCGGCCGCGTTTCCAGGCGCACGACGTGATCCTGCTGCAGTTGAAGTTCCGCCGCGTCCTCGCAGGTGATGACGCGCTCGTCGTGGTCGATGTAGTTGGTCAGGCAGTTCAGCAGAGTCGTCTTGCCCGAACCGGTGCCGCCGGAGATCAGCACGTTGCACCTGACGCGGCCGATGATCTTGAGAACCTCGCTGCCTTCGTGCGAAATCGACCCGAAGCGCGTCAACTGATCGAGCGTCAGCTTGTCCTTCTTGAACTTACGAATGGTGAGCGCCGGTCCGTCGATCGCCAGCGGCGGCGCGATGACGTTGACGCGGGAGCCGTCGAGCAGACGCGCGTCGCAGATGGGCGAGGCGTCGTCGACGCGGCGTCCGACCTGGCTCACGATGCGCTGACAAATGTTCATCAGCTGCATGTTGTCGCGAAAGCGTATGTTGGTGAGCTGAATCTTCCCGCCCACTTCGATGTAGGTCTTCAACGCCCCGTTGCACATAATGTCGGCGATGTCGTCGCGCGCCAGCAGCGGCTCGAGCGGGCCGAAGCCGAGAACGTCGTTGCAAATGTCCTCGAGCAGCTCTTCCTGCTCGGAGATGGACATCACGACGTTCTTGATCGAAATGATCTCGTTGACGATGTCGCGAATTTCCTCGCGCGCGTTTTCGGCGTCGAGCTTGGAGAGCTGGGAGAGATCGATCGCTTCGATCAAAGCGCCGAAGATGACGCTTTTCGTGACGTAATATTCCTCCGACCGCTTGGTTTCCGTGGCCGCCGGTTTCGCGGCGGACGCGGGCGTCGAATGGGCGGGAACGGGAATTTGCGCCTTGACCATGCCCCCGGCGGTCGCCGGCTTGCTGGAGCGCGCGGGATCGTGCTCGCCTGCCTCTTTACGCTTTCCGAACATCGCCCTCTCGCCCCGTTCCGTGTGCACAACCCGTCCGTCTACGCCTCAGCAGCGCGGCGACGTCAACCGGCCTTTTTGCGGCCGACGCGCTCCATGAGCGGCCCGAGCAAGCTCTTCTTGGCCTTGCGCAACTCCGCCCGGCCCAGCACGCGTCGCGCCAGATTGTCGAACGACTCGACGATCTTCGAGCCCGGCTCCAGCTCGGCGATCATCTGACCGTTGTTCGCCGCCGTTCCGAAGAGTTTCGCGTCGAAGGGTATCGTCGCGACCGGCTCCATTTCGATGGCCTTCACGAATTCGGCGATGGCGATCTCGGGGCGCCGCGGCAGGCCGACCTTGTTGAGCACGAGCTTGGGCGCGCGATCGTTGGGACGCGCGGCGCGCATGATGTCGAGAATCGTTCTCGCATTGCGCAGATTGGCCAAATCCGGATTGGCGACGATCACCAATTCGTCGGCGCTCATCAGCACATGGCGGGTCCAGGCCCCCCATTGATGCGGGACGTCCAACACCGCGCAGGGCGTCGTCGCCCTCAGCACGTCGAGCACCGGCTCGAAGGCGAACTCCGGCAAATCGTAAAGACGATCCATGGTCGCCGGCGCGGAGAGCAGATTCAGCGTTTCGCTGCACTTCGACAACAGACGATCGACGAGGTTGGTGTCGACGCGCTCCGGCGAAAACACGGCCTCGGCGATGCCCTGCGGCGGATCTTGGTTGAAATCCAGGCCCGCCGTTCCGAACGCGAGGTCGAGATCGGCGATGACCGTCTGCGTGTCCAACGTCCGCGAGATCGACCAGGCGAGATTATGCGAGAGCACCGACGCGCCGACGCCCCCCTTGGCTCCGACGACCGCGATGACTCGTCCCAGCGCGGGACCGCCGCTCGTCCCATAGAGTTGCGAAAGGTGCTGAATGAGTTGCAGGATTTCGAAGGGCGCGACGATGTAGTCGCTGACGCCGCGGGCCAGCAGCACGCGATAGAGCGCGATGTCGTTTTCGTGGCCGATGACGACGACTTTGGTCCCGCTGTCGCAGGACTCCGCCAGCGCGTCGAGATTGGCGATGAGTTCGTCGCGGTGGCTGGTCGACTCGATCACGATCAAATTCGGCGTGGGCGCCGAACGGAACGCCTCGATCGCCGCGATCACGCCGCCCATATGGGTTTTGACGTGCGCCTTGGACATTCGACGGTCCGCCGTCGCTTGCTCGATCAGCTGCGCGACTTCCGCCGTTTCGCAGAACGCCTGAATCGAAATGCGCGGAATCGACGCGATCAAGACATGCGGTTCCTCGACGGCGACCGACTGTTCCACTAGAGCTTCGCTCATCGTTTTCTCCTCGTACCCTTCGTCGACCGCTAACCACCGGTTCGCTGCTTGAGGATGGCGCGCATGCGCGTCTCCACGTCCTGCGGCGTTTGTCCGCGCGGCGTTACGAGATCTCTCGGATCGGCGATCTGAGACGCCAGCGTCGACTGGGTGGCGCAGCCGAAATTCCAATAGGTGCGGTTTTGCCAGCCGTCGACGGACGACGCCGAGGCGAGATCGTCGGGCCACTCGCCGCAGTTGCCGAGGACTTCCGCCTTGACGCCGACGAAACTGAGACGCGTCGGGGCGGCGAGCGCCATGTCCTTCACCGGATAGCCGCCAACGTAGACGACCGCGCCGAAACCATCCCGGGCAAGCTCGCGGCGCACCAATTCCACGTCCCTTCGCGCGGCGCGCGGGTCGAGCCCGCCGTAGGGCGCGAGGACCGTGATCCTGCCCTGCCCGAAGCGCCGATAGAGAGAAACGAACTCGCGCAGCCGCAAATGCGTCTCCTCGTCGAGCCGGCCGCCGATGGCGCGCGGGAACACGTCGATGGTGGTCGGCGCCTCGGCGACGACGACCGGATGGCGTTCCTTATAGTCGATGGCGACTTCCTGACTCTGATAGACTTTGTTCATTCCGCATCCGCCCAGCGACGGCAGCACCAGGCAAAGCCCAGCGACGCGCGCCGCCGCGCGCAGTCCGAGACCCTTGGGCCGCGCGCCGTTCGGCCGCGAAAGTGGACGTGAGTTCTTCGACATTTGCGCCAATCCTCTCGGCCTTTGTGCGTTTTAGTCGTGGATGAAGCCGATGCGGCCTTTGTAAGTCCTGGTGAGGTCTGGATTGTTGCGCGTCGCATAGATGCGATTGACGCGTCCGAGCAGCCAGCCCTGCGGATCGCTGGCGTCCTGGAAATTGTCGTCGGGCCGCTTCACTTGCTGCGGCGCCATCGGCTTCACGATATAGGGCGTGACGATGATCAGCAGTTCGGTTTCCTGGCGCTGATAGTCGCGCGAACGAAACAGCGCGCCGAGCACCGGAAGATTCAACAGCCCAGGAAGGCCGTTGATGGATTGACCGGTGAGTTGGGAGATGAGACCCGCCGTCGCCATCGACGCGCCCGAGGGCAGTTCGACCACCGTCTCGTTCTTGCGGTTCTTGAAGCCGGGCACCGAGCTTCCCTGATAGGCGAAGGTCGTGGAGTAATCGACCTCGGTCACTTCGGTCGAAACCTTGATGACGATGCGTCCCTCCGACTGGACGACCGGGGTGAAGGAGAGAGAGATTCCGTAGGGTTTGAAGGCGACGCCGGACGAACAGACGGTGGCGCCGGAGGGCGTGGTGCTGCAGGTGCCGCCGCCCGGCACGGCGATCTCGCCGCCGACCATGACTTTCGCCTGCTCGCCGGAAACCGCGGTCACCGAGGGCTCGGCGAGAACGCGAGCGACGTTGTAGCGCTCGAAGGCTTGCACCGAGAGGGCGGTGTTGGTGCCCGTCGGGCCATTGACGATCAGCCCGGCCGTGCTGAGCGCGCCGTTGATGCCGAAGGCGTTGTTGTTGGTGAAGGTTCCCCAGCTGCCATTGAGGAGCTTTTCGCCATTCGCCGATACGCCCAATTGTTTCAGCACATTCCGCGACACTTCGGCCACAGTGACCTTCAGCGTGACCTGGTCTTCGCCACGAATGATCAGGCTGTTGATCACGGAGCCGCCGCCCTCCGCGCCTTGCTTGGCGACGAAGCCCTTGGCGATGTCGACGGCGCGTTGCGCGTCGCCTGGCGAGCCGACGGTCCCGGTGAGGATTATCGAATCATTGACCGTCTGCGCGACGATGTTGGAGTTTGGAATCGCCGCCTTGAGCATCGGATTCAACTCGCCGACGTCTCGACCGACGCTGATCTCGTAATTGGCGAAGCGCTGACCCTGAGCGTCGACCGCGAAGATCGTGGTCTGGCCGGCGGCGCTGCCCATGACGTATATCTTGCGCGCCGTCCGCACGACGGCGTTGGCGATTCCCGGATTGCCCACGACGATCTCCGCCGCGTCCTTCGGCAGGTCGATCACGACCGACTTGCCGACGCCCATCGAGACGCGCGTCGACCGGTTCGCGTCGGAGGAAAAACGATCTCTCGAGAGCGGCTCGCCGTACGCCGACGGTTGCGCCGGAAGGGCGGCGAGAGCCACCGCGAGGAGTGTCTTCACACCGGTGACGATCAAGCGGCTCATGCGACGCTCTCCCTGGCTGTCGTTGAATGACGGAACTGCGTTCATTTCGAATGATTCCAAACGGCGCCGGTCGCTCATCGCGCCCGCAGACTGGTCGGGATGCCATAGCGAACGATGGTCATGGTGTTGTCGATCTGCTCCGGCGGGGGCGGCGCAATGGCCTCGTCCTCCCTCGGGCGCGCATCGACGATCGGCCGCAATTCCAGCAGCAGCGAGCCGGACCTCTGCGCCAGGAGAACCAGCTCCGCCTGATGCGGGTCCAGCTCCAGCGTGGCGGTCGCGCCCGTCACGTAGCCTTCGCCATTTTTCGTTTCGACCGTCGGACCGATCGCGAGAATCCGAACGTTGGCGACGACGAGTTCGGCGGCCATCACGTCGGCCCCGCGCTCCTTCGTGAGTTCCGGCTCGCGATAGACGCGAAGAATGTCGACGCGGTCGTTGGGGAGGATGAAGCCGCCCGCGGTGCTGTTGATCGACACGTCGACGGCGATCGCCCGATGGCCGCTCGACAACAGGGTCGACATCATGCTGGTCGTCGGCCCCTTGACCAGGCGCTCGCGCCGCATGGGGTCGCCCTTGTTGATCGGCGCGCGCACCAGGGCGCCGAGAAGATCTTCCGCCGCCATGGGCGATTCGCTCTTCGTCACCACGCCCTTCGGCAAGGTCGACTTGGGCCAATCGGTCCACCCGAAGTCGGTGTCCTTGAGCGACATGCCGTAGACGAGGTCGCGCTTGGCGACGAGCACCTGATCGGTCGTGGGAGGAAGCACCGGCGCGACGATCGCCGGCATTTTCGGGGCCGGCCCGGGCTTGTGCATGAACACATACGCCGCGCCGCCGCCGACGACGACGACCACCGCGAGGAGACCGATTTGCAACTTGTTCATGTGCGGCTTCCAATGCCCGATGACGATTGGAGCGCATTAAAGGCGACAAACCTCAAATTATGGTTAATCAGATGCTAAAAGTTGCAATCGACGCCGCGCCTTGGGAGGCGGTCGGCCCACGCCGGCGCGCGAAAAACCGCCGTCCTGGCGGACGGCGGTCATCGATGCGATCGATTTCGAATAGAGCGGAAGATCAAAGTCCGGCGAGCTTCATCCAAAGCTGCGATTGCGGATAGACGATCAGTCCCGCGACGGCGAGCGCGATCCCGTAAGGCACCCCGCCGTTTTTGTCGGCGAGGCGGGCGACGAACTCGATCGACATGATGCGCTGCGGCAAATCGTGACGGCGCAGTTCGAGGATGAGGAGCGTGACGACGCCGCCGGCGAGCGAGGCGACGACGCCATATTGCGGAAGCAGGCCCCAACCCAGCCAGAGCGCGCTCGCCGCGGCGAGTTTCGCGTCGCCGCCGCCGATCCAGCGGAAGTAGTACATGCCGAAAGTGATGAGCAGCATTCCCGCGCCGGCGCTCGCGTGCAGCGCGACGGTCTCCACTGGAACGCGAAGATAGAGCACCAGGGCGAAATAGACGCCGATCAACAAGAGGGAAACGCGATTGGGGATCGTCATCGTGAAGAGATCGGCGAGCGCCGCGAAGATCATCAGCAGCGGAAAGACAATCAGCGCCAGGGAGTCGAACATTTTGCGTTTTCCCGTTCATCGTGAGCGATCGTCGTCTGCGACGGCGCCGTGTCGAGTCGCGTGCAGCTTAGGACACAATCGTTGACCCCGCCTTAAGCCCCGATCGATACGCTTTCCGCAAAAAAAGCGGCGTCGCTCCCGACGCCGCTTTCGCGCGATGACCGCGGCGCCGTTGCGCCGCCTGACCTCGATTACGAGGTCAGGTTGTTCGCGATGTCGTTGAAGGTGCCCTTCAGCTTGCTGCCGACGTTGTTGAAAGCGGCGATCGCGGCGATCGAGATCAGCGAGGCGATCAAGCCGTATTCGATGGCGGTCGCGCCGGACTCGTCCTTGATGAAGCGGGCGAAAATCGTGTTCATGTGTTTGCTCCGAGTTTGTTGTCTCATCTGCTCCGGTTCGGACCCGTTTGCGTCGCCGCCGGAACGAGGTGAAATCTGACAGGAGAATCTTTCAAAGGAGTTGATTGGCTACGTGAAAACAGGGCTCGGCGGAAAATTCGACCCTCTCGCCTCCCCCTGACACCGTTGGAAGGGTCGAGCGCACGCGCCACCGTGGCGCAGCTTCCGATACTGCGCCTTGTTTTTATTGGTATTTCAGAATTCGTCGACCTCGCGCATAAAGCGTTAAATATAGTCGAGTGTTCGCTCCGGGCGCGTTCCCCGATCCCGTCGTCGACGCCCCTCCTGCGCGGAGTCCATATGATGTCGGGGCGCAGGCGCAAATTCGAGGATGCGAAAGCAAGAACCGCCGAGGCGGGGCGTCGACCCGATCGAGAGCGTCGTTTCGACGCGTCTTGCGGGAAAGCGACCGACTTCGCTCTTCGCGCGCGATCCCGGCGGCTTTGCAGCCGCCCGCGGTGGAGGTCCCACAAAACTTCAGCAATGATTCACCATTAGCTGCTTTAAAGGGCGACGTGAGCGCGCCGTCGGGGCCCAACAGCGTCCATCCCGACCGACGCCATCGGAAAGACTGACGGTGAGCCGAATGAAGCTTCCCCAACCCCTTCGATTGGGTCTGTTTTGCGTCGCCTTGCTGGCGACGGCGTGCGTCGGCGTCGCTCGGGCCGCCGACAAGACACTCTATATCGACCTCGACTATGCGCGCGTCGTGAGAATTCCGCAGGGCGCCCAGACGCTCATCATCGGCAACCCGCTCATCGCCGACGTGACCATGCTGAAGAACAACCAGTTGATGGTGGTCACCGGCAAGGCCTTCGGCACGACGAACCTGATCATGCTGGACAATTCCGGCAGCCAGGTCGGCGAGTCCTTCATCACGGTCGTGCCGGCGAACGACAAGCTGCTGGTCATGCGCGGGCCGCATCGAGAATCCTATTCCTGCAATCCGGATTGCATGCCGACGGCGGATCTCGGCGACGACCCCGCCTTCCAGGGCGCGACGGTGGGCGCGATCAAATCGCACGAAGGCGCGCTGTCGATCGGCAAGCGCTGACGCGGACCGCCCGGCGCGGTCGGTCCATGCGCGCCGCGCCGGTAAACCATAAGTTCGCTAAATGCGAATCGAATATATTTTGGTAATATACTCGAAATCATTGGGGAACAGATTGACGCCATACCCGCGCCGAAATCCGCCGGCGCGTTCCGATCCAGGGGCCTTGGGAAGCATGAAGTTCGCGCTGGCCGGCAGATTTCTTTCGCGTCGTCCTCGGACGGCGTCGATCGGGCGCGGGTTCATCGAGAATCGGCGCGGTTCGGTGGCGATCGAATTTGCGATGATCGCCGTGCCGCTGATCGGCCTGATGACCGCGATCCTCGAGACCGGCGTCGTCTTCATCCAGGCCCAGCAACTGCAAGTCGCGACCCGCAACGCCGGACGCGCGCTGCGCACCATGCAGAGCGGCGTCAATGGCCTGACCTACGCTTCGTTCGTACAAACTTACTTCAACAAACCGATGATCACCTACGCCAATGTGCAGATGAAGATCACCAACCTCGTGCCCCCGGCCCCCGGGTCGACAACGACGGATTGGACCCAGCTCATCACCCAGGCCCAAACCAGCATCTATCAAACGCCCGCCGCCTATGCGGTGACGGCGAATCAGCATATCGCCTTGCCAGGGGTGAGCAGCGTCGTGCTTCTGCAAATCGCCTATCCGATGAATCAGATCGTCGCGATCCTTGCCGGCAGCACGCTCGCAGGCTCGGGCGCCGGTATTTCCAACGCCTCGGGCGCGCAGTCGGTCAACGGACAGTTGATCTATCTCTTGACCGCGAACTACGTCTGCCAGGTGGAGCCATGAGCGCAATGAGAATAAGCGCCGCGTCCTCGCGAGCGAAGGCGAATCGAAAGACGGGCTTCCTCGGCGACGAGAGAGGCCTCGCCGCGGTCGAGTTCGCCCTCATCCTCCCGACGATGCTCTTCATCTATCTCGGTCTCGTCGAACTTTCCCGAGGCGTGCGCGCGGGCAGCCAGATCGATGGCGTGGCGAGCACGATCGCCGACCTCATGGGCCAGGCGCCAGCGACTGGCGCCGCTCCCGCTCAGTTGACCGCGGCATATGTTCAGGGAGTTTTCGCCGCGGGTGTGGCGATGCTCGCGCCCCTCGATCCTACCTCGCTCACGATGACGGTCAGCGAGATCAACATCACGCCGATCGTCAGCCCCTCGCATCCGCCGCCCTACGCCTATGCGACGGTCACCTGGAGCTTCTCCTACAATGGCGGAAGATTGAGGGACGCGACGGCCACCAGCGGATGCACCGCGGCGACCGCCACGCTGGGCGCCGGGAACACGCTGAACACCTCCCTGCCCTACACCAACCCCACCACCCTTGTCGTTACGCCCATGCCGTCGCCGATCGCACTGAATTACATTCCCAGCAACTACGTCTCGGACTCCACGGTTACGGCCCACACCATAATCGTCGCGGACGTGACCTACACTTACGTACCCATCGTAATGTTTCCGCACGCCACGGGTCTTTTCGGCACTGGGGCGGCCGGCAAGCTCTTCACTGGGGGCGGCTTATTGATGAAGCGCACGGCCTATGGCACGGTGCGCAACACTTTTTCGGGTGGGGCCGGGCCCATCACCGACAATCACATTCAGTACACCAGCACTGCGCAGACCGCGCTACTCTCCCCCTTTCCCCAGCAAGTCGGCCGCGTCGCGGCCCCGGTAATCACCAGCGTCAACTGCGTCGCGCCCACGCTCTGAGTGCGCGAGCCCGCGCTCCCGGCCTCATCGTGCCGGACTGCCGCCGGGCTCAGCGGCGCTCGAACTCCTCGCGCCAATTCGGCTTCGCCCCGGCGCGCACGGCGATGGCGGGCAGCGCGTCCTCGGCCGCTTGCCGGATCTTTCCGGCGAGCCCGGCGTTCGCCTTGTAATAGTCCTCGCGGATGGCGAGCGCCGCCGGAGTGGAGATCGATTTGATCGCGGAAAACCAGCCGGATTCGAGCGTCGCGGTCGAATAGAGGCTGCGGCCGTTGAAGACGATGTCGAGCAGGCGCGACGTCGGCCGCATGTCGAGAAATTTGAACACGCGCTGCTTGGTCTTCGGATCCACCGTCTCGCGCACCTCCTGCAACAGCGGCGATTGCGGGCCGTCCATGACGAAGAAGGCGTCGAGCTGGCGGTCGCGCAGCTTGCCGAGCGCCGTGGCCGAGCCGTCCGGCTGTATGTCGACCAGCTGCTTCCATTCCGGCGCATGGGCGAGGATCGTGCGCAGCGTCGCCTCGCCGCCGGAGCCCGAGCCGCCGGCCGCGACGCGCAGCACGGTTCCCGCCTTCAATGCCGCGATCATGTCGCCGAATTTGTCCTCGCGCGTCTCCGCGCGCACCACCATGAACCCCTCGTAGGGATAAAGCGGCGAGCCGAGCACGGCGACCTTGCCGGTGCAGTCGGGCTTCGTCACGCGCTGCACCAGCACGTCCGCCTGCACGACGGCGATCTGCACGTCGCCGTCGCAAAGCCCGTTGACGGATTCGACGCTGCCCTTGGATTCGAGCGGTTTTAGCCGCACGCCGGTCGGCACGGTCTTGGCGTTGATCTCCGGCACGACGATCGCGCAATTTTCCTTCTCGATCTTGCCGCAGGCGACCTCGATCTCGACGGCCTGAGCGGTCTCCTTGGCCGCGCGGCGGTCGGAGAGCGATTCGGCGCGGCTCGGCGCAGCAAGAGCGAAGACGGCGGAAAGGAAGAAGCAGAGGCGGAGTAGTTGCAGCATGATCGGCTCCCGAAGCCCCGGCGAGGCCGGCCGCCGAGCGGCGGCTCAAGGCTTTCGGGGGCAGCATCGGCCAGTTTTATGACGCTGCGGCGACGGTAGAGTTTGGGCGCGCCTCAGTCCTCGCCGCGTCCGCCGCGTGTCGCCGCGCCCGACGCCGGAGGTTCGCCGGCCGCCAGCGCGCGCGCGGCGCTTTCGATTTCGCGGAACACGCTGCGCCAGTCGCCCGGCGACGACTGACGAAACAAACGCATGCTGGGATACCAGGGGCTGTCGTTTCGGTCGAGCAGCCACCGCCAGTCGGGAACGTGGCGGAGGGCCGTCCAGACGGGCCGCCCCAAAGCGCCCGCGAGATGCGCGACGGAGGTGTCCGAGGTGACGACGAGATCCAGATTTTCCATGATCGCCGCCGTCTCGAGAAAGGCCTCGTCGCTGGCCGAGGCCCTGTCGTCGGGAACTTCGATCCGCATCGCATCGCGCAGCTGTTCGGCGCCCTCGTTTTTCTGCAACGAGATCAGCCGAACGTTGGGGATGAGGGAGAGGCCGCGATATTCCTCGAGCCTGAACGAGCGTCCGAGATCGGCGGGACTGGCGCTGTTGCCCTGCCACGCGACGCCGATCTTGAAGCCCTGCGCGCCAAGCCGGCTTCGCCAGTCGCGGATGCGTGCGGGGTCCACGCTCAAATAGGGCGCATGCGCCGGAATGGAATCCAGCGTCGTTTGGAATCCGCGCGGCAAACTCAGCAGCGAACAGTAATAGTCGAACTCCGCCGGCGCCGCGCTCTCGTCGATGAATTCGATTCCTGGACCAAGGCTGGTCAATAATTTGCGCAGCGGGTTTTGCGCGGAAAACACGACCTTGGCGCCGCTTCGTTGCGCGAGAAGCGCGAAGCGGGCGAATTGAATGGTGTCCCCGAGGCCCTGTTCCCAAAACACGAAAAGCCTCTTTCCGGCGAGCGGTTGGCTGCCGTCCCACTGCGGCCTCGCGAAGGCGCGCGACGCGAAATGGCCGGCGTAGCGCGCTTTCTTCCTGCGATGTTCGTTGAGCGCCCAACCGGTTGGGAAATCGCCCAGCAGCAGAAGGCACAACGCTTTGTCCACACGCGCCTCGACGAATTGCGGGTCGAGGCGGAGGGCTTCGTCGAAGCTCGCGATCGCTTCGGCGAACCGGCTCAATTCGCGCAGCGCGGCGCCGCGATTGTCGTGCGCCTGCGCAAAACCCGGGTCGAGCGCCAAGGCGGCGTCGTAATTCTCGAGCGCTTCGGCCGGGCGGCCCAGCGCGGCGAGAGCGGCGCCCCGATTGTTGTGGACTTCCGCGCTGCGGTTTTCGATCCTCAACGCCCGGTCGAAACTCTGGATCGCCTCCTCGAAGCGTTTCATCTCACGCAGAGCGTTCGCACGATTGTTGTGGGCCGCCGCGAAATTCGGCGCGAGGGCTATGGCGCGGTCGAAATCCGCCAAAGCCTCGCCCGTCCGGCGCAGCGCCTTGAGCGCCAGTCCGCGATTGTTCAGCGCGCCGGGCTGGTTCGGATCGATGGCCAGGGCCTTGTCGAAGCTCGCCGAGGCTTCGCCGATGCGCTGCAATTTCGCGAGCGCGACGCCGCGATTGCCGTGCGTTCCCGCGAAATTCGGGGCGATGGCGATCGCCGCGTCGAGACAGGCCAAGGCCTCTTCGTAACGCCGCAGCGCCGTGAGGACGACGCCCTTGTTGTTCAGGGCGTCGACGAAATCCGGTTTGATCGCGATCGCCGCGTCGAAACTTTGCAGGGCCTCGTCCAGACGGCGCAACCCGCGCAGAACGGCGCCGCGATGGTTGAAGGCTTCCGCGAATTGCGGCCGGAGCGCGATCGTCTTGTCGAAACGCGCGAGCGCTTCGTCGAGCCGCCCAATGTCCTGGAGCGCGCAGGCGCCGTGGAAATGCGCCTCTGCAAAATCGGGTTTGAGCGCCGCGGCTTTGTCGAGCAGTTCGATCCCGCGCGCGAGACGCTTGGTTTGCACCGAGAGCACCCCGAGGAGATGCAGCGCGTCGACCCGATCGGAGTCGGCCGCGAGCAGGTCGCGATAGAGAGTTTCGGCGCGCGCAAGATCGCCGCGCCTGTGATGGGCGAGCGCCTGGCGGAGCTTTTCGTCCGGGGACGCGCCTGGAGAATTGGCTTGCTGGGCGCCTCGCGGCGTGGCCCGGCCGAATCGCCCGGCCTCATCCTTGGACATGACGGCGAATTCCTCTGCAGCGCGCGCGTTCGAAGACCGGCTGCGCGCGGATGATGCGGTCCAAAGGCGCTGCACGAAAGACGGCGCGGGCCCCGATTCGCTGGCGGCGCGCAGGCTCGCCGCCTCATGCGAAAAGGCCCGCAGCTCCGATTCTGGCGCTGGCTGGCCACCCTCGCTTACGACAGGAGCACATTCGGAAGCCTAAGAGAACCCCGGGCCAGGGAGCCGAAACGCGTCCTCGACCGGGATGGCGCAAGGCCGCGCGGCCCCTCCCCTCTCGCGCCGCCTCGCGCAGGGGGCCGCGCACGGCGCCGCGCTCGATTGCGCGGTTGTGCGGCTTCGAGAATTGCCGACGAAGCCCGCGCCGGCTTGATTATCGCATCGAACGCGCCCTATAGCCGCGATAACTCCCGTCAACCGCGAAGGCGCCCCATGCCCACCTCCCCCGCCGCTTTGCCCGAATGGAACCTCGCCGATCTCTATGAAGGCCCGGACTCCCCCGCCTTCCAGGCCGATCTCGACCGCGCGCTGAAGGACGCGCGCGCCTTCGCCGGCGATTACCGCGGCAAGCTCGCCGAACTCGCGACGGCCCCGGACGCGAGCGAAAAGCTCGGCGCCGCGGTGAAGCGCTACGAAGCGCTGTCGGACCTGATGGGCCGCATCATGTCTTACGCCGGTCTGCTGCACGCCGGCGACGTTTCCGATCCGCAGCGCGGCAAATTCTACGCCGACGCGCGCGACAAGATCGTCGACGCCTCGACGCTGACCTTGTTCTTCCAACTCGAACTCAATCGCCTCGACGACGCGATTCTCGACGCCGCCGCGTCAAAGCCGCCGCTGGCGCATTGGCGCGCCTGGCTGGAGGACATCCGCAAGGAGAAGCCGCACGAACTCGACGACAAGCTCGAGGAGCTGTTCCACGAAAAATCCGTCTCCGGCGCCGCCGCCTGGAACCGGCTGTTCGACGAGACCATCGCCGCTCTGCGCTTCGAGGTCGGCGGCGAAAAACTCTCGATCGAACCAGCGCTCAATCTGTTGCAGGACCGCGACGAGGCCAAGCGCCGCCAGGCCGCCGAGGCGATCGGCGCGACGCTGAAGGGCGAGATGCGCATCTTCGCGCTGATCTCCAACACGCTGGCCAAGGACAAGGAGATTTCCGACCGCTGGCGCCACTTCGCGGATGTCGCGGATTCGCGCCATCTCGCCAATCGCGTCGAAGGCGAGGTCGTCGCGGCCTTGGCCACCGCGGTCGAGGCGGCGCATCCAAAACTTTCGCACCGCTATTACAAGCTCAAGGCCAAATGGTTCGGCAGGGAGGCGCTGAATTATTGGGACCGCAACGCGCCGCTGCCGATGGCGCCGAGCAAGGATTACTCTTGGGACGAGGCGCGCGAATTGGTGCTGTCGGCCTATGCGGGCTTTACGCCGCGCATGGCGCAGATCGCCGGGGAATTCTTCGACAAAAGCTGGATCGACGCGCCGGTGCGCCCCGGCAAATCGCCCGGCGCCTTCGCGCATCCGACCGTGCCTTCCGCGCATCCTTACGTGTTGCTCAACTATCAGGGCAAGCCGCGCGACGTGATGACGCTGGCGCATGAACTCGGGCACGGCGTGCATCAGGTGCTCGCCGCAAGGCAGGGTGCACTGATGGCGCCGACGCCGCTGACTTTGGCCGAAACGGCGTCGGTGTTCGGCGAAATGCTGACCTTCCGCAAGATGCTGGAGCGCTGCGACGGCAAGGAGGAACGTCGCGCCATGCTGGCCTCCAAGGTCGAAGACATGCTGAACACGGTGGTGCGGCAGATGGCCTTCTACGCCTTCGAACGCAAGCTGCATCTGGCCCGGCGCGAGGGCGAACTGACGGCGGAGCGCATCGGCGAATTATGGATGAGCGTGCAGGCCGCGAGCCTCGGGCCCTCGATCAAACTCGGGCCGGGCTACGAAAATTTTTGGGCCTACATCCCCCACTTCATCCACTCGCCCTTCTACGTCTACGCCTACGCCTTCGGCGACTGCCTGGTGAACTCGCTCTACGGCGTCTACCAAAAGGCGCACGAGGGTTTCGTCGAACGCTACTTCGCCTTGCTCGAGGCGGGCGGCTCCAAGCCCTACAACGAACTGCTGGCGCCCTTCGGGCTGGATGCGCGCGATCCGGCTTTTTGGAACATTGGGCTGGAGATGATCGTGGGGTTGATCGACGAGTTGGAGGCGATGGAGGGATGAGCGGAGCGGCGGCTGTTCGCCCTGGAGCCTTTTGGTGCGCCGGTGAGTTCCAACACTAAAGGTAATTTTTTCACCTTGCTGTTGGAGCTTCCTGCCTTGGCGTGTTAAGTTCCAACAACCGAAGAGGATTCCCGCACCGGCTGTTGGAACCGCAAATGCTGGAGCTCAACAACGATCAGCGCCGCGAATTGATCAATTCCCGGCAACGCTTCGAGGCCCTGCGCAACGCCGCCGCGCGGGTCGAGGCCTATCGCGGCTCCATGGTGTGGTCCCGGACCAAGGACGCCGATTACCTGCTTCGCAGTTTCTACGACGAGGCGACCGGCGCCAGGCGCCAACGCTCGCTCGGCGCACGCAGCACCGCGACCGAGCGTAAAAAGGCCGAATTCGACTACGGTCGGGCGGAGGCCAAGGCGCGGCAGGACGCGGCGCGAGAGGTCATGGCGCGACAGGCGGCGATCAACCGCGCGCTTGGTCTCGGCCGCGTGCCGCTGCTCGGCGCCAAAATCGTCAGAGCGCTCGACGACGCCGGACTTCTCGGCCGCGGTTTGCGCATCGTCGGCACGCATGCGCTCTATGCCTTCGAGGCCGCGGCGGGCGTCTTCGTCGATCCGGACATCACCACGACGGAGGACATCGACCTTCTCTTCGACGGTCGAGCCGCGCTGCGTTTCGTAGCCACGCAACAAGTCGCCGAGCGCGGCCTGATGGGTCTCTTGAAGCGCGTCGATCGTTCGTTCGAACGCACGCCGCAAGGGTTTCGCGCCGCCAACGACGAGGGCTATCTCGTCGATCTCGTCAAACCGCTGCGCGACCCACCCTGGAGCGAGGATCGTTCCGGCTTGGCGGAGGATGCGAACGATCTCGCGGCAGTGGAGATCGAGGGACTGGTCTGGTTGGAGAACGCGCCTTCCTTCGAAGCCATGGCGATCGACGAGCGCGGCGCGCCGCTCAGAATGGTCACCGTGGACCCGCGCGCTTTCGCCGCGCACAAACTCTGGGTGTCGCGCCAGCCAAGCCGCGATCCGCTGAAGCGCGCCCGCGACGACGCGCAAGCGCGCGCCGTGGCGCGACTGGTTGCAACGAGGCTGGAACATCTCGCCTATCGCGCCGACGACCTTGAAATGCTGCCCCGGGCCGTCTTCGACGCCGCTGCGCCATTGTTCGCGGGGGAAACGGCGGGGCGTAGCGGCGAAGAGACGAACAAGCCTCGTGATTGGAAATCGCGGCGCCCCTCATCCGACCCTCGCTGACGCGAGGGCCACCTTCTCCCGCGGGCGGGAGAAGGAGGGGCGAACGATTCAAGGTCAATATCGTTCGGTTACGGAAGCCGAAAAAGCATGGGCGCGTCCCTTGTCCCACTCGTGGGACAAGGTGGCCTCGCGAAGCGAGGTCGGATGCAAGGGCCGCGCCAACCCCAACGACAAAGCCTGCTTTGTCGACGTAACTCGTAACAGGGCCTCGTTGCAAATCTAAGTCCCGCATGGGCCGCGCGTCGCGCTCGAACTCCACGCCGCCCGAAAAGGACAGCAGAAAATCGACGAAAAACGGCGTCTAGACGGGACATATCTTTCGCACGTCGGCGATGCGGACGATCGCCGCGAGGGGCGCTCCCCGCCCCTCGGGCCCCTGGCGGGCGCGCCGATATCCGCCGCGCGCCGTCAGGCTGGCTTCGCGCCGGCGGCGACGCGCGCCGCGAGCACGGCGGCGGCCAGCAGGACCGCGTTGATCGCGAGGATCGTGAGCGTCGCGCGGTCGGGCGCCATCTGCGTGGCCGCGACGATTTCCGACGCCACGGCGAGCCACACCGCCGTCTGGCGGCGCTTGAAGAGGCTGATCGCCAGCCCCAGAAGCGCGGCGTTCACGCCGAGCGCGACGAGCGTGGCGAGCCCCTCCCGCATCTGGAACGCGGTCAGCAGTTCGGACGCCAGAACCAGCCAAAGCGCCACATGGCCGCGCCGAAACAACCCTCCCGCCACCACTTTCGGGTCCTTGAGAAAGGCCGCGAGATCGGACGAGGCGAACATTTTTGCAAACTCCTTTTGCGGGGACCGCCCGCGCGGGCGCTCGGCTTGAAGACACGCCGAAGCAAGCGCAAAGAACATAAGCAACCTATATTTTTTCGCAAGTGCGAAGCGAAAGCAGCATCTCGCCTTCGCAAAAGACTTTAGCCGAAATTGATTAACGATGAGCGCTTCTTGAAGCAAAATCATATCTTGGGGTTTCTACCCGACATTCAATTGATTGAACGCAATGAGCGTTTCTCTTCGATCATGACTTCGCAAAGTTTCGAAGCCGCGGAGACCGCGCCAGGCCCCGCGTCGTCGAGCGCTCCGAAGCGGGGGAGGCTTCGAGAGGCGCGCGCGGCTTTGCGCGATCGCGGCGCTCGGCGCAACCCGCCGCCGCGGACACGCCCCGCGCGGGCGTCGCCAGCGACGATCAAGGTGAGACCCCAGCGAAAATCAGGCTGAGAATCGCGGGAATCGCCTACTTGTCGACGCATTCGAATCAAGGCATCTTCGTTGACGACACGTCGCCACTTGGGGCAAAGTCGCCCAAACTCAGGTCCAACCATGCGCCCGGATGAGTATCACGCCAGACTCACGCCGCTGGAATGGCTGGAGAAGGCGTGGAATTTACCGATCAAGGAAGCCGCACGCCGCCTGTACGGGCTGACGACTGCAATTCCGCGCGACGTGCTCGCGATTCATCGTCACCAAAGCATCGCGCGTAAAAGAGGCAAATCGCTGCATCTCGTGGTGTTGTCGGGCAACCTCGGCGACATCGTCGCGGCTGAGCCGACCTTGCACAAAATAAAGAAATCCGACGATTACGTCGTCTGGCTCTCGCGATACTCCTATACGGGTCTTTTGGACTTCAATCCCAACGTTGACGCCGTTCTCCCCGTCGACTCCATCACCGAAACCCTGATATTGCGGCGTTTGCTGAGCCATTTGCGGTGGACCTATCTGTACGTCGACGGAGCCGTATGCTCAAAATTTGGGTTCCCGGTCAAAAATCCGAACCCTGCTGGCGTCGACGACAGCAATTTCTACTTCCGCGGCACGCTTGCAGACGTGTATTGCCTCATCGGGTCGGGTGAAAAAGCCAACGCGCAGCCCATCGTTTACCCCGATCCGAGTTTCGATGCGCAGGCATTCTTGTCGGAGATTTTCGAAAACCCGGAGAAGCCGCTCCTGCTGCTCCACATCACGTCCGACGAAGCCATACGAGGATGGTCGACGGAGCCGGCTCAGCAAACAGCCGAATGGGTGCTTGCGCACTCCGAGTTCAACATCGTCGAACTTGGCCTGGAGCCGCTCTTGAGAAAATCTTCCCGCACGCATTTGCTGCGTGGCGGGTTGCCGCTCAGCCGCCAGCTCGCGCTGTTCAGGACTGCCAAGATCTTCATCGGCGTCGACAGCGGCTTCTTGCACGTCGCCAATGCGATGCGTGTCGACTCCGTCGTATTGCTCGGCCACTACAGAAAATTCACGAATTATCTGCCCTGCTTGCCGAATGACGGAGACGTCGTCATTCGCGGCGCAAAGCACAGCACGACGATTGGTTCGGAAGAAGTCATTCGCGCCCTCGGCGCAATCATGGCGCGCCAAGGAACGGCGCCGCTCACGGATTCGCATGATGCGGCAAATGCGGCATGGACTGGCCGCGTGGCGGTCTGAACCCTTTATGTGGCGATCCTCCCGGGCGGATGCATCAGCTCGGCAGACGCAGCAGGCGCAACCATTAACGACACGTTAGTCGCTTTGCCCTATGCGTCGTGCGTTTCGCGCCACACTCTCACTCTCGTCCGCCGAGATCGCCCGCCGACATGACAGCCGTTGAACTCGAAGCTGAGCTGGAAAGGGACGATGGTAAGCGCAGCCGACGGGTGGCGTTCTCTTCCCTAGTCGGAATGGCGCTGAGACTGCTGCAGACCATCGGCGCCTTTCTGACCATGCCGCTCGTGCTGCAAGCGCTGGGCTCGGAGAGATTCGGTGTTTGGGGCTCCGCCGCCTCTTTCTCGTGGATGACGGCGTTCGCCGATTTCGGTGTGGGTTTCGCCCTAGTCACGATCGTCGCGCGAAACTTCGCGCTCCGCGACTTCGCCGAATTGCGCGCGCAAATCGCGGCGGCGATCGCCGTGACGCTTTTGTTGACGGCCTCGGGCCTCTCACTCTCCGTGCTGCTGATCCCGAGGTTTGCATCCCCGAACGTCGCCGACGCCTATCTGATCGCCGCCGCGCTGCTGGCCGTCAACATCCCGCTTAGCCTCTCCAGCAATATTTGGTGCGGACTGCAGCGGTTCCACGTCGCCTGCGCTTGGGAATGCTTCCAAATTATTTCGACCCTCTGCGTCTACTTCATTTTAACCAGGGTCACCACGGACGTGCGCTGGTACATCGCCGCGACGGGAGGGGGCATAGTCGTCGCGAACTTCCTGAGTATGGCGCATCTCGCCACGCGGCGCCCAGAAATCATGCCTTCGATCGAGTGGCCGAGCGTTGACAGATGCCGACGCCTCCTCAGTTTGGGCTCTCCCTATCTCGTTCTAGCCCTCGCCGCGACACTCTCGGCCAATCTCGACTGTGTCGTCGCGCTTTCGCAGTTGGGGGAAGCGGCGGCGACCCGGATGGCGATCGCTCAGCGCGTCTGCCTCGCCGCCGTCGGGCTTCTTGGGATCGGCGTGCAACCGCTATGGCCGGCCTTCGCAGACGCAGCGGCGCGCGGCGATTCCGCCTGGATGCGACGCGCCCTGTTCGGCGCAGCGGCGACCATGGCCGCCTGCGCCGCGACCGGAGGCGCAATATTGGTGCTTTATGGCCAGCCATTGCTGGATCTTTGGATGGGCGGCGGAGTACAGCTCGGCCAAGCCGCGTTTTGGGTCATGGCGATTTGGATCGCGCTGTTCTCGCTCGGCCGGATCGTCGACGTGCTGCTGAACGGGCTCGGCAAGGTATGGTTTCAGGCGAAAGTCGCGATCGCATACAGCGTTCTCGCCTTCGGGCTGAAGTTCGTTTTCGTCGGCCCCTTCGGCGTCGCCGGCCTTCTCGGAGCGACGTCTTTCGCGTGGCTTGTCGTCACCATGCCCGCCTTCCTCTGGTGGCTGGCGCGCTGGCTAAAGGGCCAGCCCAAGACGTCGTAGACCCTACGGGCCGCAAACTCATCATCGCGTACAGCGGCCTCCGCCGCTCCGGCGCCGGCCCGCGCCGCCAGCCACCCTACTGGCCAGCGGGAGCGCTCCTCGCAAAATGACATGTGACGGAACGGCGCCACTTCACGTCGCTCCCTTCAACGAAAGGTGAAAACCGAACAAAGTCTGAGGCGACTGTGGCGGGAGCATTTTTCTGGAAGCATCGTCGACGATCGAACCCGCTCTTAATCTCGCCGTTCTGGCTGCGGCGCTCAGCTGGCCTTTGCGCATTTTTGAAAGATACCCATATAAATCAATGAGTTGTGGAGACCGGAGTGCGCTCGCAAGCCATTGATTTCAAAAGCAAATTTCAAAAATGCGCAAAGTCGAGCTCAGGAATCCCCTCATTTTGAAAATGGCGCGACTTCGAGACTTTTTGCCCCTCTGTGGGGGTGAACAAGGGTCTCGAAATTCCGCCATTGGCCTCGTGCGCCGCCTTTTTCGGCGATTGAGACGCGGAACTCGCGTTGACGGACTCGCGATACGAGAATAGCCGCATCGAGACACCAATCAACAGCTGCATTTTTAGCCCTCGAAAAAATGAGGGGATGGCTGAGGCGCCGATGTCGTTGACGCTCCGAAGCTGACCGAGGCTGATCTCGATCGTCGCGTTGGGATCATTGGCGCCGAAAGTGTAGCGCGTGTCGCCATCGGAAGCCCACGCTGTTTTGTTGGCGGTGAGGAGGTCCGCCGCCATGACAGCAATATTCGCCCCGGCTTCGGCGCTCGAAGCGAACACCGCGGACGCACCCGGCGAATATACGAGATTGGTCGTAGCCTGCGCCGTCGAAGCTGCATAGACCGCCGAAGCGGCCAAAGTCGTCCTAATGAAGTTCTTCATCACTTCCTCCTTCAAAGGCAAAAACAGACCAACTATTCGAAAACTCGTCCACGGGATCGGCTGAAAGGGCTTTTGCTCAAGCTCGGTCACCCTCCATTGTTGCGCTCGTTACATGGCAAAAATTACGCGGCTCGAGGCGATCACGGATGCTGGGTCATCGCGGCGCCGCTGGACTCCGGACGAGTTGCGGCTAAGCATGTTTCCGTAAGCGATTCGCCGCCTCGGCGACCATTCCACTGGAGCCGTCGCCGCTCCTTGGCGCGATCGGCGTTGTGGTGCGAGCGAGTTGTGGAGCAGAGCGATTCAAGGAAGCAATCAATGGACGAAGCTCGAAAATCAAATAGATTGCGTGGGGAAGCATTGAACCTCCAACTGTTCTCGGGAAGCGTCATCGACATCGGGTGCGGACCCGATCTCGTCGTTCCGCATGCGACGCCGTTCGATTTGGAACACGGCGACGCCCAGCGAATACTCGATTATTTCCCGCCGCAGTCGTTCGACTGCGTCCATAGTTCGCACTGCCTCGAACACATGCGGGATCCCGCAAAGGCGATCGCACAATGGTGGGGCCTCGTCAAAGTCGGCGGCCACATGGTGACCGTCGTGCCGGACGAGGATCTCTATGAGCAAGGTTTCTGGCCTTCGCTGTTCAACGGCGATCACAAGGCGACCTTTCGGATCGCCAAACGGGAGAGCTGGTCGTTGGTTTCGCACGACATAGGCGAACTCGTCGCCGCATTGCCTGGCGCCGAAATCGTCGAGGCGCGCGTGCAGGACGACGGTTACGATCGCCGGCTCATGCGCAAGGGAGGGGGGCAATTCGCGCGGCTCATGTTTCGCTTCGGCAGCCTGCGCGCGGGCCTCGTGCAGAGGTTGATGCGCCTCGGCGTGCCGCTGGGGGCCGTGAACCGCGCCTTCGACACCGTGGAGCGCGCGCTCGGAAGGCCAATCGATCAAACCCTGGGTCCCGCCGTTGCGCAGATTCAGGTCATCGCCCGCAAGACGCCGTTCGGCGAGGGTTAGTTCCATCGCGGCGTTCCGCGCGGCAAATCGACGGGCCGGGCGCAACGCGCACAGCGCCGCACTCCCTTCGCCGCACTGCGGCGCGGTCCCGCCCGTCGCGGAAGGTTCCTGGTGAGAATTCGTCGCCAAGATTTCCTTGCGGATTCCGGCAAGGCTTGCTAAGAGCACGCCGCCGAGCCCGGAATTTCCGGGCGTGGCGCGCCTTGCTTTTCGCCCGGCGCTCGAACCTCGACTTTCGACCCTTGGGCCGCGCCGGCCGGTTCTTTCGAACCTTCGCTTCCTCCACAGCGCCGTCAGGGGCGCTCGTCGGAAGCGTCCGAGAGCCGAAAGTCTTCCCCGAAACGCCAACCCAAGCCGGCGCCCGCCCCAAATGGGGCCCTCAGGAGAACATATGGCTTCCGCACATTCCGCAGGCGCGCCGACGCGCGAGGATTTCGCTGCTTTGCTCGACGAGAGCTATGGCGGCACAGACGCTTTCGAAGGCTCCGTCATCAAGGGACGCGTCGTCGCCATCGAAAAGGACGTCGCCGTCATCGACATCGGCCTCAAGACCGAAGGCCGCGTTCCGCTGAAAGAGTTCACCGGCTTCGGCCGCGATCCCGCCCCGCAGGTCGGCGAAGAGGTCGAGGTCTATCTCGAGCGCATCGAGAACGCGCTCGGCGAAGCCGTGATCTCGCGCGACAAGGCGCGCCGCGAGGAGAGCTGGATCAAGCTCGAAAAGGCCTTCGAGAGCAACGAAAAGGTCGAAGGCGTCATCTTCAATCAGGTCAAGGGCGGCTTCACCGTCGATCTCGACAGCGCCGTCGCCTTCCTGCCGCGCAGCCAGGTCGACATCCGTCCGATCCGCGACGCCGCGCCCTTGATGAACGTGCCGCAGCCCTTCCACATCTTGAAGATGGACCGGCGCCGCGGCAACATCGTCGTCTCGCGCCGCACCGTGCTCGAGGAGAGCCGCGCCGAGCAGCGTCACGAGATCGTGGCCAATCTCGAAGAGGGTCAGGTCATCGACGGCGTCGTCAAGAACATCACAGATTACGGCGCCTTCGTCGATCTCGGCGGCATCGACGGTCTGCTGCACGTCACCGACATCGCCTGGCGCAGGGTCAACCATCCGTCCGAGGCGCTGACCATCGGTCAGACCGTCAAAGTGAAGATCATCAAGATCAACCACGAGACGCACCGCATCTCGCTCGGCATGAAGCAGCTGCTCGACGATCCGTGGCAGGGCATCGACGCCAAATATCCGCTCGGCGCAAAGTTCCATGGGCGCGTGACCAACATCACCGACTACGGCGCCTTCGTCGAACTGGAGCCCGGCATCGAAGGCCTGGTGCACGTCTCGGAAATGTCCTGGACCAAGAAGAACGTCCATCCCGGCAAGATCGTTTCGACGAGCCAGGACGTCGACGTTCAGGTGCTGGAAGTCGATCCGGTCAAGCGCCGCATTTCGCTCGGCCTCAAGCAGTGCCTGCAGAACCCGTGGGAAGCCTTCGCCGAGAAGCATCCCATCGGCTCGACCGTCGAAGGCGAGGTCAAGAACAAGACCGAATTCGGCCTGTTCATCGGCCTCGACGGCGACGTGGACGGCATGGTGCATCTCTCCGACCTCGACTGGAATCGTCCGGGCGAGCAGGTCATCGAGGAGTTCAAGAAGGGCGACGTCATTCAGGCGCAGGTGCTCGACGTCGACATAGAGAAGGAGCGCATCTCGCTCGGCGTCAAGCAGCTCGCCGGCGATCCCTTCAACACCGCGACGGCAGAAGGCGGCGGCGCCGTGGACCTGAAGAAGGGCGCGGTCGTCACCTCGGAGATCACCGAGGTGAAGGAAGGCGGCCTGGAGGTGAAGATCGTCGGCACGGATCTGTCGGCCTTCATCAAGCGCGCGGAACTGGCGCGCGACCGCGCCGATCAGCGCCCCGAGCGCTTCGCGGTCGGCGAAAAGGTCGACGTGCGCATCACGCTGTTCGACCGCAAGGCGCGCAAGATCGCCGTGTCGATCAAGGCCCTGGAAATGGCCGAAGAGAAGGAAGCCATCGCGCAATACGGCTCCGCCGATTCGGGCGCGTCGCTCGGCGACATCCTCGGCGCGGCGCTCAAGGCGCGCGAGGGCGAAGGCGTCAAGAAGAAGGGCAAGGGCGAGGAGTAATCCTCGCCGACGCACTGCGACGGAAAGACGCCCGCGCGACATTCTCGCGCGGGCGTTTTTGCGGGCGCGCCAATTCGCGCTACGGCGGATTGCGTATTGTCAGACATTCTAAAAGTAGCGAGTTTTTAGGAGTATCGCCGAAAGAATGATTCGCCCTGGCGATGGAGCTTTTGCCGTCACTTCTCTCCGGCTTGAGGGCCGTCCGCGCCGCCTTTCCGGACCCGCGCAAGGGTCGCGGCGGCAGCATCGCCATGGCCGATTTCGGCCTCTCGGACTTCGCCATGTTCTTCATGCAGAGCGCGTCCTTCCTCAACTTTCAGCGCGCGCTGGAGAAGGGCCAGGGCCGCTCGAACTGCCAGAGCCTGTTCGGGATCGAAAAAATCCCCTCCGACAATTACATCCGCGACATGCTGGACGCCGCCGACCCGGCGCTGCTCGCGCCCTGCTTTTCGCGCTTGGAGCAATTGCTGCAAGAGCCGCCCCTGCGCCAAGCCTTTGGCCGGCTGGGCGGCCGGACGCTGATCGCGCTCGACGGGACCGAATATTTTTGCGGCCAGAAGATCGGCTGCCCGCCTTAGGATCGCGTTTACGCGATCCGTTCCGGATCGCTATGGCTGGCGGCGACCGTCGCGGCGCCCGGGCATGCCAAGGTCGCGCCGCTGGCGCCGGAGTTCATCGCCAAGCAGGACGGCGCCGAAAAACAGGATTGCGAGCGCAACGCCGTCAAACGCTGGCTCGTCTTCACCTGCAAAGAAACCTCGCACAAGGCGCTTTACGACTTCATCGACGGCGCCGAATTCGAGCGCCAACAGGCGAAAATCCGCAAGGGCAAATCCGTCGAGACCCTGCGCTACCGCTGGATCGAAGCCGTTCCGTTGCGCGACGGCGACGACGCTCTCCTCGTCAACTGGATCGGGTTCGAGATTTTAGACGCCAAGGGCCGCGTGAAATACGCGGGGGCCTGGGTCACCTCCCTGCCCGTCACGAAAAGCAACGTCACCGAGATCGTCGCCTGCGCCAGGGCGAGATGGAAGATCGAGAACGAGAGCTTCAACGTGATGAAGAATCACGGCTACGAACTCGAACACAACTTCGGCCATGGCCAAGCGTTTTTGGCGATGACGCTCGCCGCGCTCAATCTGCTCGCCTTCGCCGGGCATACGGCGCTCGATCTCATGGAGCCGCCCTGGCGAAAAGCGCGCGAGGCGGCGGAAAAGCGCACCGGCTTCTTCGCCTATCTCGCGACGCTGACGTCCTTCGTCGTCTTTCCCGCCTGGCCCGAACTGCTCGAAGCCCTCGCAATCTTCACCATCCCGCCGAACCTGCCGCGAACCCCGAAAATCGAATGAAGCCTGGCGAGACCCTACTTTTAGAATTGCTGGACGCGCCCTCGCTTTTTCGGTTTCTGTAACCGGACGAAATCAAAGTTGAATCTTTCGGCGTCCCACCTCCCGCGGGAGAAGGTGGCCTTCGCGTCAGCGAAGGTCGGATGAAGTCCGCTGCGAATCCCAACCACGAAGCCTTTTTCTTGGACGAAGCTCAAGCGATTGCTTCGTCGCGCGCCTCCGGCGCCAGAAGCGCCGCGCCGCCCCGCCCCAGCGCGCCGATCACCCGATTGCCCTCGACGCGCACCGCGCCGGAGGCGACGAGGCGCAGCGCCAGCGGGTAAATCCTGTGCTCCTGCTCCAACACGCGTGCGCCGAGGCTTTCCGGCGTGTCGGCGTCGAGCACGCGCAGCGCGGCCTGCGCGACGATGGGGCCTTCGTCCATTTGCGGCACGACGAAATGCACGGTGCAGCCGTGAATTTTGACGCCGTCGGCGAGCGCGCGCTCATGCGTGTGCAGGCCGCGATAGGCCGGCAGCAGCGCCGGATGGACGTTCAGCATCCGCCCGCTCCAGCGCGAGACGAACCAGGGCGTCAGCATCCGCATGAAGCCGGCGAAGCACAGGAACTCGATGCGATGCGTCTCGAGCATCATTTGCATCGAGCGCTCGAACTCCTCGCGCCCGGCGTAAATCTTGTGGTCGATCGCCGCCGTCGCGATCCCCATGGTTTTCGCGCGCGCCAGACCCGGCGCGTCGGGGCGGTTGGACAGGATCAGCGCGATCTCCGCCGGATAATCCGGCGCGCGCGCCGCCGCGATCAGCGCGTCCATGTTGGAGCCGCGGCCCGAGATCAGTATCGCCGTGCGCAGCCGCGTCACAGCCGCAGCGTCCCGTCGAAGACGACGCGCTCTTCCCCGGACGCCGCGACGACTTCGCCGAGCCGCACCGGCTCTTCGCCCGCCTCGCGGAGGGCGGAGATCGCCTCCTCGGCGCCGGCCTTCGAGGCCGCGACGATCATGCCGATCCCGCAATTGAAGGTGCGCAGCATCTCGCTCTGCGCGACGCCGCCCGTGCGCGCCAGCCAGCGGAAAACTTCGGGCGTGTCGATCGCCGCAAGATTTATGCGCGCGCCGAGGCCCTTCGGCAGCACGCGCGGAATGTTGTCGGGAAAGCCGCCGCCAGTGATGTGCGCCAATGCCGCAATGTGCGGGCTGGCCTTCAGCGCGGCGAGCAGCGGCTTGACGTAGATGCGCGTCGGAACCAGCAGCGCCTCGGCGAGATCTTTTCCGGGCGCGAAAGGCGCCGGCGCGTCCCATGCGAGGCCGGACGCCGCGACGATGCGGCGCACCAGCGAAAAGCCGTTGGAGTGCAGGCCCGACGACGGCAGACCGAGCAGCACGTCGCCGGCTGCGACGGCCTTGGGCAACAGCCCGCCGCGCTCGACGGCGCCCACCGCGAAACCGGCGAGATCGTAATCGCCCTTGGCGTAGAGCCCCGGCATTTCGGCCGTCTCGCCGCCGAGCAGCGCGCAGCCCGCCAGAACGCAGCCGTCGGCGATGCCTTTCACGACGCTCGCCGCCTCCAGCGGCTCGAGCTTGCCGGTCGCGTAATAGTCCAAGAAGAACAGCGGCTCGGCGCCCTGCACGACGAGGTCGTTGACGCACATGGCGACCAGATCGACGCCGATCGTCGCATGAAGCCCCGATTCGATGGCGATCTTGACCTTGGTGCCGACCCCGTCGTTCGCCGCGACCAGCAGCGGATCGGAAAACCCCGCGGCCTTCGGATCGAAGACGCCGCCGAAACCGCCGATTTCGCCGTCGGCCCCGCGCCGGCGCGTCGCGCGCACGGCGGGGCGGATGAGGTCGACGAGAAGATTGCCGGCGTCGATGTCGACGCCGGCCTCGGCGTAAGTGAGGCCGCTCTGTCTTGGAGGCATTTGAGGAGCTTTTGGCGAGGAAGCGGGCGGCGCCCGCGCCCGCCGTTAATGGCGGATCGCCAACGCGGCTGTCAAATCCATCAGCCGCGCACCGCCAAAACCGCCGTCGGCGTGCGAATCTCGATCCGGCTGTGGCCGGGGGTCACGAAGCGGAACACGCCTTTCGTCGCATTGACGGTCACCGCGCGCGCGCCAGTGGCGGGAGCATAGACGTGGTTGTTTAATCTGACCGTCGACGAAGGTCCGACCCTCAGATTGGTGTCGTCGTCGAACCTCAGTTGCGCCAAGCTCTCGACGGCGGTCGAGATCACCTCTTCGAGATAAACATGGTCTCCGGTCGAGACGCGCGCGCGCCGGCCGCCCACATCGCCGTTGACCTCGTTTTTCACGGCCGTCGCGGAGCCGATCTTCTGTTGGGCGACCGCGGGCGCGCAAAAGCCGAGGGCCATAGCCAAAACCGCCAAGACAATCGAAATTTTGCGCATTCGCTTTTCCTCGTCCCCGGCGAGCGCCGTTCCGACCGCCCCCGTCGACCGGAAACTCCCGGCGGACGCAATTGTTCCATCTCGCCAACGTCCGGAAATACGCGCGGGCCACGCGGGAGCGTGGATTTCCCCGGTCAGTGGAACGGGAAGAAGCCGCCCGTTCCGTCGTAAGGCGGATTCAGCATGCCTCCATAGGCCGAATACGGATAGCCGTACCAATTGCCGCCATAGGGGAAGGAAGAAACGGGCATGTAGCGCCTTTGCAGGAGGCGGTAATCGAGCTGCCCGTCGCGTTTCCATCTTATGTAGCGCCAAACGTCGTTGGTCCTGACCTCGGCGAGGCTTGGCGATGGAAGCGAAAGGACCAGCGCGGCGGCCAGCAGCGCGCCCGCGAAACCACGTCCTAGACTGCCTAGTCTCTCGCGCATGTCGCCTGCCTTCGAAGTTCGCCATGACCGCTTGCGTTTGGCGAATATCGCCGCGAAGGGGCGATCCGACAAGCCGAAATCGCGAGAACGAAAAAGGACGCGATGTCACGTAAAGGAATCGTTGACAGCTCGTAAGGTTTGAAGTTCTATGGGTTATTCCAATTCGAGGAGGATCGGATGACGACATTCAAAGGTTTTTTGGTTGCGGGCGCTTTGTCTCTGGCCGGCTTCATGGGCGCCGCATCGGACGCCAAGGCGGACATCACCTATATCGTGAACGCCACCTTCGACGATTTGACGCAGCTGACGGGGGACTTCAAGATCAACGTAAGTCACTATGTGTCGTCATGGGATTTGACGACGGCCACCGGAGCGACGGTGAGTAGCTACAATTACACGCCCACGACGGGTTACACTTCCTCCCTTTGCGGACCATCGTGCGAATCATTTTTCCGGACGGGGTATTTCGGCGGCTTGCAACTCACTTTCGCGGCTCCCCTCGGTTCCTATGGAGTCGATCGGATCGTCGCCGGCATTGGCTCCTGGGAGAACCATTCCTACACTTCCGGCGGGGCGCCCATTCGTTACGTCACCAGCGGGACGGTGACCGGCGTTCCGGAGCCCTCTAGCTGGGCTTTGCTGCTGATCGGCTTCGCCGGTTTTGGGGTCGCCAAACATCGTCGGACGCGACGAGGCGCCGCAGCTTGATCGACCCCGCGCGTCGAAGATTTGCGAGAGACCGCCGCGAGGCGGTCTTTTTTTGCGACGTTCCGAAGGCCGCATTCCCGTGGCCTCAACCCGTAACTTGGCGGCGCGCCGCGCCGGGCCGCCAAAATCGCGCCCGCAAAATCGTTGCATTTTTACGCGAGGCGCGCTATAGGCGCGATATCCCCCGCATGGATGGAGTTAGGTCACGCCCGCGCCGGACGGCGCGCGCCTTCTCGCCCATGCGACATTCCAACACGACGGACGCGCGCCCAAAGGGCGGCGAAGCCGCAAGGAGCACATGATGAGCAATGCGCCGCTGATGCCGAAGGCCACGGCCGTCTGGCTCGTGGAGAACACGTCGCTCACCTTCGACCAGATCGCCGATTTCTGCAAATTGCACCCGCTCGAGGTCAAGGGCATCGCCGACGGCGAGGTCGCCTCGGGCATTCGCGGGCAGGATCCGATCACCTCGGGCCAGCTGTCGCGCGCCGAAATCGCCAAGGGCGAGTCCAATCCGGCGCATTTGCTGACGCTCTACGTCTCGAAGGTCAAGGTCCCCGAGATGAAGCGCCAGCGCGGCCCGCGCTACACGCCGCTGTCGCGCCGCCAGGACCGTCCCAATGCGATCCTCTGGCTGGTGCGCAACCATCCCGAGCTGAAGGATGCGCAGATCATGCGCCTCGTCGGCACGACCAAGACGACCTTGAAGGCGATCCGCGAGCGCACCCATTGGAATTCGGCGGCGCTGACGCCGATGGACCCGGTGACGCTGGGGCTCTGCTCGCAGATCGATCTCGATTTCGAGGTGACACGCGCCGCCAAGGACCGGCCGCAGCAGGTCGTCGATCACGGCCCGATGCTGGCGCCGCCCGAGGAGAGCGTGCAGCCCTTCTACGAGCCTGCCGCCACCGAGGAAAACGTCTTCGGCAAGCGCACGATCCCCGCGCCGCAAGAGGACGAGGACGACCATTTCGACGCCGAAAAAGTCTTCGGTCGCCTCAAGGATCTGGAATCGGGCCTGTAAGCCTTTGCCAAGACTGCGCCGTAACGGCATACTGCGCTGCGACGAAACGGGAGCCGCGCAGTGACGCCATCGCCATACGACCAGGACCTCGACCGCAATCTCGCGAACTACCAGCCTTTGACGCCCGTCAGCCTGCTGGCGCGCGCGGCGGCGGTGTTTCCCGATCGCATCGCGATCGTCCATGGCGCGTTGCGGCGCAATTACGCCGATTTCTACGCGCGCAGCCGGCGCCTCGCCAGCGCGCTGGCGCAGCGCGGCGTCGCGCGCGGCGACACGGTCTCGGTGATGCTCGCCAATACGCCCGCCATGCTCGAATGCCATTACGGCGTGCCGATGACCGGCGGGGTGCTGAACACGCTGAACACGCGGCTCGACGCCGCGGCGCTGGCCTTCATGCTGGATCATGCCGAAGCCAAGGTGCTGATCGTCGATCGCGAGTTTTCCGCGACGATCAAGGAGGCGCTGGCGCTCGCCGCCGTCAAGCCGCTCCTCGTCGACTACGACGACCCGGTCTACACCGGACCCGGAGAAGCGCTAAGCGAGATCGATTACGAGGATTTGCTCGCGCATGGCGATCCGGAATTCGCCTATGCGGGTCCGCCGGACGAATGGGACGCCATCTCGCTCAATTACACCTCCGGCACGACGGGCGATCCCAAGGGCGTAGTCTATCACCACCGCGGCGCCTATCTGCTGGCGCTCGGCAACGTCCTCACCGGCGACATGGGGCGCCATCCCGTCTATCTGTGGACCTTGCCGATGTTCCATTGCAACGGCTGGTGTTTCCCCTGGGCGCTGTCGGTCGCCGCCGGCACGCATGTCTGCCTGCGCCAGGTGCGCGCCGGCCACATATACGAATTGATGGCCGAGCACGGCGTGACGCATCTGTGCGGCGCGCCGATCGTCATGTCGACGCTGCTCGGCGCCTCGGATTCGGAAAAGCGCCCGCTGACGACCACGGCGCGCTTCTTCACCGCCGCCGCGCCGCCGCCGCAGGCCGTGCTGGCGGCGATGAAGGCCGCCGGCTTCGAGGTCACCCACCTCTATGGCCTCACCGAGACCTACGGCCCCGCCGCGGTCAACGAGTGGAAAGAGGAATGGGACGCTCTCGATCCCAATCGGCGGGCCGAGAAAATGGCGCGGCAGGGCGCCCCCTATGTGGTGCTCGAAGCGCTCGAGGTGATCGACCCCGAGACGATGATCCCCGTGCCGCGCGACGGCGAGACGATGGGCGAGGTCATGTTCCGCGGCAATCTCGTGATGAAGGGCTATCTCAAGAACAAGCACGCCTCGGACGCGGCCTTCCATGGCGGCTGGTTCCATTCCGGCGACCTCGGGGTCATGCATCCCGACGGCTATGTTCAGCTCAAGGACCGCTCCAAGGACATCATCATTTCGGGCGGCGAGAACATCTCGTCGATCGAGGTCGAGGACGCGCTGTTCAAACATCCCAAGGTGCGCGCCGCCGCCGTCGTCGCGGCGCCCGACGACAAATGGGGCGAGACGCCCTGCGCCTTCGTGGAGCTCAAGGAAGGCGCCAGCGCGACCGCGGAAGAACTGGTCGAATGGACCCGCGACAATTTGGCGCATTTCAAATGCCCCCGGCGTGTGGTCTTTGGAGAACTGCCGAGAACGTCGACCGGCAAGATTAAGAAATTCGTCCTGAGAGACCTAGCGCGAAGGCTCTAAACCGGGGAAAAAGAAAACGCCAACAATCGGCGAACGACTGTTGGCGTTTCGGGCGGCACGATAAAACGTGCCGTAGGTCGGGTGAATTAGAAGAACAGGCCGAGGCAGCCACCGGCGAGGCCGCCGACGACTCCAGCGGAGACGGTGTTGGCGAGGCCGCCAAGGGCAAAAGACGCGATACCGCCGAGAATGAGGGCGCCGACGCCAGCGAAGATGTAAACGTTCGGGGTGAGTTCGATTTCCTTAGCCATTTTTCCTCTCCTATTTCGTTTTCCCGAGCCTCGCGCCTTATGGTAGTCGGAACGGCGCGTTGAGCTCTTTTCCCACGGGGTCTTTGCGACCGTGCCGAAGTTAGCACAACCGTGCGCCCTGTCCAGAGGCAGGCCGCGCGGGGTCCATGCTGTGGCCAATCGGCCGTAAACTCAAGGATTTCTGTATCTAACGGCTATTTCGGCGCTGGCGCCGCCGCCGGTGTCACAAATTTTTTTTGCGGGCGTCATCGAATTCACACCTTAGACTGACGCAATCGTCTCAGTGATTTCTGCGATCTCGCCCGATTCTTCGCGCGCGCAGCCGGCGTCCTCTCCTCGGATTCGTTGGCGGGCGCGCAGCCTATCCCCGCCCCGATTCGGCGAGATGCACGTTGTGCTGCATCCTCCGCACCATCAGGCGCATCAGATAAAAGCCGAATTGCGGGTTTTGCGTCGCCAGCTGCATGAGGTCCGAGTAGCGCAACGCCAGGAGCTCCACGTCGCTCGCCGCGACGGCGCTCGCCGTACGGCGGTTGTCGTCGGTGAAGAGGCCGATCTCGCCGAACATCGCGCCCGGCCCCAGGGTCACGTCCTTCTCGGGCAAATGAATCTCGCCCTTGACGATCACGAAGGCCGCCTCGGCCGTGTCGTCCTTGCGATAGAGCGTCACCCCCTCGGCGATTTTCTTCGGCCGCATGTAGGGCCGCAGCCAATCGGGGTGGAACTCGCCGTGAGACGCGGCGCGGACGGCGGCGATGAGGCGCTTCATCTGCAGCAATCGCCAGACGTTCAACGGCAGCAGCAGCGCATTGAAGGCGAACAGCGGATAAACCCCCTTCATCAGGAAGTAGCAGGCGAACAGCGCATTGGCGACGATCGCGGCGATGCGCAGGGGGATCATCGTGTTCGAGACATAGGCGTAAGCGTTCGCCGCGGCCGCGAGATAGCCGATCGCCTCGATCACTAAGCGCGTATAATCCATTCGTTCGTTCCCGCGCGGACCGCGCGATGTTTGGCGCGCACCCCGGCGGCGGCGCGAGCCCCGCGCGAAACGCTTTCGCGGGCTTCAATGACGGGCACCATAACTCAGCTTCGTACAAATGAGTATAGCGGCGGAGCTTTTGCTCGGCCGCGCCAAGCGGAAGCCCCAGCGCCCGTTCTCGGCGCGCGCCAGGGCGACGGGCGTTCGTCAGTAGTGCCGGCCGCTCTCCAATTGCGTCTTGGCGTCGGCGGCCCTGCGCGGCGGCGGGGTGAGGTCGGGCGCGGGTTCTTGCGGCTGAGCGCAGGCGCCAAGGCCGAAAAGCAGCGTAAGGGCGACGAAACGGAAGAATTTCACGTGGCCTCCAGGCGTATTGCACGCGCACGCTCGGGACGAGCGCATCGCGAAACGACACAAGCGGCACTTTACGGCCTTGTTGTGGCTTGCCTTCGACGCGACGCGAGGCGCTCAGGGCGAAAGCCCTTGGCGCCGCCGCCGCGCGAAACTATAGGAGCGTGAAGAGCCTTCTTCCCCGACCACCAGGAGCGGCCGACGCTGATGTCCTCGAGGCTCCCCTTCGTTTTCGCGCTGGTCGGCGCGATGCTCCTCGGCGCCTGGCTCTCCAGGATGGCGGCGCCCTGGTTCGCGCCCGCCGCGGCTCCGACGTCGGCGGGGGCGAAGGCCGAAGATCCCGCGAAGGGCTCCGAGACGCTGATCCGGTTGGGCGACGCGCAGATCGAAGCCGCGAAGATCACGACGGAGCGCGTCAGTGCCGGCGTTCTGCGCCGCAAGATCGCCGTCCCGGCGCTGGTCACGCCGGATCCGGAACATGTCGGCCATGTCGCGGCCAAGGTCGCCGGCACGATCGAGGCGCTTCTCAAGCGCCTCGGCGATCCCGTCGCGAAGGGCGAGGTCGTCGCCCGGATCGAGTCGCGCGAGGTAGCCGACGCCAAGAGCGAATATCTCGCGGCGCTCGCCAATTTCGATCTGCAGACCGCGCTGTTTCGCCGCGAAAAGGGGCTCTACGAAAAACAGATCACCGCCGAGCAGCTGTTTCTCAAGGCGCGCCAAGTCTATACGGAAGCCAAGCTGCGTTTCGACGTCGCCCGCCAGAAACTTCTCTCGCTCGATCTTTCCGACGAGGAAATCGCCGGACTGCCGAGTCAGCCGCCGGCCTCGCTGCGTCTCAAGCTCATTCGCGCGCCGCTGTCCGGCCGCGTCACCGACAGAATGGTCAGCCTCGGGCAACCGGTCGGCGGCGAAGGCCAGGCAAAGGAAATATACGTCGTCTCCGACCTCTCGGAGGTCGAAGCCGATCTTTCCGTTCCGGTGAGCGATCTTCGCTTCGTCAAGGAGCGCCAGACCGTCGCCATCGTCACGCCCGAGGGAAAGGAAATCGTCGGCGACGTGGCCTACGTCAACGCGATGCTCACGCCCGAGACGCGCGCCGGCCATGTGATCGCGCGTTTTCCCAACAAGGGATTCGCGTTGCGGCCCGGCAGCCTGCTCGAAGCCCACATCGTGCTCGAGGAAAGCCGCGCCGGCGCGCTCGCGCCGCGACTCGCCGTGCAGACGATCGCCAATCGGCCGGTGGTGTTCCTGCGCACGCCGGAGGGCTTCGAGAAGCGCGTGGTCGAAATCGGCGCGAAGGACGACGACAGCGTCGAAATCACCTCCGGCCTGAAACCCGGCGACGTCGTCGCCGTCGCCAATAGTTTCGTGCTGAAGGCGGAACTCGGCAAGAACGACATTCCGGAAGAGTGACGCAGCGACATGATCAAGAGCGTCATCGCTTTCTCCGTCCACCGGCGTTGGCTGATCCTGCTGCTCGTGCTGGCGGCCTGCGCGATCGGCGGTTTTGCGATGACGCGCGTGCCGATCGACGCGGTTCCGGACATCACCAACAATCAGGTGCAGATCAACGCGCGCGCGCCGTCGCTCTCGGCCTTGGAAATCGAGAAGCAGGTCACTTTTGCGGTCGAGAACGCCATCGCCGGCATTCCCGGTCTGGAATCGACCCGCTCGCTGTCGCGCAGCGGTTTCGCGCAAGTTTCCGCGATCTTCGGCGAGAAGGTCGATCTTTATTTCGCGCGCCAGCAGGTTTCCGAGCGCCTCCTCGACGCGAAGGAGGATTTTCCGCCGGGCGTCGAGGTCCGCATGGGCCCGGTCGCGACGGGCCTTTCGGAAATCTACATGTGGACGCTGCGCTACGATGCGCCGCCGCCCGAGCGGCGCCAGGACGGCGAGCCCGGGTTCCAGCGCAACGGCGACTATCTGACGCCCGAGAGCGAGGTCCTCCACACGGAAGTCGAGAAGGCCGCCTATCTGCGCACCGTGCAGGACTGGATCGTGCGGCCGCAAATCAAGACATTGGCCGGCGTCGCCAGCGTCGACTCGCTCGGCGGCTACGTCAAGCAATTCCAGATCGAGCCCGATCCGACGAAGCTCTTCTCGCTCGGGCTGTCCTTCGCCGACGTGGCGACCGCCATCGAACGCAACAACGTCGCCCGCGGCGCCGGCTATGTCGAGCACAATGGCGAGGGACTGGTCGTCCACAGCGGCGGCCGGCTGGAGTCGATCGACGACATCCGCAAGGTCGTGCTGACCGCCAAGAACGGCGCGCCGGTGCGGATCGGCGACGTCGCCGAGGTCGGCGTCGGACGCGAATTGCGCACCGGCAGCGCCAGTCTGAACGGCGAAGAGGTCGTGATCGGCACCTCCCTGATGCTGATCGGCGGCAACAGCCGCACCGTGTCCGCCGCCGTCGACGCCAAAATCAAGTCGATCGCCAAGAGCCTGCCGCCGAGCATCGAGGTCAAGACGGTTCTGAACCGCACGCTGCTCGTCGACGCGACGATCAAGACGGTCGCCAAGAATCTGACGGAGGGCGCCGCGCTCGTCATCCTGGTGCTGTTCGTTCTGCTCGGCAATTTCCGCGCCGCGCTGATTACGGCGCTGGTCATTCCGATCACCATGCTCCTGCTCGCGACCGGCATGGTGGAGGCGCACATCAGCGCCAATCTGATGAGCATGGGCGCGCTGGATTTCGGCCTGATCGCCGACGGCGCGGTGATCATCGCCGAGAACAGCCTGCGGCATCTCTCCGAGCGCCAGCACGAATTTCGTCGCAACCTCTCGCGGGAAGAGCGTCTGCGCACGGTCGTCGAATCGGCCGAAGAGATGATCAAGCCGACGGTCTACGGCCAGGCGATCATCGTGCTCGTCTATGTCCCGATGCTGACTTTCTCCGGCGTCGAAGGCAAGATGTTCCAGCCCATGTCGATGACCGTGATCATCGCCTTGCTCTCGGCCTTCGTGCTGTCGATCACCTTCGTTCCGGCGATGATCGCGCTGCTCATTACCGGGCGCGTCGACGAAGAGGAGAATGCGATCGTCGCCTGGCTCAAGCGAAATTACGCCGCGCCGCTGCGCTGGTCGATGGAGGCGCCCTGGCGCACGATCGGGATCGGCCTCGGCGCCTTCCTCGTCGCGATTCTGCTGTTCGGCCGTCTCGGCCAGGAGTTCATTCCGACGCTCGACGAAAAGAACCTCGCGATGCAGGCCAACCGCATCCCCGGCGCCTCGCTGACGCAATCGCAGGCCATGCAGAACGAGGTGGAGCGCGCGCTGATCGAATTCCCGCAGGTCGCCTACGTGTTTTCCAAGACCGGCACGGCGGAGGTCGCCACCGACCCGATGCCGCCCAATCTGACCGACACTTTCATCATGCTCGAGCCGCAGGAGAAGTGGCCGGATCCGCACCTGCCGAAAGACGATCTGATCAAGGAGATGCGAAAGCGTCTCGATCGGCTTCCCGGCAACGCCTATGAATTCACCCAGCCGATTCAGCTGCGCTTCAACGAATTGCTCGCCGGCGTGCGCGGCGACGTCGCCGTCAAGGTCTTCGGCGAGAATTTCGATTCGATGCTGAGGTCGGCCAATCAGATCGCCGCGATCCTGCGCGGCGTCGACGGCGCGACGGACGTGAAGGTCGAGCAAATTTCCGGCCTGCCGACGCTCGACGTCAAGGTCGACAAGAACGCCATTGCGCGGCTCGGCCTCAACCTCTCGACCGTGCAGGACGTGATCGGCGCGGCGATCGGCGGCCAGCAGGCCGGCGTCGTCTTCGAGGGCGACCGCCGATTCCCGATCGTCGTACGGCTCGGCGACGCCGCGCGCTCGGAAATCCGCTCCCTCGAGAACATCCCCCTGCCCTTGCCGGCGATGGGCGGCAGTCCCACGGCGTCGATCCTGCTGAAACAGGTCGCGCAATTTTCCGTGAGCGAAGGCCAGAACCAAATCTCGCGCGAGAACGGCAAGCGACGCGTGGTCGTCTCCGCAAACGTGCGCGGACGCGACATCGCCTCCGTCGTCGCCGAGGCGCAGAGCAAGGTCGCCGCGAAAGTCGCGCTGCCCGCCGGCTATTGGCTGGCCTGGGGCGGACAGTTCGAAAACCTCGCCGCGGCGCGCGCGCGGTTGACGCTCGTCGTGCCCGCCTGCTTCTTCATGATCTTCGTGCTGCTGTTTTCCGCGCTCGGCGGCGTGCGCGACGCGCTGCTGGTGTTTTCCGCCGTGCCGCTGGCGCTGTCGGGCGGCGTCGCAGCGCTTTGGCTGCGCGGCATGCCGATGTCGGTCTCGGCCGCCGTGGGTTTCATCGCGCTCTCCGGCGTCGCCGTGCTGAACGGCCTGGTCATGCGCACCTACATCCGGCAATTGGCGGATGGCGGGCTCGGCGAGCGCGCCGCGATCTACCGCGGGGCGATGACGCGCCTGCGTCCGGTTGCGATGACCGCGCTCGTCGCCTCGCTCGGCTTCGTGCCGATGGCGCTGGCGACGGGCACCGGCGCCGAAGTGCAAAGGCCGATCGCCACCGTCGTGATCGGCGGCCTCATCACCGCGACCCTGCTGACGCTGCTGGTCCTGCCGGCGCTTTACGCGCTGTTCTGCACGGAGCCGGCGCCGGAGGCCGCCGTCGCGCCAGAGTTGGAGGCGAAGGCTTGAAGCGGCGCCTCTCGCTCGCACTGGCGCTGGCCGCGCTCGCCGCCGCGTCGCCGCTCCAAGCCGAGACGCTGGAGGGCGCGCTGACGCACGCCTATCGCGCCAACGCCGACCTCAACTCCGGCCGGGCCGGCGTGCGGGCGATCGACGAGAGCGTGCCGCAAGCGCTCGCCGGGCTGCGTCCGCGCGTCTTTGGCGACGCGCGCCTCGGCGTCGAGGATCGGCGGGGCGTCGCCGATCAAATCGATGTCGAAAACCGCGATCCGACGACACGCAAATTCACGCAGAGCTATCAGGTCGGGCGCGGAACGCCGCGCTCCGGCGGCCTGTCGGTCGAGCAGCCGATCTTCGACGGCTTTCGCACGCAAAACGCCACGCGCGCCGCGCAGAGCGGCGTGCTGGCGGCGCGCGAACGCCTGCGCCTGCTCGAACAGCGCGTGCTGTTCAACACGGTCGCCGCCTATATGAACGTGCTGCGCGACATCGCCGCCAACCGGCTCGAGGACAACAACGTCGACGTGCTGAAGGAGCAACTGCGGCAGGCGAAGGAGCGCTGGCTCTATGGGCTCCTCACCCCGACGGACATCGCCCAGGCCGAAGCGCGTCTCGCCGCCGGCCAGGCCGCCGCCCGCTCGGCGCGGGCGACGCTAGACGCCAGCCTCGGCCGCTATCGCCAACTCGTCGGCGAGGAGCCGAAGCGCCTCGCGGCGGCGGCGGCCATCGACCGGCTCTTGCCCAAGAGCCGTGAAGAGGCCGAGACGATCGCGGGCATAGAGCATCCGGTCATCGTCGCGGCCCTGCAGGACGCCGACACGGCCGATCTCGACATTCACGTGATCGAAAGCGACTTCATGCCGCAAATGTCGGTCGTCGGGAACGTCTTCACGCAAAGCGACATCGACGGGCGCGGCAACCGCGCCGTCGGCGCCTCGCTCGTCGGCAAGCTGTCGGTGCCGATCTTCGACGGCGGCCGCACGCCGTCGCGCGTTCGTCAGGCCAAGGAGATCGCCGGCCAGCGCCGCCTCGACGCCGAGGCGGCGCGCGCCGAGGTCCAGGCCCTGGTGCGCGCCAATTGGAGCGCCTGGCAGGCGACGAAGACTCTGGTGAGTTCGGCGCAGGCGCAGATCGACGCCGCGGCGCGCGCGCTTTACGGCGTGCGCGAGGAGGCCAAGGCCGGCCATCGCACGACGCTCGAAATCCTCAACGCCCAACTCGAATTGCTGAACGCGCGTCTCGCATTGCTGACCGCGCAGCGCGACCGCGTCGTCGCGTCCTATGCGATGCTCGCTGCGGTCGGCAGATTGTCGGCGGAGCGGCTGCGCCTTCCGGTCGACCCCTACGATCCCGCAACGCATTTCGACGCGGTCAAGGACCGCTGGGGCGGCGTGACGACCCCCGACGGCAAATGACGCAGCCCCGGCGGCGTACGCCGACGACCGCGTGTCGACTATGAATCCTTCTTCGCCGCCTTTTCCTCGGCGGGGTTCTCCGGCGCGAGTTTCGCGGCGACGAAACGCTCGAAGTCTTTTTTGTTTTGCGCCGCGTAGAGCATGGCGAAGGAGGCGATGGCGTCGTCGAAGGCGGAGCTCTTGCCCATATATCCCGAGAGCGTCGCCGGATCGGCCGAACGCGCATGGGCGCGCGCCAGCGTCACGCCGCAGAGCTGGGCGTATTGCGGCAGAGCCTGCGTCTCCAGCAATTCGCCGATCGAGCCGAGACGCCGGTTCTTGAGATGGCGCACGTAAAATTGCCGGCCCGAGGCGGGATCGGTCGTATAGCCGAGGAAGGAATCCGAGGCCGCCTGCATGATCCTTTGGCCGGCGACGACGCGCGCGCCCTGTTGCCCGACCCAGGCCCTGCCGTGCAGGCGTTCGAGCACCGAGGCCATCGCCTCCTTAACTTGCAGGAACAGATGGTCGCCGTCCTGCGTCATGTAGAGGCCGACGGCGCAGTAGGTTCCGACGCTGCCGACGCCGACGACCTTCACCGCCGTATCGGCGAGATGGTAGCGCGACAGCAGCGCCGCGACTTCCGGCAGCAGCGTCACGGTGACGTCGCCGAGAACCTTGGCGACGTCCACATGCGTCAGGGGATCCTCGCCGTCCCAGTCGTGATAGATCAGCGGCGGACAGTCGGCGATGCGCCAGTCGCCATCGGCCTGCCGGTCGAGATGCGGAAAATTCGCATCCTCTTCCAAATCCGCGCGCCGTTGCATGGCGGCGTGGCGCAGTTTTTTCGCGACGGGCCCGTCGAATATCTTGGCGGCCTCGCCCTGCAGATCGACGCAGGAATGCCAAGCCTCCAGCGGCGACAGAACCGCGAGTCTGGCCATATGCTTGCGATAGGCGCCGGCCGCCTCGCGCGCGATGCGCCGCGCCGCCTTCTCGCCGTCGCCCGCCGCCGCCGCCGCGACCGCGAAACTCGCCGCGAGCCGCCGCACGTCGACGGTGAAATCGACCCCCGGCAGCGTCTCGTCGAAATCGTTGATGTCGAACAACGCATTGCCTTCCGGCGACAGAAAGGCGCCGAAATTCATCAAATGACAGTCGCCGCAGGCCTGCACCTCGAGCCCCGGGGTTTTTTGCGCGGCGAGGTCCACCGCCATCAGCGCGGCCGCGCCGCGCAGAAAAGTGAAAGGCGAGGCCGACATGCGCTGATAGCGGATCGGGACGAGGTTGGGGAGGCGGCCCTGATTCGTGTCCTCGAAGATCGCGACGGGATCGCGCTGCGGCGGAACGAAATCCGCGAGGCTCTCGCGCGTGACGGCCCCGCGCAAGCTCTTGCCGGCCTGGTAGCGCTCCTCGAAGGGTTTGCGCCGTGCGGCGGGTGCAGTGGCTTCGATCATGGCGACTTCCTCGAATGCGGGCGGGACATGGATATTACCCCAAAAGCGCGATCAGCGGGTCGATCAAGGGCGCGTCGGCGGGCGGCATCGGATATTTGCGCAGATCGCGGGCGAAGGCCCAGGCCAGCGCCTGGCCTTCGCGCGGCCGGACGATCCCGTCCCAGCGCCGGCAGACGAAGAGCGGCATCAACAGATGGAAGTCCTCGTAAGCGTGGCTGGCGAAGGCGAGAGGCTGCATGCAGGAGACGCAGGCGTCGATCCCCAGTTCCTCGGCGAGTTCGCGCGCCAGGCCCTGCTCCGGCCGCTCGCCGGGATCGAGCTTGCCGCCGGGAAACTCCCACAGCCCCGCGAGCTGCTTGCCCTCCGGCCGGCGCGCCAGCAACACGCGGCGATCCGCGTCGACCAGCGCCGCCGCGACGACGAGCAGAAGTCTGGCGGAAGCTGGCGCGGGCGCGCCGGCGCCGTCCGAGGGCTCCCGAGGGAGTTCATCGCTCTCTTCGCCGTCGCGCCGCACGTCAAGACCGCCTTTCCGTCAGGCGTAGTCTAGCGGGCCGCGCGCGAAAGCGCCAATGCGGCGAAGCGCGCTCGCCCTTCACCACAAAGAAAGCGAAAACCCATCGGCCCATTGGCCGAGCGCGAAAATCGCGAGGCCGACGAGGCCGCCGACCAGCGTGCCGTTGATGCGGATGAATTGCAGATCGCGCCCGACGCTCAGCTCCAACTTGTCGACCAGCGTTTCGGAATCCCATTTGCGCACCACTTCGGCGACATAGGCGCCGATCTGCGCGCGGCGCGGCGGCAGCGCGCGCAGCGTGACGAGGCGAATGCGGCGGTTCAGCGCGGCGATCAAGGCCGGATCGCTCAGCAGCCAACGCCCGAGACCCGCCAGCGCGGCGTCGACGCCCTTGGCGACGTCGCCGCCGCGCGCGGTGAGATCGGAGAACAGCTCCGCCTCGATCTTGCGCCACATCAGCTCGGTCTGCTGCTTGAAGACGGGGTCGGCCAGGATGCGCGCCTTCATCGCTTCGCCCCGCGCGATGGTCTTGGGGTCGCTCGCCAGTCTCTCGATCAATTGCCGAAGGGATTTTTGCAGCTCCTTGCGCCAAGGATGCGCCGGATTGCGCATTTGCGCCAGCGTGCCGAGCAGGCCGGCGAGCACGCGCTCGATCAGCATCGCGTCGACCCAGGACGGCAGCCAGCGCGGGGCCTTCTTCGCGGCGCGCTGTTGAATCTGCCCCTTGTTGCGCAGGAGAATTTCGCCTGCATAGACGATGGCGCGGTCGAGCAGCGCCTGCGCCTCGCCATTGGCCCACAGCGTCTCCAGAAGCTGCGCGGAAAGCGGCGCGATCGGCACGGCGTCGACGCCGCGCCGCGCCAATTCGTCGAAGACCTCGCGCACCCGGTTCTCCGGCAGAATCTTGACGAGTTCGGGCAGCGCCCGGCCGCAAAAGCCGGCGATCTTCGCGGAATTATCGGGGTCGGCGATCCAGCGCGCGAGCGCGCCGGCGACGTCGATCTCCTCGAGCTTGCGATGCACGGCGCGGCGCGCCAGAAAATTCGTCGAGACGAAGCGGCCGAAAGCCTCGGCGACGCGATCCTTGTTGGCCGGCACGATGCGCGTATGCGGGATCGGCAGGCCGAGCGGATGACGAAACAACGCGACGACGGCGAACCAATCGGCGCAAGCCCCGACCATACCGGCCTCGGCGAAGGCGCGCAGATAGGGGATCCACCCCGCGTCGCTCTTGACGAGGCGCGCGGCGACGAAGAGCGCCGTCATGAAGACGAGCAGCAGCGTCGCCACGAGCCGCATGCGCGCAAGATCCCTGCGGCGCAGCCCCTGCGCCGTGGTCTCGCGCCGCTCGCGCTCGCCGCCATCTGGCATTTTGGTTTCCGTCGCTGTCGAATTCCACGCATTTCTCTAAAGCGCGGCAAGGGGCGAGTCACCTTCGCCGGTGCGGAATGAGAAAGAGCCCTCATGCGACCTTCGCGTCGGCAAGGGGCGGACGAGGGCCGCGGCGCTCCCCATTCGTCCACGCCCCGGCGCCTGAATTCCGCGAACCTCATGCGGCATGTCTTCCATGGCGTCCGCATCGCGCCTTTGGGGCCGTCCTCGAGTTCGATTTTCTCCGGCGCATCTTGGCGGCCGAGCGATCGACGGCTCGGCGCCGTCGGGCGCAAGCGCCCGCATGTCCGCCGCCTCTCACGTCCCCGTCAGGAACCGCGCCTTGATGAGGCATTCTTCATATTCCTCGCGCGCCTTGGAGTCGGCGACGATGGCGGAGCCGGAATTATAGACGAGCCGGCCGCCGGGAAACAGCGTCAGCGTGCGGATCGCCACGTTGAAGCGGATTTCGCCGGAGGGCGCGATCAGGCCGAGCGACCCGCAATAGACGCCGCGCGCCGCGCATTCGAGATCGCGGATGATCTCCATGGCGCGGATCTTCGGCGCGCCGGTCACCGAACCGCAGGGAAACAGCCCGGCGAAGAGTTCGTAAAGCCCGACGCCCTCGCGCAGGCGCGCGGTGATGCCGGAGGTCATCTGATGCAGCGTCGGATAGGTCTCGACCGTGAAGAGATCGGTGACCTTGACCGAGCCGATTTCGGCGAGGCGCGAGAGATCGTTGCGCAGAAGATCGACGATCATCAGATTTTCGGCGCGGGATTTTTCGTCCTCGACGAGATATTTGGCGCGGTTCATGTCTTCGGGCGGCATGAAGCCGCGCCGCGCCGTGCCCTTCATCGGCCGGGCGCGGATGTCGCGGCCCTTCGCCTCGAAGAAGACTTCCGGCGACAGCGAGACGACCGTCTCCTCCCCCAGCGCGACGACGCCGCCGAAGGCCACCGGTTGGCGTTTGCGCAGCGTGTCGAACAAGGCCAGCGGATCGCCGTCGAAACGCCCAAAGAGCGGGAAGGTCAGATTGATCTGATAGACGTCGCCGGCAAAAATGTAATCGATGCATTTTTGAAAGCGTTGCGTGTATTCGGCTTCGCTCCAGGCCGGCTCCAGCGCGATCGGCGCGAAAGGCGCGCTCCCTTGGCCGTCCAGCGAAAATTCGCGCGGGGCGCGGAAGGCGCCGAAAGCCAGCAGCGGCGTCCGCGACGGCGGCGCGCGTTGCCCGCGAAATTTCGGCTCCAGCGCATAGCCGAGTTCGTAGCCGGCGTAACCGGCGAGATGCAGGCCGGCCTTCGAGGCCGCCTCCATGCGGGCGAAGGCGCCGGGGACTTCGCCGGGTTCGCGCGCGACGATCACCTCCTGCGGCGCCTCGAACAACAAAGCCCGGCCATGCTCGCGCCCGTCCTCGAACAAGACGAAGGGAGGCGCCAGAGGCGCTTTTTGGGGCGCTTGTTGGGCCTTTGCGTTGGCGGCGGAAGGATCGGCGTTGGTTGTCATCGATGGCGGCGCTGGCTCTTGGCCTCACTATAGCAGTTGCGCTCGCCTAAGCCATGCCGCGCCGCGAGGCAATGCCGGCGAGCGCCGGCCCGCCCGCGCGCGCGGATTTGCCGGCGCGGCGCCGGCGCGCTATGGCCACTCCACCCTCGAGCCCCTCCGCCGCCATGCCCCCGTCCCCGCCCGCCCCTTTGCGCCTGCTCTTCGTCGGCGACGTCGTCGGACGCAGCGGCCGCGAGGCGCTGCTCAGACGGTTGCCGCGGCTGCGCGACGCCTGGGATCTCGATTTCGTCGTCGTCAACGGCGAGAACGCGGCCGGCGGATTTGGGATCACCGAGGCGATTTGCGACGAGTTGCTGGCGGCCGGCGCGGATTGCGTGACGCTCGGCAACCACGCCTTCGACCAGCGCGAGACCCTCGCCTATGTCGATCGGCAGCCGCGGCTGCTGCGGCCGATCAATTATCCGCCCGGAACGCCGGGACGCGGAGCCGGCCTCTTCGTCTCGGCCTCCGGGCGCCGGCTGTTCGCGGTCAATCTGCTCGGCCGGGTGTTCATGGAACAGCTCGACGATCCCTTCGCCGCGATCGAGCGGGAACTCGACGCCTGCGCCCTGGGGCGCGACGCCGACGCCATTTTGATCGACATGCACGCCGAAACCACCAGCGAGAAGATGGCGCTGGCGCATTTCGTCGACGGCCGGGCCTCGCTCGTCGCCGGCACCCATACGCATGTGCCGACCGCCGACGCGCAGATTCTCGTCCAGGGCAGCGGCTACATCTCCGACGCCGGCATGACCGGCGACTATGATTCGGTGATCGGCATGCGCAAGGAGGAGCCGGTTCGGCGCTTTCGGCGCAAGACGCCCGGCGCGCGCTTCGAGCCGGCCTTGGGAGAAGCGACGCTGTGCGGCGTTTGCGTCGAGGTCGATCCGCGCACCGGCCTCGCTCTGAAGATCGCGCCGCTGCGCCTCGGCGGGCGCCTCGCGCCCACGACGCCGGAATTTTGGGCGCCGCTCGTCTGAGGCGAGGCGGCCAAAGGGGCGACGAGACAAAAAAAAGACCCCCAAGGGGTCTTTTTCTTTCAGCGTCCCGGAGGCGTCACGCCGGAACTTTCGTTCCCGGCGTGACGGCGCTGGAAGCGTCTTACTGGATCATCTTCACGGTCTTGCCGACGCCATCCGAGCCGAGGGCGGCGCGATTGTTGCCGGTGCCGTTGGTGCCCTCGGGCGAAATCCAATCCGGCACCCAGGTGAGCGCGACGACGACGAACACGATGATCCCCGCGAGATACAGCAGGATCTTGCCGACTTCTCCGCCGCTGTGAACGTTAGTGGCCATCTGATTTCCCCCTGTTTTTTAGTTTTGAGCACTTGGTAATGCTTTTCGCATCGCTGTTAGCGTAGCTCGTTTTTGAATCGATGGCAATGCGGCATAGCGCGCATATTTCACTTTTTAGAAACTCTTTTTAAATCAGGTATTTTTGGCGCATGTCGCACAATCTGCGACAATCTTTGAGAATTTGCCGCAGCGCTCGAGCCGTCGATTCGACGCGGACGGCGGGTCGCCGTCACGCCTCATTGCCGCTGGTAATCCTTGAAGACCGTGGCCTTCACCCGGCGCGCGGGCACGACGTCGGACGATTCGGCGCGCGGCGCGGGCGGCGGCGCCACGACGACGGCCGAAGCGGACGGAGCGCATTCCGGAGCGGCAGTCTCGGCGACCGGCGACGGCGCGGCGTAATGCGGCGACGCGGCGCCCAGCGCGGCTTGCGACTGAGCGCCCGACACATAGCCCGCGAGGAACAGCAAAATGCCGGCGACGACGGCGAACAGACCCAAAGTCTCGGTCCGCAAGGGACCGATGAGAGCCAAACGCATCGAATTTTCCTTTCGCCCCGCCCAAAGCGCCGATCGACGAGCCTATCGAGGCGGCGGGCCCAACACTTCCGGCGCCAAAGACCGCGCCCCTTTTGTAGCGCGGCGCCGGCGCAACGTCGAGCCTTTGCTGGAGCGCGTCGCGCCGCGGCGCGCGTTGCGGTAAACAAGCTTCGCGCCCTAGGACGCGCCCGCTCTCGCACCCTCGGTTCCTCATGACCACGCCCCCCGCAGCGCTCGACGCAAACAGCCACGTCTTTCTCGTCGACGGCTCCTCCTTCGTGTTCCGCGCCTATTTCCAGTCGATCCGGCAGGATGCGAAATATAATTACCGATCGGACCGACTGCCGACGGGGGCCGTGCGGCTGTTCTGCACGAAGCTGCTGCAGTTTCTGCGCGAGGGCGCGGCGGGCGAGACGCCGACGCATCTCGCCATCGTCTTCGACAAATCGGAGAATTCGTTCCGCAAGGAGCTCTATCCCGCCTACAAGGCCAATCGCTCCGAGCCGCCCGAGGATCTCGTGCCGCAATTTCCGCTGATGCGCGAAGCGACGCGCGCCTTCGGCATGACGCCGGTCGAGCAGGACCGCTACGAGGCCGACGATCTCATCGCCACTTATGCGCGGCAGGCGCGCGAAAAGGGCGCGAAAGTGCTGATCGTCTCCGCCGACAAGGACCTCATGCAACTCGTCGGCGACGGCGTCGCGATGTACGATCCCGCCTCCGGCGACCGCGCCGAGCGTCGCATCGGCGAAGCGGAAGTGCGCGATTACTTCGGCGTGCCGCCGTCGAAAGTCGTCGACGTGCAGGCGCTGGCCGGCGATTCCACCGACAACGTCCCGGGCGCCAAGGGCGTCGGCGTGAAGACCGCGGCGCAACTCATCAACGAATACGGCGATCTCGACACGCTGCTGGCGCGCGCCGGCGAGATCAAGCAGCCCAAGCGCCGCGAGGCGCTGACCGAACCGCAAAACGTCGACCTCATCCGCATCTCGAAAAGACTGGTCGAACTCGTGCGCGACGTGAAGGTGGAGACGCCGCTCGAGGCCCTGGCGCTGCCGCAACCCGATCCCAAGCGGCTCGTCGGTTTTCTGCGCGCGATGGAGTTCACGTCCCTGACGCGCCGCATCGCGGAAATTTACGGCGTCGAAGCGGGCGAGATCGAACCGGACCCGGACTTTCTCGGCGCCGCCGGCTGGCGCGGCCGCGACGGCGCCGTTGCCGCCGCTCCGGCGCAAACCGCGCCCTCCCCCGCCGCGCCGACGACGGGAGACGCCGCGCTCTCGCCAGGGGCCCTCGCCGCCGCCCGCGCCGCGCAGGCGCTGGCCCAACCGATCGATCGCGGCAAATATGAAACTGTGGCGACGCGCGACGCGCTGGCGCAATGGATCGCAGCCGCTTTCGACCTCGGGCGCGTCGCCTTCGACACGGAGACGACCGCGCTCGACACGATGACCGCCGAACTCGTCGGCGTCTCGCTGGCGCTCGGCCCGGATCGCGCCTGCTATGTGCCGCTCGGCCATCGCACGCCGGGCGCCGAAGATCTTTTTGGCGGCGCGGAGCTGGCCGCGGGACAAATCCCGCTCGACGAGGCCTTGGCGCTGCTGAAACCGCTGCTCGAAGCGCCCGGCGTGCTGAAGATCGCCCACAACATGAAATATGATTATTCGGTGCTGCGCCGCTACGGCGTCGAGACGGCGCCGATCGAAGACACGATGCTGATCTCCTATGCGCTCGACTCGGGCCGCAACAATCACGGCCTCGACGAACTCGCGCAAAAACATCTCGGCCACAAGAACATCGCCTTTTCGGAGGTCGCCGGTTCGGGCCGCAACTTCGTCGGTTTTGCTCGCGTCGCGATCGACAAGGCCACGGAATACGCCGCAGAGGACGCCGACGTATGCCTGCGGCTCTGGAACGTGCTGAAGCCGCGCCTCGCCGCGGAAGGCGTCACCACGGTCTACGAGACGCTGGAGCGGCCGATGGTGGCGACGCTGGCGGCGATGGAGCGGCGCGGCGTCGCCGTCGACCGCGCGATTCTGTCGCGTCTCTCCGGCGAATTCGCGCAAGAGATGGCGCGGCTGGAAGAATCCATTCACGACCTCGCCGGCGAGCGCTTCAATCTAGGTTCGCCCAAGCAGCTCGGCGACATTCTCTTCGGCAAGATGGGCCTGCCCGGCGCGAAGAAGACCGCCACCGGCGCCTGGTCGACGTCGGCGAGCGTGCTGGACGAACTCGCCGAGGAAGGCAACGCCTTCGCCGCCAAAGTGCTGGACTGGCGGCAATTGTCGAAGCTCAAATCCACCTACGCCGACGCGCTGCCCAATCACGTCAATGCGCAAACCAAGCGCGTGCACACGTCCTTCGCGCTCGCCGCGACGACGACGGGACGGCTGTCCTCCTCCGAGCCGAATTTGCAGAACATTCCGGTGCGCAACGAAATGGGCCGGAAAATCCGCACCGCTTTCGTCGCCGAGCCCGGCCATGTTCTGATCTCGGCCGATTATTCGCAGATCGAACTGCGTCTCCTGGCGCATGTCGCCGACATCCCGCAACTGAAGAAAGCCTTCGCCGAGGGGCTCGACATTCACGCGATGACGGCGAGCGAAATGTTCGGCGTGCCCATCGAAGGCATGCCGGGCGAAGTGCGCCGGCGCGCCAAGGCGATCAACTTCGGCATCATCTACGGCATATCGGCCTTCGGCCTCGCCAATCAGCTCGGCATTCCGCGCGAGGAGGCCGGCGCCTACATCAAGCGCTATTTCGAGCGCTTTCCGGGCATCAAGGCCTATATGGATTCGACGCGCAAGGCCGTGCGCGACGAGGGCCTCGTGACCACCATCTTCGGGCGCAAATGCCACTTCCCTCGGATCAATTCGGCCAACGCCTCGGAGCGCGCCTTCTTCGAGCGCGCGGCGATCAACGCGCCGATCCAGGGCGCCGCGGCCGACATCGTGCGCCGCGCCATGATCCGCATGGACGCCGAGCTCTCAGGCGCCGGGCTCTCGGCGCGGATGCTGCTGCAAGTGCACGACGAATTGGTGTTCGAGGCGCCGGAGGCCGAAGCTGAGGCGACGATCGCGCTGGCGAAGCGCGTGATGATCGAGGCGCCCCTGCCCGCCGTGGATCTGAGCGTGGCGCTGAAGGTCGACGCGCGCGCCGCGCGGAACTGGGACGAGGCGCATTGAGCCCGTTGCGCGAAGGTCGATCGGGCTCTTGCGATCGGAACGCGCCAGCTCGTTGGGCTGACGCGGGATCATGCGGGGCGGTTCGCCGCGTAGGCGAGCGCGGCGCGCTCCTCGTGGAGCGCGCCGCACGGCCTGCTTGGACCTGACGCGATCACTTGCTGAGATGCACCATCTTCGTTCCCGCGGTGACGGCTTGGAAAATCGTCGTGAGCCCCGTGGTGATGTCGGACCGAAGATCGGTCAGACTGCTCGCATTGTAGTACATCGAGGGCGACGAGGCGCAGGCTTGCAGGTTGCTCTGCAGGGAGGCCTGCGGGGCGTTCTGAGCCACGACCGCGTTGTAGTTCACCTCGCCGGGATTGGGCACGTAAGTCACGTAGATGACGCCGACCTGCACACCGTTGTTCTTCAGAGCAGTGCAGAGGCTGGAGGAGAGCGGCGCCGTGAACTTCGCCCAGGTGTTCTTGCCCAGCGGATCGCCGCTCGTCGGATTGAAGCTCACCGTCGAGGGATAGCTGTAGGTCGGGCTCGCAAGATTGTTTCCGCCATAGCCGGTCTCGATGTCGAACAATCCGTCGGTGATCAGGATCACCACTTTCTTCGGGGTCGCCGAACTCGTGCCGTCGCCGCTCGTTCCCTCGACGTTGGTCAGTTGCGCGAGGCTCGTGGCGAAATCCGACACGCCGATGCGATAGACCGAAACGCCTTCGTTGATGGCGTTCTTGAAGAGATTGCTGATGGGCCAGCCCAGGCCGCCGATCGCGTTGGTGAGGCCGGGATAATAGACCATGCCGGACTGCGGCGCGTTCGACAGCGAGAACGAGATGCTGGACACGTTTTTCAGATTGTTGATGTAGGTCGAGAGCTTGTCGAAATCGACGTTGCCGACGGCCGTGTTGTAGGTCGAGAAGTTGCTGGTGTTGGAGGCCGTCACCGAGGTCAGCGTGATGGGCGTGCCGTTATTGGCCGTGTTGAGCGCGTTTTTCAGCGTGTAGGACATCGTATAGAGGCCCATGGTCACTTGAGCGGTGACGTTTTGCTGGCTCTGCACGTAGGTCGCGAGATCCTGAGCCGCGGCCTTCATCACGTCGATTCTCAACGTGATCGGCGTGCTGTGCGCGGTCGCCCAGTTTCTGACGACCGTGTAATTGTCCGAACCCGACGACCCGGGATCGACGTCGTGACAGGCGAAGACGCAGGATCCCTCGGGCTGATTTGCCGTCGCCGTCATCATGTTGGTCATGTCGGCCGTGTTGGCGCCGATCGCCATGGAGGGTGAGACGTCCATGACCAGATCGACGTTGACATAGGGCAGCGAGGCCGGCTGTTGGCCCGCGGTCACGGTGGCGACCGTCGTCGCTTCGACGGTCTTCGAGAGATTGCCGTCGCTCAAACCGCCGATCGTCATCAACGTGTTCATCTGCGCGGTGTAGCTCACGACCGAATGCACGTTGTTCGCCGACGGATTGTCGTTGGTGACCGTCAGCGTCGGCGTCCCGGAGATGTCTCGGATCGTCGCCACGGCGGACTTGAAGGCCGACTTGCCCGCATCCTCTCCCTTGGATTTCCAATTGGAGTCGCCCGCGGCCTTGAGCTGCATCCCCACTTGCGCGGCGGTGAGAGCGGCGGCGTCCGCGGCCGACGCAAGTGCGGACTGAGTGCGCGACATCCTCTGATATTCGAGCCCGATTTGCAGGCTCAGCATGATCGGGATGATGGCCAAGCCGAACATCATCATGGTGACGCCCGCCTCGTCGCGGACGAATCGTTGTGTCAGGGCTTGGCTGTCGGCGATGAAACGGGGGCTTTTCATGGTTGCACACTCTCATTAGGGCGAAGGCCCGCATTGTCAGAAAGAACGCATCCATTTTTTAATGCATGCTTACATTAATCGGATACACATGCCGACGAAATGCTCATTTCGCTGCTCGTCGTCGTGAAACCGATGAAGTGGACGGCACGTAAGTGCGTATATTCACATGCATAAAACTTGGTGACTAAAACACTAAATCTTCTATTTACGAGATTTTTACCATTGCGCCACATTGGCTCACACGTGTTCGCTTAGCGTTCCATTATGCTTAAATGGCGTTCACCATTCTACTGATCTTGCCGAAAATCTGGCCTCGGCGCATGTTCGTCAGCAATACCACGGGGTCTTCATTTGCGCGCCGACTGGTTTGGAGGACGGTAAATTCCTCGTCCAGACACCGCCGGCTCGCTTTTGCGGACACCGAGGAGAAGATTGGGCTGCATGTGGACCTCGCCCCTTGAACGAATCGAGGTCCGCGGACGCAGCCCTGATTAGCGCAGACGCGCTTCTCGTCGCACTTGCGACCGAAACGAACGCAACGGAGCACAAGATGAAACTTTCGTCGATCGCGCGCGGGTCCGTCGCGGCCCTGGCGTTGCTGACGCTGTCCGCCGGCGGCGCTCTAGCCGAATACGGTGCTCAATACGGCCAATACGGCCAATATGATCAAAGCAACCAATACGAACATGGTCACGGTCAGGGCGATTACGCCTTAGCCGGCGGCGGCGTGGGCGCAAATCCCAATTGCAACCTGCACATCTCCTCCTGCGGCGTCGTCGCGGAAGACGACGGCGAACATCACCGCCACCACCATCATCATCATCACGACGGCGAAGGCACCGGCTGGCAGCCTGGCGATCCCGATCCGGAAGGCCGATGAGAATCGGCGGCTCGAGCGCCGGAAATTTGCAGATCCGGCGGCCGTCTCTAACCGCGTGAGCGGATGGTTTCCGCCCAGCTCGCACTCGCCATCTCATGGCGAGAGCGAGCGATTGACGGCGCTTTCGCAAGAAATCCCGCGGGCGTTTTTTGGCGCGCTCGCGCGAGAGCGACGAGAGTGCGCCGCACCCCTACTCGCCCCTAGAGCCCGTCCGAATTCTGCTCGCGATTCGTCTCGCTTCGCCGCAAGCGACCCGACCAAAACTCTTCATGCAGATAGTAGAGCCCAATTTTGATCGCCAGCTCCGACAAAGTCACGGCGAAAGCCGTCCCAAAGTCTTTCACGAAACCGAACACCACCGCGAAAGTGATCAGGCTGCCGAGCGCCCTCCAGGACAGCGCCTTCACGAAACTGCGTTGCTTGGTCTGCGCGGCCCTGGCCTCGAGAGGCACGCCTTCCATCGAGGCGTAGCTCGCCTCGGCCAGCGTCGCGGGCGCAAGGGTCGACAGTTCGGCGCGCGTGACCAGCCCCACCGCCGCCGTCTCGTTGGTGATGCGGTCGATCAGGATGAAGCCGCCGGTTTCGCGATTCTCCACGTAAGGGTCGCAGACGATCGGCGAATCCAGCGTCAACTCCGCTTCGCCGATGGCGTTGAAGGCCAGAGTCTCGCCCTGCTCCAGCAAAGGCGCGGGGAGACCCGTCTCGATCTCGATGCGCGCCGTCACCGCGGAAACGCTGGCCGGAACGGTCTTCGCGCCGAGCTTGAGCAGATAGCCTTTGCCGAGCGCCAGCGGCTCGCGCACCAGCCAAAGCAGCTTGGCTTGCAGACGGTCGCCGACCCTGGCCGGCGTCACCGGCGAGCACAAGAGATCGCCGCGCGACACGTCGATCTCCTCGGCGAGCGTCAGCGTCACCGACTGGCCTTCGCCGGCGCTCGGCAGATCGCCGTCCGCCGTGACGATCCGCGCGACGCGCGTGTCGCGCCCGAGCGGCAAGATGCGCAGCGTGTCGCCCGGCTGCACGCTTCCGCCGCAGATGAAGCCGGAAAAGCCGCGGAAGTCGTGGCTGGGCCGATTGACCCATTGCACCGGAAAACGGAAGGGCGCCGCGACCGCGCCGCCCTCGACCTTGACGCTTTCGAGATAGGCGAGCAGCGGCGGCCCGGAGCGCCAGGGCATGTGCTGGCTCTCGCGCACGAGATTGTCGCCGTCCTTGGCGACGAGCGGAATGGCTTCGATCGACAGGAAGCGCAAATGACGCGCGAAAGACGCGAAATCCGCCTCGATCTTGCGGAACACGTCTTCGTCGTAGTCGACGAGATCCATCTTGTTGACGGCGAGCACGACGTGCCGCACGCCGAGCATCGAGACGATCACCGCGTGACGGCGCGTCTGCGGAAGAATGCCGCGGCGCGCGTCGATCAGCAGCACGGCGAGGTCCGCCGTCGAAGCGCCGGTCGCCATGTTGCGCGTATATTGCTCGTGGCCGGGCGTGTCGGCGACGATGAACTTGCGCTTCTCGGTAGCGAAATAGCGATAGGCGACGTCGATCGTTATGCCCTGCTCGCGCTCGGCCGCGAGACCATCGACGAGCAGCGCGAAATCGAGATCGGCGCCTTGCGTGCCGTGCTTCCTGGAGTCTTGCTCCAGCGTTTCGAGCAGGTCGTCGTGCGCGAGGCCGGCGTCGTAGAGCAGCCGGCCGATCAGCGTCGACTTGCCGTCGTCGACCGATCCGCAAGTGATGAAACGCAGCAGCGGCTTTTCGGCCAGGGCCCGCCGCGACGACGTTGGCGTCGCTCCGCCGTGCATCAAAAATATCCCTCTTGCTTCTTTTGTTCCATCGACGCCGCGCCGTCATGGTCGATGAGGCGGCCTTGCCGCTCGGAAGAGCGGCTCTCGCGCATTTCCTTGATGATCGCGTCGAGCGTATCGGCGTCGCTCTCCATGCCGCCGGTGAGCGGATAGCAGCCGAGCGTGCGGAAGCGCACCTTGACCTGCTCGATTTTCTCGCCGGGCTGGAGCTTCATCCGATCGTCGTCGACCATGATCAGCGAGCCGCCGCGCCGAACCACGGGCCTGGTTTTGGCGAAATACAGCGGCACGACCGGAATGTTTTCCCGCGCGACATAGTCCCAAACGTCCGCCTCGGTCCAATTGGACAGCGGGAAGACTCGCAGGCTCTCGCCCGGCGCCTTGCGCGTGTTGTAGAGCCGCCAGAACTCTGGACGCTGGTTCTTCGGATCCCAGCGGTGCTGCGCGTTGCGGAAGGACAGAACGCGCTCCTTGGCGCGCGACTTCTCTTCGTCGCGCCGCGCGCCGCCGAAGGCCGCGTCGAACCGCCATTTGTCGAGCGCCTGCTTCAGCGCCTCGGTCTTCATGATGTCGGTGTGCAGCTTGGAGCCGTGCACGAAGGGGTCGATGCCCATTTCGATCCCCTTGGGATTCGAATAGACCAGCAGTTCGACGCCGAGCTCCTTGGCGCGCCGATCGCGAAATTCGATCATCTCGCGGAATTTCCACAGCGTGTCGACGTGCAGCAGCGGAAACGGCGGCTTGCCCGGATAAAAGGCCTTCATCGCGACATGCAGCATCGCGGCGGAGTCCTTGCCGATAGAATAGAGCATCACCGGCCGTTCGCACTCGGCGACGACCTCGCGCATGATGTGAATGCTCTCCGCCTCAAGGCGGTCGAGATGGCCGAGACGGCCGGCGCCAGGCGAACTCATTTCGCCGCCTCGCCGTGCTGGGGCGCCGGGCCGCGGCGCAGCACGCCGTCGTCGCCGACGTGCAATCCGCATTCCTTCTTCGCGTCTTCCTCCCACCACCAACGGCCGGCGCGCTCGCTCTCGCCGGGCTTCACCGCGCGCGTGCACGGCGCGCAGCCGATGGAGAGAAAGCCTTGCGCATGCAATTCGCTGACGGGAACGTCGAATTTTTCCGTCAGTGCGACGATGTCGTCGCGCTTGTAGTCGAGCAGCGGATTGAGCTTCACCAGACGGTGGCCCTCGTCGTATTCGACCATCGCGACTTCGCCGCGCGCCTGCGACTGGTCGGCGCGCAGGCCGGTGATCCAGGCGGAAGCGCCCTTGAGCAAGCGGCCGAGCGGTTCGACCTTGCGCAGGCCGCAGCACGCCTTGCGGTTTTCGAGCGCACGGTAGAAGCCGTTGACGCCGTGCTCGCGCACCCAGTCCTGCAAGGGCTCCGGCTGCGGATAGACCGCGGCGATGTGGCGGGCGTAGCGCGCCTCCGTCCGCTCCCACAGATCGTAGGTCTGCGGAAACATGCGGCCGGTGTCGAGCGTCGCCACGTCTATGTCGAGACCGCGCGTGAAGATCGCGTGGGTGACGAACTGATCCTCCAGGCCGAAACTCGTCGTGAAGACGATGCGGCCCGGGATGAGTTCGCGCGCCAGCACGAGACGATGTTCGAGATCGAGCGGCGCAAGCCGCGGCGCGAGCAGATCGACGAGGGAAGGTTTCATGAAGAGGTTTTCCTCCGCTCCGCGAGGATCGCGGCGCGGTTGGCGTAGCCTTGCTGGTAGAAGGCGCCATAGGCGTCGATCGCGCCGCGCCATTGCGCCGCGTCCTGGCGCCCCGCGATTTCAGCCGGGATTTCGATCGTGTCGAAGCCGCAGCGCAAGGCGTGCGTCGCCTGGTCGGCGACGAGCCGCCCGCTGGCGCGCAGCTCGCCGGTAAAGCCCAGCCGGCGGATCAGCCGGGCCAGCGAGAAGCCGCGACCGTCGCCCGTCGCCGGAAAAGCGATGGCGATCAGCGCGAGGCGCGCGAAGTGCGGCTGCAATGCGGCGGGATCGGCGGTGTTGGCGATCAACACGCCGAGCGGCGTCCCCGGCGCCAGTGTCGACAGGGCCTCGTCGAGGCGCCCCAGAGACACGACGCATTTGCCGCTCGGCGGAATCGCCTCTTCGTCGGCGAGGCGCCGCCAGGCGTCCTCGACGAATTTTCCGTCAGATATCAGCGCCATGTTCGCCCTCCCGCGCCAGCGCTTCCTTGAAGCGGGCGTGACCGATGCGCCGCCAGGCGTCGATGAAGCGCTCCCCCGGCCGCCGCTCGGCAAGATAGAGATCGACGAGACGTTCGATCGTGTCGGCGACCAGCTCCGCGCCGACGCCTGGGCCGAGCAACTCGCCGATCGAGGCTTGCAGTGTGGGATCGCCGCCGAGCGTGATCTGGTAGGATTCCTGGCCGCGCTTTTCGAGCCCCAATATGCCGATGGCGCCGATGTGGTGATGGCCGCAGGCGTTGATGCAGCCGGAGATTTTTATGCCGAGTTCACCGATCTCGCGCTGACGATCCACATCCGCGAAACGGCGCGAAATCGCCTGGGCGATGGGGATCGAGCGCGCCGTCGCCAGCGCGCAGTAATCCAGTCCCGGGCATGAGATGATGTCGGTGATCAGCCCGACGTTGGGCGTCGCGAGGCCAGCTGCGGCGAGCATGCGCCACAGCGCCTGGAGCTCGTCCTGCTTCACGTGCGGCAGCACGATGTTCTGCGCATGGGAAACGCGCAATTCGCCGAAGCCGAAGCGCTCGCTGGCCGCGGCGAGGATGCGCATCTGCTCTGAGGTGGCGTCGCCGGGAATGCCGCCCTCGGGTTTCAGCGAGACGGTGACGATGGCGTAGCCCGGAACCTTGTGCGGCGCGACGTTGCTCGCGGCGAAGGCGTCGAAGGCCGGATCGTCGCGACGCGCCTGCTCGAGCGCGGGCGAGCCCGCAGGCAGGACCTCGTAGGGCGGCGGCGCGAAAAAGCCGGCGATGCGGGCGAACTCCTCGGCGTCGTAGGCGAAGGGCGCGCGGTCCATCGCCGCGAACTCCGCCTCGATTTGCGCCTTCAATTCGTCGAGCCCGGTCTCGTGGACGAGGATCTTGATGCGCGCCTTGTATTTGTTGTCGCGCCGGCCGAAGCGGTTGTAGACGCGCAGGATCGCTTCGAGAAAAGCGAGCAGATCGGCGCGCGGCAGAAAATCGCGCACCGTCTTGCCGACGAAGGGCGAGCGGCCGAGGCCGCCGCCGACGATCACCTCGTAGCCCGGCGCGCCGGCGTCGTCCGCGCGCAAACGCAGGCCGATGTCGTGGAACTTGATCGCGGCGCGGTCATGCGCGGCGCCGGTCACCGCGATCTTGAACTTGCGCGGCAGAAAGCTGAACTCCGGATGCAGGCTCGACCATTGCCGCAGAAATTCGGCGGTCGGCCGCGGGTCTTCGTATTCGTCGGTCGCGACGCCGGCGAATTGATCCGCCGTCACGTTGCGGATGCAATTGCCCGACGTCTGAATGGCGTGCATCTCGACTTCGGCGAGCGCCCCGAGAATGTCCGGGACGTCGACGAGCTTCGGCCAATTGTATTGCAGGTTCTGCCGCGTCGTGAAATGGCCGTAGCCCTTGTCCCATTTGTCGGCGATGTCGGCGAGGCGGCGCATCTGCCGCGCCGTCAACGTGCCGTAGGGAATCGCGACGCGCAGCATATAGGCGTGCAATTGCAAATAGAGCCCGTTCATCAGCCGCAGCGGACGGAACTCGTCCTCGGTGAGCGAACCGTCGAGACGGCGGGCGACCTGGGTGCGAAACTCCTCGACGCGCGCCTTGACGAAAGCCGCGTCGTAGGAATCGTAGAGATAGGTCGTCGTCGGCGCGTTGGGGCGCGCCGCGTGGTTTTGATCGTGCGCGTTCATCTCGCCTCCTCAGGCTCCCGCGCCTGTTTCCCGAGATCGCGGCGCACGCTGGGTCCGACGACGCGCGCTTTTTCGCGATAATGCAGCGGTTGCGGCGCGCCGCCCGCATCGATCTCGACGTCGGCCAGATAGACGTCGACGACCTTGTTGGCGGCGAGTTCCGCCTTGCCGCGCGACTCCAGCGCCGCGGCGGCGGCCGCGTCGCGCGCCACCTGCGCGAGGCGGTGGTCGCGCACCCACCCCGTCTCCGCGAGGAAGAGGACTTCGCCGTCGCGCAAATCGCTGGCCAGCAGGATTTGCGGGTGTTTGAACGCCGCCATCACGTCGCCTTGGCGACGGTCACCTTCATGCCGTCGTATTCGTTCGACCAGAGGATCTGGCAGGAGAGCCGCGAATTATCGTAGATCAGCGGCAATTCGTCGAGCTTCTCCAACTCTTCTTCGGTCGGCGGCGGCAGGCGGGAGACCCATTCCGGGTCGATCAGCACATGGCATTCCGCGCAGGCCAGCGCGCCGCCGCAATTGTTCTCCAGACCGACGCCATGGTCGCGCAGGATTTCCATCAACCGCCAACCTTCGATCGTCTCCAACTCGTGAACCACGCCGTCGCGGTCCTCGACCCGCACGACGGCCTCGGCCGGCTCCACCCGCGCACCCGCATTTCTCATTATTTCGATTGCTCCAAAGCGGGGAATTTCGTCCCGACGCAACCTCGCGCGCCAGCTGCGGCGACTCTCGCGTCCTTCGCGCGGAAAGAGCAGCCTGAGCCATTCCCGCTTGCTTAAATACCGAAAGCCCTGCGATGTCAATTCACTTCTGATTGCAGCAAATAGCGCCTTAATCACATTAATAAAATGTGAATAGGAAGCTCTAGCCAATCGGTGCGAAATCCACGAATAAGACGGGGCGAACTTCCTTCCGCCAGTCTGGATCAAACGTCACCATGCGCGTGTACGGCGGCGGAAAGCGAGGAGGTCAGATGTCGAGAAAACCCCTGCCGGCGAACAAGCGCCTTGCCTCCACGAAGTCCGAACGCCCGTCCGCCCTGGGCGTGGCGGCGGCGCCCGCTTTCGTCGAAAAGCCAACCGTGGAGCATAGAATGAAGCCTACGATCATACTCATTGGCGCCGACAAGGGCGGCGTCGGCAAGACGACGCTCTCTCGGGCGGTATTGGATTATCTCGCCTCCAACAACATTCTGGCGCGGGCTTTCGATACGGAAACGCCGCGCGGCACTTTGCTGCGTTTCCACCCCGCCGAAACCGCCGTCGTCGATCTGACTTCGGCGGCGGATCAGATGAAGATCGTCGACACGCTGGAGACCGCGGAAATCAAGGTGAGCGTCATCGACGTGCGCGCCGGCGGCTTCATCACGGCGCTGCAGGCGCTCCAGGACATGGGCTTCCTTGAGGCGGTGGCGGAAGGCGAGTTCAACTTCATCGTCTTCCACGTGCTCGGCCCGTCGATCGCCTCGCTGCGCGAAATCGAGGAGATCGCGCCTTACGTCGAGAACGCGCATTATTTCCTGGTGAAGAACCACGTGAACGACACGACCTTCTTCGACTGGGATCCGCAAACCCACCGCAAATATTTCGAAAAAGTGAACACCGCCGGGGAGGTCACGATCCCCAAGCTGAACGAACTCGCCTATGAGCAGGTCGAGATCGCCGGCACGCCTTACGCCACATTCGTCGCCAATCAGGACGCCGACGGCGAGCCGGCTAACCATTCCTTCGTTCTGCGCGGCTATGTTCGCACCTGGACCGGACGGATCGCCGACGAATTCGACCGAATCAGCCTGCTCGGCATCATCTCGCCGCGCACCAGCAAACCTGTCAAAGCCGGCAAGGAGCGTTGACGCTTCACGCCGCAAGCGCACGGCGCCGACGGTAAAATGAAAAGCGCGAGGGTTTACATCGTCTGTTCGCCAAGCGCGCGCGTCGGCGTCTCCACCACCGCCCGCCTGCTGACCGATTATCATCTGTTGGCCGGCGCCGAGGTCGAGGGCTTCGACACCGACCCGCACGATGCGCGCTATGCCGAGTTCTTTCCCGGCATCGTGCGGGGGGTCGACGCGTCCGACATCAAGGGGCAGATCGCCCTCTTCGACCGCCTACTCCAGGTCGACGGCGCCCTTCGCGTCGTCGACGTCTGGCGCCGGGTCTATCCGCGCTTCTTCGAGACCGTGCGCGAGATCGGCTTTTTCGAGGAGGCGCGGCGCTGCGGGCTCGAACCGGTCGTGCTGTTTCAGCCCGACGCCTCGAACGCCAATCTCGACGCGGCGCTGTGGCTGCGGCGCATGTGGCCCGAATTGACGACCGTGCTCGTCCACAACGAAGGCGCAAATCCCCTCGGCGGAGAGACCGACGATGTCTTGCGCCGCTTTCCCGCCACGGGAAAGTTCTACATCCCCGCCCTGCCCGCTCCCGTGGCGCGCGCGCTCGAGGACCGCGAACTGTCTTTGAGCCGCTTCCTGCTGGCGCCGCCCGCCGACATGTCGATCGTCGTGCGCGCCGCGCTGAAGAGCTGGCTCGGCACGGTCTTCACGCAATTTCACAGTTTCGATCTGCGCAGCGACTTGGGGTCGAGCGACGTGCTGGGGTAGAGATCGACCAAGCCCCGAACGGCGCTCCATCCCGGCGCCGGCGCATCCCGCGAGACGACCCAATGGATTACCGCCCCCTCGGACATTCCGATTTGAAAGTGTCGGCGCTGTGCCTCGGCACGATGACCTTCGGCCAGCAGAACAGCGAGGCGGAAGGCCACGAGCAGCTCGACTACGCCTTTTCGCGCGGCGTCAATTTCCTGGACACCGCCGAAATCTACGCGATCCCGCCGCGCCCCGAAACGCAGGGCTCCACGGAACGAATCGTCGGCTCCTGGCTGGCGGCGCGCAAGAATCGCGACGAGGTGATCCTCGCGACGAAGGTCGCCGGGCGCGGCGAGGCGGTTTGGCTGCGCAAGGACAAGCGGCCGACGCGGCTCGACCGCAAAAACATATTCGAGGCCGTCGAAGGCTCGCTGAAGCGGCTCCAGACCGACTACATCGATCTCTATCAATTGCATTGGCCCGACCGCTCCGTGCCGCTTTGGGGCGGCGACGGGACGACATGGCGCCAACCCTCGCCGCGCGAGGAAGTCGCGATCGAGGAGACGCTCGAGGCGCTGAATGCGCTCGTGCGCAGCGGAAAGGTCCGGCACGTCGGCCTCTCCAACGAGACGCCCTGGGGCGTCGCGCGTTTCTTGCGCGCGGCGGAACTCGGGCATGGACCGCGCGTCGTCTCGATCCAGAACGCCTATCATTTGATGAACCGCACTTTCGAAATTGGCCTCGCCGAATTCGCCTGGCGCGAGCAGGTCGGGCTGCTGGCCTATTCGCCCTTGGCGCAGGGCTATCTGACCGGCAAATATCAAAACGGCGCGCGGCCTGCGGGGGCCCGCACGACGCTGTTCCAGCGCGGGCAGCGCTACGAGACGCCGGGGGCCGCGCGCGCCATCGACGAATATCTGGATCTGGCGCGAGACCTCGGGCTCGATCCGGCGCAATTGGCGCTGGCCTTCGTCACCTCGCGGCCTTTCGTGACCTCCACCATCATCGGCGCGACGACGATGGCGCAATTGCGAACCGACATCGACTCGGTCGCGGTGAAGATCACCCCGGAAATCGAGGCGCGCATCGACGCAATTCACCAGCTGAACGCCAATCCGACGCCGTGAAGATACCGCCTTCTCTCGGCGGCGCGGAGCGTCGGACGGAAAATTCTATTTCCAAAATCTCGCGGCGAGCGCCGCCAAACCCGTGAGCGCCGCCAAGAGGCCGACGCCCTTGTAGACGGTCGAATGGATCTCGGAAACCAACCGGGTCTCCTGGGAGGCCATTTTGGCCTCCAGCCCCAGTTGGACGGCAGCTATTTTGGCCTCGAGCCCCGCCGCCGTGGAAGCGATCTTACCCTCCAGCTTCGTTTCGACGGAAGCTATTTTGGTCTCGAGGCCCGCTGCTGTCGAAGCTATTTTGGTCTCGAGGCCCGCTGCTGTCGAAGCTATTTTCGCCTCCAGTCGCGTTTCGACGGAAGCCATTTCGGCTTCCACCCCCACTAATCTGGCCTCCACCCCCGCTATTCTGGCGTCCAACCCCGCCATTTTGGCGTCCAACCCCGCCATTTTGCCATCGAGCCGCGCTTCCGTCGCGGCGACTTGGGATTTGACTTCGCCAATGTCCGCTTCCAGCGCCATCTGCAAGCGGTCGAAGTCGTGCTTGGTGACGATGGTTTCGCTGAAAGCCGACTCCAACGCCTCGGCCGAGGCTCTCGCCTGCTCGGGCGTGAAGCCGCCTTTGGTCAGGCGGTCCGTATAGGCGAACTGATTGAACAGAACCTGGCTCATGAAATCATCCTATCACAAGTCCTGTCGCGCCGCAGGCGTCCGTGGCTCCCTCAGGCATGCCCCGCATTGGCGGAAAGGCTGGTCAGCTCAACCCCGATCGAGCGCAGCGCCCGCGCATATTTGGTGTCGAGATCGGCGTCGAACAAAATGCCGGGGTCGGCCGGGCAGGTCAGCCAGCCATTGAGTTGAATCTCGTTTTCCAATTGGCCGGCGTCCCAGCCGGCGTAGCCGAGCGCCAGCAGCGCCCGGTCCGGCCCCTGCCCCGTCGCGATGGCGCGCAAAATGTCGATCGTCGCGGTCAGCGACACGCTGTCGTTGATCTTCAGCGTCGAATTGTCGAGGAAGAAATCGGCCGAATGCAGCACGAAACCGCGGTCGGTCTGCACCGGGCCGCCAGACAGCACCTGTATGTCCTGCGTCGCCGGCGGCAGGCTGACGCCCTCGGCGGGGTCGATCACCCGCAGCTGCTCCAGGAGTTCGGGAAAATTGCGCACGCCCGAGGGCTTGTTCAGCATGATGCCCATCGCCCCGTCGGCGGAATGGGCGCACATGTAGATCACCGCGCGGGAAAAGCGCTCGTCCGACATGCCGGGCATGGCGACGAGCAACTGCCCGTCGAGGAAGGCCCCGCTTGCGTCGGGCGCGTCCTGCTCCTTGGTCCGCGGCTTGGCGCTTTTGCGAGCGGTTTTCATCGCCGCCATGCTACGCTCGCCGGGCGCAGTCGACAAGAGTCTCGACGCGCATCGTCGCTGCGTTTTTGTGCAAGGGTGGGAGGGTTTTCGGCATGTTGGGCAAAGCGGTCGCGATCGCGTTCCTCGCGCTTTGCGTCGCCGGCGCAAGGGCGGAGCCGGCCTCGCCGCCGGTCGCCGGGCGCACCTCCGCGGCGCGGCTGCTCGCCGGCGCGCGCCAGGCCGACGGGACATGGCTCGCCGGCGTCGAAATCGAGCTTTCCCCGCATGTCGTCACCTATTGGCGCGCGCCGGGCGAGGCCGGCGTTCCGCCGAGCTTCGATTTCTCCGGCTCCGCCAATCTGCAATCGGCCGAGCCGCTCTATCCCGCGCCAAAACACATCGAGGAGGCGGGAAGCCTCGTCGCCGGCTACGACGCCAAGGTCGTCTTCCCGCTGCTTGTGACGCCGAAAGACGGGGCGGCGCCGGTGCGGCTCGACCTCACGCTGAATTACGCCGCCTGCGACAAGATTTGTCTTCCCGCCCGGGCGCATCTGGCGTTGACGCTGACGCCGGGGGAAACCTCCCCCTACGCCGCAGAGATCGCCCGCGTCGCCGAGGCTCTCGTCCCCAAGCGCCTCTCGGCCGCAGAAGCCAGGGCGCTGTTCGACGTGGCGGACGCCGGCGAAAAAGGCGCCTGGCGGCTGGAGTATCGCGGCAAGGGTAGGCTGCTCGACCTCTTCGCGGAAGGCCCCGACCCCTGGTTTCTCGAGGCGTCGCGCGCGGGGGACGGCTTCAAGCTGACGCTCTATTCCGCCGCCGGCAGCCGGGCCGCGCCAAAAGAGCCGATCGACGCCGTGCTGACGCTGATCACCGACCAGGGAAGTTTCGAAGCGCCGGTCGCGCTGCGCTGAGCCGCCTCACGGCGCGACCAGTTCGGGTTTCTCCCGGTAGAGTTCCGGGAAATGCCGCTTCAACGCTTCCAACTTCGGCAGATCGTTGATCGCGATATAGGGGCTCTCCGGATTGTGGGTCAGATAATCCTGATGATAGGCCTCGGCCGGATAGAAGCTCTTGCCGGGCTCGATCGTCGTCGCGAGCGGCGCGCCGAAGACGCGGGCGCGATCGAGTTGCGCGACATAGGCCTTGGCGACGCGCTCCTGTTCGGCGTTCGTCGGAAAAATCGCCGAGCGATATTGCGCGCCGCTGTCGGGGCCCTGGCGGTTGAGCTGCGTCGGATCATGCGCGACCGAGAAGAAGATTTGCAGGATCTCGCCATATCCGATTTTCTTCGGATCGAAAGTGACGCGCACCGCTTCCGCATGGCCCGTGCCGCCGCCGCCGACGCTCTGATAATGCGCGCTCGCCGCGGCGCCGCCGGCATAGCCCGACACGGCGCCGCTCACGCCCTCGACATGCTGGAACACGCCCTGCACGCCCCAAAAACAGCCGCCGGCCAGGACGGCGGTCTCGGATTGCCCCGAGGACCGCGCTTCGACCAGCGGCGGCGGCGCGCGCCGCGCCTCCTCGGCGCAAGAAGCGCTCCAGACGAAAAGGCCCATCAACGCCGCCGCGCCGGCGAATTTCAGTCGAAACTTGCGCATCGCGCTTCTCCATTTGGTCGTTACGTGGCGCGTCATCCCTTGGCGGGCCTGAAACTCAGCGCGACGCCGTTCATGCAATAGCGCAGGCCCGTCGGCTTCGGCCCGTCCGTAAAGACGTGGCCGAGATGGCCGCCGCAGCGCCGGCAGTTCACGGCGGTGCGCGTCATGCCGAAGGCGCGGTCGGTTTCGGTGACGACGGCGCCGTCGAGCGGGCGCCAAAAGCTCGGCCAGCCGGTGCCGCTGTCGTATTTGGTTTGCGAGGCGAAGAGGTCGAGCCCGCAGCCGGCGCAAGCGAAGACGCCGTCGCGATGCTCGTCCAGCAGCGGGCTGGTGAAGGCCCGCTCGGTGCCCGCCTCGCGCAGCACCTCGTAAGCCTGCGGCGAGAGGAGCTTGCGCCACTCCTGCGGCGTGTGCTCCACCTCGAATTTTGCCGCGAGCGCGGGGCGCGCGGCGGCTGCCAGCGCCAGGAGCGCGGTGGAGCCGAGAAACATTCGCCGTGTCATGAAGGCCTCCGTCATCGCGCAAGAAGCGCGTCTCGAATCCGTTTACGCCGAGAGGACGCGCGGCGTTACGTCGACAAGCGCGCGGGCGTCGCGATAGACTGCGCGAAATGCATTTTCAGGAGGAGGCCTTGGCCGCCGAGCCCACCCGCTACGCCGCCTTCATCAGCTACCGCCACATGCCGCGCGACCGGCAATGGGCGATCCGCATCATGCGCGAGCTTGAGACCTACCGCACGCCGAAGCCGCTGCACCGCCAAGCCATCATGGAAGAATTGTGCCGGGAGATGGGCAAGAGCCACCACATCAGACCGCCGCTCACCGCGGGGTAGCCGGGCGATTCTTTTCCGCCGGAATTGCGCTGGCGGCGCGCGACGATCACGTGGAGAGGCGGGACGGATTTTTTCTGGAAGGAAATCGAACCAATTCCCGCCAATTTGCAGGGACAGATCCAATGTTGCGCGAGCGATGACGAGCGCTCAGCCGCGCCCTTTTGCGTCGCCTGAGCCGAGCGGGCGCTCGCGGTTGATCAGGGAGAAGCCGGGGCGCGATAGGCGATATCCTGCAACGCGAGAAGCGAGACCTCGAAGCGAAGGCTCTTCGCCTCGTCAAGCGTGAGATTCGCCACGCCTCTTGGGTCGACGCTCAGGTTCCGCCTTCGCGCCCGGCCTCTGATTTCTGAAAATTGGTGGTGCCGCCTATAGGATTCGAACCTACGACCCCCTCATTACGAATGAGGTGCTCTACCAGCTGAGCTAAGGCGGCCGACAGCGACCTTTTATCGGGGCGCGTCGATCTTTTCAAGCCGGTTTCGGCTTACTTCTTTCCCGCGGCCGACGGCAAGGCGGCGAGCGCTTGGCCGCGCAGGCGCTCGATCTCTCCGTTCGCCTTTGCGATCTCGGCGCGCGCCAGTTTCGCCGTACGGCGCAGTGCGGCGTGCCGCATCCAGGAGGAGAAGGCCCCGAGCACGACGCCCAGCGCGACCGCCGCCAGCACGACGAGGAACAAGGGCGCCTCGAATCCGACGTTCGAGCCTTCGCCACCCGGAAAGGGGTTGAGCGACACCCGCACCAAGCCGCGATTCGCCTCGGCGAAATAAAGCGCGGCGAGCACGACCACGAGATAGAAAACAAGGCGAAGCACGCCCATCGTCGAACCTTCCTCGCGATCGTCGGCGCGTCAGCCCTTGTAGTTCTCGTTCAGCCGTTCGCGCATTTCCTTGCCCGTCTTGAAGAAGGGCACGTTCTTTTCCTGCACGGAGACCTGCTCGCCGGTGCGCGGATTGCGTCCGGTGCGCGCCTCGCGCTTCTTCACCGAGAAGGCCCCGAAGCCGCGCAGTTCGACCCGATCGCCGCGCGCCAGGGCGGAGGTGATCTCGTCGAGTATGGTGCTGACGATCGTCTCGACATCGCGTTGATAGAGATGTTCGTTACGTTCGGCGATGCGCTGAATTAGCTCGGATTTGATCATGGCTGTTCCATTCGACAGAAGATCCGCCCTCTCTGCGCGCCAGACTAAGTCTCGGGCGCGGCGAGGTCAAAACGCCCCCGGACCCTGCCAAATCGCCAAGAGCCCGTCAAGCTTTTCGCCGCCGCCCCGAGCGCCTTCGAGAAGGGCGGCGAGGATCGGGAGGCCGGCGGCGCGCGCGCCGGCCGAGGCCATGCCGAGAAGCCCGGCGTGCTCCAGCGTGGTCTTTTTCTTCCAATCGCGAATGGGCAGCTTTTTTGGCAGATTCTTGTTGGTTTCGAGCCATTCGACGGCTTCGCTCTCGCCGCCGATCGCGTCGGCCAGCTTGAGCGGTAGGGCTTGACGGCCGGTGAAGACCCGCCCGTCGGAGATTTTGGCGAGCTCGGCGTCGGAAAGCTTGCGCCGCTCCTTCACGAGCCCCTTGAACCAGACATAGCTGTCGTCGATCAGCGCCGCGATCGCGGCCCGCGCCGCGTCGCTCGTCGGCTCGAAATTGTTGGGCGCGTTCTTCAGCGGCGAGGATTTGAACGATTCGACCTTCACGCCGACCATGTCGAGCGTCTTGTAGAGATTGTGAATCTCGGCGAGCACGCCGATGGAGCCGACCATCGAATTGCCGCGCACGAAGATTTCGTCCGCCCCGATCGCCGCAATATAGGCTCCCGAGGCCGCGACGTTGCGCACCACGGCGACGACCGGCTTTTTTTCGGCGAGCTTGCGCAATTCGAGATAGAGCATCTCGGCGCCGGTCGTCGTGCCGCCGGGACTGTCGATGTCGAGCAGCACCGCGCTGGCCTTCGATTCTCTGATGTCCTTGACGAGCTGCAGCGTGTCCTGATCGCCGGTGATCATCCCCTCGATCGTCAGCCGCGCCACATGCGGCGTGGATTTGTCGAGCGAATCGACGCCGCCCAATTTGGCCGCGACCAGCAGCGCAGCGACGAGACCGGCGCCGATGGCCCCGATGCGCCAGAGACTTAATTTCCGACGCAAGCGGCGTCGATCCACCATGTAATCGCCGGATGTCGTCATGAACCGCGTCTCGTTGCGGGCGGCGTCGCGCCGCCGGGAGGAATCGGAACGCCGACCTTAACCGCATTCCTGCGACGAAAATACGGCCCGCGCTGCTTTGTCGGAGGGGAATCGGCCAAAGAGGCGAAGGACGCGGAGTCCGCCGCCTTTCGCCGCGGCTGCGGATTTACGCCTTTTCCCGATCGCCCCTTGCGTCTATGCCTCGCCGTCGCGGAGGCGGCCGAGGCCATGTCGCGAGGATCGTGTCGCGCGCGCTGTCGGGACAGGCGCGCCATCGTGCTATGCTCACCCGCCCAACCTGAGGTCCATCCAAATGTCCGCCTTGCCCGCGCATGTCGTTCCGGCGCCCAACGCCCCGCCCTCCCTCGCCGGCCTCACCCGCGCCGAGCTCGGCGAAGCCTTGCGCGCCTTGGAGCTGCCGGAGCGCGAACTGCGCATGCGTGTGTCGCAGCTCTGGCACTGGATTTACTTTCGCGGCGCCGACGAATTTGGCGCCATGCTCAACGTCTCCAAGGCGATGCGGGCGCGGCTTTCGGACGCCTTCGCCTTGTCCCTGCCGGAAATCGTCGAGGAGCAGCTCTCGGTCGACGGCACGCGCAAATGGCTGCTGCGCCTTGCGCCCGCCGCGCCCGGCGGGCAGCCGGTCGAGGTCGAATGCGTCTACATCCCCGAGAGCGACCGCGGCACGCTCTGCGTCTCCAGCCAGGTCGGCTGCACGCTGAATTGCTCCTTCTGCCACACCGGCACGCAGAAACTCGTGCGCAACCTCACGACCGCCGAGATCGTCGGCCAAGTCATGGTGGCGCGCCGGCGGCTCGGGGATTTTCCGGGGTTCGAGCGGCCGACCGACGGGCTCGTGCCGTCGGGCGAAGGGGTTCGCGTCGTGTCGAACATCGTCTTCATGGGCATGGGCGAGCCGCTCTACAATCTCGACAACGTGATGGCGGCCGCGGACGTCCTGGCCGACGGCGACGGGCTCGGCATTTCGAAGCGCCGCATCACCGTCTCGACCTCCGGCGTCGTGCCGCAAATGGCGACGCTCGGCGAGAATTGCGGGCCGATGCTGGCGATCTCCCTGCATGCGGTGCGCGACGAATTGCGCACGAAACTCGTGCCGCTCAACAAGAAATATCCGATCGCCGAATTGCTGGCCGCCTGCCGCGACTATCCGGGCGCCTCCAACGCAAGGCGCATCACCTTCGAATATGTGATGCTGAAGGGCGTCAACGATTCCCCCGCCGAGGCGCGCGAACTGGTGCGGCTCTTGAAGGGCGTGCCGGCGAAGATCAACCTCATTCCGTTCAATCCCTGGCCCGGCGCGCCCTACGAATGTTCGGAATGGGAGACGATCGAGCGCTTTTCCGACATCGTCTTCAACGCCGGCTACGCCAGCCCGGTGCGCACGCCGCGCGGCCGCGACATTCTCGCGGCCTGCGGGCAGTTGAAGAGCGAGACGGAGAAGCTGCGGGCAAGGGCGCGGCTGGTGGCGGAGTGATCCGGCCGGCGTCGCCAATTCCGACATATTCGACACAGATAAATCGGCGCGGCGCCATTTGGCGCGCTGCTCGAACATGCCCGGAACGTCTCGCCATGACCCAGCGCAAACTCGTCCTCGCGCTTGCGCTCGCCCTCGCCGCGCCCGCCGCAGTTGCGCAGGAGCCTTCGCCCGCCCCGGCGCAAATCCCCGCCGCGCCGGCGCAGGTCCCCTCCCCTCTCGAAGCGCGCCTCGCGCAATTTCGCGAAAAACTCGCCGCGACGAACCGCGAAAAGGCGCCGGAGGAATGGGCCAGGCTGCAGTTCGAAATCGGCGATGCGCTGACGACGCTGGGGCAGCGGGAACATTCCTTCCCACGTCTCGAAGAGGCGGTCGCCGCCTTCAAGGAGGCGCTCGCCGTATTGGGTCCGGAGCGTGACGCGCGGCTACGCGCGCTGACGCAAACCGCCCTCGCCAATGCGCTGCTCGATCTCTCTCGCAAGGAGCGCGGCAAGGAGGGCCTCGAAGAGGCCGCGGCGCTCTATCGCCGGGCCGCGGCGAGCCTGTCGCCGGAAAAGGATCGCGCCGACTGGGCCCGGGCCGAACACAATCTCGGCGTCGCCTTGATGCGGCTCGGCGACCGCGAGCCCGGCGGCGCTTCCTACGAGGAAGCTCTCGCCGCGACGCAAGCGGTGCTGGCGCGGCGTTCGCTGGAACGCGAGCCCGCCGAATGGGCCTCGACCCAGGAAAGCCTCGGGCTGCTGCGCGTCCGACTCTACGAGCGCAGCGGCGAGGTGGCGCATTTGCGCGCGGCGGCGGAGGCCTATGGCGCGGCGCTCCAGGGCTACAGCCGCGAGAAGAATCCCGCCGCCTGGGCGCAGACGCAAGACAATCTCGGCCGCGCGCTGCTGCGCCTTCACAAGACCGGCGAGGTTCCAAACCGCGCCGACGAAGCGCGCGGGCATTTTCGGGAAGCGCTGACGGTCTTCACCCGCGACCGCGCGCCCGGCCAATGGCTCGGGATCATGCAAAATCTGGCGCTCGCGTCGCAGCTGGCCGCCCAGGACGAGGGGGGAACCGAGAAACTCGACGAAGCCGTCGCCGCTTATCGCGAAATTCTGAGCCTCACGCCGCGCGAGCGCGCCGGCTGGCAATGGGCGATGACGCAGTCCTTCCTCGCCCATGCGCTCGCCGCCAAGGGCGAGCGCGCCGCCGGGACGAAGGAGCTCGAGGAAGCCGTCGGCGCCTATCGGCTGGCGCTGGAGGAGATCACCAAAGCCCGAAACCCGCAGCTCTGGGCCTCGACGCGCAACAATCTCGGCGTCGCCCTGCGCGCGCTCGGCCAGCGCGAGCCGGGCGGGGAGTCGCTGAAGGAAGCTTCGAGCGCCTTCGAGGACGCGCTCGGCCTATGGACCGAACAGGCCGCGCCCGGCCCGCACAAGGCGGCGCTGGAGAATTTGGAGCGGACCAGGAAGCTGATCGCGGAGAAGCAGGCGGGGAAGTGAGGCGGCGGGACCGTTGAAAGAATGCGAGCCTGGAGGCTCGCGGTCCAAGGACGGCTCTGGGACCGCGAGCCTCCAGGCTCGCAAGCGATCAGGCTTGGCGAGGCTGCGAAGGCTCCGCCCCCGCCCTCCGCCAGCCCCAATGCGCCAGCAGCGCCAGCCCGGCCGAAACGAAGGCGCTCCAGGCGGCGAGGCTGAGACCGAAGATCAGCAGCGCCGGGGCGTCGCAGCGAATCGGTTTCACCTTCTTCAACCGCTCCAGAAAATCCTGCGTGGAGGCGGCATGCGGCAGGGCGCCCGTGCATTCCGCCGGGCCGGGCCACCAATGGAATTCGACGCCGGCGTGATAGACGCCGATCAGCGCGCCGGCGCAAAAGGCCAGCGTCAGCGCGAGCAGGCCGAAGCGCGCCAGCCTGGCCTCTCCACGCAGCGCCAGCGCCAAGGTCGCCGCGGCGATGAGAATCGCCGCGTAATAGGGCTTGCGGCCGAGCAAACACAATTCGCAGGGCAGAAAGCCCATCGACTCGATGATCCAGGCGCCGGCGATGGTCGAAACGGCGGCGAGCAGCGCGGCGAGCGCCGCCGCGCCCGCCACGCTCCCGCGCAGAAAGTCCAGCGCCCGCGAGATCAAAACAGCTTCACCGCAATGACGAAGCCGCCGACGACGATGGCCGCCAGCGACCCCATGAACAGGCCGAAATGGCTCTCCATCTTCTCGCGAATCGGATCGCCGAAACGATTCAGCGCGGCGGCGAGGATGAAGAAGCGCAGGCCCCGCGTGATCAGCGACAGCACGACGAACAGCCCGAAATTATAGGCGAAGAGGCCCGAAAAAATCGTCACGAGCTTGTAGGGGATGGGCGTCAGCCCCTTGATCAATATGAAGGCCGCGCCCCATTTGGCGTAGAATTCGCGCATCGCGTCCATCTTCGACTCATAGCCGTAGAGATGGATGACCCATTGCCCGACCGTGTCGTAGAGCAGCGCGCCGATGGCGTAGCCCAGCATGCCGCCCGTGACCGAGGCGATCGTGCAGATCAACGCGTAGCGCCAGGATTTTTCCGGCTTGGCCAGCGTCATCGGAATGAGGATCGTGTCCGGCGGCACCGGAAAGAAGGAGCTTTCGGCGAAGGCGACGGCGGCGAGAGCCAGTTCCGCATGCGGGCTGGACGCGAGCCGGATCGTCCAGTCGTACAGCTTTTTCATCATGTTTTCACCGTTAGCATCGGCTCGCGAAAGAAGATAGCGCGAGAACCCCGGCGCCTCATTAGTCCTTCAAGCTTGACGACGGGTTGACGAAAGGGCTTTGGCGGGTAATATCCGCGCCGCACGCCGCTCGGCCTCGCCGCGCCGCGCGCCCCTGTGGCGGAATTGGTAGACGCGCTCGACTCAAAATCGAGTTCCGCAAGGAGTGCTGGTTCGACTCCGGCCAGGGGCACCAAATCGCCGTCCAACGGCGCCCGAAAACGTCCGAAAAGCAATATTTTACCATCGGATTAGCCTCCGAGGCGCCCAGGGCGGTTTGTTGGCGTCCGCAAAAATTGTTGGCAGGTTCGTTGGCGCTCCGCCGCGACCAACGAAGCAGACGCCGACAGGCCGCTGACCGATACGGAAGTCCGAAATCGCCGCGCCCGAAATTTTGGCCGCGCATCGTCGCGTCGAAGCGCGCGGCCGGCATGAAACGGCGACCCGGCTGCGCGAAATCATCGGCGGCGTGTTTGGCTTCGCCGTCGCGACCGGGTGGGCTCGAGGCGAGCCGACCGGCGCTTCGCGGGGCGCTTTGACGACGCCCAAGGTTCGACGCCGCGCCGCGATTGTCGAGCCCAAGGCTTTCGGCGGTGTGTCACTTGCGCTCGCGGGCTATGACGGCGCGCCGAAAACGTGGACGGCGCCCGGAACTTGCGTCCCGGGCGCCGCAATTCGATCCCTCGCGCATCCGTCCGATCAGAATTGGTAACGGAGGCCGCCATGCAGCGAGGCGCCGGTGATGTTGTCGCCCGTCCTGTAATCGCCGCGCACGAAACCGACGAGGCCCGTATTGACGAGCTGAGCCGAGACGCCGAGACCGAACTGGCCGAAGGTGCCGATGCGACTGACCGAGATCGGCACGTAGGCGCCCGCCTGACTGAACATTTCGGGCACGCTGCCCTCGAATTCGCGCCACACGCTCACGCTGCCGAAGGGTTGCAGAGCCACCTTGTCGAAGACGAAGGAGGTGCCGACGCGCAGGCCGGCGCGGCCGAGCGCCGAACGCACGGTCGAGATCGTCAAGCTCGCCGGGGTCGAGCCGGCGGCCACCGGCAGGGACGACAGATCGACCGAAGTCAGATTCATCGCCGCCGAGGGTTCGACGAACCATTCGTCCGTCACGTCGTAGCGATAGCCGGCCGACACGGAGCCCGCCCAGCCCGAACCGTTCAAGGACTGCTGATTGAGATTGGCCTGCGCATTGGTGATGTTCGAGCCCCAGAAGTCGTGGCGGAACAGAGCGTCGGAGAAGAAGCCATGTCCCGAGAACGCGCCATAGACGCCGACGAAGGGCACGTTGAAGCTGCCCGACGTTCCAGATCCCGCCAGATCGAAGGCGTTCACGAAATATTGACCGGCGGTGACGCCGACATGCGCGTTGAATTGCGTGTTCTGGATGTTGGCGACGCTCATGTCGGCCCCGAACTGATATCCGCTGAACAACGAACGGACCTTCTGTTCGCTGTAGTTCGGACCGAGCGAGGTCGACGCCTCGGCCGCGCTCTTCACGTCGTTGCGGCCCACCGCCGAGCGGTTCCAGATCGAGAAGTCGAGCTGGTTCGGCTTGGCGTCGGGGGGCGAGGCGACGAAGGCCGAAGCGCCTTGGAAGAAGCCCGTCGTCGACGACGTGATCGCCGAAGCCACGCTGCCGCCGATCGTCGAGAGCGCGCCGGAGTTGAGGTTGGGCACCAGATACCATTGGCCGGGCGAGAGTTGCTGCAGGCTGAAGGTCAAGAGGCCGCTGTTCAAGGCGCCCGGATTGGCCAGAGAGAAGCTGCCGCCGCCGCTCGTCTTGGCGACGAGGATCGGATTGTTGAAGTAGCTCGTCGGACCGACCGGCGTCACTTTGACCGCCGTGTTGCCGGAGCCCGCGCCATTGACCAGCAACTCGCCGCCGCGCTGTCCGCCGAGATTGGTCAGGCTCGCCTGAACGTTCATCGTGCCGCCGTTGCCGGCGTAGGCGCCGTTCACGCCGAGCGTGTTGTTCAGCGGCGACGCGCCCGTGGTCAGATCGATCAAGCCGCCGGCGTTGTTGTTCAGATTGCCGGTAATGGCGCCGTTGATCGAGGTGATCGTGCCGCCGGCGTTGTTGTTGACCGTTCCGGCGACGAGCGTGTTGCTGGCGAGATTGATCGTGGCGTTTGTGTTGTTGACGATCGTCGGATCGAGCGTGCCGGTCAGATTGATCACGCCGCCGGCGGTGTTGTTGATGACGCCGTTGATAAAGCCTTGCGCGTTCAAAACGCCGCTGTTGTTGAAGCCGTCGTTGATCGTTCCCTGCGTGACGAACGTGGCCCCGCTGGCGTTGGTGACGCCGCCGTTGATCGTGCCGGTGGAATTGTTGATGAAGCTCGTCCCGTTGTTGGTCAGCCCATTCGACGCCGTCAGCGTGCCGGAGTTGACGACGGCGCCGCCGAGGTTGTTGGTGAAGTCGCCCGTCGAGGCGAGCGTCTGCTTCGCTTGGATCTGCGTCATGCCGGAGTTGCTGATCGGACCGACGTTGGTGAAGTTGGCGGCGACGTTCAGCGTCGCGCCGGCAGCGTTGGTGAAGATGGAGGTGGACTTTCCGTCGCCGATCAGCGCGCCGGTGACGAGGAAGGTTCCGGCGTTGTTGTTGATCGCGCCGTTGATCGCCCCCGCGACATTCGCCGAGCCCGAGTTGGTCAGGCCGCCGTTCAGGACGCCATTGGGACCGAATTGGTTGAACGTGCCGGCATTGGTGAGGCCGCCATTGACCGTCCCCCTGTTGTTCAGCGTGGCGCCGACAAGGTTGCCGACGGGCGAAGCCAGCGCCGTCAGTGTGCCGAAGTTGGAGATCGTCGCAGCGGCCTTGTTCACGACGTTCTGCGCGGAGAGCGTGTAGCCCGAGTTGATCTGCACGCCGCTCGGCGCCGTCGAGCTGTTGGTCAGCGTGCCGATGCCGGTGTAATTGCCGCCGGAAAGGGTAAGCGTGCCCGGATCGTTGTTGTCGAACTTTCCGCCATTGTTGACGAGGTTTCCGCCGGTCACCGTGAAGGCGCCCGTGTTGGTGACGCCGCCGGCGATGGCGCCGGCCGCGTTGACGACCGCCGAGTTGGTCAGACCGCCGGTGACGGAGCCGCTGGAGGTTTGCGCAAACGTGCCGCCGGTGATTTGCGCGCCACCCGCGATCGATCCGGAATTCGTCGTCGCGCCGCCCTGGTTGAAGAGGCCTTTCTGCACGACGCCGTTCGGACCGCTGTTGTTGAACGTCCCAGCGAGGATCGTCGCCGAGCCCTGGATCGTCCCGCTGTTGGTCGAGTCGCCCTTGGTGTTGGTGAGATTTCCAGAAAGCGTGCCGCCGTTGGTGAAGGTCCCGGTGTTGAAGAGATTGGTGTTCGTCGTGCCGGCGTTGTTGTTGTAGGTTCCCTTGTTTTGGATGTCCGCCGTGGAATTCACCGCGCCCGTGTTGTTCACGGTTCCGCCCGCGTCGACCGTCAGGGCCGCCGTGGACACGACGCCCTTCGTCGTATTGTTGAGCGTGCCGGCGTTTATCGCAATGGAGGCCGTGCCGTTGAGATTGCCGTCGTTCTGAATGAGCGCGCCCCCACCTGTCTGCGTAATCGTATTGGCGGTGAGCGTGCCGAACTGCGTGATGGCGACCCCACCGGCGTTGGAAAACGCCGCGATGTTGGTGAAGGAATTGCCGTTCACGTTGATTTGGCCGCTGGCGAGATTGTTTACGTTGGATTTTCCGTCGCTCTGCAGCTTGCCCGTCGCCGTGTTGGTCACGTTGAACACGCCGGCGTTGTTGATGTTGCCGTTGATCGTTCCTTCCGCGTTCACCGTGCCGCCGTTGGCGAGGCCCGTGGCGCTCGTCGTCGCGATCGTGCCGACGCTCGTCAGCGTCGCGCCGAGATTGTTGAAGACCGAGCCGGCCGACAGAGTCGCGCCGCCGTTTACCTGCACGCCGAGGCTGGCCGTCGAATTGTTCGTCAGCGCGCCCGTGGTCGTGTAATTGCCGTTGAGCGTCAGCGCGCCCGCGCCATTGTTGTTGAAGTCGTTGGCGCCATGGTTCAGACCTCCGGCCGTGAGGGTGAAGGTCCCCGAATTGGTGATCAGGCCGTTGATCGATCCTTCGGCGTTGACGAAGCCGCCGGCGTTGTTGGCGACGTTCCCCACCACGCTGCCCGTGGTCGTGAAGGTGCTGGCGGCGTTGTTGGTGACCGGGGCGGTGACCGTTCCTTGGTTCAAGAATGTGGACGGATTGGTCCCGTCGCCGTTCACGACCGCCGCGGCGGTGAGTTGGTTGCCCGCGCCGACGGTCACGCCCGTCGCGGCGGTCGAGGTGTTGGTCAACTGGCCAAGCCCGGTCAGATTGCCGCCGGTGACGGCGAGCGTCCCGATTCCTGTGTTGTTGAAAGCGCTGCCGTCGTTGGTCAGATTGCCGCCGGTGACCGTGAAGCCCCCAGAGTTGTTGATCGCGCCGTTGATCGCGCCCGCCGCCTGCACCGTTCCGGCTGCGCCGTTGGTCAGTCCGCCGTTGACCGTCGCGCCCGCGACGTTGACAAATTTCCCGCCGTTGACCGTGACGCCATTGCCGATCTTGCCGCCGGCGGCGTTCGTCGCCAGGCCGCCATTGTTGATCAAGCCGCCTTGAATCGCGCCGGAGTTCGTCGCCTGATCGCTGTTGGTCAGCGATCCGGTGACGACGCTCGCCGCCTTCGAATTCTTGAACGCGCCGGCGGTGTTTGTGATCGAGCCGTTCCAGCTCAGCTGGTTGTCGATCGAACCGCCGGTATTGGTGGCGTTACCCTGCCAAAGTCCCTGGTTGGTGATCGCCCCGTTGCTGGTGTTCGCCTGGACGGCGCCGTTCCAGGTCGCGCCGGCCTGGTTGGCGATCGTCGCGTCGTTGCTGACGACCGCGCCGGTCCACTGACCCTGGTTGACGATCTGTGCGCCGGTCGTGTTGGAGTTCACGTTTCCGGTCCAGACGCCCGTCGTCGTATTGGTCACGATGCCGGTCGGGGTGCTGTTGGCGAGAGCGGCGTTGTAGTTGCCGCCGTTGTTCACCGTGCCGCTGTTGTTCAGCGCATCGTTGACCGTGCCGCCCTGCTTGACGGTGAGCGTCGCGCCGACGTTGTTGGTGACGTCGCCCGCGACGGTCAGCGTCGCGCCCTTCTCCACCGTGACACTATTGCTATTGGTCAGCCCCGTCAGCCCGCCGAACGTGCCGGCCTGCACGTCGAGCGTGCCGCTCTTCTCGTTGGTGAAGGCGCCGTTGGCGGCGAGATTGCCGGTGGCGTTGAAGGCGCCGAAATTGTCGATCGCGCCGTTGAGCGTGCCCGAGGCGTTGACCGTGCCGGCAGCGCCCGTCGTGAGGCCGCCGGTGATCGTTCCGGTCGACGTCAGCGTGCCGCCCTGGACATTGGCGCTCATGGCGATCGTGGCGCCGGCGTTGTTGGTAGTCGTGCCGCCGTTGTTCAGAAGACCGTTGCTGAACAGACCATTGTTGGTGGTCGTTCCCGGCGCATTGTTGGTCACCAGGCCCGTGACGGTCCCGCCATTGGTGAAGCTGTTGATGTTCGTGACCGCGCCTGCGATCGTGCCGGTGTTGTTGGCGAGCGAGCCGCTGTTCGTCACGTCGCCGCTGACGCCGCCGCCATTGTTGGCGAAGGTCCCGGAGTTGTTGAGACCGCCGACCACCGAGCCGCCGGAGTTGTTGGTGAAGCCGCCCTTGTTGGTCACGGCGGGCGTCGGGCCCGTGCCGGTGATCGTGCCAGCGTTGATGACCGTGGCCGGCGTGTCGATTGCGACATTGACGCCGGAGACCTGGCCGCCCGTCGCGACCGTCAGCGTGCTGGCGTTGTTGATGTTGACGTTACCTGCCGCCGCGGTGAGCGATCCGTGCCCCGTCACGCCGACGCTGCCGGCGTTGATGTTGACGTTGCCGGTCGTAGACGACACCGCGCCGTCCGTCGTCAGCGAGCCCGCGGTCTGCGTGATGTCGCCCAGCGAAGTCAGCGTGCCGCCCTTGCCGACCGTGATCGTCGCGGCGTTGTTGAGCGAGCCGACATTGGTGAAAGCGTTGCCGCCGACAGCGAGCGTGCCGCCGGTGTTGTCGAAGGCCGAGGTCCCATCGCCCTTCAGGCCGGCGGCCGTCACCGTGAAGGCGCCGGTGTTGGCGATCGTCCCGTTGATGAGGCCTTCGGCGTTCACGATGTTGGAGTTGGCGAGCCCCCCGCTCAGCGCGGAGGTCGCTCCCGTCTGCGTGAAGCTTCCCGTGTTGTTCAAGCCGCCAGCGACCGTACCGCCGTTCTGATTGGTGAAATTGCCGGCGTTCTGGATCTGCCCGAGCGATTTGACCTGGCTGTTGTCATTGACGACGGCGCCGCCCGCGCCGATCGACAACGCCCCCCCTGACTGCCCCACGAGCAATAGGCCGCCGCTGGTGTTGTTCAGAGAGCCGCCGTTCACGACGACGTTCTTGTCCGCCCCTACCGCGCCGCCGGTATTGGTGATGACGCCGCCCGTTTGGGTGAGCGAACCGCTCGCGCCGAACTCGCCGGCGCCCACGCTGACCGTTCCGCCCGTCACATTGATCGTATTTGCAAGTAGGTTGCCAGCGCCGACGGTGACCGCGCCAGCCGTCGTCAAAGTGCCGATCTTGGTGAAACTGTTGGCGCCGACCGAGAGCGTGCCGCTGCCGTTGTTGGTGAAGGTCGAGATTTGGTCGCCCTGCAATCCGCCGCCGAGCGTGTTGGTGACGTTGAACTGGCCGTTGTTGTTGACGTTGCCGTTGATCTTGCCTTCCGCGTTCACCGTGCCGCCGTTGGCGAGGCCCGTGGCGCTCGTCGTCGCGATCGTGCCGACGCTCGTCAAGGTCGCGCCGAGATTGTTGAAGACCGAGCCCGCCGACAGCGTCGCGCCGCCGTTCACCTGCACGCCCGGGCTGGCAGTCGAATTGTTCGTCAGCGTACCCGTAGTCGTATAATTTCCGTTGAGCGTCAGCGTGCCTGCGCCATTGTTGTTGAAGTCGTTGGCGCCATGGTTCAGGCCTCCGGTTGTGACGGAGAAGGTCCCGGAGTTGGTAATCAGGCCGTTGATCGATCCCTCGGCGTTCACGAAGCCGCCGGCGTTGTTGGTGACGTTCCCCACCACGCTGCCCGTGGTCGTGAAGGTGCCGGCGGCGTTGTTGGTGACCGGGGCGGTGACCGTGCCCTGGTTCAGGAAAGTGGACGCATTGGTCCCGTCGCCGTTCACGACAGCCGTCGCCGACAATTGCTTGCCGGAGCCCACGGTCACGCCCGTCGCGGCGGTCGAGGTGTTGGTCAACTGGCCAAGCCCGGTCAGATTGCCGCCGGTGACGGCGAGCGTCCCGATTCCCGTGTTGTTGAAAGCGCTGCCGTCGTTGGCGAGAGCGCCGGTCACCGTGAAAGCGCCGGAGTTGTCGATCTTGCCGTTGATCGCGCCCTGCGCCTGAACGATCGCGCCATTGTTCTTGAGGCCGCCGTTCACGGTCGAGGTCTGCGCGGCGTTGACGAAGGTTCCGTTGTTGACGACGACCCCACTGTTGATCGTGCCGCCGGCGGCATTGATCGCCAGGCCGCCATTGTTGATCAAGCCGCCCTGAATCGCGCCGGAGTTCGTCGCCTGATCGCTGTTGGTCAGCGATCCGGTGACGACGCTCGCCGCCTTCGAATTCTTGAACGCGCCGGCGGTGTTTGTGATCGAACCATTCCAGCTCAGCTGGTTGTCGATCGAACCGCCGGTATTGGTGGCGTTACCCTGCCAAAGTCCCTGGTTGGTGATCGCCCCGTTGCTGGTGTTCGCCTGGACGGCGCCGTTCCAGGTCGCGCCGGCCTGGTTGGCGATCGTCGCGTCGTTGCTGACGACCGCGCCGGTCCACTGACCCTGGTTGACGATCTGTGCGCCGGTCGTGTTGGAGTTCACGTTTCCGGTCCAGACGCCCGTCGTCGTATTGGTCACGATGCCGGTCGGGGTGCTGTTGGCGAGAGCGGCGTTGTAGTTGCCGCCGTTGTTCACCGTGCCGCTGTTGTTCAGCGCATCGTTGACCGTGCCGCCCTGCTTGACGGTGAGCGTCGCGCCGACGTTGTTGGTGACGTCGCCCGCGACGGTCAGCGTCGCGCCCTTCTCCACCGTGACACTATTGCTATTGGTCAGCCCCGTCAGCCCGCCGAACGTGCCGGCCTGCACGTCGAGCGTGCCGCTCTTCTCGTTGGTGAAGGCGCCGTTGGCGGCGAGATTGCCGGTGGCGTTGAAGGCGCCGAAATTGTCGATCGCGCCGTTGAGCGTGCCCGAGGCGCTCGTCGTCGTCCCGGCCGCGGCGGTCAGGCCGCCGGTGATCGTTCCGGTCGTGATCAGCGTGCCGCCCTGCAGATTGACGCCGCCGTTGATCGCACCCGCATTGGTCGTCGCGCCATTCGTGTTGGTCAAGCCGCCGTTGAGCGTGCCGCCGCCATTGTTGTTGAACGTCGTGCCGTTGGTGTAACCTCCCGTGATCAGGCCGCTGTTGCTCAACGTGGCGAACGCGGTCAGGCTGTTGCCGCCGGTCGCCAGCGTCCCGCCGCCGTTGTTGTTGAACGTCGAAACCCCGTCGCCCAGCAGCGCGCCCGTCACGTTGAACTGCCCGGCGTTGTTGACGACGCCGTTGATCGCCCCTTGTGCATTCACCGTGCCTGCGTTGGTCAGGCCCGTCGCGCTCGTCGTCGCGATCGTGCCGACGCTCGTCAGCGTCGCGCCGAGATTGTTGAAGACCGAGCCGGCCGACAGCGTCGCGCCGCCGTTTACCTGCACGCCGGGGCTGGCCGTCGAATTGTTCGTCAGCGCGCCCGTGGTCGTGTAATTGCCGTTGAGCGTCAGCGCGCCCGCGCCATTGTTGTTGAAGTCGTTGGCGCCATGGTTCAGGCCTCCGGCCGTGACGGTGAAGGTCCCCGAATTGGTGATCAGGCCGTTGATCGATCCTTCGGCGTTCACGAAGCCGCCGGCGTTGTTGGCGACGGTTCCCACCACGCTGCCCGTGGTCGTGAAAGTGCTGGCGGCTTTGTTGGTGACCGGGGCGGTGACCGTGCCCTGGTTCAGGAAGGTGGATGCATTGGTTCCGTCGCCGTTTACGACCGCCGTCGCAGACAATTGCTTGCCAGAGCCCACTGTCACGCCCGTCGCGGCGGTCGAGGTGTTGGTCAATTGGCCAAGCCCGGTCAGATTGCCGCCGGCGACGTTCAGCGTTCCCTTTCCACTGTTGTTGAAAGCGCTGCCGTCGTTGGTCAGATTGCCGCCGGTGACCGTGAAGGCGCCGGCGTTGCCGATGACGCCGTTGATCGCGCCCTGCGCATTGACGACGCCCGTGCCGGTGTTGGTCAGGCCGCCGGTGAGCTTGGCGCCCGCCGCGTTCTGGTTGTAAGCGCCGTCGTTGTTGAAGCCGCCGGTGGTCCCGATCGCGCCGCCGTTCTGGATCGTCGCGACGGAGTCGTTCTGGATGGTGTTGGCCGAGAGCGTGAAGCCCGCGCCCACATTGACGCCGCCCGGCTGCGTCGAACCGTTCTTCAGAGCGCCGATGCCGGTGTAATTGCCGCCGGTGACGTTCAGCACGCCCGGATCGTTGTTGGTGAAATTGCCGCCGCTGTTGTTCAGATTGCCGCTGACTGTGAATCCGCCGGCCGCATTGCCCGAATTGACGACGCCGCCGCCGATCGTTCCCGAGGCCGAGACCGTGCCGGCGTTGTTCACGCCGCCGTTGATCGTGCCGGTCGTCGTCAGATTGCCCGAGGCGTTGTTGACGACGCCGCCCTGAATCGACCCCGTATTGGTCGCCGTGGCGCTGTTGGTCAGGGAACCCGTGACGTTGCTCGTCGTCTGAGAATTCGTGAACTTGCCCGAATTGTTGACGATGTTGCCCTTCCACGACGCCTGATTGTCGAGCGTGCCGCCGTCGTTGGCGCCGGTCCCGGTCCAGGCGCCCTGGTTGGTGATCAGGCCGCCAGCGACATTGGCGCCGGCCTTGACGTCGCCGTTCCAGGCCGCGCCGGCGCTGTTGGTGATCGTGCCGGTGTTGCTGGCGACATTGGCGTTTTGAACGCCGTTGTTGGTGTAAGTGCCGGCGTTGCTCAGATCGTCGGTGGTGTCGCCGTTGTTGATCACCGTCGCTTTGTTGGTGATGCCGGAAAAGAAGTTCGTCCCCGTCAGCGTCGTCGTGCTCGCGGTCGCCGTCAGCGACGGCGCCCCGACGGTAGAGCCCTGGGTCGGGCCGGTGATGTTGCCGATCGCGCCGCCGGTCGAGGTGACGCCGTTGGCGCTGGTCAGCATGCCGTTTTGCAGCGTGCCGCCGTTCAGGTTTACCGTGTCGATGCTCTGCGCCTTGCCGCCGAGGTCGAGCGTGCCGCCCGTCGCGACATTCGTCGTGCTGCCGGCGCTGAAGGTGTTGGCCGCCGCGCCATAGAGCAGGCCGCCGGTCACATTGGTGTCGCCGGTATATTTGTTGGCGCCGGACAGGAACAGCGATCCCGAGGCCTGGGTGAGCCCGGTCTTGTTCGTCGCGCCGTTGGTGATCGTGCCGCCGAACAAGGAGACGCCGCCGTTATGCGTCAGCGTCGCGTCCGTCGCGCCATTGTTGGTGATGTTGCCGGCGCCGCCGATCGAACTCAAGCCCTGGTTGAAGCCGCCGAGATCGAGCGTCGCACCGGTGTTCACCGTCGTCGCGCTGTTGGCGCTGAAGGCGTTGGTCGCGCCGCCCTTGAGTGTGCCGGCCTGCACAGTCGTCGCACCGCTATAGCTGTTGTTCGTCCCGGAAAGCGTCAGCGTGTTGCCGGCCGAATTCTGCGTCAGCGCGGTCGTGCTGGTCCCGTCCGCGATGTTGCCCGAGAAGTTCGACGACGCGCCCTGATTGGTCAGCGTCGCGGGGCTGCCGACGGCGGCGTTCGTCACCGTGCCGGCGCCGGCCAGTGAACTCACCGTCTGATTGAAGCCGCCAAGGTCGAGCGTGCCGCCGACCGTCGTCGCGCTCTTCGCGCTGAACGCATTGGCGGCGCCGCCTATCAGCTTCGCGTTGCTAAAGACAGTGGTCGCGCCAGTGTAGCTGTTGGCGCCGCCAAGCGTCAGGGACGAATTATTGGGGCTGGATACGGCCAGTCCGATCGGGTTGGCGCCATCCTGGATGACGCCGTTGAAAGTCGTATTGACCGTGTTCTTCGCCAGAAACTGCGAGGCGGCGCCGCTGTTGGTGATGACGCCGGCGCCGTTGCCCGTCAGATTGTTGACGTTGAAATAGACGCCGTTGATGTCGAGCGTCGCCTTCGTCGCGCCGGTGCCCACGGCGCTGTTGGCCATCCCGAACAGCGTCGTCGCGGCATAGACGTTGCCCAGCTTCAGCGTGCCGCCGTCCACAGCGAAGGAGCCCGTGCCCGAGGTGAAGCTGAGCGGTTGCGGCGTGAACACGACCGTGCCCGTATCGGTTGCCGAACCGAAGTGCAGCGCGCTTCCCAAAAGATGCGGAGACGTCGGGGCGATCGTCAGCGTGTTGCCCGCCGTCGCGCCGATGCCGGCGGCGACGCCGTTCGAAATCGTCAGATTGTTGGTCAGCGTGCCGGTGACCTGCGACTCGAGCGTCGGAACGCCTGTCGCGCCCGTGAAGGTGATCTGGCCATTGCCGAGCGCGTTGATGTTTGTGATCGAAACCGCGCCGCTCTGGATGTTGGTCCCGCCAGTGTAGGTGTTGGTTCCGCCGAGCGTCACAGTGTTCGCAGGACCGGCATTCACCGTGACCGCGCCGGCGCCGGTGATCGTGTTGCCGTAGGCCGTGCTGCCTTGTGTGGTCTGATCGAGCGTCAGCGTCCCAAAGTTGTTGATGTTTCCGTTAAGAACGCCGCCGGCCGTCGTCGTCAGCGTGTTCGGCCCGCCCGTGAAATTCAGCGCAGGTCCAGAACCGTTGTTGCCGCCGGAGATCGTTCCGGCGTTGTTGATGACGATGTTGGCGCCGGAAACGCCTGCGCCGTCGGCGCCGTTCGCGCCCGGGGTCGCGCCCGCGCCCCCTGCGCCACCCTTGCCCCCGGTGATCGCGTTGCCGGCGGACAAGTTGATCGTGAATGGAGCTGCGTAGCCAGCGCCATTGACGATGACGCCGGCTCCGCCCGCGCCGCCCGCACCAGCAACGCCGGCCAAGGCATTGCCGCCATTGCCGCCATTGCCCCCGGTGATCGGCGTGGTTCCGTTGAAAAACAACTTGGAGCCGCCGGCGGTGCTCGTGTATAGCGCGCCCGCGCCGCCGCCGCCGCCGCCGCCGCCCGTGGCGCCGCCACCGAGCCCATCGCCGCCATTCCCGCCATTGCCGCCGGTGTAGGCCACACCGGGGACGGTGACGTACGCCGCGTTCGGCACGGTCTGCACCGTCCCGTCGCCACCCGCGCCGCCGCCGCCGCCGCCGCCAAGAATGCCGGCGGCGCCGTTGCCGCCACTGCCGCCCATTTGTGTGGTCGCATTCGAAACCGCGCCATTGGCGCCGCCGCCACCGCCGCCGCCCGTAGCGCCGCCACCAGCGCCATCGCCGCCGTTGCCGCCATTGGCGGAGCCAGCCAGACCGCCAGCGCCGCCGGCGCCGCCAACGCCGCCAGCGGCGTTGATCCCGCCGCCGCCGCCGCCGCTCGATATCGTGCCACCGGCCGTTCCCGGTTGGCCTACGCCGTCAGTCGTGGTCCCGCCGTTGGGCCCGGCGCCGCCGCCCCCACCCCCTGCGCCTCCTGCGCATAGGCCGGCGCGGAGAGCGCGAGGCCCGCGACCAGGATCAAACTGGCGATGGATGCGCCGGAAAGTAGCGATCTACGGTGATTTTGGAGCGCGAGGGAATGCGTGGCGCGGGACGCTGTGGCGTTCGTCTGAGACGTGATCATGCTGCACTCCAAAACAAGAAACTACACTTCGGTTTGCACGTTTGCGCGCCGATATCCCGCGCCTAAGGGCTTTGCCTGCCGAGCAAGTCGGGCAGTAGGGATCGACAAAATGCTATCTTGGGCGACACGAGACTTGCAAGTGTGGCTTCGGCGCCACAGCGCGAACACTCGAGTCCGCTCAACGATCTGATAATACATAATCTAATCCACATTTTCGGCGCGGCGGCCTGCGATTGGCGTTTTATTAACCATTTAATAATATTTGCACTGTGGCGAAAATGTCACGACTCGGGAACGCCGACGAAAATGCTGTCGTTGCGCGCGGGGGGCCGTCGCGACCAAGCTCTCGGCAAGACTTGCGCGATGTTCCTGGACGCCGAGAAAGCGACGATCGTCGCGAATGTTTCGGCGTCCCGGCGCGGCGCGGAAGCACTGCTGAAGGTAAAGTTTGCGCCGCGGCAGACGTCGTCCCGAGCCCGCGGCAGGAAAGATTACGAACGTTGGCAATTACTTGGCCGCTAATTGGCCGCGCGCGGCGAACGCCGTCCGCCGGCGATCGGAACCCTCGATCGATCCCCGAGCCGCGCGATCCTCCAAGCGCCTTCGCTAATTTCGCGGCGAGCGCCTTGCGCCCTCTCGTCGGCGACGCAACCCAACGTCTCGGCGCGGATGGCCGGGACGCGTGCAGCGATGACGCGCTCGAGGGATGTGCGCGCTCTGGCCGGCGCCGCCGCACGATCCCGCTAAACGCCGAGCCGAATATGCATTGTCGCTATGCTTTGGTCGCGGCGGGCTTCGGCGGCGGGTTCAAAAACCCACGCCGAGAAGCACATATCTGGGACAATTGATCGTGCGACAGCCGCCTTGCTGTTGCGCGACGACGAGTTCGGGGCGCTCGCTGGGCGCGACGTAGGGTTTGTGCGGCCGAGCGTTGACGACGCGGGGGGCGCTCGCCTCGCGCCGCCGCTTCGCCACGACGACTTTGGCGTGGCGCTGCCTTTCCAGCGCGAGAAAATAGGCCGCTCGCGCTTTTTCGACGGCGATCGCCGCGCGCTGGTCCTCCGACGTCGGTCGAAGAGTCGCAGAAGCGGCGACGGTCGATTCCCGCGCGGCGTCTCCGCCCTCGCGCGGTTCGGTCTGGACGAGTTGCACGATCGGGCCCGCCGGCGAGACGTCGCTCGACGTCGTCGGATCGTTGCCTCGGGGAACGGCGTTTTCCTCGCTCCGCGCCGCGCTCGTCGCCAAGAGGACGATCGCCGCGGAGAATAAAATCTTCAGATGGCCCATGACGCAGCCTCGAATCCTGAGGGCCCGCCGGAAATGCCCGCGGGCGACTGAGCCCATCACGAAGCCCGAACGGCGCGCGTCGAGGGCTCATCAACGAAATCAGCTCCAACATTTTGCAGGATTTGGGACGAAAACGCAATTTTTTTTCGCTGCATTCGACGCCTGTGGTTAGCCGTTTTCTAACGTTTGGAACTGCTTAGCGCTGCAATGACGGGGCGTTCGGCAGGGGACGGCCTCGCTGAGGCGGCGAGGACGATTGAACCAACCCAATTCATCGGATAGCGTTCGTCGCATAGGCAAGGGCTGCAAACACGCTACGCGTCGGGCGTGCGTGACGCGGACCCCTTCAAATTCGGACCGGGGAACCACATGACACGGCTGTCGGCGACGGCGATCCTGATCTTTTCCGCCTTTCTCCCGCCGTCGAGCGCATTGGCGCAAAACGGAGTTCCCGCCGACTGGCTCAACGGCCGGCAG